>Ga0307512_10000211_pt1 | contig 81010 bp, 67 predicted proteins | sample 14_EM_MG_FD_200267 | JGI IMG/M metagenome (GOLD analysis project Ga0307512, IMG submission 200267) | Populus trichocarpa ectomycorrhiza microbial communities from riparian zone in the Pacific Northwest, United States - 14_EM | ecosystem: Host-associated > Plants > Roots > Unclassified | place... | reverse complement strand
CTCCCGCTCCCAGCCAGTTTCTCATCCAATTACAAGTTAACCAATGAATAGAGTCTCAGCTGCCGTCGCGCCTCCCTCCAAATCGACTGCCTCCAAGTACTCCTCCAATCTCGCTCGATCATAGCCTACAAGTGCATCTCCAAACTCGCTCGGTCACAGCCTCAGAGTGCATCTCCAAACTCGATCGATCACGGCCTCCAAGTGCATCTCCAAACTCGCATGATCACGGCCTCCCAGTGTATCTCCAGACTCGCTCGATTACGGCCTTCAAGTTAATCTCTGAGTTCACTCTATCTCGGTGTCCAAGTGCAGCTCCAAACTCGCTCGATCACGGCCTCAAAGTGCATCACTGAGTTAACTCGACCTCGGCCTCCAAGTGCATCTCCAAACTCGCTCGATCCCGGCCTCAAAGTGCATCTCTGAGTTCAGTCGATCTCCGTGTCTAAGTGCATCTCAAACACGCTCGATCAAGTACATCTTCAAGGAGCGACGGCGGTTGTACGGAGATACAGGGGTAAGGGAGGTGGACAGAGTGACGGGGAGTATATATTCGGCGGACCCCGGAGTAGATAGACATCATCTCATTTCCATCTCCTCTTATCATACAATGAAAATTTACACTCTATCTTTCCCAACCTTTGGTCTCACTCGCTCTGTCCGAGATTTCGTGGATCCACGCAATTGTGTGGATCCTCACAGCCGGGTAGTATCATATCTTCTCACCTTCCTACGCTCCTCGAGCTTGATGTAGAAGGAACGCGAGGAGAGATTTTCGCAGCGTCACCCATTGCATTGCAATCCCGATGCAAGCGTGTACCCAATGAACCCATTCCGACGTATGGTCACAGTTCGCCACAACGCCAGAGTGTTTGTTTAAAATAGGAGACCGACAGAGCGAGAAGAAACGGCGAAACGGCGATAGGAGGGCGATATGTGACGCGACGCGTGGTCTGGACTCCGGGCGCGGAGTAATCCGCCACCGGGGTGTCTCTGACGGCTCTGACGGAGCGCGTCCACTCTGACGGAGCCATTCCGCCCAGACGGAAATGTTTTTTGCTGATGAAGAGGTGAGAAAGTATGATAGTACACAGCCGTGAGGATCCATGAAATCTCGGAAAGAGTTAGTGAGACCAAAAGTTGGGAAAGATAGAGTGTGTATTTTCATTGTATGACAAGAAGAGATAAAAATGAGATGCTGTCTATATACCCCGGGGTCTCCCAAATACTCCGCGTCGCTTATTCCACTTCCGGCTTCCGTGTATCCCCATATACCTAGGGTTGCTCCTTGGCGATTTACTTGGAGGCCATACTCGAGCTAGTTTGGAGATGCACTTGGAAGCCAAGATCAGGGTGAACTGAGAGATGCACTTGGAGGCCATGATCGATAAGAAACAGAGAGATCACAGGACAGGGGGGAAATCATCATGAGAAGCTGGGACTTAGAGAATTTCGTGTGGCAGTCAATTGACCATCCCCAGTACAGCAGGACAGAGTCCCAATCCGGCAGGTAATCACACCGATACAAGGTCTTCTAAGCCCAATCAGGCAAGTGGTACTCCAGATTCCTCATCGCTGCTCGTATCCTCCATATCGTTCTCATCTTCATATCCCATCTCTCCCGGTCTCATCTTCAACTCTACCATCGTTCCAAGAACATAAAGTTATGTCATCCCTCTCTATCTCTCCATGCCATCATTATGAGTTAACACTGAGTGCTGCATACACCAAGTACAGCATACACCGAGTACAGCATACACTGAGTACAGCATACACCTAAGATCATCCATCATCCCTTCTTTCTCAAGATGTCCAGTTGACCTGTGAATGTAGCTTCAGCTTCCGGTGCACCTCCTTACTGATCGACCACCACCAGCCAGTTCTCCATAATAGTTTCAAAGACAAAGACACCTCGCCACATATCCACAGTTTCGAGTTAACTAACTGATGAATAGACTCTGAGCACCTGGCGCGCCTCCCCCTGATGGCCTCCGGATCGACCACCTCCAAGTTCTGCTCCAATCTCGCTCGATCATAGCCTGCTACAACTGCATCTCCAAACTCTTTCGATCACGGCCACCAAGTGCATCTCCAACTCGCTCCATCGTCATTTGCAGGCGCACCTCTAATTGCTCTCAAGCACCGCCTGCAGCCAGTCCTGATATACTGTGTGTAGATGGGTAGCTATATAGATACATATATACATGGATGAGAATACAAACTGAAAACCTGGGTTTTAAAAATCGTTGAACAGTAAGTAGTAGCTATGATATCCAGGTGCTCCCAGGCTTGTCGTCGGCGCTCTCAGTGACTCTGAAGGCTGGCAGGAATGCCCTCCTAGGGCCTGATACTCTCCTGAAATTGACGAATCGAAGTTTACACTCCATATCTTCTCAGACACTTCTGGAGGCTTCCAGTGACTAAAATACATTTTGCTGATGCTATGCAAGGTGACCCGTCACCTGTGCGATGGGTAGCATGTAATTCTCTGACGGAGCATACCAGGTTCCGTTGTAGGTGTCAGAACCGTCCGGAACACCCGTGTGTTTTGGACAGAATCTACAGTTTTTGCTGATGTAAAATACTTGTCTAGGACCGTTGGAACGCCTGCAATCACAATCTCAACTACCTGCCACAAGTTATCACCTTTCAACGTCGCATTCTCTGCTTCGAAATCAGAGAGCTCAATTTCCTAGCCCTGATTCAGCGTTGGGAGAACAGCGCTGCGGCCTGCAAAGTCTTCCCTTCCGGTGCTGATCTGGCTGCTACCCGGAGCTCACACTCAAAGGCAAATCCCAAATTCATCGGACCCCAAAACCAGGCGTGATTGAAAGCATCTTCAGGCAATGATCAAAGACTTGAAAGCATTACTCGACAATACACAAGACGCAATGCACTACCTGGCAATATAGAGCAGCACCTGGGAGTGTATCAAGCATAAGCGTCGCAACATGATGTATATATCAGATGAACCACTGCATGCAATGGAGCTCTCTATTAACCATGGTATTATTGTTGAAGTTGAGGGTTTGGATGGTCAACGGATATCTGAGATGTGTCGATTCAGAGGAAGGCAGAGTTGGCGCGGAGGGGATCGACACGACCATTGGGTGTGGGTAAAGCACAGCCTGGGGAGGTGTGATGGCGCACTGTATGGGTGTCTTCCGCGGCAACTGCAATGACTTTTCAAAGTCGAACTCCTGCACGAGGATGGAGCTTTCGTTGAGTTCCAATTAGCCCTGTCGCATACCACAATGGCTGAGAACTCGGGTAACTTCGATCCCGTCTTGAAATTCGTATAACCGAGAAAAGCACCAGCAACTATCACTTGGCAAGTTTTCACCGTGGGAAACATTGTCGGCTGTGCGCACATACTTCCAGAGATAGCTACTACTAGTAAGACAGGAGATGGATAGAGTGAGCGATGGATTATCAAAACCCACATAGATCTGGCAACTTGGAATGATGTGCATATTTGGGAAAGAGAAAATTAAATTATGCGCACAGGGAGAAGGAACGAGAGGAGAGATTTTCACTCTGTCACCCATCGTATTTCTATCATGATGCAAGTGTGTACCCAATGAACCCATTCCAATGTATGGTCACAGTTGGCCACAACGCCAGAGTGATCGTTTGTAATAAGTGACCGACAGAACGAAAAGAAACCGTAACACAGCCATCAGAGGGCGATGTGGAATGCGAAGCATTGAATTGACACCGGGGGCAGACTAATCAGCCTCGTGGGTGACTCTGACCGCTCGGACAGATCACGTCTACTCCGACCGACAATTCTCGCCTGGAACGAAATTTTTTCTGCTGATGTGTACTGCATCTGTAGCGCATTTATTATATACTGCAATTTATGGATTATACTATATATTCCAGAGTTACTTATTTATTTACTACTCCGACAAGCATACACTCTGACTCTCATAACTCCACCACGTTCACTTCCACAACTCAGACATGCTCACTCTAACAACTCTGACATGCTCGCTTCCACTCCAACTCTGACATACTCGCTTCCACTCCAACTCTCACATGCTCACTCCAACAACACTGACATACAAGCTTCCACTCCAACTGTGCCGTACTCGCTTCCGCTCCAACTCTGACATGCTCACTTTCACCACTGATCTTATTGCTCACACAACTCTGACATCTTCATATTCCAACCTCTGATATGCTTTGTCTCACTGCTCTGACATGGTCACTCTCACCTCTCTAACAATCTGGCATCGCTTACAGCAAGCAGGGAGCTGTGGATTTGGCTTTGCCGGTAGGGGTGAAAATAGCTTCGCTGGTAGTGGTCAATCTGGCCTCACTGGGAGGAAGCGGGTAGTGGTGGAATGATCACTGTCACCTCTCTGACAATCTGGCTCCGCTGGAAGCAAGCTGGTGGCGGTGGAATTCTAACTCTTACCGCTCTGACAATCTAGCTTCGCTGGGAGCACATTGGTAGCGGTAGAATTCCCACTCTCACCTCTCTGACAATCTGGCTTCGTTGGGAGCAAGATGGTAGTGGTGGATCTGGCTTTGCTGGAAGGGGTGAAACTAGCTTCGCTGGTACCGGTGGATCTGGCTTTGATGGTAGCAGTGGAACTGCCTTCACTGGGAGTTAGCTGGCAGCGGTAGATCGGGCTTTGCTGGTAGGGGTGAATGTGGCTTCGCTGGGAGCAATCTGGTTGTAGTGGATTGGTCTTCGCTGGGAGGTGGGTATTACATAAAGTTCATGGAGAAATAATTAATGAGTAAAATACCCGATGCTGGTGATTGTGATGGTGCTGATGGTGATGGTGGTGGAGATGATGATTGAAAAAAAGGGGTTGATGGAATGCATACAGTATGAGAAATTTGCTTCATTTTGTAGATTGATATTACATACGGTTACACTTGCATCACCTCACAACTCCTCTCAAATGGCCAAAGTACTTGGTACGCCGGCATAATCTTTGTGAAGCATTCGTAACTCACCGGTAACAGGGATAATGGGTGTTGGTTACCGTTGCAGCGAAAGTTTTCCCGACGTGAGGCTGTGGTGAATGATAAACCCAGACCAAAAAACCTCATGTTGATGTTGAATCTGGGTAACAACACCGCCAAGACCGAGCGGGTCTGGTTTTTGGACTGTTCTGGAACCAAACCAAACTGTTTATTCAGTCCAAACCCAGACCACTGACTGGTTACCCGGACCAATTGCTACTGCTACCAATTGTTCACAATCGCAACCTGGGAAACAAAACCATGACTATTATCCAGGCGAAAATCTGCAATGAATTCTATCTCGGAAGGTGAATGTGCTCATGCATGGAAGCCTCAAGTGGAGCATTTACCAGCTTGCCATCCTCAATATCAGTAGTTGTCAACCGTACCTCTAGATCAATGTTATTGGCACAGAGACGTTTCCGCTTCATCGTCCTCTGTGTCATTGCAGCATCCAGTGCACGATCCTGCCTGTCTAACTCTCTGAAAGGAATAATCCCCAGTGTAATATTCGATTTGTCTATGCCGGTGCATCAACCGATCAGTATCCCACGGCATATGGTGATGGTAGATGCCGATCAATGGGCAGAGCATTCAGGTAAAATCCTTCCATAATTGATCGCAGACTCGATTGCCTTCGTCTTCTTCTTGAACAAGGTTCATATTGATATCATTCTTTGTCTTTTCAAATGCCTTGGTGCCAGCTCTATTCCCATCCCAATTGAGCAATCCTCCTCTTGGAGTACTGACCAAGCCATCATGATTCAGATTATACTTTCAATATGGGTCAGAACTTTTCAGCCAGCCCACCAGCACTATAGAGGAATGGTTTCATTTTTCCAGTTGGTATAGCCAAGAAGATAATATGAATGTCTCTTTCCGCCACATTGATAACCTCAAATGAATTCAGTCAAATGTATCAAATGATAGCAATCATATCTTCAACCATTCAAGCTTCTCAAGCTCCTGTAAACCCCTCGACAGGCATAAATGCATATTTATCAACCTGGTAGCCTTGTGGTCTGGGTTGTTAGGGTTCTCCCTTAATAGAGGTATCGAAACTAGTCTACTTTGAAATCTACATAATGGGTTATAATACCATATAGTACATCATGCCTAGTGTTATCAACGGGTCCAATTTCCCGGGTCAGTTCCGGGTACGGTTCCACCTGAAACTGGACTGTGGCAACGGGTCTTACCACACGAAAAACCCAGACCATTGGAAATGGGCCGGTTTTACCACCAACAACCCGGCATTTCAAGTCCACAATTTTGGCTCCAATCAAGTATTTGAGTTCTGATCGTATCATGACATGATCAGTACGCACATTGTGCAGTTTTAACCTCTCTTTCACATCCCGCTGACAAATTTACGATTGGACCAATATTCGTTGTGTCGCTATCAAAAACCCGCCAATTCTGCGGAAAATGACGCATTTTTTCACATCAATTGAACGAATATTGGTCCGATCACAAATCTGATAGCGGGAAGTGAAAAAGCGGCTAGAAATGCACAATCTACATACTGATCATGTCTTGATACGATCAGAACTCAAATACTTAATTGGAGCGAATGGTGGAGGAACCGTAAAAGTGGAACCATGATCCGGGTACAACCCGGTCAAAAAACTGCGGGTTTATGTCCGGTCCGGGTAACAACCCCGCCAAGACACAGAGGGTTGGGTTTTGGTCCGGGTCTGGAACTGGACCGAACCAAACGGCAGGTCAAAACCCGGACCACTGGCGTGTTACCCGGACCCGTTGGTAACACTAATCACGCCCATCTCGCAAGAAGTAGTAAGCTACCATATAGATGATCTTTAGCAGAAGATTACATGCCTCATGTTGGTTGGATAGTAAGTCTCACTGCTAGCAGATTCATTGAAAGGTGACACACTATGGTAGATCTGATTTGATAATACAATAACCTTGGCCTTGACTATTATCCTTCAAGGATATAAGGTGCCAGTTATTTCCAACCACATTCTTTAACCTATGCTATCTGGGTCTGGACACGTCAATTGCAGAGATGAGACTGACCTGTCAGGCAGACGATGACCAATGTGCAATTGAGTGGGTCGCCGAGCCAATCCCGTGTGGAGTGGCACGACTTGGGTACTCCCCAGTCCGAGAGACCAGGCTTGGCCTGAACTTCGTGTGTCTGATGGATTACGACATCGGGGAATGTCAATCTGCCACAATACACCTCCCACTCTTGAGCTGGGATCAATTGAGTACGGTTAATAACTATTGGTTCAATAATACTAATGTGGTATTTTGAGTGGAATGTCGACAGAGCAATGGTGGGTCGCCACGTAAGTCTCTGAGTACAGATAAGCCAAATAGCCTCCATGGTGAAAGTTGTGTCTTAATTTATCAAGCATTCTGTTTGAAGCCTTCCGATTTACTACCTCAGGTGAAAGGAAGGTATTGGCTGTGCATATTATACGAGTTGTGAGATATCTACGTTGAAGTTACAGTTTGACTAATATCTTGTTGCGGATGATGGCTCATATGGGGAGTGTAACGCTTCAAAACCTCTCATTCAATCACAGGGTAAGCTTTGGGATGGGTGGTCGTCTATCATGGAGTCTTGCTCGTAATGAATGTGTACTCTGAGATATGACTGATGAGAAGATAGCTAAGGTTCAGAGATATACTTCTGTAGTCCAAGAATTGCTATAAAAGCTCCACAGAGCTCAGGCTTTCGAAGGGTAGCCCCACAAGCAAGAACGATACGTACCTGCAAAGACAATGCTGAAATATTATTTTTGTTTCCAGTTCTTATTATTATTATTTTTATCAAGTATATTAGTATCATCTATTAGGATTGTTCGTGATTCCCCCACCCCATCACTGAGCAATAGGTTCCACAACGACTACATTATCATTGTGTGAGCTTTATCTTTACTGATAAATCAATCTCAGAAGGAAGATAACATATTTACTGTACAGTGTATTAGGCGGTAGGCAAGTATTATCCGATATACAGAGATGTTAAAGTGTTATCTTTCATATGAAATAGTCCCTTCAGATTGTGTTAGGGATGGTGTTGTATCTCCCTTACCGGATCAAGATACGACAGTAACAATTTTTCTGGATCTTGATATTGCTGATTTGGATTTAGCAGATGACCTCGTTGCCAAATCATTGACTATTGGCTCTACTAAGAAGCAATCCCGGCAGCAGTTCAAGAACAATTTAATCTTAAATACAACTCAAAGTGGAACAGCGTATAAACCCCGGAAGCTTCAGCAGAGAGAACTTAAGCAATGATATCATGGCTACAATAATACACAACTTGCAGATGCCCCATGATCATCACAAAAAGACGACTTAATACGCTAAGAAATATAAAACTGATACCATGGTGTGAGTACCTACGATTGAGTCTAAACAGACGTGGACAATTAGTGATATTAGGCTTAAGATGCAATATTACAAATAGTATGTGAACGTCAGATCTATCAACGAAATACGAAGAGGGATTGTGTGACGATACGTGTCAATTTAGATTGCGCTATCAACAGGCAACATATTACTGCCACTTTATTAATTAATCATCGAGATTAATTATAAGAATTTCCTTTGCAATAATAATTATTCTTCGAGATTCATTATACAACGATACTTACGATATTAATTAATCACCAAGATTAATTACACAAGTTATATGTATTTTCAGTGTTAGGTTACACCACAATACAATCAGGTTGCTATCTACTTACAAGCATCTGATACGACCCTACATATTAGTCCTCGGTGTGTATACAACATGAACAGGTTGCCGATACATGTTGATTGGAGATACGCATGAAAAGTTTCGATTGCAACTACTGCCGTGTACCTTGTATATACTTTACTATGTATTGATACTTGTTATCGGTATAGTTACTAAGGTGGAAGAACCACCATAACCTGGGTCTTGATCGAATATTATTGCTTCGTCTCAATAGTATTCATTCTGTTCTCCTCTATTGATCTGCGACTTTGTCCACTTAGCATAGCTTCTATCTAGATCTGTCTTTCGATTCTCTAACACTGCGGGCTGCAACTACAACATGTGAACAGATGTAATGTTTCTCTCCTCCTTTAGCACTAATTCAAATGGTGTAACAGCCCCCTTCTTCAGCCTTCTGAATGATGATAGACAGAGACATTTGCCAGCCAGAATTCCACTGCGGGCCAAGTATTTCAGACCATGCTTGGCTTTCCGTCATTCCAGTAACAGAACTTCATTGAGACACACTTTGATGATCAGATCAGAGTTATTGGATACAGATAAGGTGTCATGATCATCCTCGACCCCACCATAATGTTCACCTTCGTCATCCACCATTTCTACCTGGGATCGCATTTGGAATGCAGAGCTGTTGGAAATTGCACAGAGCAATTTGGGTAGGCTGGCAACACCATTGCGGCATAGAGTTTATGTGATCCCATCACCATCTGGAGTTGATACTGTTCCATGAGATGGAATGATGGAAAGTTAACATGTTGACAGATGTACGCATTGGTGGTGGTGGTGGTGGTGTATAATGCCAGGTAATATGGATAATATGTTATTCAAATATGCAAATGCATGTAGGCCAGTACAGCACATTCTGGGCTATTACAGGTACCTAATTCTACCTCGCTGAGTTTGTGAAAATGTGATGCTATAGAAGGTTGCAACTACAAGATGGTGTTCAAATATAGGGTTGAACATATACATAGATGGTTTGGGAAATGTATGATAACTCAATTCTGCACAAGGCTGTCCTGGTCAATATCACGTGGGATGTTTACATACATGTGAAGTTATGTATGGACCTAGATTGCCATATACGATGCATGCAGGCACTGGCATCATTGCGGCTCAGGGATGATATTCCAGGTGAACATATGTGCATCAATGGTCATCAATATCACTGGATGAAAATATATTTGGAGTTCACAGGATTTTTTTGGTGCGATGTAGGTGCTTATGTTGCCAAGATTTGCTTTGTGAACCAGACATAGGCACTTTGATCTCTGCATTCATGGATACAACTGTACATGGATCTTTGCTTAATTTTTGTTGGGAAGCGGACACCCTCTGTACGTCTTATTTAGGAGTTGTAGGGCAGGTGGGGTGTTACCAATATGTCCGGGTAACCAGCCTGTGGTTCGCGTTTTGACCAGCGGTTCGGTTCGGTTTGGTTCCAGACCTAGCCAAAAACCCAACCCACTTTGTCTTGGCGGGGTTGTCACCCGGACAGGACATAAACCTGCAGTTTTTTGGCCAGGTTGTACCCAGATAACCATTCCATTTCACAGTGCCTACAACTTTCGCTCCAATTCAGTATCTTAGATCTCAATCTATCATGACATGATGATTTCGTAGATTTCTCTGTTTTACGCGCTCTTCCACCTCCCACTTTCCGATTAGCGATCGGATCAATATTCATTGAATCCCTGTGAATTAACACCAGATGGTCAGCGAAATTCGCAGGTTTTCAATAGCCACTCAACTATTAATTGTCCAATTGCAAATCGGACAGCGTGAGGTGCAAGAGCGGCTATAACTGCACAATGTACATACCGATCATGTCATGGTACGATCAGAACTCAAATCCTTAATTGGAGCCAAAATTGTGAGCTTGAAATGCCAGGCTTCTGGTGGTAAAACCAGCCCATTTCCAACGGTCCGGATTTTTCGTGTGGTAAGACCTGTTGCCATGGTCCGGTTTCGGGTGGAACCGGACCCGGAACCGACCCGGCAATTTGGACCCGTTGCTAACACTAAGGTGTGCAGCGCCCCATGTAGTAACATATAGATGGTTAGCCCCCTAGTGGTGGTTGTATGATAAGATGAGATGAGATGATGTCTATCTACCCCGGGGTCTCCCGAATATATACTTCCCGTCGCTCAGTCCATCTCTGTTGCCCCTGTATCTCCGTAAGCCCCCCGCCGGCTTCCCTCTGCCAAGCTGAGTGGCGGTGGTGGTGAGAAACGGATTTTCCCGCCACAACGTCCACATATCAGATGATAAACTTAAATAGTGTAGCTGACAGACAATGAGAAGTCAACGGTGCTGATGTCATACTGAACCTGGATGAAGATGGCTATCGAATGACTAACCAAACTTCCTACCGAGAGGTCCTTCAAGAGAAGTCGACCGTCTCGATGGATATTATCTACTGAACATCACCTGCCGAGAAGCTATCTACCGCAATGGCCACTGAATATCCCATACTGAGTTGAGAAGTATCAACAACTCAGCGGCAACGTGCCTATCCACCGAGGACTACCAATAGGTACATCAATGGCAAGAGTCATGACGACGCGCACAAAGCCGATTAATTTTCGCCCAGATAACCCTGACAGCTGCAACTTTGACCTAAGCCGAGATACGTCTTATTACTCACAGATTCAAGCCAGTACGAGTTCAGAAATGGATGGTTAAATGCGGTATGGGTTTGGGACTGGGAGATATGGGGGATGAGATCAATTTGGATGTTACCTACTTGTTGTTTCTCCTCTCTTTTCTACCTTACCAATTTGGATACCAGTCTGGTGTATATGGCATCGGAACTGGTTTTTACCTCCTCCAAGATCCCTGTGAAGTGGTGGTAGAGATTCCCCATGCGCAGGATCCACTGAAAGGTCACCCTAGGCGGCTCAAACCGTAAATTGCACTAACCTAGATATCATCATCCCATATCACTCTCACTCTGTGCCGACAAATGTGGTTCTATATGATCTGAAAGGAAGTCGCCAATACTGAAATCGTTGAATTGACTCCCAGGCTACGTACTCACAGTTGTAGACTCATCCACGAGTTTTCACTCGCCACTGCTACCGCTACTGGTATTTGCAATTGTGAGCTTGCATGGACTTCCACGATGTTCCAGGCTCTCATGAATATAAAGACAGAGCTTTTCCCCCAGATAGTAGAATAGACTTAATCCGCTTTACATTCGTAACAAAATGTGTTGCATATCCAGTACCTGATACAAGCTCACTGGAACCAGGGCTGTGCACAAGTCTCCTATATATATCTCGATTCTTTCTCTTTCTCTTTCTCTTCTCTCTATACCTTAAGTCTATACACATAAACGGTTCTCCCCGTATCGCAATAAACTGGCCCGGAATTTCGACAGAGCCAGGGATAGCTGCCTTTACAGTAAATGATACTATAAAAAATTATCTAGAGAGTCCCCGAACTACTTAGTCCATTCACGTTTGTCCCACCGCAAATTTCTAGATTACATCAAAATCAACTTCACACTTGAAATACCCAGTCCCTCGCTATGATTACTCCACTTTTGGTGGTAATTCCGCGCGATCATTGAGGACAGAGTGAATCTCGACGATAGGCCCTGTGTATACATGCCGGGCGTGGAAAAACCAATGGACGATGCTAATGATCAACACACCCCCAAAAACGGCAATAGACCAATTCATGGATACCAGAGTCACCTTAGAAGATGGCGGGAAAAATGAAAAGAAGCCACCAATGATACTATAGATGATGGAAATAATATAGACAGGAACGCCAAAGCGACCCAACTTGAAAGGACCCCAACGGAAACCATTATCTGGGGTTGTTAACCGCTTGTGCAGCATAACTACCGCGGCAATGAGGAAGGACGAGTAAAACGCGGCGATAGTAAGCCCGGTCAGTGCGTTGAAAACTGTGCTCGAGCCGATGTTTATGAGCGCAAGAAGGGTTATAATTACGGTTGTGGCGCCGATAGACCACAGTGGAAGACCTGAGCGGGTATCCACCTTAGAGGTCGTTGAGTCAGCAGAGTGAAGTTGTGGCAGTTACTGCCGCTCTGAAAGACTTACTTTCGAAATGTATTTTGATCCAGGAACGCCGTTCTCCCGAGCGAATGCCCACAACATTCGAGAAGCTGTGGCAAGAGTACCGATCAGTGAAAAAATGCAAATGGCAATAATAATTATAACCTAGAGTCATTGTTATTGTCATGGCAACTGTATATCGTGTGGCGACGAGATATGACCTACCATTGCAGTAGTTCCACCCACGGATCTGGTAGCATCCTCAAAGATTTGAATAAATGGGAATCCGGTAGGGCTGTCCAATGCTTTTTGCATATTGCCAACGGAGAAAAGAGTCGCAATGAGCATCGCAAACCCAAGAGAACCGTTAATCATCACGGTAATAATCATGGACCGGGGAATGACAATCGCCGCATTTTCTATCTCTTCAGCTGTTAGGTGTCAATGCTTGTCAGCAAAATCACTGCATAACGCGGCTCATGTCGGGTATCATCTAAGTTATATCAACCAACTTACCCATATGAGTAGCCCCGTCGATTCCTATAATGATTTAGCAACAAATCTTATGATATGAAGGATGAGGACAGTGCTTACCAATGAACGCAAACATAGTAGTCACGGACCCCACAAAGAATGAAAGCCCCTGGCTAGACCAATCACCTTGATTGAAGAAAGTGGTAAAAACCTGATCTGCTGTAATGTCCTTGGGAGCAAGATAGACAAGCGGGATCAGGATAGCGAAAAACCCGCAGATGTGGATAGCAAGGATGATTGCTTCAACCTGAGGAAGCAGACGACCTAGGTAAGTGTTGAAAAACAGGCATACGAGAGTGAGTGCGTAGTATATTAGTGTGCCCTGCCATCGTTGACGTGAATACTCCGGAAAGTGCAAAACCGCCAAACCTGTGATCATATTTGCGGCATTCAAAGTTGAGCCAGCAGTGACTGCCTGCCATCCAATTACGGTAATCCAGCCCGTTATGTAGCTGAGGAACTTGGTTGCGGATGGTGGCGCAAGGATAGCAACCCTTCGATTGTGATCAGAGGCAGTTTATCGTGCGAGGGCATCCAACTCTTACCAGTTGTACGGGCCACCAGCTAAAGGAATCCTGAGCAGAGTGAGCGGGTTGTCCTGTATTGGGTTGATGAGGGTATTACTAACATGCTCCCCAGTTCGGCCATTACCAGCGCCTGCGACAAGCAGCCTAACCACGCAAACATATAACCATACATCAAGCCTGCTGGACCACCATTCGCAAATCCACCTTGGAAGACAACCAGCACGCCTGAGTACATTTGAGTAACTAGAATAATACCGGCTGGAGATGTGGTCCGTTACCCTCCCACGTGATCATCTGATTACTGTATCAGTTGAAGAACAAGATATAGTGTATTGGTCGTGGTTAAACTAACCAGCGTACAAGTCAGTCCGATGATAGATACCGTACGGAAGTTCCTCTTCAAAATTGGTGAGCTTTGTAGCCCCAAAAAATTGGCTAAGACATTGTATGGAATAACCGACTTTGAACTGTTGTCGTTTTCCATAATGAGTGAGATCTGCTTCATCGCGGGTCATCACTCGCTGCCCGACGAATTGGGCACCATTGCCATACGGTGTAACTGCGGTTGCGGGTAAGCGCTTCATCATGAAGCCGTCTTCTGCCATTGTTGCTGAAACGAAGCCGCACAAAAAAAATGCTGAATAGTTACGTGCGGGACTGGAGGAGGTAAGAACTTCGAAGCTTCAGAAGGTGCAGCATAGGGATTAAAGGGCGGAAATGCTTCTGGGGGTTAGCTGCAGTTTCCGACCAAACTCTGAAGGGTTGTTGACAAGACAAATATTCAACCCCTGTATAAGCGCTGTATGGCGAAGTAGCTTGCCATCGCATGACACACCTTCCAGAAAATTGCCTTCCAGGAGATTTGGCCAATAAAATGGCTAGGAGCACGCCCGACAGTACCAATCCTTACACCGCTCACGCTTGCCCGAGAGCCGTTGCCACGCGATCTCGGCTAGGATCACAAATGCGAGGTTAGGCTACTAGAGCTTGAGAGAACAACTCATGCCTTCTGAATCGATGGCTGCTATGTCTACATGGTGCTTCTTGATGCAATTGCAATCCACATTTTGGTGTAAATGGATCTTCCTTGCCCGTGCGTGCGCGGCAGTTGTATTCTAAGCCTAGCCCTGCGATCGTGTGATGGCGCACGGACTTTTCGGGATATCATATCTGACCGCAAGCTTGCGGTTATATTCTTCTCCGAGCTCAGTCTTCCATAATTTTCCAGACTCTCAGTACAACATCCGCACCCGCAGGTGCAGGGGTAACATGTTCATTCCATAACTTCCAATGCAATAGTAGCCTTCTATTGCACCCTGCATCCGTAACATCCGGGTCCACTGTTCACTTGCCGCATCTGTTATCCCCTCGCTCGGTAATTCGCAGAGCAGTCTACAATGATACAGACATTTGTGAGGGTGGCAGCACCGGCGCATGCAAGGTGACGGCGTAGTCCACTGGGAATTCTATCCTTCGGGTTCCGACACCAAGGAAAGTAGCATTTTTCCCTTGCCAATCGAAAGTGAGCTATCAGAAAACTTACGCTATCACCCCATAAGCGACTGTAGATTACTTGCACAAGGTATCCACTAGTATATAGTTGAAATCGGGGGTGCATTAGTGTATAAGATTAGAACGTGGTTATAACGTTAGCCTCTCATATGAAGTGCGCCCCCAGAGTATCACAGCGGGGTTTTCGCATCTTCCTTTAGCCAATTACAGCTCCCCCGCGGATTCAACAACCCTGCATTCCAGTGTTCCCATTCTATGCGTCTTCAATTCTATACTCTATGCTCTATCGGGAACGCGTTGTTCACCTTACCTATTATAAGCAGTACTATCCCCTTTTGATATACTTGAAGCTCAATATCAATCCTCGGGGATTTAGTACTGAAAAATGCATAAATGGTGGAAGTTTATGTGACATAACCAATCTGTTACTAAATCGCTACTCCAAGTACTCAACTGTGGGCCCAAACAAATCTAAGTGAGAATTCTTACATTCTACCTGTAGATCTACAATTTATCACGCCGTTAATTGTCCAAATCGATCAAGAATTAGATATAGATATAACTGGAGCTCCCCATCCCAGGTCATCCTAAACGTCAGGCTTTGCCTCAATTCACATAACACCCACTATATCCAACACCACTATTTGTTTTTATTTCGCTGCAGTTTAAGAATTAGTCTAGCTGTAAAAATCTTTCCCGAGTTGCTTTAGAAATAAAACTATTCCTTGTAGTTGAGAGAACGGGTATTTTATGTTCCTTCACAATCACCTACAGGCTGGAGCAACCCTTACTTCATCGGAATTTGCCTCATGCTGTATTTTGTGAATCTGGCCGAGTACTCTATACTCGTTCCAGTGTCCGTGCAGTGTTTTGATGCGGAATATTTCTAAATACCTGACACTCCCCTACCGATGCTGTGATCCCTGCGTAGTATTCGGTTTACGCCACCGAACCGCGGATGAAGCATAAGCATCTAAAAGACCTACATATGAGACAGGATGCTCTTTAATCTGTCTGCCATGTGAATATCTTGGTAAAACTAGCAACCTTACGCTGCATGAAATGGCTTACTATATACCGGAGTTCGCGTTTTTGCGACAGGCCAGGCCTCATAACCTGGTTTCGGCCAATCAGCGAATCGTTTTACCCTGTTTGTGGCCAGATTTGTGAACAGGTCTAAATCGTAAACTCTGTATATTCCCTGATCCCTTCCCTTTTTTTTCCCAAGTTTAGCCAAGGCGCTTGGCTGCTATGTTTCACTTCTACATCTGAAAAGTCTCGGCACAGAGTTATTGGTACTCGGGAGCAATCGTAAAGTGGATCGCCTAAGCAAAACTTACCCTGGAAGACGATTTACCTCACCGGTGTTCAAAATTCCGCACGCTAAATTATCACGGCATTCTATACCCACGTTTCCCCTTCTCTATGTTTGCGATCTTCTCACAAAGCATTTACTGTGGCGCTATCTTCCGTCAGTTCTCTCGCGAATCGTACCAGTCTCTAGCGGAAACCACAGCGGGGAATGTCGAAGCAAGTTATCGTAACCGCCGACGATCACGGTCCGTCAATCAATCTGGTAGCTTGGATTGCTATGACGATCATGTGCCTGGCAGCACTTACCAAGGTTTTCAGCAGGACCTGGAATACCCGTTCACTTCCAGGAGATAGTATATTTATTATACTAGCTATGGTGAGTTTGAAGTTGTGTGGACTAATGTACTCATTTTTATTTGCCAGTGTTGACTTGATTGTCCTCAGATAATGGCAGTTGGCCAAACCGTTGCGGTCTCGGAACAAGTCGCGGCGGGACTTGGGCGGCGTGGACGTGAACTAAATTCATCACAGATCGAGAGTTTTCAAAGAGTGAGTTTTCCTTCCGAGTAAAATATGGGGTGCTCGAACCTGGCCAGCTGCTTATTTACCCATATTTTCTAGGCTGGATATGCGGCCGAACTGCTCTATATCCCTTCTCTGTGCTTCGCGAAGATGGCAACACTGTCATTCCTGGCGACTCTTGCACACACTCCTATCAGTAGTATGGTTGTCAAGGCGTCAATTGTCCTCACGGGTGTTTGGGCCGTTGTAGTGATGATTGGAATTGCGTTTCAATGTCAATTACCTCAACCCTGGGCCATCCTATCAAACCAATGCTTCAATCAGGTCAGTTTAGAGGTCTTTTAGTATCGCTTATCTTGCATTCCCCTTACCTTGAGAAAAGCTTCTCTTTTCCCTAGTTTCTCGCTGACGGTCACAGTCAGCATTCTGGAATGCTATTGGGGTATTCGATGTCATTATTGACTTGGTTCTCGTAGGGTTACCGATCTTAGTTCTATGGGATTTGCAAGTTCCCACGCGCAAAAAGGCTTCAATAATGGGTGCTTTCGGCACAAGAATACTGTAAGTTCCCTCCCAGCCACGTAGTGTGGCTCGCCACCTGACGCATCGCAGCGTCATTCCATGTACCATACTGCGCCTTAGCTACATCTCATCCGCCTCCAACTCGTCGGACAGACCATTCGACGATTTCAATGCAGCTGTAACGACAGAGGTTGGTATGAACTTAGCGATCGTACTTGCTTGCTTTCCATTCATTAAAACGTTTATGGATTGCGTCCAGACTGGCTTATTGACAGCTGAGCTTTACTCAGCCGGCGGAAAAAGTATCAAAAGCGGCAAATCTTATGCTATGGGCTCTTTCGGAAGTTATGGTAAGATGTCTGCTAGCAAGAATTCAGCAGCCAAGAAGTCTATAGGTTCCTCTGGTCAGTGGATGGACGAACCAAATACTCACACTACAATCACAGCTGCTATCCGCGAAGATGTGGAGTCAAGGACTAGCAGCTCTGGTTCGGATAAAATGATTATCAGGCAGACAAAAGATGTTGCTGTGGAGTTTGAAAACGTAAGTGAGGAAGGGATACGTGCACAGAACAGAAACAGTATCTGGGAAGGTAGTTCAAAATAGTATAAATCATTAATGTTATTATGGGCTTAGCAGCTACGTAGAATAATCGTATGTACTCGGGCATGCTCGATATATTTTAGACCCGATCTATACAACTTTCTATGGAAGCAATGATTAAACATTCCCAAATCCACATTCCATACCCGATTATGGGATAGTATTATCCTACAAACCGACTTGCCTTAAGATATCAACATCTAGCTTACCCCATTGATTGCATCATATGACAACTATCAGTACTGCAGTATTCTCGGTACGGAAGCTTCCCTAGTCCCCAAAAGTACAGTAAGTTATACTTTATAAATCTTTGCTTCTTACCCCGCCGTATGTATTCTTTGCAGGAAGCCGCCGGTTTTTGTTTTGTTTTATTCATACTGTATGAACTCTAATTAGAGTATGACAGAGCCCCATATCCCCTCCACCTCCGGGCAAGCCGGTTAAATGGCGGAGTTCCCCACCCGCTACCCTTTGTCCCCTTCACACCGGGAGGCTGGCACTGGGATTCGAACCCATAGCATTATGACCGTATACCCCGCCTATACTTTCAGGAGCGATACCACTGCGCCACGGGCCAGCCCCTTGGAAGCCGCCGGTTACACCCAGTCCGTTGAGCGACCAATGCCAAACGCAACTCGGGCTGAAGTAACAGTTGGCCAATAATGTAATGTGGCTTTGGTATATGGCTTCTATATCCTTCTAAAAATACCTTGAAATCACCGAAAAAGTCCGTTAGATTTTAAAAAATTTATGGATAGTAGTGATCACAAGACCCGACCAGGTGAGACTCGGATCCGGAGTAGACTCGAGAATTAGTCTCGGGAGTTTTGGGACTGTCGAAACTGGTCCGGAGAACCCTAAGAGTTCAGAGGTCTGAGATAACACCCCCATATTCCGGCAACCCTCTAAGCATACCAGCATTGAATTGCCCTCCTCCTTCCTGATTTCACCGCCCTCAATCTCTAGTGAAATAAAGGGAAATAAATCGAAGAAATAAAGGGGCACAATAGTCTGTAGATGTTATTCGCTAGGGGTACGGGCACAAAGCAATTTGAGTGGAGCCGAATGTGCCGGCCTTGTTGCATACGACTGGCCAGGCAAGTAACCACATTGTTGTGTTGTTATTTGACCTGACCACACTCAGGTAGCTGCGGCAGCAGGAACCCGAAGAGCTATATGAATTTCTCGCGCGTAGGATCCTGGTACACTGTAGCTCGGATCTCAGGTAAACTCTGATACCAGCGCTTGCAGTTTGGAAGAAGTGATAGAGAATATTTAGAGAGTGTTTGTAGAACGGGCAGGAAACAGCCTATCTGTATACACGCTTGAGTGGGTTCCCATATACCCTGCCGTATACTTGGCCACATACGTCCAGACTCAATATGTAGATAAGGTCCGGGCCGTATGTCCTGTCTATGGCCATTCCCGCTAGTAGTCTATCAAACATCTTGACTTCATTCTAGATCTCCGGGGATCCTTGGAGTTTGGCTTGAACGCAGTAACCCTAAGGTGATCTACGCTAAAAGCGCTCGCTTACGCAGTCAGGCGATGGAGTCCATGTCCATGTCTAACCAGCCTGCCCAGGCCAGTGCTGAAAGTCCAAGTAGCAGTCTCATCACTCCAATAGCAAATAACTTGAGCAATTCAAACCACTATTCACCAGCACCGAGCGCTGAATTTGACCGCAAGGCTCGTACCTCACAGCGCACCGAACACGCATTACCACATACAATACAAACGTTTAATCATATCTTGAGAGTTCTACAAATAAGCTGGGCCAGCCTACCATATCTCGTCTTGTCCCAGGGTTTTGCACGAGACCAAGCCCTGGACGTCTTGTCTTTTGCTATCACCACCATTCCCGGGTACCTCATAGCTCCGTTCCGCTTTTGAAGCCTCAAGGTCGCATCAAGGTAGCAGGTTGTGACGAGGGCAGTCGAAGTCCGACTTGTCGGGCGGTTAGGCGCTGGCGAAGCTAATGTGTAAGTGAAATCTCGAGATTTTGGAACCTTTACTCAAAGACCTCCGCATCATACTTTCCTCCTATCTTCCTCACCATATCGTCCCTCTCGCTTGCCTATCTCGCTTGCCTATCTCTCACTTACCTTACTCTTTTGCCATGCTTCCCCCACCTCGGCACCACCACAGTCAGCCTGCCGAATTATCTAACATGTAGCAGTCTGGTGTCACGTATGGAATATCCCGACCTTCCAGGCGCATAAATCAAGCAACGAGCTGAGGGGCGACGATTGATCAACTAGACTGTGAGACACAGCATGCACAAATACAGAAACATCAAGTGCGGACTTGGCTGCCTGACGGAAAACATGAAAATGATTAGATGGAGGAGATAGTGGCGGTTGTGTTGCAATTATTCCGTAGCCGTAACAGGACGTCCCTCGCGCGCCTCTTTTCACACATCTTATTATAGTCGCCGATTGTTAAGCTCATTGATAATCGCCCAGAAAAGGAGCCACCCGAAACAAAATTCTACCACATTCCGATCACTACACACTTCGGACGTCAAGCCACCTCAGCCTCAGTGGCTCTATTCCTCATACAGCTATTTGTGCCATGGTTTAGTCTATCGTATGAGCTGGCCGATAAGTTAATCTAGTCGGATGGTCTGCCTAGCCCGGAGCCGTTGTTCAGCGCAGAACTATTTACAACTCCCGTCTCTCTCCTAAGACGCCGCAACTGGGTTTAATCAAGATTTCGGGCTTCCGACCGGCGCCCAGCTACTGAAGTGAATGAGGAGCGACTGGTGCAATGAAAAAAATTATTTTTCTCGGACAACTGGCCGCCATATTTATGCCTGCAAGCCCCACGAAAAACTTATCACCGCGACACTTCCTTCGGCAACTTCCACCACACTTACGGAACCATATCCGCTGCAAGGAAGCTTCTCCCTACCATCTTCGGCGGTCTAGGGGTAGGCTTAGCTGTGTAACCCTAACAAAACTTCGAAGTCCCATCCCGGCCAGCTACAGTATCACCTCACCCGTCCGTGCGTTTGTAGCCAGCCAAGTCTTTCTGTAAAGGATTGTGGTGGCTTACCACAACGGTCGTCACTCCCTACATAGTCTCTCCTCCTCATTACATTTAAGGGTAGTTGGAACTTGTACTTGCGTAGTTAGACTCTCCAAAAAAGCGCGCACATGGCTCGCTCCGCGAAGTAGCGTCCGTGAAATTAAATCCAAGAAATTGATAGCCTCCTGTATTATACCTGTGTGAGAAGCTAGATCGTTGATCCAGAAATAATCACACACAAAGTAGAGTAGATTATCTACATATATGCAACATAGGCAACGGCATGGCTCCGGACAGTCACTTCTAGCCGTCATTTCTATACTATCACTTCTAGTTATCCGAATATCGGCCACCCATTTTAAATACCAATGATCAATGTGCCATGATTATGCCGTTTGAGTGGTGCAAAGGATTTGCTCAAGTCCGGACTCAGAGGTAGTAACCTTTGCCGTGGGCTCCTCTTTAACAGGCTGCTTAAGAATCCACTTTCGCGCTCGTCCCAACCATATCCCCTGGCCAATTAATTGCATAAACGTCGAAACATACATCTCTAGAGACACCTTTAACCACATCTAGTAGTTAATTATGACTGACCGATAGCTATCTTCTCGCTCAATTCATGCGTGACATGTCCCCTAAGAGTTCCATGGGTTACCAGCTGGAGTTAGATTCAGAGATACCGGCTACAGCCAAAGCTGAAGTTAAGGAAGAAGTTGGTGATGAAAGTAGGGAAGTTGGAACTGGGACTAAAGCGAGTAATTATATGTACTAGTACAAGGGTACAAGGGTAAGTCGGGCGCGGTGATACAGGGCAAAAGAGCGCCCGACTTTTTTCCCCCATACAACGAGAAATGCCAAGATCCTCATCATTCACTACACAGCAAATGTTTTTCTAAGAAAACCTCATAGAAGCATCTCAGGTGGTCTACTATCACTGCCTTCACTTTCAGAATCTCTCTCAATCGTTGTTGTGGAGGTGTAGAATTTCCGCATTTTATGGGGCGCGCCCGACTTTTGGTATCTTCCTAGTACATTCTAGTTAATACTTCCCCAGCCCAATTAAGTGACCGATTTTTGGACGATTGGAAGTGACGGTCAAAAGTGACTTCCCAGAGCCACGTTGCATCGGGATCCGTCCATCCCACTATCCATCCAAGACTTTCACCTCGGTCAGCTTCGCCACCATACCTGCTTTACTGGAATCGATTTACTCTGAAGCAGCTTGAGCAGCCTGTGGCAGTTCTACTAGTATTGGTTTCTGTACATGAATGTTTAATTCATTGCATGCTCCAGATTCACTGCTGTGATTGCGTTTCCGGAACCTGAATCGAAGCAAGGGAATTTGGAAGGAGGATAGAGAACAAGGAATAGAGGACAACTCGATTCGCAGGTAGACATGATAGTGCAGTGATTGTGAATGTATGGAGGCCCTAGTAGTGCAGGCAGGTGCAAGATAAAAGCTTTGGAAAATGAGATCAAGGTGTCATGATGACTTCATTATGATAGTCCAAAACGAACCTTATATTGAGCCACAGCTTTCCTGCCTCAACTGCCACAAAGCCACTCCGTGGTCTAGCAGTTGTAATGGTTACATCATACAGCTTCACCAGGCTGAACCGCGGAAGGCTGCTCGAGCCGTAGTCGGGCCGGGCTATTGAATTCACGGGTCTGTTGTCGGAACCTACAGCTGAGAACTACCACATAGTCCAGCTTGAAATCCAAATCTCTCCTCTTTTCTCTTTCCCTTCAGAAAACCCCACCCCTCTCCCTTCGTAGTGCCAGGACCTTTCCTTCCCAGTCGCCCTTACTTTAACTAGGCATATAAGTTCCCAGAGCTGCTGGCCAATCTATCTCGTTTATCCCCCAGCAAGGTACAACGAAAGTCACCTACTCTAACCCATCGACGATGGAGATGGTGATCTCACAACTGCCGTCATTCAGGTTCCTATTTCGATTTTTCTTGATTTTCATCCTGTTAATTACCTAAAGCAAGATAATAATCAAAGTAAGAATGCAATATCAATCCCAGAGAACAATGAGTCTAAACCCGTATGAAAATATATTGTGCCACTGGCAGGTACTTCTCTCTTCTTAAGAAGAATGGTAGCGAGTTGTATGCTGAATGGCTTATCATGAATAGAGGCGAAGTCATAGTTATTCAACTATAGAGTATGTTTTCTCGTCATAGGATACGAACACCGTACTTGCCCACCTAGTTTGCAAATATCCTTTTGATTGCACACAATTCTGATACATTTTAGTGTAGCCATGGAAATTTATGCGCGCTTCACCGCTGCTAAATTCTGGGATGGATAGTGGGATGGACAATCTCTTCCCATGCTGCATAGGCTGTTGCAATATGGAGATGCGTGTATTCTACGGTACAGAGAGAAGAGAGAAAAGACTCGAGATATATACAGAGAATCTTCGGGTAAATCTTCGGGTATGCTGGTGCCACCGGATTTGCAATACGGCGCGCCTCCGGACTATCACTCCCACCATCAACCCTAATATAGATCAGACTAATCTGTCAGTCGATATACCGTATACATAGCCAAGATTGCCCACCCTTTAGTTGGTTTTTATTGTTAGGGAATTATGGATTTTGAAGGTCTGTGGGAAAGCTTACAGACCTTGATGGCAGGCGATCAATTGGACTTACTACAGAACATATAACCCCTAAGAAATGCGTGTATGTCTGCTTACTGAAGACCCTGCCCAATCTGCTGCATACCTGCACCTGCGCTCGTTTCTAGAGTTTTTTGTTGCTCTCAAGCTCACCTCAAAGTGGAAATGAAGTCAGCAGACAGATAGTTTACGAGTGCAACCGACACCGTAATCACAAACGAAGGGGATACTGGGTACACACGATACTATAAGCAATAATCCAGAAGCTTTGACGCAACAAACAAAACATTAATTGCTGTGTTCGACCACGGTGGAATTCTTGGGGGTGATAGTGGGGGTGATAAGTCCGGTGCGCGCCGTTTGCAACAAGGCAAGTAGTGAAATCACGAGTGAGACTCCATAATCAATATTTCGAGTGACAGTACATGAGGCGGAATCTCATGAGATTTTAAGTTTAAGCTGAGGTTTCCTCCTCCTAGAATTACTAGTAGCACAGTGATTCAACAACATTGCTTGGTACGCATGCAGATGTACAGTGCCTGGTTATAATAATAAATTATAATGTCGGACAACGATAAATTTAAATTGGTAATGACGAACAAATATCACATCCTAGACATCGCATACTTGTCAACACCAGTTGATCGTGGGTAGTATATTTCATGCGCAGAATTGTTCCACCTATGAAAGTCTGGCGGTGCTGGCGTCACAAAATTCTAAAAGAGTGTAACGCGGCTGAGAATAATGTCAGTGGGCACATCCATTCTAGTCCGAGTACTATCCCCACATGCTTTGTTTGGGTATATGTGTTGCATTGCCACCCAGAGTATTATTTGTAATTATATTGTATTCACCCGCTTGCGGGTATGACATACATCTTCCACTACCTTCCTCGCCACTTCAAATCCAACAAAGGAAAAGTTCGAGTCGTGGCCTCCCTACCTATCCCCTCATCCCCTTACCCAGAGTATTATAGATTGAATGAGACGCCAAGGTGATCTAATTAGCCAGACAAGTCGTGATGCATCCCATCCATGGGGCACCCATCTGCTCATAAGAAGCCCTATCTGCACATGGGAAGTTTCTACACATGGGAGTCGCATATGCGGGTTCCGCACAAGAGGAAGGTGCTCCATGGCTCCCCACATATCACTTGTACGTACTCGTGCCTAAAAAAAGAATTGGTCGTCATCCACCGATCACCTGTTCCATGTAGAAAACCATCGTTCAGTGTAAATGACGCACCCTCCCCATATATCACTATATCTATCAATATCAGTTGTTGTGATGTACTGAAAGGAGCTACGTTAGTAGCCGATACTATGGTGGAAGTCTCCTCGACGGATTGAGTGCAGTACGAACACCTAACCCTACACTTGGTAATATAACGAAATGACTTGGTGGTGCTTAAAGTCAATTTATTATTGGCTCGCTTCAGGGTTAAGTGTTTTAGTGTGTCCGTACAGCAATGAATCTTTCGAGTAGGGCGGTATTGTGTTATCGCATACCTATCAAACTTAACGTGGAGGGGATATTTAAACCTTTTCGGACTGCACCGTCATATCCTGCGCACCACTTACTGTACTGCAGGGCGATTATGCAACCGTCCCCTTCTCAGACGGGGCTTTCTATCTCCAGATGGGGCGTCCACTTGCGTACACAGCTACAGCCGGAGGCACCAAGGTCATTGTGATGCAAAATAGCATTTAAAAGATACCCTTTGTATTGTAGGGTGTACTCAGTAAGGGGAAGTTTTGAGATGCACAACTATGTTAAGCAAGTAGAAAAGAGACAGGTACACTTTTCCCGGGTCTCCTGCTGATTGGTCGTCCTTGCGAGAAAAGCAAACAAACGGCGTCTACGGCTCAAATCATTTTCCGTGAATCGAGTAGAACCACTTGCAGCTGTACAAACATCACAGTAAAAGCATGCCCCAAGATAATAACGCATAGATAAGCTGTCATGGCGAGCAGAACGGAAACCTAAGACTATGCACAGTGCCGGCATACTAGTTAGGCGATGAGTGTGTGCAAGCCCTAAACTTTGGCTGTATTCTGTAGTGCCTGCGGTTAGCTAGCACGCCAACTTCCCCAAAGCCAGGCCGGCCTCGAGGGCTCGCACATGGAGGAACGCCCTACAGCTCCATGGGCCCGCATGGTTCCTTGGAAGATTTGGGGGAAGCAATTACTATATAATCTGGGCTCGAAGAGTGCAGGCAATTGGGATATTCATTCAAGTTTTGCCAAATGACCATCTGAATGAAATGGATCCGCTATCGATCACAGCATCTGCCATCGCCTTGGCAGGAGCATTAGCGAAGAGCTTGGAACAGCTCAGAGCCCTTCAGACCGCAAGCCAAGATCTTCTCATCCTAATCAATGAAATATCGGACTTCCGTATCGTCCTCGGAGAAGTTGAGCGTACTATACTCGAGCGTCGCGGATATCAACATCTTCCACAGACTACACTAGAGAGTATGTGCACGCTGTTGGATCGGGCCAAAGCAAAACTCCTCTTATTAGACAAAATAGTCAACGACGATCTAATCCGAGCACGCTCACCATCTATGGAACCCAAGGTCGCTAGATTGGGATGGTTGCGCCAAAAATCTAGGATTAAGGAGCTGAAAGAAAGCCTGAAAGAAATCCGATTGAGCCTTACTGCTTTATGGGGGGCTGCCAGCCTGTAAGTCCAGCCACTTCAGATCTGGAGGAAATGAACAATGTAGATCACATATAAATGGAAGACCCATGTCCATTTGCAGACGTCCCCCGTACGCTACAATGGTTAATGATTGTGATGGGATTGTTGCAGTGCCGATCTCTCCCACATACACATAAGGCTCGACGAATTTGCCATTTTGCAACAAAACCAGTTCAATGAGCTCTCCGAGCAAGGAAAGCGTCTACAGTATATAGCCGATCAACCTAATCCATCGCGGTCTGATGGGAGCAGCAATGAAGTCTTTGGAGAGTCTGATCAGAAGGTCTTGTCCTCAACGCAGACTACAGAGCACGCGGAAGTTGAGAGACCTGAATCTTCCCACCATAAAGCAATTATCCAACTATTGCCTTCCAATAAGCTTCCCAAGCTAATAGAAGGCAACCGACCTAAGACTTACAGCACTGTCCGCATTCGCGCCTCCCAGTATCGTAGGAGTCCATGTGATGAATGGTGTAGCTGCCGCTGCCATCAATGGGAGTATCTAAGATCACCGCAGTTTGCAGACGTGATTCTTGGCACGTTGTTCATCGGTTATTCTGCGGTTCCTATCCGGCGCCAAAGATGCAACGAGAGAAACTGCCGCAAGCAGTCTATCTGTACCTTAAAAGTCACATACCACTTTCCTCATTGGCTCCTCGGAAGAATGATTTCCTTCGCCGCTTCACTTACAAGTATGAAAGGACCGCAGATAACTCTAAGCATGCCTAGAGTGGTAAATGGCAGCGCCGATATATTCGCATTCGCGGTCCAAGGTGACATTGATGGAATCAAGTCACTCTTCAGCCAAGGAGTTGCTTCGCCTTACGATGTTGCATGTACAAACGGAAGAACAGCTTTGCATGTGAGTGTTGATTATCCTTGCTCGTGCTTCACATAATCGCTGCTGACTTTCAGTTTCCACTGTCTAGTACGCCGTAAACTATGACCATGCGGAACTATCACAGTTTTTGCTTGATACAGGAGCGGACCCGAATATCCAGGACAAAACTCTAAAGTAAGCGATGGGATACCTATTTCAATTTGCGACTGATAGTTTTGCAGTAGCACTGTGTCAATTGCATTGGATCGGATATTTGGAAGGATGGCGGAACGACCAACCATTGATGCCTTCCTTTGTATGTTTGACAATGAGGACGATCTGGAGGCTCGAATGTTTCCTGCTCTTCACAAAATCATCCTCGGTCTGTCCAGTATCAACCTACAACAACAGCTGGAACTCAGTACTTCGACGATAGACGATAAAGACTCAAACGGACGGACAGCGCTCTCATGGTCAGCTACAAGGGGTGATGCTGAAGCAGTCAAAACACTACTCTCATATGGAGCAAATCCAAACGAGTGCTCTCATCGAGGCGAAACATCTCTTCACTGGGCTGCGAGGAGTATCACGAAACGCAGCGGTGAGATTATGGAGGCTTTGTTGAAATCTGGCGCCAATGTCAATCAAATGGACTGCTGGAAGCGCACAGCGTTGATCTACGCTTCCTGTGATCAAGAGGACCCTGCATTTCTGAGACCACTGATAGATGCTGGAGCGAATCTGAATATGCGAGATTGTCACGACCGAACTGCCCTAGGATACGCTGCCAAAAGAGGAAGAGCCCGGGTATTAGAATTCCTTCTGTCCTGCGGAGCGGACGCCTCTATACCTGACGCCTGGGGATACACGCCTCTTTTCGAAGGTGTTCAGCAAAACCACCACCAAGTCTTGCAGATCCTGTTGCAATGCAACCAGGGGTCTGACTCGAGGGTCATTGGAAGAAACTCAATCGCTCATTTGGTCTCGAAATATGGCGACGTAAAAACGATGCGACTACTCACAAACGAAAACGTAATGGGTCTGGATATTCATGAGAGAAACGATGATGGCTTTACTCCACAAGACCTATTTCTCGAGCGAAATCACCTGACAGGAGAACTCGAAGAAGCGTTTCAGTCATATATTGGATTAGTCGACACCAGGTTCCGACGGGACAGCGAGAATCCGGACAGACTACTCCTCGGAAACTGCATTGATCAAAGTGATTCTGAGAGTGTTGACGAATTTTCCGACACTCTTGAATACCAAGACGCCCAGTTGCGGTTGGGGGATATGGAGGATAACGGTAGCGGAGCAGAGAAGATTGGTGAAAACCACGCGTTGATGGTCGGATAGGTATTCATTAGGTCGTTAGGGGTGGGCTAGACTTCTACGTGTAATGAGCTCTGAATTCACCTATTGTATCGTCATTTTAATTCAGATACCTAGTACAGATCTTTCGCGTGCATCTGGCTCCAGCAGACATCACAAGCGTCTCAAGGTTCTCCGTAAAGCACCCCTACACAGTATCGCAAATGATGTAAGATTTCACCAGCAACATGGCGCAAATTCTAGTCTCGTCGGACCGATGTCACTGTACGAGAGCGCGGCGCAGACGGGGCTTCGGGAAATAGACTTCGGCTGAGTGTGTGCCAGCTAGTGACAACTTACATCGGCACTCTTTTGTTTGTTTGTTTTAATCATACTGTATTCACTCTATTTAGAGTATGACAGCCCCTTACTCCCCTCCGCCTCCGGGCTAGCCGGCTAGATGGCGGAGCTCCGCTCCTACTACCCGTCGTCCCCTTCTGACAAAAGAAAAGAAAACAAAGCAAGCATCTGAAGGTAATCTATATAAACTACAAAGGAAATGTGATGAAATCAGGGAGAGCCCGCCGGCTCTTACTCCTACTCCTCCTCCTCCTCCGTACGTTTGGGCGGGAACTTCCCGATATCGGTAGCTATCAGGAAGTCCATCACTGCCTTATCGCACTTCTCCATGGAGAGCAGCTCAGAGACCTGCACGTGTCGGCATCTGCCCGCTCTCCATCCCGTTGACATCGGCACTCTTTGCCGCTCCGAGGTAATACTCGCCGGGATCCGATGATTTTGGCATCCAAGTACCTAGCATGTTTACAACAATCCCTAATAGCAAATGGGATGTTTGGATGTTAAATTCGGTAAAAAGTACAGCAGGCGTCTCCCATCCCGCCAAGCGACACTGAGCTTAGGTAGCACAAGTATGCGCTTTTGAGGGAACCGGCACGACAAGTGAATTGATATGCATATACTGAGTGTTGGACGGATGCTCCAGGAGCGCCAGCTTCCCAAGTTCCACAGAACATCTTCCTCTGCATAACCAATGGTAGCTACATCAAATTTCTAGTGAGCCAAACGGAGAGTATTCACTATGAGAAGATTTGTGCGAGGACAGGTGCAGATCTTTACCCGGGTAGAGAATAGGTAGATATCCATTTAGCGCCTTCACACTACCACATTCATACGCCCTCCGGCATGATTACGGGCGGGGTTTCAATAATATGCTTTTGGTGTCCCGAGTTATTTTCGTTCCTCGGCCAAAAGCTTTCGAGCGATGAGAAAATCTGGGAACGAGAGCGCTTCTACACCATTCATCCGGCCAATCAACATCTCAGCCTCACAACACCAGGCAGAAGCGAATCCGTTGGCTGCAAGAACAATCAAGATGCGTTGCATAGCATCAACTCATACCATTTGCATCTATCCACAAGCAATGTGGCATGCAGTGTTATCTCGCTCATCATCGGAGTTACGGATCCGACGGAGTAAGCTGAGCGGGCGGTGCGATTTGCACGTAAAACAAGATGGGCCGAGTGGATAGATAGTGCATTCGATTATTGGCTGGTTAGCATAATTCCTTCTGGCGATTGATTTCGGAATTAGCTGATTCACAATTCGAGATCATGATTCCAATGCAATGTATGTAACCTTTCCTATGCATGCAAACGAACACAAACAGAGCCAATCATATTTTATCCGGTAACCGTATTTATTATCCCGCACAAGTAAATATATTAATAAATGATAAGGTCATTTATTTAATATCCACATCATAAAACTCTATTCTATCTTTTGATCTCCACCTACCTGCAAATATATCCCCGCCCACCAGAAAGTCTTCCTCCACGCCCAACATTCCTCATCTTTAAAGGTATACTCTCGACTGCTTTGCAACACAACTAGCAGCCATAAATACATACAACATTCACAATGGGCGGAGGTGGCTTTCACGACTTCGACGAGGAACCGGACGATCTGAATCCATCTGCTGCAACAATTGCTGAGCTGAAGGAGGCAAAACGAAAGGCCGAAGAGGCGCAAAGAAAAGAGGCAGAGGCAAGAAAAAAAGCGGAAACGGCGGAAAAAAGGGCTGAGGAGGCTGGCAGAAGTGCCCAGGAGGCCGAAACGATTCAAAGACAGGCAATAGAGAGAGAGGAGGACGCTATCAGAAAAAGGAATGAAGCAAGGGAAAGTGCTAGGTTAGCGAAAGAAGGGGAGCTGGGTGCGGTCAGAAGAGAAGAGGAGGCCCGGAATGCTGCTCAGAGAGTGCAAAAAGAAGCGGAGGAGAGAAGAGAGAGAGCCGAGGGAGAGATGAGTAAGGCGATTGACGAAGCGAAGCAACTGGTGGACGAGAAACAGAAGGCGGAGGATGAGCGGAGGCGGATGGAAAAAATCCTGGACCACCTTAGTGCCGGCATCGAACCAGAGTTTCGTCCCACAGAGGAACAGCGAGCCTTAGCCCGAGCTGCAATATCATATCAGAACGACAAACTACATTTTGCTGTTGCTGGGGCAGTAAATTCTGGCAAATCGTCTCTCATAAATGCGTTCCGAGGGCTTCTCGATACAGACGACGGTGCCGCTCCGACCGGCGCTTCCGAAACAACATTCAAGACAGGACGATACCTTGACCCAGACCCACAACTACCCCGTAGCCGGTTTGTATGGTACGACATACCTGGCGGCGGTACACAAACCACCAAGGGTTGGCAGTACTTCAAAAACCAGGGACTTTTTGTTTTCGACGTCATCATTCTTGTCACAGACACTATTGTGGAAGCTGATGGAATACTCCTCCAACATTGTGCGCGGCTGAATGTTCCCGCATTTATTGTACGGAGCAAGGCGGATCAACATATATACAACAAACAAAAGGCAATGCGACGCGGTGGTTTGGACGACAGCTATGCAAACGCCCGTGCTAAATTCATCTCTGATACGCGCCAAAACATCCAGAAAGGCCTCGCAGAGGCTAGGCTGCCTCCGGGGTCGGTTTATATCGTTTCGAACGAGGGAGTGCATCTTGTTTCTACCTATATGGAGGGGGACAGATACCCCAAGGACTCTGCGAGCCTCAGTATCTACAGAGAATTGATTGATGAGAAGCAACTTATGCGTGACATATTAACCACGGCGTACGGGCGACGCTATATTGGGCGGCATTCCATGGAGACCGCAGGCGAGTGAGAGTTTTGTAGGGGTAGTGTGACATCCTCGGGATTAGTTTGCGTTGCAATGTGAGGCTGAGTTCGCTAAATTGTGGAAGTTTGGGTTTGGGTTTTTGTTTGTTTTATTCATACTGTATTCACTCTAATTAGAGTATGACAGAGTCTAGACACCCCCTCTGCCTCCGGGCGAGCCGGCTAGATGGCGGAGCTCCCACCTGCTACCCATCGTCCCCTTTGACAAATGAAATGAAAAGCAAAAGAGATTGAGCCCACCCAAAACAAAAGAGATCAACGAAAAGAGAGATCGCCCCCGCTTCAAGCATCCTTACTCACGCTCCTCCTATCCGCTCTCCTCCTGCCCACGCTCCTCTGCTTGCCTGGGCGGGAACTTCCCGACGTCCGTGGCTGCCAGGAAGTCCATCACCGCCTGGTCGCATATCTCCATGGAAAACAGCTCAGATATCTGCACATGTCGGCATCTGCCCGCTTTCCATCCTGTGGCCTGTCCTACCGCCATCCAGAGCGCTTTCTGCTGGTCTTTCCACCGGCTGCAGTGGGGGAGGAGATGCTCCCGCGTCTGTAGCGTTCCTTCTCTGCACCACCAGCACATGTCGTCCTCTCTGTGTCCGAACCGCTTTAGGTACGTTCCAGTCGGTGCATGCCCGCTCTTCAGTCTATAGAACCTTGCTGCCAGGGATTTCACGCTTGACATTGGGACGGGTCTCTTGCTCCTGGCCTTGCCCTTCAACCTATAGCCGTAGTGCTTGGAGCATTTGTCGGCTTCCCACTCCGCCTTCGCCGCCGTCCTCCCTTCAGAGATCCGTCTAGATCTATTTGCGGCCGAGGTGTATATTTGCTCATGTACTGTATACCCTCGGTCTTCTCGTGCTTTGTTTACCTGGCGATCAGCCTCCTCATTCCCGGGATGCCCAAATGTCCTGGGACCCAGTGGATCACGACTTCGATGCCGTGGGTGCCAAGGGCCCTGGCATGCTCATTAATTGCTCTTGCTAGTTGCTGCCCTGGCCCTGGGTCCAGGTGCGCTGTCCGTCTGATTGCTGCCTGCGAATCACTGAAGATTCCCACTGTGGTGACTCTGTGTGCTTGTAGCGCCTCCGCACGTGTGACGGACATTCGGAGGGCGACTGCGATTGCCCACAATTCGGCATCGAACACTTCCATTCGTCTTGTACCGAGGTAGCTGCGGAACACTGTCCCCCTGTCTCCGTTCAAGCAAACTGCTGCGGCTCCCACTTTCCCATCATCCGTACAAGATCCGTCCGTCCACCACGTCCAGGTGGCAGATTCTGCTTTGCCTTCCATCTCTCTCGCCCATAGCTCCACGGCTCTCATGGCCGCGGCGTCATCTTCCAGTATGGTGGTCTTGACCGCTGGCTTCACCCCCGAGTCTGGCCAGCACATCGTCTCTGTTCTCCTGCCGCGCGTGTGCTCTGATGCGGCTACCCTGCCTACCAGTGCTCCAGGTGTGGGATAATCGTAAAGCTTTTTCGACTTGGAGCCTTCGCACGCACTTGCTAGTCTTGCCACGAACCGTTGTTGTCTGGCGTCAAGGGCCACTGCCGCAGGTGTGAGCCCCGAGTCTCTCATAAGTGCACCTCTTGGAGTTGTTGGCAGTGCGCCCAGGGTTGACCTGGCTTGTCGATTCAGGAGAAGCTGGAGGTCGTCTTGTCCGCTGCCTGTCTTCGGATCCCACCAGAGCTCACTACTGTACAGCGCGACGGCCTGGACACAGGCTACTTGTACTGCAATCACGCATGCTGGTACGACTCTGTACATTCCTGTGAGCGACCGGAGTCGTGCTTCTGCGGCCCTTGCTTTCTTCATGCATCGGTTGTGATGTTCCTTGAACGTCAAATGGGCGTCCATCCACACTCCCAGCCATCTGGTCGCTTGCTTGTTAAACTTGATGAAGCCATTCCCGACTCTTATTTTTGCTGTCAGCTTCGGACGCAGGTGCTTCAAGTGGCACCGCCTGCGAGTGAAGAGTGCCGCTTCAGTTTTTGTGGTGTCAAACTCCAGCTCACTTCTTTCTGCCCAGTCGATGCTCTGTCTAGCGCATGCTTCGAGTTTTCTGACGACTTGGTTTACGTCGCTCCCAATCGCCACCCATCTGACGTTGTCCACAAAGGATAGGCCTTCGATACCAGCGACCCTCTCCTCAACCCATTGTATGAGCCCTGAAGTGTAAATTGCAAATACGATCGGAGACACTGGTGACCCCTGTGATATGCCTGCTTCCACCAGGTGTCTCTCCATGACTTTACCTTCGATTACCATTTCCACCGTTCGATCTGAGAGGAAACTCGCCGTCCAACATATGAGGTCTCCGTCCATCCCCTTCCCTCACATTGTATGGATCAGTCTCCCCCTCCCCACGCTCGGGAAAGCTGCCTTGATGTCCATCAGCAGGACATCGGCTATGCTGCCTTCTCTCCAGGCTGGGTGTGCTCTGTCGACCATGACTGCCGCCGAATCGATTGCCGACCACCTTTTTCTGCTCCCATACTGGCCGTCCCTTAGCAGTCCCCTTCTCTCAGCCTCTTCAGCCAACAGCTCCGCAACCACTTTTTCGACAACTTTTCCCAAGCAGCTTAGTAGAGAGATGGAGCGGTACACCTTCAGTTTTGTGTAGTCGTCTTTTCCTGGCTTGCGGATTACGACCCCACTTGCCCGTTTCCACATGGCTGGGTGCCGGCATGTTCGGACAACTGCCTTTGCTGGCTTCACAATTCTCTCCTTCTCCCACCTCCAAAGTAGGCGTACGGCTCCGAAAGACAGCTTGTCCGGGCCTGGGGCTTTTCCGACTGACTGCAAGAACAGGGCTCGCTCGACCGCTTGCTCAGTCACGGACTGGTGTGCTTGCGCTGCTGGGGGTAGTTCAATGTACTGGTCGTTCTCTTTTGGGGGGAAGGATTGTCGTCTCACCATCTCTGCTATCTCGGTGGTGGTGTTTGCCTGTTTCCCATCTCTGTCGGTCAGGGCCTCCACGGTCGCTCCTGCCCGTGGGTTGGCAAACTTCGCTCCTCTCCAGACCGCAGCTCCCCTTAGGTTTCTCCGGTAGTCATTCCACATCCTGCCTTTTTCTCTCCGAATTGACTTCTGCAGCTCGGCTTTGGCCTGGGCTGTCGCCGCAGATCTGCGCCTCCTTCTCTTCTCTCTTCTAAGTTGGCTCCTCTTCTCTTGAATCTCGCCATTCCACCACCTCTTTGAACGAGCACATATCCTTATCTTCTTGGCAGTGGCGTCGAGTATCTTGCTCAGTGCTTCCTGGCACCACTTGGCTTTGCTCTCGACTTTGTCCCCGTGCTCTCTTCTCCCAAGTATGCCCTTCCCCTTGCCCTCTGTTTCCAAAGTTTCTCAGCCTGCTCCTCGTCCTCCTGCGACATGGCAGCTCGATTCCATCCCACGACATGTGTGCCTTCTGCTTCCTCCTGCTTCTCCATGTCCACCTCCCATTCTATGATCTCATGATCGGATCCTGTGACGTGACTCCCATCCATAATCGTCCATTTTCCTAATGGTTGGTTGGCCAAGGACAGGTCTATGATGGACTCGCCCTCGCTTTCATTCCTCGTCCAGTGGTGAGTGGGCCGGTCGTCATTTCCAATTACCAGTCCATGCTTGTCTATGATATCTTCCCAGTATGCAGCATCCCTCCATTCTGTGCACCTCGGGTCCCAGCGTTGGCTGTGGGCGTTGAAGTCTCCCGCGAGCACCGTGCCGCCTCCCCCCTGCCTAATGATTTTCTGCCAGCTCAGTCTTCTCGCTGGTCTGTCTCCTGGCTCCCTTGTTCTCTGATCATAAATGTCTACAATCCTTATCATCTTCTATCCCCTTCTCTTGATGTCGACTACAATTACGTCATCGCCTGCATTCTTGCTCAGGTCGGTTCGCTCATTCGTTATAAGACCGCTCTCCTTGCACACTGCCGTCCACACCCTCTTTCTTTTTCTAATTTCATATGCCAGGTGGCTGATTCCTATTCCTGCTCTTTCTCTCAGTGGTTCTTGCAGACAAACAAACATCCGCCTTCCATTCCACCCCCGTCTCGAGCGCGGCCATGGTCCATACGTATGACCTGGCGCAGTTGTGTTGGATCGCTCTAAACATTGGGGGCGGCAGCTCCCGTTACATTTCCAAGTTCAATGCTGGTCACCGCGGCTGTCGCTGTTCCTGCTGCGGTTTGTGCTGCTGTTGCTGTTGGCGTTGGCAATGTGCTCTCGGCCATTGTGACGTCCTCTGCCTCTATGCCCCCTTCCTCTGCATCCGCCCTCTCCTCTTTGCTCCCACTCCTTTCTCCTCCTTCAGGTGCCCTAGTCCTCAGGCCGAGCACTATCCTATTCGCCCCTGTGGTTGCTCCCGTGGTCTGCATGGTCCGTCCTGCAGGTTCTTTTCTTCTCCTCTCCCGTGCCTCCCTGGTGGCTTCCGCCTTCTTTGCGCACCCGCTGCTGAATGCGATGTGACTTCCTTCGCAGTTGGGGCATTTCTCTTGTGTGTGGCCGCAGAGAGAGCCCTGGTTTGCAGTACACCCCACAACGTTGCACTTATGGTCGCTGGTGCGGTGCGGTCCTGAGCAGTCGCCGCATACTGGGTTGCCGCTGCACTTGCTCTCTGTGTGGCCCCAGCTGCAGCAGTGTGCGCACCTGCTTTCTGGGCCTATATTCGTGAATGGTTTGACCCGGTACCACACTCCCGCCGCCTTAATGCCTTCTTTAACCAGTTTGTGCGCCGCCTTGTTCCCCTTCACTATGAAGACGACTGACAATGCAGAGATCTCCCCCCTCTGTCTCCTTTCCCTGATGCTGTGAGGGTTCGCAAGCCATCGTACTTGGATGGGGATCACCACTCCTTCGGTTTCAGCATGGATTTTGTCCTGCATCTTTTGCAGGCCCTCCGTGCCATTGCCCATGTACCTCACGAGTGGCACTGCGTGGATCTTGAGCCTTTTCCAGTATTCATTCTCTTCAACATCGATGACTCCCTTGTCGACTGTGCGTGCTGCGGTGATGATGACGTCGTGGTATGCCAGTGTCATCGCTGCCGTTGCGTTTTGGTGGGTGATAGCCATGATAGTACCCTTCGCGTTTCTTTTTGCGTTCATGATCCTAACATGGGCTGGTGCCTTCTGGTAGAAGAGCGCTATATTGATCGCCGATGCAATTTCCTGGTCAATCTTGTTGGGCAGCGGTACACTCTCGTCTCTTCTCAAGATCAGGCGTCTCTCTGCCATGCTCGATCTGGTCGTTGGGGCGGGGGCAGGGCCGGCGGGCGCCTTCGCACTCTGGGTTCAGGGTGGGACTGTCTCCCACCTTCTAGCCGGTGTGGGTGGTGGCTTTGGTTTGGGCGCGGGTTGCGGTTGAGGCTGCAGTTTGAGCTGCAGTTTGGGCTTCGGTTGCTGCTGCCGCCGTTGGTGCTCCTCTGGTCCCTCTTCTTGTGTTGTATCTGCGTGTTTCGAGGCCTCTAGCCCCCCACTGTCCATCCTTGCAGCCTTTTCTCTTTCCTTCTCTCTCACTCCCTGGCCTGGTGCTACTCCTTTCATGACCTCTGGGATCATGTTCGTGATTCCTGCCCCCCACAGCTTGTCGTCCTCATGGCGGGCATCCCATTTCTGCTCTCGCTCTTGCATCCATGTCGTCATTCCTTGCCACTGTGCCTCATTGTGGGCTACCTGGGCTTCCAGCAGGTTTGTTAGGTGTCCAACCATTCAGTGCAGCTGCGTTAGCTCCTGCGCCTGCTGTCGCATTGTTCTCTCCATGCGGCTCCTCCAATCACTGGGGGCCGGGGCCTCGCTCTACCTTCTCCGCTTTCCGTTCTCGTTTCTCTCCATCGGCTCAAATGTGATTCCGCCGGCAGTCACCACGGAGGTGGGTGTTGCCGCTGTCGCCATCTCCATCGCCACATCCATAGGCGCATCGCTCCTGCCGTCTTCCGCTTCTCCCGTGTCCAGGTTGCTCCTCTCACTCACTCTGACCTTGGTCATCACTTCTGTGAGGCAAGCCTCTTAGTCCTCGTCGTCACTTGCTTGTTGGCTGACACGTCGCATCAGTCGCGTTTTCTGCCAAGCCTTTACGCGAACCCACACTGTTGTGTGGATTCCTGTGCGCGCCCTCCTCCTGCGGTCTCACTGGTGCTGGGACGCTCGCTCCAGGGTCAATTCGACGTCTAGAATCGATTGCCGCCGTCCGTTTTTTAATTGCTATCGTTGTTGTCGACTTATCGCGCTGTTTCTGTTTCGCCAAGACTTTTTTGGCCTGTCAACGCTACTTTTTGGGTTTGGGTTTGTTCAGTCTTGGAAGTTTAAGTCTTCCAATTTATGATGTAGCGTTAAAGACCGCCCCCGTTAGTTATCTGTTGCTATTAATACATGATCTTGAAACCTCTCGGTGTTGCTGCGGATATATCTGCGTCGTGGAAGTCCCTGCCCGAATGTTTGATACTGCGTTGATTGAGGCAGCCCGGAATTACGCGGACGTACGGAATGCAATCTGAAATCCGGCGGACGCTGAACAGTTAACTGGTTAGACACCCCGTGACATGTTAGCATCACTTGCGGTGCACGTGGGCGGGAGGCGGGAGGCGGGAGTCGTTGCTTGCAAGCTTGCTGTTATATCGAAGCGCACAATTGGGATGTAGTGCTAACTTAAGATCCGTCTCTCGCCTGCTCAGAATCAAAAACGAAATGTGGACCTTACGTCACCACTGCTCGCTCGCCCGTCCGCCCTCGTATAATCGCTCCTTCCCACCCAACCAAACACCCCGCATACTCGTGGTCCTACCGATAAGACATTGCGGCTCTCTGCGTGCAGGTTCTGAACTGCAACATGGTTTGGGTGGTCGTCCCTACCTCTAAGTTCTCCCCTCGATCTTCTCAGTCGTTCTCTACTTATCTATTCACCAAGCAATTCCTAGTTTCAAGTATCCACGGGGCGGCGGTCATGACGTCAATAGGATAGGGCAACACCATCCACTTCAGTCCTTGTGGCCGAACGGAACGAAGCACAGATGACCACGTGCACGCTAGATGTATCCGGGAATGAACTTGCAACATGTCTGAACTCGTGAATGCATCATGCGCATGTTATCCGGTATGGCTGCTACTTACCTGCTAAGTACTTAAGGTAATTGCTTGCCATTCTCACTCACGGCTGAGCTGTAGTGAAGCGGGATTCCAGCCAGTACCAAACAGTTTTTAAACACTGTTAACTCTCGTCCGCAGTAATTTTATAACTTATAAATTCTTCCTATTCGCAGTTTTTACAAGTCACCAACCAGAGCCAAATTCTACCGAGATGAACCCATTATATTAATATAACACTTGATTCAGTCCACTGATAGAAACGATAAGTACTGACGCAAAGACCTATTGCCCGTGCACCCCCTCCCCTCTTCATACATCACCATATTTCATCCCCACGAACCCCGAAGGTTCTCAAATTGTGACAACCACTCTCACGAATCGGATACGATAAGATCAATGTAGTTTCTAGGTACAGAGCTGTGGAGTTATATCAAAGAGATAGATAGAAGGAAAATTAACAAAAGCATGTAGAAATGTTCAGTCCTAAAAGCCCCTACGCCTTCTACCTGCTTCTTTTCTCCACCATGACAAAGCATCTACCGACCGTTTTGTGTACGGATGGTCTTCGCCAATGATGCTTGAACGAAGTGCTACAACTTGCGTCATCATCGTGATGGCTTCGTCCATGCGACCTTGCAATTTGTACGTATGCGCAAGTTTGCCCATGCCCTGCAAAGTAGAGGGGTGATCTGGTCCGCACACTCTTTTTGTCATTTCCAGCACCTGCACCTGTAGCTCCTCGGCCTCCTTCCACCGCCCCTGATTCCGCAATGTCGAAGCAAGATTGCCCATTCTCTTCAAGGTATCGGGGTGATCTGGTCCGCACACTCTTTTCATCATTTCCAGCACCTGCACCTGTAGCTCCTCGGCCTCCTTCCACCGCCCCTGATTCCGCAATGTCGAAGCAAGATTGCCCATTCTCTTCAAGGTATCGGGGTGATCTGGTCCGCACACTCTTTTCATCATTTCCAGCACCTGCACCTGTAGCTCCTCGGCCTCCTTCCACCGCCCCTGATTCCTCAATGTCGAAGCAAGATTGCCCATGCCCCTCAAGGTAGAGGGATGATCTAGCCCGCACACTCTTTTTGACATTTCCAGCACCTGCACCTGCAGCTCTTCGGCCTCCTTCCACCGCCCCTGATCCGAAAATGTTGATGCAAGGTTGCTCATGTTTGTCAAGGTAGAGGGATGATCTAGCCCGCACACTCTTTTTGACATTTCCAGCACCTGCACCTGCAGCTCTTCGGCCTCCTTCCACCGCCCCTGATTCCTAAATGTCCAAGCAAGATTACGCATTCTCGTCAAGGTAGAGGGGTGATCTGGTCCGCACACTCTTTTTGACATTTCCAGCACCTGCACCTGCAGCTCTTCGGCCTCCTTCCACCGCCCCTGATCCGAAAATGTCGAAGCAAGGTTGCTCATGCTTGTCAAGGTAGAGGGATGATCTAGCCCGCACACTCTTTTTGTCATTTCCAGCTCCTGCACCTGCAGCTCTTCGGCCTCCTTCCACCGCCCCTGACGCGAAAATGTCAAAGCAAGGTTGCTCATCTTTGTCAAGGTAGAGGGATGATCTAGCCCGCACACTCTTTTTGACATTTCCAGCACCTGCACCTGCAGCTCTTCGGCCTCCTTCCACCGCCCCTGATCCGATAATTTCGAAGCAAGGTTGCTCATGCTTGTCAAGGTAGAGGGATGATCTAGCCCGCACACTCTTTTTGACATTTCCAGCTCCTGCACCTGCAGCTCTTCGGCCTCCTTCCACCGCCCCTGACGCGAAAATGTCAAAGCAAGATTGCCCATTCCCGTCAAGGTAGAGGGATTATCTGGCCCGCACACTCTTTTTGACATTTCCAGCACCTGCACCTGCAGCTCTTCGGCCTCCTTCCACCGCCCCTGATTCCTAAATGTCCAAGCAAGATTGTGCATTCTCGTCAAGGTATCGGGGTGATCTGGTCCGCACACTCTTTTTGAGATTTCCAGCACCTGCACCTGGAGCTCTTCGGCCTCCTTCCACCGCCCCTGATCCGAAAATGTCGAAGCAAGGTTGCTCATGCTTGTCAAGGTAGAGGGATGATCTAGCCCGCACACTCTTTTTGTCATTTCCAGCTCCTGCACCTGCAGCTCTTCGGCCTCCTTCCATCGCCCCTGATCTGAAAATGTCACTGCAAGATTGGCCATGCTAGTCAAAGTATCTGGATGCTCTTGACCGAGCACTCTCTTTCTCGTCTCCATGACGTGCACCTCCAGTACTTCAGCCTCACTCCACCGCCCCTGATTCCAAAGTGTCTTTGCAAGGTCAAGCAAGCTAGCCAAGGTTTCTAGGTGCTCTTGGCCGAGCACCCTTTTTCTCATTTCCGTAATTTGCAATTGAATCCCTTCTGCTTTCTCCCACATTCCGTGTCGCCAAAACGTGTCGCCAATTTTGCCCATGGACTGTGATTTGGTACCGTGATCCTGATCGTGGACAATAGTCGATGATTGAAGATACTCCTTGATGTGCAGCCAACAAGTCTGAAGTTGTGGCAGTATCCGCTGTTCGAATACTATGTGTTCGGCCCCCGGGTTTCCGGGTCCCTCGTAAGAAACTGAATTTGCGACGAATCTTACTGCATCCCATAATCTTTCGTTGCGTTGTACAATATATAGGCGATCTTTTAGGCGGGAGTGGATTTCGGAATGTATAGAGAATGAATTGGTAGCGGACTGTTGCTGGACCAAGGCGTAGGAGAGCATTATATCTCTCATCCGCTGGGCAGTTACTTCTGATAGACGCGGATTAGTTATTTAGACCTATAGCTAGGTGACTGCCACTCACCATCTTGATCTAAACCGCGACGGATAAATTCGACTGAAATATTTTCATTATGTAGAAAGGCACACAATTGCAGGAAATCAGCCGCTTTTTTGTGCTGTCGTTCCAACGCACCGAAAGAAATCTCAAAGGCTGCAATTATGCGATGACGGTCTGCAGGCGCTTCCCGGGTTACCTCGGGGATAATCCGCAGTTTCTCCCAGTACAAAGACAGATATCCCCCGAAAGATCCAACAGAGGTTGCGACACATGCCCCAGCCAGTGTGCAAGCAAGTAAGTTATGTTCTAACATATTTATGAGATTCCGTGCATTATAAAACTCTACGGTGGTGTAAAGTTAGCATAACTTGAGTGATCGCTTGTTCAGAAGGTTGACTTGCCATCGTCAGTGATATCTTCTAACATCTGCCTCGCGCTGCGTAAAAGTGTTTGCATTGCGTTTCCTTCCACCCCAACCAGATTTCGAGAAACAATAGGCCCAGGTCTATCTTCGGAAGATAGAACCCTCTCAATTGACGGCGCAGACAGGAGAGGCGGAGTTTTGAACACGATAACGGAGGTGTCTGGCTCCTGCTGAATTTGAGGACGTCGATTAGGGACGGCCTCCACAAACCCCCGCTGCGGTGGAGATGCGGGAGTTTCCCAAAATGGTACCTCTTGGATGGCCGTAGGACTGGCTCCGACCCTGGGTGGGGAATCGACTTCCATGCGGTCAAACTCGGGTTCGCTGTACAAGTTGCGATTGTGACCCGGGGGTAATTGATATGGCGTAGGGTACGATAGAAACAAGTCCTCCGACGCCAAAGTCTGTGGTTGCAACCTGCTACGCAACACATTCCCCGCGGTAGATGCAATGCTTTCTCCTCCTGTGGCCGTAGTTATGACTGACTCGGTTGATGGGGCGATGAGACGAGGCGGATTCGCATCACCCCTAAAAGTTGGCGAGAATGGTATCATATTGTTTCCCACGGCGTTTGCCATAACCGAATCTATCGACGAAATCACAGGTCGTGGCGAGCTAGCATCAAAGTCGGAAGCTGGTGTTCGCGGTGTCATATATTCGACGTATGACGGTGTAGCTATCGTAAGGTTTTAGTTAATGGATTGGGACGGTCGGTTTTGGAACCTACATGCGGCGGGAGATTGAGCGTGTTCGATCAACTCTTTCTCGAACCTTTTCCGCGAGCGCTCTAGTTTCTCGCTGCTGACGGGTTCTCCGTGGAATTTAAACACTGTCCGCTTACCTTCCGCCTGCCGTTGATCTTGCTTCTTTATCATGGGGACGATCTTTTTTTGTGGCACGCTTTTCTCGAATTTCCAAGCCTTCAACTTCTTTTTGTATTGTTGGATTCTAACGATAGGTGCCGCATGTCAGTTGATTCCCGGATATCAATCGGATAGTTAAGAAGATGGACAGGGCATACGTTGCACGGAAGCCGTATTGTCGCTCCATAATTCTGCTCACTTCTGCGAGCTTCCGGCCTTCAGTCATATATAGCCTCCTAATAATCTCCTTGTGCCTATCCCATACTTCGGGTGTGATTCCTTCCTGTGAGATGGGAGGGCGGGATGGTGGATCCATAATGAGAATGGGATAAGTGTGCAGTGATAGTGAGAGTATTTAGCTGGTGGAGGGAGTACTAGAGAGTCGAGCGTGCAGAGAGTCGAGCGTGCAGAGAGTCGAGCGTGCAGAGAGAGAGATGATCGAGACAGACAGAAGGAACTGGAGGATTAAATACTCCAACTTGAAGACAGAAAAGAACGTTGTAACACGAAACGTAGTGACGCTCATGGTGTAACGTAAGATATGCCTGTGCTTGCCGTTGGCTGCAAAAGTTCCCTACATCCTACCGTATTTAGTTGGTGGCAAAGCATCGTACCTGTCATTGGCTGCAAAAGTTCCCAACCTTTGTTCCTGGCGCCCTAAAGCGCCGCACATGCCATTGGCTACAAAAGTTCCCTGCCTCTTGTGTAAACGTAACTGGCTACAAATGTTCCCCGCATGGAACCCTTGTTGCCAGCCGCAGTTTGCGGACAGCAAACCTACGCCACCACCTAGTATCATCGCCCCGTCGTTTTGACGGCGAGGTCTACGTAGTTACTGAATAACTGGTGAAGACTTCGTCCCACGCATAATAGACTAACAATGTGAATTCGGTGGCCTGTAGCACCCGTAATTTTTCTGCTTCGGCCTGCATAAATGCGCACTCAAATGCCTTAGGATCAATCGTGAGCAAGTCTACATTATATTTTGTTCTCGTCAAAGCCCATCCTTACTCGTCACCACTACCACATTTATGCATACGCGTATCAAGCACCGGGACCCATAGTTTTCCGCCGGTTCGGTACACGAACTAAGGCTACTTTACTACTCTCGGTAGAGCCGATACAGAGCGAATCTATGTGCAGGGATATTATAGTTGAAGCATACGACACCAAACGCCGATATCGATCAGGACTTGTCCGCCAAGTCAGAATGTAGAGAGGTCTGTTTCGATCATCCGGTCGGCTCCAGTCTCAGCTGATGATTACACGTCATAAAACCCTGACAATCCATATTTCTTTGCTCCTTGCGGGAAATTCCTGTGGAATCCGTGCGACATGGGTCGCTCTCGATTAGACGGTTAGTGCAGGGAATTCTCGGTGCTCTACCCACCGATAGGTGACAGTTATCGAAGCGGGTGCGGCTGCAGTGGGTGGAGGAAGTGGGAAAATTGATGCTGACGCGGAATATCCGGACTGAGTGATGTATTTGACGGATTCTATCTATACTCGCGAGTTCGGTGGGTGATAAGGTTGTGAGCCAACGCGAGAACCCATCGCTCGCCTATGAAGACCCGCGGCCTAGTCGCTTCACCACAATTTTAAACAGTCCAAAAACAACGCGCGTGGGGTCGACAAGTGTGCATGGAATTTCGCAACAAGTGCTGGAACTGTAAAGAGCGGCCACTCTGTTCTTGTCCTTCTTGTCTCGTTTGCATAAAATAAAAGCGGTAAAGAGTAAGAATACATTATCGCTTCTAGACTTCTCGCCGCTCCAGCTACACTTCCGTTACAAAAGGATAGACCCGCACATCCACTACAACCCTCACAATGCATCCACCTGGCGCGCCCGCAAACTAAAGCGAGTCCGTGTCATAGCCCCCACGATCCGGATCCATGCGGTCCAGTACTTCACGTAGCTCCCACAAATCGCTCGGGAAATCCTCTCTTTCCCGCGCCATAAGCAGAGTCCTTGCCAGCCCAATCCGGCCTCTGTGAACGGCTACATCCATTGGCGTCCAGTTGGAGCTATCCTTCCCATCTATTGTTGCTCCATTCTGTACAAGCAGCCACGCAATGTCGGTGCCTACTGTCCAAGCTATATCCTTGGGGCTGCGAAAAGGTTCGGATACGCGAGCGAGAGGTGCTCGAGCGACATGGTGTAGCGCTGTTCGCCCTTCATCATCTATTGCATTGATATATGCTTCATTGTCGATCAATAGCTCCAGCGCAAAAAGTTGATCATGTTTCGCAGCAAGGTGAAGCGGTGTAATTCCTTCGTCGGACCGTACATTCACATCTGCTCCGTTCTTAATTAAGATGTCGAGTGCGCTGCATAGGCCGTTTTCTGCTGCGCAATGTACCGCTGTTATCCCTTCTTCAGAAACATAAGTTACGTCTGCGCCCCTATCTACCAGTAGAACCATAGCATCGACCTTGCCTGCCCTCACTGCTTCAAACAATGCCGAGTTGATCTTTTCGTTCCGTGCTTTTTCATCTCCAAAGAAGGTTCTCTTCAACAATAACCTGACCATCTCCATATGCCCCAGTCTCGCCGCAGTATCCAACTGATTAGAAAAGTCTAGCCCCCAGTCCATGAGAAATACCACGGTTTCGATTTTGTTAGCCTTGACAGCTGCTGCACCGTCCCACTCAAAGTTGCCATATTCGTTGCGCTGATTAAGAGGAATATATTCGAGTAACAGTCGAAGCATTGGAATGTCGCCCCTACGAGCCGGGTGGTCTAGAAGGTCCGTCTCAGTCTGCAGCTGCAGCTTGATCGTGCAATCGCCGTAATCCAGAAGCACTTTCAAGGCATCTATATGACCTGCTTTAAGCACAATCTCCAAGGCTGTTTTGTGTTCCAACTCATATGTCAGGGTATCTTCCGTTTCGAAATATTCTGTCCCGAAATATTCCGTTTCTGCGGCAGTAATGTCGACACCGGCGCAAATAAGTCGCTGCATAAGGGAGACATTGTTGAAGTGTGCCGCCCAGCGGAGTGCATAGGCAGTTTTATCATGGACCGCTAACGTCCAGAGATACGGTGCGACGACGATAGAAAAGTGTCTGCATGTGCGAAGCAGAGAGTAAAGATTGCGGGCCTCTGTGATGTTGGAAAGTATGATGTGATGGAGTTCGACGGGGAGCGAGAGTATTGGTGATGATTCGGACATTGCAGCAAGGCGCACGATGGCGAGCGGCAAGAAGTCTTTCGCACAACAGAGCAAGGGTACCTGACTTATATAATGGGATGATTGTCACATGCATGCTGACAGTGCGCAACAGGGTCATATCCTGCCACCTCCCGCCTATACATAACAGCCTCATAATCACCGTTGAAAGAATATGTGATGGCGTTGTGCATTGAAACCACAAGAGGCTACGACATCAAAAATGAACCAAGGGTAGTAGCTAGTAGTGTTTTCACCACACGCCAGGTCTCACCAACTCCTCCCCACCTCAGCAATAACTCCATCCAAATATCAATACACGCAACTAATCCCACTTGGCCTTAATATCTGCCGGTAGACCAAAAACATACCTCCTATCATCCAGCTCATAAACTTGCAAGTCTTCAGCACCCTTCTGCAAAATAATGGCGCATTTCTTGACACTCAAACCGCGCAAAACTTGCTGAATCATCTCAAGGACTTTCACCAACTTCTGCAGCTTCTCTGTATTGGTTTGCTCCCATTGATCAAGCTTTCCTGTCACATCCACATTTGTCTCAGCCAGCTCCGAGAAAGTCCCCTCTCCTCGGTGGTACCCCATCAGAAGATTTGGTGTGCGAGAAAACCACAGTTGTGCGATATTGCTAGAAGTTGCCAAGTTCTTGCCGGTGCGAGTTGTTTTGAGTTCAGCAATACTCTCCGGAGCAGCTAACAATCCACTGGTCACGACACGAAACCCTGTGGGTGTGGTAATTGGCGGCCGAGCTCCAGGGGGAGGCTGTTGGGACTGGACGCGGTTGGATTCGATGCATCCATCGACTTCAAATCTCAAGATCATTTTGATACCTCCGAAGGTGTATGAGATGGCGCGGTTATGTGTGATGCTTCCAGTGGAGCAATCCGAGACCCTTGTGAACATCTTCTCGAAATTTCGGCCATATCCCGACTTTGGCGATCCGTCTACATAGCATGCCTCGAAAACAGACCAAATTGAAAACATGACTGTTGTTCCGACCACCTCTGCGTCAATGCGAAATTCCTTTCTACTTCCACCTACATAACCTAGGAGAAGTCGCAGGTGTCGTCGATCTGTGATGAGATCAGTGCCCTTGAGATTGAACGTGGGACATGTAGCCTCAAGTGCTCTGAACAAAGGCTCCAAAGGGCAGGAGGGAAAAACTTCTCGAACAGGATCTGTTGGGTGGACGCCTTCATCGGCGGGTATATGCAAAGGAAGCGGCTTTGGAGCCCAGACTGGGGGTGATCCTAACTCAATATTAACAGACACCAATACTCAGATAGTCTTCCAAGGCATACCAGGAACAATTATAGTCTTATTCTCCTTCGGAAGCAAGTCATAAGAAGTGAGTAGCGAGAGATCCTGATGGGTTACCGAGCATGCGGGATCGTGTAGGATACGGTGAAATTTGATTTCGGCTATGATATCGCCTGTTCCCTCTAGGATGCTCTTCTTGATGGACATAGAATTGGTATGAAGCGGTGTCAAGTGCGGGGGTATTGTTATGAGATGACACGACGGGAAAAAAGTGGAAACGAAACAAATGAAGATGGGGTGGAATAACTAACAATGAGGGTAGAGCTGAACTATAGTGCTTGTACGAAGCGGGGTATTGCAGATCAGCCGACGCCTTATTTTGACGTATTACGGAGTCATTCTACATACTGCCCCATTAACCTTGAAATTAGATCTACCTACACATTGCTATGAGTCCTACCTTAATGCAACCAAGGCAAATTACTCTATAAGCTAGCGATACAAGCATCTCCGCACCTTCCTCCAACCCGTCAACTTCACTAACTTATTGCAATGACTCACAAAACTTCCCAAATTGATCCTCGAGGTAACACGGCATATTGATTCCAAACGCCAATGACAGCGGTGCAAGACCAACGGCCATTTCCAAAGCCCCGTTCAGTTCAATATCTCCCTCAATTCAACAGCTTTCGGGGGTCGATGTGGGCGGTATGTGCGAATAGATGGCACCGCGCACCGGGAATCCACTTACTTAGGACCGAGGTTAAAACTGACAATAAAATTTAGGTACATAAGTAGTCTCGAGTTCCAAATTAGTATGGAGCACCACATTCGGCAATACCAGCACTGCGCAGTGTCTATCACCAGAGAGATTGCCGCACCGCATGGGGGTTGATGCGCAGCCGCGAATGGCGCCGATATCGCCTAGACGCGTTCGGGAGGCCATCGAACCTAAGTCTCGAACCGCTGCTGGTCAGTCTGTAACCGGAATATATTATGCCTAGTAGATCCTAGCTCGAGATCTCGACACAACCCCCTTCTTCACGTTATTTGCTAGTAGCTTCATTGATGTCTTCCCATAATGTTTCTCACAGGCACCGGTCAATTCAAGTCAGATGTTTTGGTTGAATTAAGCACTGCATGTGACGAACTCTCACTCCCAGCCCGCCCTCACCAGCACTTCCGCACTTCCGCTCTCTTAGCTTCTTGGCGCCAACGCCTGACAACCCATATATTCGCAAACCGACCAACCTCCTCCGCTTTCAAGAATCGCGCCCAACACGACCCCAACACACCAACATTGCCAGATGCACATAGCTTCCCTCGCCGAAACGCCGCCACAGCTCATTTTCCGTACCCACACTACCCCCTCGAAATCCGCTTCCCCCCCTTGATCCGTTGGGGCAAACTCGCCGGCCTCGGCTGCCGTTCCGGCAATTCGTACCATTTCCGAAAGTACGCCGTAAAAATAAGAGCAATACAGGCGACTGTAAAGATGCCGGCCCCGACAACCCAGCCGATAGAAATTGGTGTGGACATGGCCTTAAAGTTAGGGGACGAAAGTGATATTCGTTCGCTCGCGGGAAATTCCGGCTCGAGAGTATAAAGAGATGTGTTCGAGGGGCGGGGTTGGTGGTGTCTTTTAAATATGGGTGGATTGATGCGGTGTAACGTGCATCGTGTTTGAGTATTCTTGGTGAAACATGTCAACATTCGGAACAAAGTTATTCCACCCGACTGGCCATAGACGATTGCGGGTGATTCTATTCTAAGATGCGCGTACTGGTTACTGGTGTTTGGCATATTAATGATTCCAAGTAAAGGCAGGTTTAGCCTATCTAACAAATCATGGCGTGTCGGTGCTGTAAACTTCAGCCGCAGTTTCGAAACCTGTGCTTACTCTTTTTACTTTTCTAGAGTAAAGACGGTCCATAAAATGTTAGAAAAGGGGGGTCAGGACCGCATAATGCGGTCCCTTGGCACCGCTTCTCCGGCCTCTCTTCAGCAAAGCCATTCTGTATCTGGCGAAATTGGTCGTCTTTACTACGGATTCGAGGAAATTCAGCGCCTATGCTGTGCTGTATCCCTTGCTACTGTGGAGACCCTTGCCCCTACAAATTTGAAAAAAATAGGAATAGCAACTGCCCGTGTGAGACCTCTCCCCATGAGAGTCCGCCGCTCTTGTAGACATACATTTGCTAGAATACTGTTAGCTATACTCTAATTTCTCGCAATAGATGGGCCAAACAATTACACGGCGCTCAATCCGACCGGACTATCTCATTAACCGCCCCATAGCCGTATCTTTGGCATGATTTCCCCATTATAAAGCGGACTACCTCTAATTGGCTAGAAAGGTATATAGAACGGCTGTGTTGCATAAATATATCTGACTGATGGCGGAGCTGACTGTAAGCCGTAGGGCACAAGGCACACCGCTCTCTTGTACTATATATTTCTAGTCTTTCTTCTTCTCTCTCTCTTTACACTTAGTATCTTAATCTACACGCGGTTCTCCCCTTCTATATTTCAACGGGCTGCTATTGCAATTCTCGAGTGATCTACGGTGAATGGGTGTGGCTGAAGCCCTGCAGTCTACAATGTGAGCAATCTCCGCCGTTGCGGCAATAAGCCATTGCCTGTATACCCCAAAGGCTCTGACAAAGAATTGTTTTGCTGAAGAGGAAGGCGATGATGAAGAAATAACGATGGATTGTTTGATTGGGATAGTGATAAGCCAATCCTCAACAAGAATAAAAGCAACTATGGGAGACGATACGGACTCGGAAGCAATTTAGGACGGCTTGGACAACGAAAAAACATGGGTACCCGAGTTCTTTGCTCCCAGAGGCTCACAACTCTATCCCCTAGAGCAGAAATACTTTTGTATGTACCTAAGTAGGTATGGAGCTCGTGGCTGGCAGTTATCCCCTACACGCTCGATTTTTTTAGATTGGTTGCAATAGTTGCTTCAGGCAATCTCACTTGTTGATCAGCTGAAGTGACCAATGAAACTTGTTTAGATTTGTCACTAACAGCTTACTTGGCCAGCTAATGCTGCTCCCATTTGCCACCAGAGTATTGCAACCAATCTGAAAAAAATCGAGCGTGTAAGGGATACGAACCTCGATGCTGCTGCATACATCGTTCAGTTAAGGTACAAACGTAAGTAGTAGAACCTCGAATGTTGCGACTCAGTTACGACGTTCTTTATTTTCCAGCCTTAGACCCAGACTAATTCGTGCTACCAGTTCGCCGGGTGAGGCCTTGCCGGATAAGTGATAAGGTCCGCCAGGGACAACCGGGTGCCTTGTCGGAATGATACCCTAGCAGCTAAGTGTTTCACGGGTAGAATTGGCTGTTCTAGTAGGCTCACTCGAAAGACGAGTTTCTTTGAATGGTATTTTTGAACCTAATGACGGAAGTACGTTTTCTGTAGGGCCGACTGTGTGTGCCGAGTTGATGGACACAGGTGGGGAGGAGGTTGGTTGAAGATGGGGAGGGGAAATTTTTCCTGTGCCGAAGTTCATGTTCACGAATCTGACGAAGACCGCTTTCTCCTGAGGGCAGTCTGTATGGGGACGAAAGTTGGGCTCGTTGATGATCTCATAACGTCTGTTGATCTCTATGCTCTCCCACTTGCTAGCCTTGGGGTAATCGGTGATTCTTGCCTCCGCCACCGTGATTGTGTGTAGGCTGGTATCGTCGGTTTGTTGAAGAGTTGAATTTTAGATATGGTGTGCGCAAATGGAAGCGTTGGGAACGGTTTTCCGGTCCCCGAGACTATCAGGCCAGTCGGATTACGTGTTACTAATGTTGCTCGAATCTACGAAGTCGTCATATAAGGAAATAAAGTGCGTATATGGAGAATATTTAAGAGATACAGAACAGGAGCGCAGGCGAGTAGCGAACATCCTTGCCTGCGTGACTGCCACGTCACTTCAACCTCAGCGACATCCGGAGCGCTTCCCTCACTTGCTCCTTATCCTCCGAAGATCGTCTCGATCATCTATCTGCGCTCCTCCACGCCTTCCTTAACATCCGTATAAACCCTCCAGCAGCCGTCTTATAGCCAAAGACATATGTCTGAAAACCAAGCACGACCTTTGCCAATCATGATATCAGCATCTTCCTCATATCCATCACCATCTATACATCCTCCCGACGATATTCAATAAGCATGCATTCCACTCCTATAACAATTTGACCCATCTTTTGTCGCATTCATTCTAAGTTCGTTCATCCTCTAGAGTATCTATGATCGCCCCCCCTTGTCGTCGTCATTGCCGATTTCCGTCGTCTCAGGACTTCTGAATTCTCTGGCAACTGTATCGGGTTCTTTCGGATCTCCGTTGTCGTTCTCGGTCTTGTTATAGCGTCGATATTGATGTTCTCCTTTCTGTCTTGTGTATGAAGGTTATTTAGGGTGACGCTTGCTTCGTAAAAGTGACACTGACTAATAGGCAGGCGTCGAAACATTGTGGTTCTGACTTCGGCAGCACCAGAATGACGTCTAATGCAATACAATCGAAATCGGGTTGCTCTATATTGCTCTGAGGTTGCATTGACGATCAAACGCATCTTCGCACTCCTGTGTCCGTTGTCATAGACTTTCAAGGCCAGGCCACCGAAGCACCTCAGGATCCATTCTCACTCTTCTTTATCTTGATATCCTTTGTCAGATCTGTCAGTGGGCTACCTATAATACTGTATCTTTGGATAAAAGACCGGTAGTCTCCGAACAGCCCAAGTACGTTCCATATCTCTTTGACATTCCTTGACCTGTTGAGTTCCGTTACCGCGGTTCCTTTCTCTTGAATGAGTTCGTAACTGTCGAATGTAAAAACCTCCTCGCATTCCTCCAATACGTTCGTGATCACTTCTGGTGGTTGTCCATCGATCCCGAAATCCTTCGACAAGTCCCGCTTAGATTTCTTCGCGGCTGATCCGGGTGGCGGTCTATTGCTGGAGACCGGCATTTCCGCCTCCATATTGAAAGTTGCTGGTTCAAAACAAAAAACACATTCCAACTAGTAGCGTCCTTTCACCTCTGCCACAATCCCTTTTGTGTTTGCTCGATAGGTTTGTCGCTTTGGAACGCACGAAAACATTTCTGCGTTCGATTTACCTCCTATCGTGTGCCGTATCCTTGTCACGAAGATCTCATCTGACATCTCCGATTTTTTCGCAATGGCAACTCCCATCCCTCAAGATAAGATCGGATGTTTGTCCATGTTCGAGAACATTGCTGGATTCATACGTACTGAAAAAATGCCTGGGGTTACCGCCCCGAAAACATCGTGCGAGACATGCATCACAAAACACCAGCTCTAAATATATAGCCCCCGAGTTTCCTATTCTGCACTCAATGGATATTGGTAAAATTCTCGCGTACAATTTACCGTTGTACGTTGTTTCCGTTTGTTTAAGTTTTAAGTACATCAGCGGGCTTTTCAGCCCTGTGAATTTATAATTTAATAAACAATACAAATACCGGCCAAGACAAAAAAGGTGCCAAGTGTACGCTATGAGTCCATGTAACACTCAAGCTAAACCCCACTTTTCAACCTTTCATTGATCGCACAACCATCATCATACCCACCGGTCAACAAAGTGCACAGCCGCCACTGTCACTCTGCTATCTGACTGGGCAAACAAATACATCGTTGTCCATCTAACCTACATCATCCCCGTCTAACCGTAAGTTCACCGACTCCATCCCTGTTTCCCTATCACTTCCTGCGAACAACCAAGAGAACAAAGGGTAGCGGGGGGGGAGCTCCGCCATCTAGCCGGCTCGCCCGGAGGCGGAGGAGGTATTAGGTCCTGTCATACTCTAGTAAGAGTGCATACAGTATGAATAAACAACAACAACAACAACCAAGAGAACAAACGTTCCCTTCCCTCACTGCCCCATGCCCATCTCCTTCAGCTTTCTTGTTTTCACGATAACTGCACCTTCAGGGCAATTCTTCACTCCAATGGCAAAACAGACATACCGTCGTCTCACCCTCTTCAATACGTCGTTCATAAAGCATCCGATCGCCGCTACCACCTCTTCCTTTCCAGACGGGAACAACAGAGCCTGCATCCTCTTCAACCGCGACAGTTTCCAAAATGCTTTCGTACCCGAAAGCTTCGCCATGAGCAACATCCTTGCACTTTCATGATCCGGGCAATCGAGCATCGCGTGCTCTTCATCTTCAACAGCATTCATGCGATATTTCCGGCACCAATCTTCGAGAATCTGTAGCTTTCTTTGCATACCAGCGGCAGATTTGGAGACTAAAGTGGTTTCGTCCGCAAGAATCAATCCAGCTATCATTTCTTTTGCTGTCTGTGGTTCCGTCTATAGAGCTTCCAATTTGTCTAGGTCTTTCCGCCGCGGTTTATCGGCTGGAGTCTCTTGCCCAGTTCCCAGAGGTTCTGCCTCCTCTGATTCCCAAATCTTAATCTGAGCATCACCATTGGCAAACATCCTTGCCCTCCGTCACCCAAGGCACTTTGATCTCATTCGACTCGCAACCAGGTACCATTCCGAGATTGCATCTTGTCCGTGGTAGTTTAGCGTCGTTCCGGACGATAACATCCGTAGAGTAACCTGGGGATGATAGTTTAACGATTTTCCGGTCGTTCAGTTTTCCTTCCCTTTAGAGGCACCCTGGCTCTCGTCCCATGGTTTGTCGGCGATCTGCTTTGTTGGCTGTTCCCAAAAGACGCCATCCTACCTTCCCTTCTAATCCCATTTCCCCCCACCTCAAGATGATATACCTCCCGCATCCTCTTCCACTGTGCGCTGAGCGGCTCGTCATCGGCGGTGCGGTGCTTTGCTGAGCGGACGACTTTAACGGCGCTGGGCGGCTATGATTGTGAGTTCTTATTAGACGGGATTGATGTGCTGGATGAAGAGCTGTTATCTGATGTGATCTACTTGGAGAGGTAGTATTTGTCGAAGCTCATGATTGGAGGCGGCGGGGGGTAATGAGTAAAGTTTATGTGGTCCCTCCTATACCCCTGTACATTCAATCCTTCTATGAATACCCGAACTCCCTCCGTCCGAGCCATGTACCGGTGAGGCAGGTAAGCGCTTAAATGCATACCCATGCAATAGCCATGGCTGTCGAGGATAGGCGCCCCGGAGTTTCCTGGTTTACTCCAGCAGGAGTGATTACATTCCCACAGCCCCATGCCCTCCACACCAAAATATAGTTTGCCCTGATGCAAATGCTGCACCCATACTTAGACAGCCTCCACCAGGTACACCAGGTCATGGGATCGTAACAAGCCAGTGTCCTTGTGAGCTAGCTGTGAGAATGATGCTATTACACACCGCAAAATAACCACATCCGGTGTATCCGACTAGGCATCCAATTGAAGTTCGTAGCGGAGGACGGGGCCCTCCCTTTCGGGAGTGAATGAATCACAAATAGCCATTTGTGCTAGCCGGTAATTGGCGCAATCTGTGCAGGCAGGCAACTAATTGAGTGACATGCGGTTAGCAGCCAGTGCGCAGTGTTCCCAAGCGGTCAGATCGACCGCCCGGTCATCTATAGATTTGTAGACCGGTCAGGCCCAGTCACTCTTGCTAAGACCGTCCTTGGCATAGACTGGCCAGATCAATGGTCGAAAATGCCTGGATATCTGTAGATATCTAGAGATATCTATATCTATCTTGGCATGGATAGCTGTAAATATGATAAATATCTACAGGTGCCTAGCGCTTAGAGGGAAAGCGGTGGATATTCATAACAATCTACCGGTATTTATGAGATGCGGGCCCAAGAGCAAACTATAAAGCCCGGGGTTTGTGCTCCAATATTTCTCATTTCCACATTGGCTTGCACTGTTGAGCACTTCTGTTATATCAGTAGTTATCTATAGACAGGCCAGGTAGACATCAATAAATCTGTAGACCGGTCAGATCTGAATTTAAAAAGCCATCCTTGGCATAGACCGGCCCGGTCAGGGACTCAGGGTCAACTGAGCGATCTGATCTATTAGGTTTACTGCCAGTGCGTTCCAATCGCGAACAGTGTGCATAAAGCTATTTTCAGGTACGTCAGCTTTACTTACTAAAACTAATGGATGAACGTACCCCAAAATAGTTCGAGATAGCCACAGGCTTTCGTTGGATGGCAATCTGGTGAACTGAACGGAGTAGAGGCAGGCTTGGATGATGATGTGCTTGCCGAACAGGTTCATCTGTAATGAGCTTTGAGATAGCTCGTGCCACTGCTCCTTCTAATATACGGTTAATGTTGCAGACTGGATAGCACGCGCAGTGCGGCATGAGCGGGAAGTATACCAGCAGTGAACAATTGCTGCAAACTCGTGCACGGGGGTCCTATCGCAATGGACTCAATGGAACCCTTGGACCGCCAGGTCGCTTCAAGGACCACGGTGGGGATAAAGGCAGAAATTGACTTTTAGGATAGAGCTGAAATTGGTGCGAAAACGTAAAAGATGGTGAGACGGAAAGAGGGGGCCAAGAGGAAACACACGGACGATTGAGAAGTGAGAAGAGAAAAGAGATAGCCTCCGAACAGACAAAGTGATAGTATTCAGAACCTAAGAGAGATGAAGAAAAAGAGATCGAGAGACTAGACAGGAAACACTACCACAAGTCATCGCCAAGCACGCCAAGACTAAAGAAATCACAATGGTAAGTGACAATTGGGGTAGCGAAGTGTAGTTCAGAAATGGAGGGGTGGCTTTGGTGGGCTCGTCATACCCGATCTCCCCATTTCAGCAACATGAGCAGCGAAGAAAAACACCAAGGAACACACGGCAAGCGAATCCCACTGGATGGGAGAGCGGAGCAAATACTATTTTTACACTTTTGCACTGACACTACATACTTGTTTGCACCAACCATATTGTACATGTTCCGTACCATGGGCGACCATTTCGGTTCGCGAACTGCGGCCGCCGGTTCGCATCCATCGCACGAACAAGTGAGCGTTTGCGAACCGTCTCCCATCCCCGACCACATTGGTCTAGTCTACATACAAAAAGGTTCTTCTAGTTCGCTCTCCCGGCCGACGTTCACCCATACGGTGTGAGCATAGTATTGACCATGAGATTGAGTGAGACACTACTTAGTATATGTATGAGATCGTGGACCCATCTTTGCATAGCTCATCCAATTCAATAAGTCTCAGCAGTGTTGTGGGGTCCCATCAAAAGTCCCAAGACCTTCAGTTACATAGATAGTGGTGGTGATTGGTTGCGGAGGCTGGTTACAATCTCTCCAGCCAAAAACTTCGCGGGGTCGTAGACGGGTTGTCGAATTGCGACCCGTCCCCAGGTCGCGGCTTGGGCTGCTCCAGGTTGCGAGTTGTCACGGGTTGCGTACTGTACGGAACATACATGATCATCGCAGGGACCATCAATTCGACCTTCAAGTACCAAAAAGAGGTTCCATCTACCAATTTTGTGAGCGCAGTTTTTTTGGATGCCTATTATCTCGAGTAGCACACCGCAACGTTTCCTCGTGCCTAGACTAAATTAACATTTGGAGCCTAGGCACGAGAAAAATCGCAACGGGGCTGTTGACGATACGCAATTAGTCAGTTGATATGGTGAAGAGTTTATCAACCTCAATCGGCTAAGTCCGCCTCGAATCGATATCTAATCGATCGAATCTAATCTATATCACCATATCCAGAAGCCTGTTGGTACTATCTCATAATTCTGTATTGTGATACCTATAACATGCTGTCACACTAAAAATGCAGATCTCGAACTCAAGCTTGACTATGTGGATCTCGAGTTTTGATGGGGAACCTGGAGAGGTCACAGTTTTTGGATAGGCTTTGTGGGAAGCAGAGAGTTCCGTGGGAAGGCTGTGGGTTTATATATACATGCACATTACGGGGGCTCTAATTTAACGAATACATGTGAAATTACATGGGGTTAATGAAATGTAAGTCTTTAGTTAGCGGGACTATATAGGTCTCGACTCTTCGGACGACACGCTGTTATCAGTTTGTGATGACGTGGACAACATCACGTGCTGCGTACTGATTCTTAGGGTTGGTTTTTATGATAATTGTAGGTTATTTAATTAATAAGACATTTAATATGAGGATAGCTTCGTCCCGCCAGAACTAAGATCGATTGCAATCGCACACTCCAGACTAAATACAAATCTCACTTGAATTTCCTTCTTCCCACACGTACCTTGCCCTCCTCAGGATATTACCAAGGCACCAACGGGCCTGGGTACCTCCATCCCCGTTCATAATCAGCCAGTCTTAACTCCTCCATAGAGATTTTTTTGTATTCATCTATAAACCCAATATTTGGAAAGCAACTCTTTACGGTCATCTGATTACTTTCATATGCCTTGTATGGTCTATACATTTTTGTTACTGGGGGCTCCGAAGAGGTTATTGCTGGCTATAAGGTTATTAGCTACTCTCTATACCACTGAGCACTGATAAGAAAGGGGAAAATACTTGAGTTCCAACTAAACACAGGTGGAGTAGAACTTCCGAAATTAATGTTTGATGGTGGGGCTACAAATAGTCTTGCAGGAGATTTAGTTGCTTTAGTTGTTCCAGATATACTTGGTGTTCCAGTACTCGGTGCTGCAACTGGAGTGGCGGAGGGAAGCAGAGTTGCTTTTTTCACCCCAAAGATAACCTCGGGCGGCTTTGCTACCTTCCCTCCCGCCACCGTAGAATCACTCACGCCAGAAGATGATCCAGGATATTGGCGTGAAGTGGCAGAAGCCAATGGTGTCGTTCCTTTAGCGAGCCCTTCTTCATCTTCGCTGGAACTCTCGTCATCAATGGGGTCTTGCCGAACTAGAACGCGAACACACCATTCTGTAAGCCTTAAGAACACAACCAGAAGGGAAAAAGCAAACCTAGGCCATTTCTCCTCACACCCTTAAGCGCTCTTCCACAAGCCTCGAGTCCTCCACGAAGACTGATACGCTTAGTTTCCAACTGCTCTCTCCTTCTTAGGTCCTCGGGTGCTTCCTCGCAGATTGCTGAGACCTCGGAATCTGACATTCCCATAATCGACATGGGAGAGAAGATATCCCACAAGCTGCTAACCAGCTGTCGTTCCACCACGATGACAGTCACGTTGTCGACGAATGTTTTATACGCCACCTAGACTATCAGATGCGAAAGCAGGTAGGGAATAAGGAAGGTACCTTGTAAAAAGCGAGCATGCAATCCAAAACCTCCTCACACGCATAATTATCCATAACAGACGACTCTCTCTTTGGTGAATTCATAGCTTGCATTAACTGACCTTTGGTAATTAATGTTCCCACGGAGTCAGCGAACGCAGCATCAATAAGATTCTCATATCGGTCTTTTAGCCTCTTTTCTCGGATCTTTTGAAGCTCATCGGTAAAGTAGTGATTATACGTTATACATTGGCGTCTCCGGTCCGCTAGTAGTCCCTCGAGCTCTTTAATTGCAAGTTCAAGTCGTTTTTCCATTTGGTTGCTAATATAGAGGGAGATCAGGTCGTCAATGACATCCGTGGAGGCTAGATCTTTGAAGGTCATTCTGAGAAATGTATTGCAGCGATTATAGACCTTATTAACATGCTGCTGGGCGATCTGTTCCCATCCTTTCGACTGCGCCCAGAAGAGCTCACCGATAATCAGTGGATTATAAGTTCCCGATAATTCCCGGCCCCGACCTTGTGCTAGAATAGGTTGTACCCAGTCGATCGCTTGTTTTCTTGTAATTGTCTCTGGGCGATTCGGAGAGTTCTCCACGAGTTGATCGTCTTTGTCGACAATATCCCTCCAGTGACCTCTGAGACGCATTTTCGTTGCAAATTCGCTGTTGAGCGTTTGCACTTGCGCACGCAAACGCTTCTGCTGCCCTGATTGTTCCTCTGTAAGGCCAAAGAACGGGTTTTCGTACGTACCCTCTACTCCAGCTCTGCAAAGATGCCCAAACCGCTCGCTGATGCGGAAAAGCAGCATCCGCTGTTCCTCCGGTGTCGTACGGCGTGGCCCCATCTTCTCGAGCTCAAGTTCGCATTCCTTCAAAGAATCGATGATCTCTTGGCGGACGCGAGGGAGCTCCCTCTTGATGTGGTTGAGCAGCAGGGTACTCAGACGGGATCTGAGAGTTTCGATGCCGGTATCAAGCCCTTTCCAAGCACCACGAGCAAAGAACTCCTTCTCAGTCCTATTCCTCTCCTCGAAGCTACAATCCCTCTCCTCATAGCTCCTATTCCGAAGAACATGCCAACCCAGCTTGAAGTAGATATCCTTATTCTGGGCCAGCGCCACAAAGTCGCCTTCACTTTCCGAGCCGGCGGGGAGGCAGTCAGGCTTTGTAATTAGTCCTAGAGTCCTTAGTCCTTGTGGGTCTGCCTCCTTCGCTCTCTTCAGTACAATCTGATTTGCATAATCATTCTTAGCCGTCACCACCGCAAGAATGATCGTCCGTTGATCGGCCATATAAGCACCGACAAGCTCAGAAACAAGCTCGACATCCGCGCGACTTTGCATTTTATTGGCGGTATGGATCAAGCCGGGAAGGTCGACAATCGTAAGCTGCGGCTTATCGGGCCCGGCAACCTCAATACTCAAAATATCTCTTGAGAAAGCACCTCCTCCCGTATCGAGACCCATCACGGCTTTGGCCTTCTCAACCAAATCTGGCAACTCGGAGAAGTCCGTAATCTCTCCCGAAAACTTTTCCAGTTTCTCTTTATCCCCGGGCGTGCGTTGCGAATCCGGGATGATTTTGACGTGCGCTTCCGTTTGCGAACTGCGCCGGAGTTTAATCGACGTAACAAAGCGTGTGCAAAGATTGTCGCGGGTAGGAAAGGGGATTTCGGTGATGGCCTCCAAAACTGAGCTTTTCCCCGACGATTGGTCTCCGCAGACAACTAGACGGTGAGCTAGTTAGAGTTTGTAATGGCTTTAAGCTTGGGGAGGGATGTAACCAAGCTGGGGCAAAGAGACAAACTCGCTAACTCCATGGCTTCGGAGCTTATCGATTTCGTTCAGTAGTTCAAGATGTTCCTTGCTCTGCAGGGAGTTTAAGGTGTCGGTGATGACTGGGACAGGATCTGGATCTGGGGTGCTGTATCTAGAACGCGAGGTGATTGTCTCGCCATCATTGGTGGTTTCGTCCGACATTGGAACAGCGTTTCGTGTTTATGAGTATGGGAAAACTCAAGCTCTGCAGAATGGGTTAAGCGGGGTGGATTTGTTTTTGAAGCAGGTTCGTGACCAAAAACACAGGAGTCAGAAGCCGGGCGTAAATCGCGGGAAAGGTCGAAGCGATTCCTAGAATCGAAAATGACTGAGGACTTTGCTCTCCTACGGTGGCGCTGGGCGTGTTTTGTACGATAGATAACCCCAGCCCCCCACTTTTCTCACCATTTCCCATTAAGCGTGGTTTAAACCCTTATCCTTTACGCGCTCGGATTTGTTGCACTTGCTCTTTAGAACGCCGGTTCGAGTTGTCTAACCAATCACATTCCCTTACACAGCACCTTGATGTCTCATTTAACCAATTATATTCCGGTGCAACAATCCGCCAAAACCGCGCGAGTAGGGGATAAGTGTTTATTTAAGTTCTGCCCGAACAATCGGCACCCGCGATAAATAGCGCTAGGATAGTGAAGCAGCTCCTGATACAGTTAGTGTCCGTAATAATAGACGCTTCTCTGGACGAAATGGAACGAGGCGGATAATTTTAATGTATCTGTGTTTCAAACCCCTCATTTCAACTGTAGTAGAACTTCCATTTAGGTTACATTTAGGTTACTCGTTTACTACCATAAAATCTCCTGTCAATCGCTAACGCCTAACACAACACGGGACGGGCCGCAACTACGTTTGATAGATATTACTTTATTCATTAAAGGCTGAAGTGAAAGTCAAAGTTGAGGATGATTGAGTTGAAAGTGAAAGATACGAAGGATTGAGAACTGATGGTGCCTGGCCGGGAGCGAGAGAAAAAGAAAGATAACTGCCAACTTCTGGTCCGAATCCGGCCTCCAGGCATCATAAAAGCTATCTAATCTAATTAGTTCGGATCCTGAATTCCGGATTCTGTGACTGTGGCAGATGATTCTTCTTTTCCATAAGCAGTGCCAACAATTCTACCAATCAGATCCATTTTATCTCAACTTTGGTTTGCAGTTGGCGTTTAACGATGAGCACTTTACAACTGAGTTAGTATCCTATCGTCACCCGGTAATATACCTTGTGTTACCGGCATCCTCAACAAATGATGCACAGACGCAAACACACGAAGAGCGTCGATGCATGCAGTGGACTGCCGCGGCCGGGTACTGGGAATGTTAACCCTGATGCCCATGCAATCATTGTACTAATTCAGGAGAAGCTTGTACCACCATCCCGTGTGCAAAAGCTCGGTACCCTTACCATGCACTCTCCACACCCACATCTCCGAATCGCGGTACGCAAGCATAAATCCGTTAATTTCATGTATATCGAATAATTGCCTACCAGGAGTCTGCTATTTCTGGTCGTTATGCTACTGCATTCAATATATTCCGATTCTCCTTCCCATCTAGATTATGAGGTGTTATCGATATCCAATCCCTCACTGCAGAATGAATTGGACATAGCGGCCGCTAAAGGTATGCACGCCTCCTACCCGCATCCATGGTTCTACATATCCCGGCTCCTCGTATCTCAAACCCTCCCCTATAGGTACCACACGGTGGGGGTCGACGGATGAGCAACACGGCTTCTCCAGTCTACTACCAGCTATTGATAACATATAACGTCTATTAGCAGGGTTTGCAGTCGCCGGCCTTGACGTAGCGAGTACAAACGTCCGGGTTTGGTCAAGTCTAGTCCGCATATTAGAAGGAAAAACACCAGACCTGGCTGAGTGTTTCAGATAGGATGAGTAAAGTGTATGAGTGTGTGGAATGATGTAATAGTTTCTAATCGTCGTTTATGCCATCAGATTTACGAATGGTAGAATATGGTAGACTTTAAGGCTCGAAAAGTATATACGTATGACTCAACATAGTTTGCAAGGCTCCACAATACTTCAAAAAATAGAACAATCCTGAACTGCTTCCATCCCACCCGCCGCGCTAGCTAGCTCGCAGTTCTATCCCAAGAACTATCGATCAATAAGCAAGCATTGCCTTTCAATAAACCTTACCAATTTCCTGGTACTGCTTCTCACAGACCCCCGCTTCCTTCCTTGCATTTAAGCTGGGTCGTATAAGTTGCAAGTCACCACTGTTTGCAGATCGATAGTGGATACGAATACAGTCGCCGATTTTATCAAGAAAACAGCCCCAGCAGAGATACAGCTTCTACCCCACTGGCCAATCTTCTCACTTTGCCAAGAGGTGAGATTGGCCGGTGTGTTGGGACGTCTCCTGCCTGGCAAGTGATGTACTTGGTGGGTGAGGTGTCATGCGGTAAAGTGGTGGTAGCCACCGGTCAATCTTTCAAGCCATGGTGCCAACTGTAGCCTAAGACTGTCATACTCTAATTAGAGTGCATACAGTATGAATAAAACAAACAAACTGTAGCCTAAGAGGTCTCGAGGAGGAGAGGTATGATATTTACTGCCGTCATCAAAACCCCCGACCTGGTGCCTTTCCCACCAGGAGATATGCCAACCACCAACCAAAATGACCGGCAGGACACCCTACTGGCCAAGCCGTCCTCTTAGTTAATCTGATATGCTCTTGGCCAAGTGGGGGCTTTGGACGGTAGTGTAGAACATAGCTATAGCAATCGTGGTTGGAATAAATACACAGACTCCAGCGTTGAATACCTTGACTACCAACCTATTTATACAAGGTCAGGGATGTTAAACCAACCGATCTCGAGCATGAAGACAAGATACGATCTCTTAAGTGAGAAGGCTGATGTAAGAAACATCATCATGCAGGCTCGAAAACCTGCTACACTCAAGTGTTCTCTAAACACCCAAAACAGGCTGAAAATTTATAGTACTCACTCGGTGCTCTAAACACCAAGTCCTCAGGCTAGAAATCTGCGGTTGTCAAATTTTTCCAGCTCAAACCAAAATATGTTTGTGTTGGTCGCGGTTGAACTAAAATTTGGAGTCACTACTTCAGGGCATTGTTCAATCTCCACAAGTGCCGCTCCTCGACCCCACCAGTCCGAAAAACGCGCCGTCCCGAATTTCGAACCCATATCTAACTACCGAAGTTTGATATACAGCAGCCCATCGAGCCGATTTCCTTTTATACCCCCCGATCCAGCATTTTTCTAGTCCGACAAGAACACAAGTGACGTTATATGATTGTATTTCTGACTCCTTTCGAACTCTACCAAAGTGAATTCCGGGGGACCAACAATAGAGCACGGCATCATTAATCCCTTGTAAGATGCCTGAAGCGTTGAGACTACATATAATATACAGTACAAAAACAAAGCTAGCAAGCGGCAGCGGCGGCAGAAATGTAACTCTCCAACATACGACCCAACTCCACGCAAAAAAGGATAAATAGTGATATCTGCGGGTTTCTAACCTGGAGTCTTGGTGTTTATAGCACCTATCGAGCACTGCAGGTTCGAACCTAGCTCTGATAGGTATTTCAAACACCATGCTCATCCAGACGTCTAGACCGTACGTAGCATGTGCTATTCTATCTCGCTCGTATGATGTAACCTGGTAACTGTGGAGACTCTTTTCTTCAGACCCAGAGAGTATAACCAATCGTTATGTACCCATATACTTACAACCCGAATCTCATCGACCCAACTCAGCCCCTGATCAAAATGCTCCGTTGTCTATCCTCGACTTTGCTACATGCCTGGGGACCGATTATCAGGGGACAATTGACTATGTTTTTGCTATTACCACACACCGGTTCTCTCTTGCCCCATCCTCTCGTTTCTTCCCACCTCTCCACTAGTGGCTGAATATAATATAGATACAACAACTTTCTCCCTCGTTCCATCTTTTTGTATTTTGTACTGCCATCCTCTTTGCAATTTCTCATAATTTAACCTGTTAGGTTACGAGCCAAGCCAAGCAACATGGCGCAGCGGAAGCGCGCCGGGCTCATAACCCGGAGGTCCCTCGATCGAAACGAGGTGTTGCTATCAGTTATTACTTTTTTTCCACATGCAACCGCTAAGTAATCCCGTCGTGCATATCGGTGGTTATATATTTCCCAAGCTAATAGAAATACATGAAGAGATGTGTGTGATCTGTGTATGGAGAGAGATGGGTTAGATGCAAGAGGGACGAGTGATACCCTATATCTCACTTGGTATCATAGTTCTTACCCAGCAGCGGTCACTCACTATAGCACGAACTGTCTCAAACATACAGAGTAAAGCAAGGTATTAAATTATTTCATCTTCATCCCTTCAGTCCTAATCCATAGCTCAAGTAAATCCCTAATTTTCGTGTATACTAGAGCTGCAACCTAAAAGTCGCAACCTCAAACGCCCTCAACTTAATCTCAATCTCACAGCACATGCAACCATCAACCTCCACCTCCCCGCACTCCAACTCCTCCAAGTCATCTTCCAGAAGATTCGTCTTAAACACCCTCTTAACCTTCAACTTCGTTCTGAGAATCGTACTCGCGCGTCCACCGAGACTCTCATACATCCGCAGAATCACGCTGCGGCCCTTCCTAGTAGGAAGCCCGCCTACAGAGACATCCTCGTCGTCTTCACCCCGCTTCACCACGTCGAGGATGATACTCGACTCGCGGTTGATGCTGATTGTCTTGAGAAGGTCTGTCGCATCCGCCACATTTGACGAACTGGGGACGTAGCACACTTTCAGCGGGTTATTGAAGTCAGCGGCAGCATGGACTGTAGCCTCGCCGACTGCACCGGCATGTGGGAAGATAGCATATTTGAATGTGTGGCGACCCATATCCGCGTTTGCATCAGGAGCCTTGGGGGCACGGATGAGGGAGAGACGCATTATGTCGCCAGCAGTGGCGAAGCCGTATTTGCAGTCGTTAAGGATCGAAATGCCAAAGCCGTTTTCCGAGAGGTCGGCCCACTTTTGACAGCAGACTTCGAATTTGGCCATGTCCCAGGTAGTGTTATAGTGGGTAGGACGCTTGACAAAGCCATACTGAGTCTCGTACGTGGCTTCTGTGTTGACCACGTCCACCGGGAACTCCACTTTAAGGAACTTCATAGTCTCTCTCCATTCGATCTCGGAGTCGAAGGCAAGATATTTACCGGCACCACCAATAGCCGCGTCGAGGGAGATGATAGTCTTGATCCAGCTATGCTCCGAAATCTTGGTTACGACCAATAGGGAAACACGAATGGGTCCAGTTTCCAGAATCGATACAGATCCCGGACCAATTTCCCGACGAGATTCAAAGTGGTAGACTTCGACATCCCATGCCTGCCAGTAAAGTGGTTTGTCGTCGAACATAACAAGCTGGTTAGCCTTCTTGCCCTGTGGAATCACCTCACGGTTTTGCTCCACGAAAATCAGGCTCGTGACTATTCCGTGACAAATTGTTGCCTTGAGAATATCGTTCTGGATAACATAAGACCCATCCGTCGTCTGCACAACGCTAACCTTGGGCCCGGATTCGGTAAGCACAACTGGAGCAGCAATGCCGTAGGCATCGCACTGCGTAACAACGTATGCATTCTCGTTATCGGTCGTTTGGACGTGGTTCGCGATGTGCTGTTTGGGTATTTTGACAACCTCGGTGCGATTCCAGCCATGTGTATTCATGGCAACGGGGACCGTCCCGGAATCCGGTTTCAAAGCAAGACCAAGTGCAGCAGTTGCTTTCTCGATGATTTGTGCTCCCTTCTTGAACAGAGCAGCATAAATTCGGTCGGTATCGCGGTAAACCATCTCAATACAAGTTCCCGGAAGGCAGTCGTGAAAATGCATCAAGCAGATGTCCTCCCACATGTCGTCGATTTCCTGCTTGGGATACTTGAAGTATTTGGTCCTGATGCTGGCATAGGCAGCTAGCATCTCGAGATCCCGCATCATGATTTCGGCATTACGATTGCCCTTCTTGTTGTTGCTCTGCGTAGTGTATGTTCCGCGGTGCAACTCGAAATAGAGCTCTCCATACCAGGTAACAAACTTGTTGCCAGCCAGTTCCTTCTTTTCCAAATTGGCAAAGAATTCGTCCACGGAATTGCCCATGTGAACCTAGAGTAGTTATCAGCCTGGTTCACAATCTGTCAGATGGGGAAGACAATACTCTCGGTAGCAATCCAATCTTATCACTCATGCCCCGACAACGTCTCAGCTTCTCAAGCATCTCCGGGGTCGGTCCTCCTCCACCATCGCCCTTTCCGAATACGAGAAGCGAGGTGTTATCTTGATCCAACGACTTATGCCTTGACATCGAACGCTTGACATCACCAAAGTGTGCGGCCGCAGTGTAAGTCTCACTCGGAGGCATGTGGCAGAGCACCTGGCTTCCATCTAGTGAGATCCAATTGAAAGTAGTGTGCGGGAAAGCGTTGATGTTATTCTGCAAGAAGTCAGCACACTCACTCCATCTAACCTTGATAATAACTCACCCAAGACAGCTTTTGAGTGAAAAACCTTGTCATCCCCGCCAACCTGCATAACTGCGGGAGCTGGGCGCTGTATCCAAAAGTATCCGGCAACCAGAAGGTTTGGCATCTCGCACCGAAGCGACTCTGGAAATAACGTTGTCCTAGAATGAACTGACGGGACAAGCTCTCACCACTCGGCACATTGGTGTCATGCTCGACCCAGCTTCCACCAATGTACTGGAATTTTCCCTCATGGACCTTCTGCCGGACACGTTCAAACGTCTTCGGGTAGTATTTCTCCAACCACTTGTACTGCTGGGCTGAAGAGCAGGTGAATCGATGTTCCGGATACAGGTCCATCAGGGTACACTGCGTAGACCACGACCGAGCGACCTTGCCTGCGACAGTCAGCCAATGAACTCGAATAATTAGAGAACATACGTTTGGTCTCGTCAAACGGCCACAACCAAGCGGTATCAATATGGCAATGTCCAGTTGCAAAAACGACGGGTTTAGTTCCTGTCTCGTATACAGTATGGCTCCGAACGTCATCTCCGAGATACTTCGCCGCAATCTTTCGGCACTTTAAGACACTTTCCTGGTCACCAGGAACGAAGGTGTTGACGATATCATTGCAGACCTGAGTCGCTTCATGTGCCTCCTACGAACTATCAGTCACCGTAGAGAATATTCCAGGAAGCTGCAGCTTACCCAAGAGTCCGACGGATGTTCTCTCGACGCGTCTCCTACTATCCAGAAGTCGATATACAGCCCGACGCCCTCCAAATTCGGAACCACGATATCGGCTTCGCACAAGTGAAATCTGTGCATCATTGTAAGCCCGGTATACAATGATCGTCTCAACGGGGGAGTCCTCACGTCCTATGTGGGTTCGGAGGTTGGATAATATCACCTATTTCGAACAAATATCAGCATCCATCCAGTCCCCATTGCCAAGGTAGCATACTGGCAGCATTCCCGAACATCCCATTACAAGCCATCTCGATATAGAAGACGTGCTTCTTTCCGTCCGTCTTCCAAGACTGCGGAAAGATCCACTCGACTCTCTCCCCGCCACCTGTAAGACCTTGCACCGCCTCGCCGTCCTCGGTGTAGACCAATCCCTCCGAATTGCTGTCCCAATTAAACTGCACTCTCTCATGGTGCTTCATCCTTTCCGGGACTGTGATCGTGATCCGAAACCAATGGGTGCTCCACGAAGGACCGAAACTGTTGCCTGTCGAGGTCGGCTTGAATTTTCCTATCGATCAATTGAATCAGCCTTCCACCCCGCGTTATATCTGTAGAAGGAGAAACCTTTGATGGCCTCGTGGAATAAAGGTCTGGCAAGGTCGGGAACCGAGTGCACCTCCAGCTGCACATAGTCCTTCCCGCCCTCGCGGTCGGTGACGAACATGGACCGGAGGTTGACACTCGCATATTGCCCGCCGGAGGAGAAGTTTTTGATGCGGTCCTGGTAGATGCCGCGGATCTGTGCACCCTTAGGAGTGAAGTTGAGCTGTGGGTAGCCGGTGTCTTGCGGCTGGGGTTGCCCGCCGCCGCCCATTGTAGTAAGATGCTGCTGGGAATTGAGGATGAGGTAGGATTCGTGGGAGTGCGAACAGGAGCCGCGGTTGTGATCGTGAGAGCTGGTGAAGAGTGAACGTGTCAGCAAGAGGAATAAGAGGAGGGGAGGGCTAGCTTTCCAATAAAAGTAGCAGAGTAACTGGGACCCTTGGTCATGCGGGAATACAGGGATCAGACAGTGTGGGGCACAAGAACATCAGACGAGTCCAGAGCTAGAGTAGAGAGAGAGACTTGACAACACCACGCTGGACAGAAGAGAATCCGCAATTACCTCGCCATAGTTGCTGCTGCTATCAATTCGTATCGCGAGAGTGGTGGTAAGCTGAAGGAATCCAAATGCTGCCACGTCCTCTCTTATAGCAGCTGCGAACCTTGTTGCTTGACAGTTACCTGCAGAGCTTCTTCCCCCGCATTACTGCTCTTGGCAAGGCACAGATCACATGCACACTCTCAGACACACCCTCGAGCGGAATCTGCTGGGGACGGACACCAGCGGAGATCTATCTCCGCTGGTTGACTGCAAAGTGCAGAGTGCTCGAACGTACAAAATGCCCGCTCGATATGATCCAAATGAATCCAAAGGGCATATCCCAGATGCGAATCGAGGGATCAGGGTTGTGTGACAGCTCAGCACCGTTGCTCAATTGAATGTGGCATAACATCGTGTATCATTCTAGGTAACCCGATCCCCCATAATGTAAAGGTAAAGAAATTCGTGTCTATCGAGATCCCCATGACCCTCTTTTAAACCTCTGTAGCAGACAAGAGAAAAAATCTCGCCGTATGAACAGTAAAGCGAGAGCAGCAGCACAACATAAAGACCCCTTCCCTGTCCCAAAAATCAAAGAGCAAACCCGCAAGGAAAAATGTGAATTGAGTCAAAAGAAAAAAAATAAAAGAAAATCACTTTTACACGCCTCCAGCTGCCAACATCTTCTTCCTGAGGTGGTTCTTGTACTCGCCAATGGTGCCGTCCCACTTGTGAACCGTCCGGTGCTCGCACACGAGGATGTCCTTGGCAATCTTGTCTAGCAGTCTGCATTATAAAATTAGCGTCACGTATACCTGCGGCGATATATGCTACAACTTACCTGAAATCGTGCGAGACGACCACGACACCTCCTGAGAACGCGTTGATGGCATCGGCTAGCGAATCAATGGTGGGGATATCGAGACCGTTGGTGGGCTCGTCGAGCAACAACATGTTGGGGCTCTCAATGGCAAGCAGCGCAAACACGATTCTCGATTTCTGTGGCCTGGGTATCAGCATCACCCGTAAAATATGGAAAGTATCAACGTACCTGTCCTTCGGACAGCGTTCCAATCAAGGCGGTTTGTGCGTCTCCGGACAGACCGTACTTTCCGAGCTGCTGTCTCCAGTACTGGTAGTCCTGCGAGCGATCGGCATACTTGTCCCTGACAAAGTCAAGTGCTGACTTAGTGAGGTCGAGCTGGTCGGCAGAGTGCTGGGAGTAGACACCCAACTTCAGATGTGTGTGGCGACTGACAGATCCGCCGGTGGGATTGAGCTTGCCTGTCATAAGCTTGAGCAGGGTAGATTTGCCAACACCGTTGGGGCCAACGAGAGCAACACGAGAGTCCATGTCTACACCAAGATCGAGGTTCTCGTAGAGGTTGTCCTTGGTCTGTCCGGAGTAGGAGAAGGTGACGCGGTCGAACGAAAGGACAGGGGGAGGAAGCTTCTCCACATCGGCGAAGCGGAAAGAGAAGACACGGTCCTCGGCGACCTTTTGGATGAGACCGTCGGCTTCCATCTTGTCGAGAATCTTCTGTCGAGACTTGGCCTGTTTGACCAAATTGGCGTAGGTACCGGCAGATGCTATAAACTTCTTGATGTGTGCGATTTCCTCCTGTTGCTTGGCATACTGCTTCATCTGGTTGATCTCCTGCTCCTTACGCGTCTTGTGGTAACTGCGGACAATGTTAGTCGATTTCGCGATGCATTATGCCAGGATTCATACGCGTCGTAATTACCACCGTAGTACAACAATGTCTTCATTCTCATGTCGATCATGTTGGTACAGACACCGTTCAGGAAATCCATCGAATGGGAAACGAGCACAAGGGTGTTGGGCCACTTCTTGAGGTACTCCTCCAGCCACACACATGCCTCCAAATCCAAATGGGCGGTGGGATCATCGAGAAGCAGAAGAGAAGGCTTGACGAATAATGCTTTTGCGAGAGCGACACGCATACGCCATCCTCCAGACATGTCCTTGGTCTTCTTTTTGATGGTCACGTTGTTGAAACCCAAACCGGTGAGAATCAGAGATGCGCGGGTAGCGAAAGTAGAGGGATCCATTTGATCGATACGCTAAAAACCGAATCAGCTTAATACGGAGGGGGAAAATACTGGGTGCGCACCTCGTAAAGGTGGTCCAACTCGGGACTTTCACCTCCATCTCTCTCCAGAGTCTCCTCTGCCAACTTCTCCAGGCGAGCGAGCTCGCCCTCGGCTTGCTTGACCACGTACTCAAGGGCACTGTAGTCGGTCGGATCCGCAGGTTCGTTCAAAAGGTATATGTCAACGTGTTCGGGTATGGGAAATTCGCGGGCAGCCAGAGCCTTCATGAGGGTTGACTTTCCGCAACCGTTCTCTCCGAGCAAACCGTACCGGCGACCAAAATTGATCTCGATGATGGTGTCGTTAAACAGGACCTTTCCGTGGAAGACCAAGGAGGAAGAAGTAATCTTGACATCGCGGGAAGCTTCGAGAGAGGCCAAAACACCAGTTGTCACACGATCCGAGAGACCGGAGTCGTCCTCCTGCAACTTCAGCTTGCGAAGCTTGGCCTCAGCAGCAGCAGCCTCATCCTCGGGGGTAACGCCCTTTTTCCCCTTCTTGGGCTTGATCTCCTTGCCGGAGGCGGCAGCCTTTGCGGCCTTTGCGGCCTCACGCTTTGCCTTGGATGCTGAAACGCTCATTGCAGATTGCAGATGTGAATGTAAATCTGGCGGGAGTGGGGGTTCAAAAATGCTATTAGGATTAAGAACGAACGTAGCCGAACGAGAAGTAGCAGCGAAAGAAAACGACTCGAAACCGAAGCGACGATGCGAAAGGAGAAATTCTAGCGATAAAGTGGAGTGGAGAGGATGTCGAGAGGAGTTCTTCGACAGAAAGCTCGTTGAATGGCGGAGATAGGAGAGTGAGTGAGGTGGAGGTGAGAGAAACTTGTTAACTTTTTTTCGCAGCGACGTGGTTGGTTCCTGTGTGGCGGTGGGGCGGGGTCAAAATGTATCAGCTCCCGCGAACCGGACGGAATAATACACAGCACAAATGCTCTATTGAGTAAAAGTACTATAATATGCCATATGAATGCTTTAAATTGTGTTTTAAGCGAGAACAAGATCTTTGAAACATTTTGAATTTGGGACTGGACGCTGGCTGAGTCGACATGATCAACAGCATTTCAGGCAGTGCTGACCGAGTTGCCGTTCGCGGTCGGTTGTGCATGCCAACCTCAGCAAGGCGAGTGCTTTCGTTTTCAGTTTATTTTGCTGCTGCACCCTGGAACCAGAAGCCGCGAAACAGATCACCGCTAACCACGCCGTGACGGCATTCCGGGCTTCTATTCGTGTATGCGGCCCGAAAGGCAACAGTTCATAATTCTGATAACAAATTGCTACAAGTGCCGGTATCAGCATACAAATTTTAGCCAATTTTATACAGCTGTGGCCGTGCCCATACTCTTACTCACACCTGCTTGCTCCGACATATCTCTTCGCTCTATCCACGTGACTTTCATCTAATCTAATCCATCTGGCCTTTGTTCGTCCCTTCGATTCGCATTTGGATAGATTTTCCTAGTCTTCCTCGTCTTCTTCGGTATCGGTGAGTGGAATTGGTGAAGCACGTTTCATGCGCCGGTTCGTATTTACTTGTTCGTCTCCTTCTAGTCGTATGCTATCATAGCAACAGATTCGAATTGTTACTTCGAGCCCGACGCTCTAAGAAGCTCTATTCGTTTCTAGACGAAAAATTTGAATTAGAAACATGAAACCCGTTAGACTTATTGGTACGATTTGTCCCTTCTTAACATCCTCACTATCCGTCACTCACACCACACGACAGAAGAGTCTAAACGAGTAGCCACGAGCTATCAAGTCTTAAGGGGCTAAAATCCTACCGGATATACGAAGAGAAAATCACACCAGATTAGATACTGACACTGGGGCCATAATCACACATTCACTATATCCTTAGCCTAATCCAGCACCTTCTTGCGAAGATCTTCCTTCTGTAGATGTTGTCGAAGTCTATAACTTCTTCCATTCATAGATTTCGAGAGCGCTATGGAAGCTGACAAAAAAATCTACCACAGACTCATATAATGGATCGCCCGGTTTCTGATCGAGTATGAGTTGTCATCGTCCTTAACTGCATCCACCGGGTCGCTTCTGCCGAGAATAGTTTTTTCATAATCTGTGATACGGTACATCTTGCTGGTACTGTCGGAAGTAAACTATTCCACTACTTGGTGTAAGCAGGGGACCGCAACAAATGTTGGAAGAGTGTAACTTACCACTTGCACCGTCTCGACCTGACTAAAAAGCATGAGCTGTCGTTGAAATATCCAAGCACGTGAAGTGAATCGCCGAACTCCGGCCAGGTTGGGGCGGAGTCTACTGAAAGGAATGGGAGATGCATGGGGCGTTCATACCTGGTGGTAAATAGTGATGTTTACGAGACGAGATGTCCCCGTAGAACATGACTTCTGTAGCTCCAAGAAAAGATACATATCGCGGGACAGCCTCAGATATCTGGGACTCCGTGAGTCAACATATCGATCAAAGGTGTCAACTCAGCCCGCGAGTAGTATCTAGTCCTTTGACTGCCTCACCCCACGTCACCCCCCACCCTCCAGTTAAACACTATCTTGATGAGGAAGGCATGGCATTGGCGATCAACGTAAGGACTTGTATGTATAATATACGATACGCCCCGTCTGGTGAACGTTATCACCACATCTGTCACTCCGGGACGGAACAGCGTATAAGGTGAGGACCCGCTTACTGTGGTGGTGTCGACTCGGCCCCACAGCAGTGCGGTAAGGTGACTTGTTGCTTCCGTTGCTACCCCGGTACACGAAGCTAAATTGTCGCGGGGTAAAAAGGTCGGATTTTGACGGCGTCCCCCGCAGTCGGTATCGGATGTTGCAGTTAGTAACAAAGGAATAATTTTTAAGCAAGATGATGCCGCTTTCCTTTGGAGTGTCCGTCTCGAATACTGTACCGAGCGTACTGTTAGTACGGGGTTCCTGATGTGACAGCTTCTGGTTAACGGACAACTGGTGTAAAAGTATTTAAGTAGTAATTGTTTGGTGTATGACAGATTGTTTGGTGGGAAACAGCTGAAAATTAACGGACGAGATAGTACTGTGCGATGCGTGACGTCCGAGCCATTGCGCTCGCTACAGTATGGTGGGTTTGTAGAAGCGGATCTAGAGTTGACGAACAGTTCGTGTCTTCCTCAATCTAACCTGATCAATCGCATCTAATCTCTCTTCTTTGAAGCATTACATTAGTGAAACATAACATCGATCAACACTCGATTCACAAAACATATGAGATAATATGAGGCCGAAAGAACTACAAACTCAAAACACTCATGGACGAATTGGCCTACTTTCGGTCCGAAGGGATTATATAGAGGTTTCTCATCACCCACAACAAACTTATAAGTGTGGTCGACTCAACCTCAGCCTTGCTGCACGTGCACTGTCATTGATTGTCCACAATTAGAAGCGGCAGATCGGTAGTGAATGTTCTCACAAGTTATGGGATAAGCTCGGGTACTCCTGAGGGTTTTGAGAATAAATAGCATGTACACTTTTGAAGTACCTCTTTACAACAAATATCTAACAGTCAATGATCAAGATGCATGGTGGTATCCCACGATGCTTATTCTCTACACTCTAGTTCCGAGTAAACGTAGAGATTGTTCACCTTAAACAAGACACAGCAGTTTATAGACTGATCTGCGGCGTGAACATGCTCTAGGTACAGTACTTCTTTGTCGTTTTGATAGTTATCTCCCGAACTCTTGCAGCAATTCCAAGCCAAAAGCCCCAGATGATAACGATGCGAACGAACGACTCGCATATGCAGGTAGTCGCTATTATACACTCACCTAGGGAATTAAACACCAACATCATATGTGATGACGGTATTTCAGGTCGCTCGGAACAACTAATGTGTCTGTGGCTTGATAGATAACCACTCAACATCCGGGCTGCACTGCATTCTACGGCCACAACGTATTTACACGCTGATTACTCAATCCAATTCGCCCCACCTGCATGCTCCCGCTGCAGTACGTTGCAGGTTCGGGCCGCGCCTGCTCAGGGCGGCATATTACCCAACACCAAGACAAACGAAATCCGTAAAGTCAACGGTCCGGAGAGTGCACAGTAGTGAATCGGTTCAGACCGTGGACTGGAAGAGGACTGGTCCGCACTAGTTCGCTAAGTACCTTCAAATGGTCCGTTTTCGTCAGGACGTCGTTACGTAGAGATATAAATAACCGCATGCCAGCGGGAACCGACGGCCTCGTCGCGAGCCCAGTCCTGGAGGAACTGCAATTTTAGATGTGAAACACCCCGGGCAGAACAAGGTTTAAAACATTTGGTCTTCGCAGCTGGTTTCACGGGTGTGAACACTGCACGGCCCAGCCTATGTGCGGGTAATCAGTTGTGTGCGTGCTTGTCAGAGGATGTACCAGCCTTAAGCCTACTGCCCCGCACGATATAGCACGAGCGTTTCCGTCGACCTGCTGCGATATCGAGGATGGACTCTGCAGGGTGGATGACCACAGATCAATCGCGGCAGTGGCTGGACTAGGTCTGTGTTATCGATTGTGCCACGCTGATCTCCGTTGCGTCTCCGTTAGCTTCGTCCCAACACGAACTCCCGGGTACCCGCTTATCGTTGTTTCATACACAGACCCTAAATATAGCCCCGTCTCACGTGAAATAGAGAGTGGTCTGCAGAAAATATGTGCATTGCGTCGATGCTATGTAGCGTGCTCCGATACCTGTTCCACATCAGACATCCTCTCCCAAGAGCAGTGCACAAGAAACCCCCGCATATCCCCGCCCATCCCAATCGCAAGTGCGTGTCAGACCTCCAACTGCAAGCGCACGCAGTAAAATCCCAAGATCCTGTGCCATATCCGACTCCCAGTCCTATCCATCGTCAACAGCAACCCCAAGCACCAACCAAGGTAAGAAAACGTTCAGCTGTAAATCCAGACTTGTCATCCCCCCAGCAGGGGAAGCAAAGTATCTATCAGAACAAGCAAAAAAATTACATGGTCTATACATCTAAAACAATCCAGCAAGCAAAAACACCCAAAACGCCGTCCCCCTCCTGCCCTTAACAAACGGAAGTATCGTCAGTGTGTCGTGATCGTCTATCGTAAATCGTAACTCGTGAACCGTCGCAAAAACTCCCAACTCCTAACAGATCCCCTCGAACCACCCTCTCCCCCACTTCCCCGCCTCGACTTCCCCCGGTAGCTCCACCTCGATCCTCGGCGCCTCCGCCTCCTCCCTCCTCCCATACACAGGCGCTGTAAACACGCCCATATCCAGGCGGCTGTCGTTCATCCCAATGCATCTAAAATCCAGCGTGCTCGGTTTCTGTGACACCCTGCGCAGCACCACCAGTGTATTCGGTCTCTCCTTGCTGCGGAACAGCTGCTTCATCTTCGACAGTATCTTTCGTTTTCGGTGCGACGACGTAGAAGAGATAAATGAGCGGTAGGTTGTAGCGGTGTTTGTGGAGTCGAAGGAGTCGGGACGTAGCCCTGAGGACGGTGCGCGGCGGTGGCGCGAGAAATGCATTATCGTCGTCTTGCGGAAGTGTGCGATTGAGAGTGGGCGTGGGCGTTGTGGGAGTTCCGTCGGCGGGGAGAAGGTGCAGACGGCGGTTTGAGGACGGACGGTGGACGGTTGGGTATACATTTATCTATCTAGCCTGGGTTTGTGTGACGTGGTTGTTGGCGGGTGGTGGAACGGCTATTTGCCGATGATGATATAGAATGGTATGGTAGGTATGGGTATGGGGTGGTCAGACTGCTGGTTCGAAATAGCGGGTGTGGCAGTTGCTGTAGCTTGCTTGCTTCCTTGCGGGGCGAAGAGTGACAGACAGACAAGACGGATGATGGGAAAGACAGACGGACGGCAGGCGGCGTTTCCTTTATCATCATACGTCGCCGCAGTATCTTAGCGTTATTTCCTGCTTCGGGAGCGGGGCGAGTTACGTCTTTGGTGGCCCGGGGGATCACACGTCAGTGCTGCCCAACCAGCACCAAAAGAACGCCCAACCACCACCCTATTGCACTGCTGCACACCTCCCGCTTCCGAGAAAAACAAGCACGCGGGGCCTTTTGCTTTTTGCGAGACTGATGGGATCGTGTGGGTGAAATTCTTTTGCGCAGCATGATTGATCGCTGCAAGTGTGAGCTGTTCGCTCCTTGAGCAGTTCAACCAACCAGCCCTCTGCTTATCACGCTCCGCTATACCCTCCCTCCGCCCAATCCACGAAACAAGCTGGCGTATTGGGACAGTTATTTCGTAAATAAGAACGCCTACGTCTGTATGAATTCTCGGTAACTATCCGCCTGGGTAATATCGAGGAAATTTGTAGTGTTTCTTTTCCCATGCCGTCGGGTCTGGCGCCGGCTCGGAAGTAAGGCGCGCATGTGCATAAATGCGGGTTGAAATTGACAGCAGCCATGTCGCACAAAAAACAGAAAAACAAAAAACAATTGCTATTATTACTTATTCCCGTACTACCGCCCCACAAGTATATGTGCGATATGATCGACGCGACGTTTGTTCCGCGATTGACGACGATACGTGGAGATACCAGAGAGCAAACACGACGCTGCTGCCGGAGGAAGTCGGAGGAAGTCGTGAGAGAAATGTTTCCACTTTCGTGGGTTGTGTCCATGATTGGACATTCGCGATGCCAAACAAAATCTATTGGAGCGGCCCGACGCTGCTTTCGGCGCTGTACATGACCGCAACCAACCTCCTCCGATTCATTGTTTCGGACCGACATACATTGGGTTGTATTTTATGGGCGCCACAAAGCAACAAGTGACCCTGAGTGATTTTGCGTGAGGCGAGCGACGGATCCGTCGTCCACATGCGCACGTGTATTGGCTCGGTCGATTCCTGCTAGCTGCTGCAATTCGAATTACACACAACTCTTTGTAGCATCATTATGCCAGCCTCAGTGGTATGGGTGGGGAATTCCACCCCTCACCTTCCGGAAGCCCCACAAAGCCAGCTATAGGAAGCTGAGGCCTCGTAGCTGATCGTGGCTGTGAGGCACTCGTTGGACATTGTATCACGCGATATGAGTGAGAGGTTGTGAGGATCATGATTGGTGGATTAGATTAAATGAAAGTCACGTGGACGCGATTGTTTCTGGGCCCACGGGATTGCTAGCGTACCGGCTCCATTCGGAGTTCATCCCATATGAAAAAACTTGCGATTACTCTTATGCGGAGGCTTTCAGTAGTTGGTTGGACAGAATTTGTGTAGAGTCACAGCTAGTCGAGGTATACGTACTCAACCTCAAAGGTTCAACAATATTAATAAGGCACCCCAAATATGCAATCCCAGTAGTTTACGGACGTTATGCCCTTTACGATAACCATCACTCTTGGTCACTCGCATTTCTATATTCCCAGATATGAAGTGGGTGGAGAGATAATAAGCAGGCCGGATCCCCAACGGAAAATTGATATTGCATCGGGAATGATTGAGATTATCAGTTGCGTGGCAAATGGAAATCAAAAAGCTATATCTACACTTATTTTTCCCATTCAGACAGCATCTGGTCCAAATACCCATAGATCCAGCATTCTGAGTCAGGCAGCCTGGGCACTAGTTTTTTTAGTGTCTGATATTTTTAGATCTTTGAATGTTTGGCATTTATTTATTCCTCTTGGAAAACCGTTGGAATCTCTTCCTTTCGGAAGCATAGGTATGGTCAACCTATTGGACTATTCTCGGAGGAAGGGAGAGGTGACTCATGATGGTTAGATGAAACAAGGTACAATGGGACCGATTAAATTTAAATTAATTCTTTCCTGCGTTCACATTCGTACGACAGAAAGAACTGCGGAGGATTGAAATTTGTCTATCAATCTTGAATTATTGAATTATATGAATAGTACAGTACAAATGCACAATTCCAATCACCCGAGTAGCCTACCGGAAGAGTGCATACCCAAAAAACTACAGGTAGATCACTCATGACCTCCCAGCCAACTAGTAAATCTCTTTTACCTATCTCTTCGCTCTCTTTCATACTTGCTCGCCTCTGTCCCAGCGGTAAAACCACCCAACCACACTAGAGACTTACAGCAACCACATTCTCCACTAGCTACAACAAACTAACACAATCCTTCAAACTTTCTTTAGGACCAAACACCCAGCAACAATGCATACCCAGCCAACACTATTGATACCATCAACTAGCAATCATGACAATCATGATCATCGCGATTCGCGAATGCAATGGTAATGATACTTGCCTCCACTACTACCGAGTACCTAAAATTATAGGAAGAGCGGGATTAGGCTAAGATAAAACTGACTCGGAGATGTAATATATTCGAGATGATACTCCGCATACTGCGCCAGTACAGATCAATAGAGAGTTCAACACCACAAAGGTAGTGTTCATGATGTTTGGTGGCTATTCAATTCACCCTCTGGCGAAGCTGTCATGCTTACATTGCACGGTGGTTATTGCAGCACTATAATCTAACCATGCTCAGTATGGAAGATAACTACATTATCATATCCCATTGCACCATGCTGATGCGGTTATCGACCTGACGACGAGGTGATGATGGCCTATGGTCACTTTATTATGTATACTAAATATATCACTATCACTCGAGACACATGGTGATTGTCAAACTCATGTGAGGCTTACAAAACTATGGAGTCCGGCTGTAAGGTAGCGCATTATATGGACCACGTGGCCACGATATGCAAAATTACGACAATAAAATAAATCGGCCCAAACAGTCTAAAAACTAGCTTAATAAATCTCTATAGTGAACCAAGTATTTTTCGCAATAAAGTCCAATGCTTCGTACTGAGGCTTCCGATGGCCCGACAATTGCTCCTGCAGGCTCTTGATTGACTCCTGAGATTATGGAAGTCAGTGACTATGTACTTATTCAAGGGGGTGGAGTTAACCTAACCATACAGTGTTTGTTCGCTTCTACGAGAGCGGAAATCTGATGGCTTAGCACGCAGTCATGTTTCTCTTGAGAGTACTCTTTGTTTGATTCGCAGTCTTTGGTTATCTCGGCCTCCTCAACATTTACTTCCGAAGATCCGTCTGCTGCAAATGCCTTCTGGGCTCCAGCATCGGGGATGGAATCATGAGAATGGTACGCGATACCCACCTTTCTACCTCCAGAATTCTCTTGGTAAGCGACTTCTTTCTCCGTCTGCATCCGTACGGCTGCATTCTCCTCCGAGTTGGGATCCCACACTTGAACTCCTTAGGTATTCTGGGGCATTTTAGCAGATTCCTTCATGCTCTTTACGAGGTGCAAATCCTCCTCTTGCATGGATTTTGCAAGAAGATGCCGCGTATTTTCAAACAAAACCTGGACAGTTTTTTTTTTTTTTGTTTTAATCATACTGTATTCACTCTACTTAGAGTATGACAGTCCCTTAATCCCCTCCGCCTCCGGGCTGGCCGGCTAGATGGCGGAGCTCCACTCCTGATACCCGTCGTCCCCTTTTGATACAAGAAAGAAAGAAAGAAAGAAAGAAAGCAAGTGTCTGACAAGTTGGTCAGCATAGAATATAAAGGAAAAGGGATGAAATCAAGGAGAGCCCGCCGGCTCTTATTCCTCCGCCCGTTACCCGCCGGCTCTTATTCCTCCGCCCGTTGCCCGCCGGCTCTTCCTCCCCCGTCCATTTTGGGTGGGAACTTCCCGACATCAGTGGCCGCCAGGAAGTCCATCACCGCTTTATCGCACTTCTCCACGGAGAGCAGCTCAGAGACTTGCACGTGTCGGCATCTGCCCGCTCTCCATCCCGTTGCTTTCCCCACCTCTTTCCAGAGCGTTTTCTGCTGGCCTCTCCATCGGCTGCAGTGGCGGAAGAGATGCTCCCGCGTCTGGGCTACCGTCCTGCCTCCGCCACCGCCACCGCACCACCAGCATTTGTCGTCGTCTCGGTGTCCGAACCGTTTTAGGTACGTCCCCACTGGCGCGTGTCCGGACTTCAGTCGGTAGAACCTGGCTGCCAGAGGCTTCACACTGTTCATTGGGATGGGTCTCTTGCTTCCAGCTTT
>Ga0307512_10000210_pt1 | contig 81067 bp, 73 predicted proteins | sample 14_EM_MG_FD_200267 | JGI IMG/M metagenome (GOLD analysis project Ga0307512, IMG submission 200267) | Populus trichocarpa ectomycorrhiza microbial communities from riparian zone in the Pacific Northwest, United States - 14_EM | ecosystem: Host-associated > Plants > Roots > Unclassified | place... | reverse complement strand
CTTTCAGGAGCACGTGGGAATGCTCTTGCAGAGTCTGAGAGCACTTTGCAAAGCTCCAGGGGGGGGGGGCTGGGAGCATCTGGAAGTACTTAGAAGCACTGGTGAGGGCTACCGGAGTGTCTGGGAGATTTGCATATGACTTCCGGACCAAATTACATCTTGCTGATGAATCCAGAAGGCAGAATAAACATATCCACACAATTATGTGAATCGGGGGGAGGATACAGATTGCTCGTTTAGACAGAGAATGGACAATCATCACATTATAGTACTACATTGATACCAACACTTCCAGATGGGCTTCTCCTGCACCTTATCCATACCAGAGCCCAATTTAATTCATGGGACAGTAGTTAAGATGATCACAGATGAATTTTCGACAGCAAAAAACATTAGTTGTGTCCCAGTAACATGTTTTCAGGACATCGACAAACAAGATACCTGATGTGGTATGCCTTCACCCCACGGTAGATTGGAATGGCGATGATTTTGCAGTGGCAGGTATGTGGAGAGCTTCCAGGGCAAGCGGCATCTTGCCAGATGTGCAGCCAGAGGGGTTCCACAGTCCCTAGCAGCAGACCCATAATAAACCAGTCTGCTGAGAAGATCAAATTAATCATCTACTGGTAGTTACACAGGAGGATATCCCAGACAAGGTTGCCAATTGGTTCCATGCAGTCAATGCTGAGGTGCACAAACAAGTCCAGAATAGAATGCAACTGTGTGAAAATGCTAATCAGAAACGAGATGCAGATACCAATGAACTTGTCGATTCACAGAAGCATGTGGACGACCAGGCACTTATCCTCATCATGAAGCAGGTGGAGTACCACGGATTGGTACTGCATGCCTCTGATGATATTCAAGATGATGCAGTGCCACTTTAGGTTGACGATGCAACTGCAAAGGAGATGGTATAGCTGAAATGAGAGATTACCGCCAAGAACATGCTTAGTAAGTTGATCAAAGCGAAACTGGGGGCAGCCTTACAGAAAATGAAAGAAACCAAGAAAGCATTTGCAAAAACCGAAGCCCAGAATGCAATGCTCAGCAAACTGATGGAGTTGGCCATAATGAAACTGAATGCGATACAGAAGTCCTTAATTCAAGTGAAGACTAACTTGGCACCCGACAGCACTTTCCAAACTAACTCCAGAAACAGCATATTTAACGTCAAGAGGACCAGATTGCCCACTTGTGATGGCATTGGAACCCTTGACTCCATCACTTGATTCCAATCTGCCTGGCACAACCACTTTGAGTGTCATGCACAAGAGTTAGGCTTGACAGACAAGTTTGGAATTCTATTGACACATAGTTGGGCCACCATGGTACTGCTTTAGATTGGGCTAACTACTAATTCTCGGCACATGCATGTGCAGGCAAAGCTTGGCAAGACTTTTCTGCCATAGTTAAAGAGATATTTATCCCTCCCAATGCTGTAACCAAGGTGAAACAGAATTGGGAGTCACTACAAATCTAGATGATGAGGGTGTGTCCACTTTGAATGCATGTTTTTGAGTACTTCGATGCCAGCTAGTACTCCATGTTCCTCACTCCGACAAACACCTTCATGACTCATAGCAGTTTAACCTTGAGAACAACCTAGAAGCTTCCAAGGCTTTAAGTGAGAATTTTGAGAGTCAGCCTACAGCATCACTCAACAAAATTATGGGCCATGTCTCTCGAGTGGATGCCACACTTAACTCCAAACTGGAACCGACACAAGTGACTTTAACAAGAATGGAAGGGAATCTGACAGATGGCGGCTGCTGATGACGCATCAACTGGCACTGTTATGCAAGTGGGGAAGTGGGCCACTCCACCTGTACATGCCCAAACATGGAGAAGGTTTTGGCTGCATGGAATGAGAAGAAAGTGGCAGCAAACAATAGCATAGAGAAGAAAGAGAATGTGGAGGAGGAGAGCCTTAGAGATTCCCATGGTGGCCACAAGCAAGGTGGCTATGGCAGCAGAGATGGAAATAAATCACAGAGCCTCTGCTTAGCCCAGACTTTGGGAGGAGAAAATGACCATGCCAAGGTACCTAAAGTGTAAGAATTTTCTGACAGTGTAAGTGATGATGATTATGATTCACATGATTTGGGCTTGCAAAATGGTGATGGGAGCAATTAGTTGCAAATCAACTCTCTAAAATCAACACTACTACTGTGTCTTCTACAATGAAGACATTTACATGTTATCATCATCTCAGTATAGGTGATAACAACACCTTAGACCATCTTCATTTCGATGGAATGCCGTGATTGATGTGAGGATACTGCAGGGTGATGTACCATCCGATGACTGGGAAATGGCTGCCCAAATCCAGTACCTCCATGGTTTTCAGCCTGACAATGAACTGGATGAGGATGTAGTATGATAAGCCGCTCACACCATAGGTATTGAAATTGTTGATGAGAACCAACCATGTTGCACAGGCCACTGCCCGCTGGCTAAATAATTCATGGTTAGTGTGCGATATGATACTGGTGAATCACCTGAGCTCAAGAAGTCACCACATGACTTTCAAGAAAAGCTTAAAGATTTCGAGAAGTGAGGCCTGTTTGTCACACCATTATATCAAACAACATGGATTGAGCCATAAGTGAGGATTGAAATCTCACCCACAGAGAATCACAAGAGTCCGCACCGACCCACATACCAACTGCCACCCCATGAAGACACAGAAATACAACATCAATTGGAAAAGGCACTTCAGATTGAATTTATATGCCCGACTAGCAGTACTAAATGCTTTGTAGTACTATTTGTACCCGAGAAAGATGGGGGCTGGAGAATGTATATCAACTATCATGCTGTCAACTGCATCACCAGAAATGATTAATACCCATTACCCAATATCAAGAAGCTGGTGCAACTATTTGGTGGATCATCATACTTCTCAAAGATTGACTTAGAATCTGGATATCACCAAATAAGGATTTGTGAGGGAGATCAACAAAAGAGGGCCATTTCAATAAAATATGGCCTCTATGAGTGGGCGGTTCTACATTCTATGCCAGCCAACACACCTAGGCAATGTATATGAGTCACAAACCATCTGCTTGCATCTAACTCCGAGTTGAGAGAATATGTTTCTGTCTACCTTGACGATGTCCTAATCCATAGTTCAACTTGACCAGAGAATCTGGACCATGGGCAAAGGTTGTTCAACACTTACAGAATGCGGGCCAGAAGCTAAAACAATCCAAATGCGAGTGGTTCTGAAATGAAATTGAGTATTGTGGGTTCCAGATCAACCAAGCAGGAGTACATGTGATGGGGTCAGAGATGGAGGCAGTAGCTAAATGGCCCTGACCTTGGAATTCAAAGGAAATCTGGGGTTTCCTTGCACTGACAGCCTATCACTGAAAGATCAGTCACCACTATGCCTATGTTATGTTGCCCCGATAAACTATGTGCAAATTGGATCACAATATCATCATGCGAGACAGATGTAGAGAGCAACAATTAAGGGATGTCGGAACTGTACCTTCCGCTTGATCTGGACAGGCAGAGGAGGCTTTCAAGCTGTTAAAAGATACCATTTGCATGGCACCTGGGCTGACACTACCTGAGGAAGAGGGCGAGTAGTTGCTGCATTCTGATCCCAGCAAAGATGCAGTAGGTGCAGTACTGTAATTGTAGTGACAGTATGGAGAGACCGGAGTCATTGCCCTTTGGAGCAGGAGGCTCAAGAGTGCAGAGACGCAATATCCCACCTCCAAATGAGAACTTCTAGTGATTCATGATGGAGTGGTAAACTGGCACAACTACCTCCATTAAGACAGAAATGTTACAGTCCATACAGACCATCCCACATTGAGACACATACTGACACAATCTTGACTCACAGCATGACAAATGGAGTACTTAGCAACTTTACAATATTTGATATACAAAATGCACTACTTTCCACGAGTGCAGCACCAGGTGGCTGATGCACTGTTGAGATGTTCAGACATTATACAGGAATGCTGTTAAGTCTCCCAATGTTGACTCTTGCAGTTGGTAATTAAGGACTCCATAGAGTGACTGTGAGAAGTGGCCAATGAAACAAAGGACAACAGCTGTATTAAAGATACAGTACAAATACTAGTGTTGAAGGATAGCCAAGAACAGCCGCTGAAGGCATCCGCTCCTGGTACAGTACAATGGCATGGGCTCGCAGCCACCATTTCTCCCAGCATGATCACCTGCTCTACCTCAACCTCCAGAAACTGCACTCTGATCAACTCAAAGATGATCAGTGTCAGCTCTATATTTTGACACCCCTAATAAACAGAATCCTCCAACAAGTACATGACACTGCAATAGAAGGCCATTCCGGAGCAGCGAAAACATATATGGCAATGAAACATTGATTCATCTGCCCAGGGATGTGGAAAGGAGCGCAAGACTACACAAAAGGCTGCGACATGTGCGCACAAGTTAATCAACTGGCTGGGAAAGTAGTGGGATTGCCAAAACAACTACCAGTTGTACAAGGTGGCTGGGAGTACATTGGGGTAGATTTCATTACTGGTATGCCAATATCTTTGGGAGGGAATGACTGCATTGTGGCCTTCATGGACCACTTCTCCAAATGTGCCCATGTGCTGCCCTGTATTGAGACCATTCATGCCGCAGAGTTTGCACAGTGACTTGTGCCGGCCATCATATAAGTTCATGGTGTTCCCCAAGATATCATTAGCGACAGAGACATGCATTTTATGTCTGATCTTTGTGCAGAAGTGAGTATGAGGTTGCAGACTAAGCTGCTCAGGTCAACACCATTTCATACACACACAGATGAGCTGTCAGAGATCTCAAATAAGCAGGTTTCCCAATATCTACAGGCGTTCACCATTCACCCTCAAGACCAGTGGGACACTATGCTTTCAGTTGTACACTATGCATGCACCATATTAATACACATATCCACTGACTCAAGCCTGTTTGAACTTGACCGATAATACACACCATCTATTCCATTGGACTTCATTGTGGGCCAAAGGCAGAATAATGAAATATGGGGCCTGGAATGCACAGCATTCATCGAACGATTGCAGGCCTCATTACCAGATTCCCTGGACCACCTTCGCAAGGCAGAAGATAGCCAGATGGCGGAAGCATTCTAGAGCAGAATGCTATTCACCCTTGCAGTCAGAGACTGCATGATGTTGAGTACGAAAGTTCTGCCGCTAACATATGCAAACCTAGAACCTTTTCGGTTTAAACTGCAACACGGATAAGCTGCACCCTACAAGATCCCTATGTTCTGTGGGCCAGATTCTGTCGAATTGGAATTACTTGCACATATGATTGTCCACAATACAGTAAACATCAGTAGACTTAAGAAGTACACTGCAGATTGATTGTGAGAAATGGCTCCTCCTCCTCCTCTTCAAATGATATGAGATAAGGATGGCACATCTCAGTGTTGAGGTACGATGGAAGGGATTACATCCCATAAGCGGTCGCCGGACGTCAAAGGCAGTTACATATTTCACATCCAATGGGAAGGCTATGACAATGAAGTGTCATGGGAACCAGCTGCCAATCATGCAAAAGCAAAGCAAATGATAGCTGACTACGAGGAACACCACAGATTGGGAGAAACGAAAGTTCAATGGAAAAGGAAGAGAAAACGCTGCAGAGTCTATACATACTGGTTACACTGTGTCATGGAGTCGATGACAAGCAGGTTTATTGTTTTTTCGAGCAGTATTTCCAACTTGTTAGCAATAATGCAATGTGGGCAGAATGGAAGGGTTTACATAAGATGCGGCTCTGCAGAACACATGGGCCTGAAAGGGGAATGTGCATATTGATACAATTGAGTGGATCAGCAGGAGAATAGAGCTTACTCACTGAGACAGAGAACAGACTATTGTCACTTCATACTACTTCAACTTACCTCTATCATAATATCACATGTCTTATGCAATAGTGAAAGCCTGTGTAGCTGAGTATGTGTGTGTATATGTTAGGAATTATCTGCTCTATTATATACTAAAATATCTCATATCAATATACAGTCAATTAATTACTAACTGAGCAATCTTCAACTGAGGCAAGTGACAACATAGTCCTTCCAATTGTGATCTCTTTACTCTCCATTAGCTTAATACTCCTTCACAATACTTATTTTATATTCTTCAATTCAAAATAGTAAACAATACAGAAGAAAACGAATTAATTATTGTGAATTTCTTAGAAATAAAACATGTCCTATGAATTTATTTCCTAAAAACCTTCTCAATGAAAGTTTCATTCCCAATTTCAATACCATTTCTGTGACAATTATCATTGTGACATGTAACTTCAAGCTGAAATAATAGTTATGTTATACAGTTGACTTGTTATACAGTTTAGATCTTTAGCAATAATCTTAATACACATCTACACCTCATAATACTTGGATTCACCATTGTAACTATATATATATATAATTACCATACATATACTTATAAGATTTAATATAGATATACATATCATTACAACTATTTTCAATTATTCCTAAGCTAATTCCAATACTCATTTCAACTATTTCCATTACGGTACTGTGCTTTAAGTTGGCAGACCTTATCAGTAACATTGTGAAGTAGTCTGTATGAATCTCTCCTGTTATGTAGTAGATTATTTTTTTAATACTTGTTGTTAGTGACAGTAAGTTAGAAAACACATGTGTAATAGTTGGGATTTAAAGTTGGTTTAAGAGATTGAAGCTTTGTATATGTTTCATACTATCTACTCCAAAGATATAGTGTATTATATTAGTTATAGATGAATAGTTGACTACTGCTTTTCTGTCTTTAGTCAACCACTCCTCCAAATACAATAATCAGTCTATGTATCAATGAATATTTATCTGGGTATTCAGCTAAATTCAAAACAAAATAGAATTTAGTAATACCTTTTCCAACAAGATGTTCTCTAAGTACCTTTTCACACTATATTATGCAATTATTGATGCCCTCGAGAGATGACAATACATACTTGAAAGCCACTATATGAACTTTGCTTGAATAATGATTGTACAGACTGAAAGCTCTAATGGTATATATGACATTAGGCTGAGTGACATTCAAGACATAGATAAAACTTCTGATTATTATCCAATACATAGTTGGATTGCATACTCTTTCCTTGGATATTCTCTTGTTGAGCTTTATTACCACTTGTGTGGGAGTAGAGCTAAATTCATCTATGCTGAACATTGTCAAGATGTTGTACTGAAAGTTGTAATAATTGATATCTATTATATAGAGCTCTCAATTAAGCTTAATATTGATACTGATATCAAATGATATATTTTGAATATTGTATATCTGTAATATCTGTATCTTCCATTCCATAATTTTAGTAATTGAAACTTTATGGGAAATTAAAAGGAAATTATAGCCATATACAATTGCTATGGGAATGACTATATTTTCAATCTTATTGTGGAATATAAATAGTTCACAGTTAATATATGATACAACCAACTCTATTAAGTACTTGATATTGTTGAAAATAGGACATCAAATAAACAAGTACAACTTTAGACATTAACAAGACTTTTTGAACATAGTAGAATGATGCACAATGTCATTGATTGTGTAGCATAGATTATTACGATATGAAAGTATTTCTGTCATGGGTATATCAAGAGATGTTCGTCCAAGTCATCATTTAGTAATAACATGTATATATTCATTTAATGGATATCGAGGTAGTATATGGTGGTGATTGTAAGTATCAGTCTAATATAGTCCAATTGAGCAATTTGAACATTTATAGTTTAGTAGTCAATCTCTTTGACTAGGTATTTCCTTTAAAGACCTATCTAGGCTTGAACTGCTGTACAGTCCCTACTCCTTTGGAATTGATCTTGTATATTATGCCACTTGGCAAATGTTGGGAGAAAGGAATTTCATGTATTGTAATTTTCTGTAAGCTTTATAATCCACGGTACTTTCCCATAATAACCGTGACAGAGTATAATGGAATTCAGCCTAGAGCCTTTATATGAAATGTGAATAACTCACCTATAGTATACAGTAAGCTTATAGTAGTATTTCTACATTATTTTTATACCATCTATGTGCCCTTAGTGTTATAGCAAGAATATTTGTAATTGTCTGAATTAACAGATGAGAGGTTACTTGAACAATTCCTTCAGGTCATGAACACCTGTCACAGTCTGCAGATTGAATATAGAATATTAGTTTCTTTTATAATATGATATGTAATTTCTAGCTATCAACATCTGTCTCTATAGATACATTCTGTTGAGTATACTTGAAGGGGGTGAATCTAGTGGAATTTAGAGGATAATTCAATACAATCAGACAGGGGCAATTTCGTTTAGTTGGAGGGCAGTAATCTGGCATGATTGGCAGGGTCATTCTGAATTCAATACAATTGAATGGGTATAATTGAGTGCAGTCACAGGGAGGTGATCTTGTGGGATTGGACAGATAACTGAATGCAATTGGAGGTGAATAATTGAGTACACTTGCAATGCATGATTGAATGGATTTGGTGAGTGTAAGTGAGTAGGCTGTGAGGGGTGTGACCAAGCAAACATGTAGAGACAATTGAATGCACTCAGAGAGAAGTAATTGAACTTGGATGAGGCAGATGGAGTGGGCTTCGAAGAGGTGACTAAGTACACGTGAGGGACATTTGCAGATGATGATGTAGCTCACTTGGTGATGTCCTCAGAGGAGATCAGTCTGGACTGGCTGGAGTTGGTATATTGATATTGTCATTGTATGTTGGCTGCAGTGGGTACTAGGAAGCTGGCTGGTGACAGTTGATCTTGGCTGGCTGAAGATGGTGCATGGAGAGTATCATCTAAGCTGGCTGCAGATGGTTCATAACAGTTTGCTGGGGAAAGCCTATTGTTGGCAGACCGCAGATAGTATTCAGTCAAAGTGGGCCAACTATTAGATGAAATTGCATTGAGTAGTTAGCTTGAAATTATTAGAATGTTATGTGAGACTGTAAAATACACTCTCTGAGTACTGATGTCAGGTAATATATCAGAGCTGGCTGGAAGAAATTCTTCTGAGCTGTCAGGGGCTGACTGCACGCAGTAGTTAGAGAAAGCCAATCTAAGCTGGTGGGACTATCAATTGAGGATGGCTGTTGACTGTATTCAGCACTAACTTGAAATGCTACTATTACTAGAAACAGGCCTTGACTTAACTTTGGATTCTCAGATGCTGTTAGAGCTGTGCAGAATTTTAGACAGAGTTTAAAGATGGCAATGGAAGGTGGTGGGAGTATATGGGGGAAATGGGGTATGATATTCCAAATTTGATTCCAAAAGTTGGCTTAGACACACCAACAACTCAAAGTTCATGTTTCTTTAGATGAGTTCCCCTATCACCTTCTACCTTGTACCATTAGGGTCTCCAAACTCTGTCTATTTTGTCCACTTCTCTACTACCACTTGAGAATTAAAAGTTAAGTTATGGTCATTATCTACCAATTGTAGCATTCCAAGTCAATACCAAAAACAATCTCGACCAATACTCAATTGATTATCCCACCAGCATGGATCGGCTTTCTCTGAGTAGTATCTGTTACTTGCTGAAACTGTCCTACATTAGATTTCCTTGAAGCTATTCCTGTAGCTGACCCTCGGTAACTGGATATGTGTACTATTATGGTCGAACAGCAGAGCCAGAAGGCAGAGGATCCAGAGTCAGCAAACAGCCACACAGCATGTTATATAGTGGTAGCACCGGTTCCAGACCGTCACTTGGGGTCCGGGTCCGGGTCAAAACCGAACCATTACCAAAGTGGCATTCAGGGTCGTCAATGAACACGAACTGTCATTGCGGATACAGTTCGATGGTAGACTCCCAACCCATCGGAATTGGGCGGGTTGTCAGCGGGTCTCCCAGCAGGTCCATCTATAGATTCATATAAGGGTCTTCTTTTTGCAGTGTGTTAATAGTATCTTATCAAAATCGTGGGTTCAGCAACCAGTAATACATTGTTGCATGCTTTGCAGTTTGCAATATCGATTGATTTGGAATCCGTGTTGTACCTTTGATATATTGTACATTCGCCTATCAGGGCGGTCAATGGTTCTGTTATGAGTGCAAAGATCCACGCGATGCCCTGATTACCTCATATGCAAGTACTAACACAGTTGACACTCATTTTCAGGATGCGGCAGGAAGCATGCCGCTGTTGTTTTTGCCAGTAAAGGCTGCCAATATCTGATAAATGGGTGACTGCGACGAATTGGAACATAAATTACCCAGGATGTGAAGCAAAAGATCGTTGACGCTCCATTGACGCTTGTTCTCGGAATGAGGTGGTGACCATGTCGCTGTCTCTTTTCCTTATAGATGCTGCCAATACATCAGTGGTTTATAACAGCGACCAAATCATTGTTTAATTACCGTACTTACATAGCCACAAATCGTTGACTCTCCATTGACGCTAATTCTCAGAATGAGATGGTGACTGTGTTGCTGTCTGTTTTGCCTATACATGCTGCCGATTGGTCGGTTATGCGAAACAGCGAACAAATCAAGGTTCAATTACCATACTTACAAAACCACAAATTGTTGATGCTCCAATGACGCTCATTTTCAGGATGCAGCAGGGAGTATGTTGCTGCTGGTTTTGCCAGTAAAGGCTGCCAATATCTGATAAATGGGTGTCTACAACTAATCGGATCATAAAATACACACGATGCCAAGCCACACATTGTTGACACTCTGTTGACGCTCATTCTCAGGATGAGGCGGAGACCCTGTTGCTCTATCTTTTTCCAATAAAAGCTGCCAATAGGTCGGTTACGCATAACAGTGACCTAATTATTGTTTAATTACCCTACTTACAAAACCACAGAATTTTGACGCTCCATTGATGCTCATTTTATTGTATTGTCTATTCAACATCTGCTGCCATCGATAATAGTTTTCATCATGATTTGAACTTATTGGCTGTCTTTCTGCCAGATTAAGACTCGGCCTTGTGGCAAAGCTGAGGGCAGTAACATTCTTGCACTGTTCGCTCTCACACAACTAAACTTTACATATTATTCCAAAAGATTCATTGCGCCTGCTATACATCAGTTTATCAACTGATATTCACAAGCTACAGCTCATCATTCGCCCATGATATATCGCTAACTGAAACTCTCCGTCAAGATGCATTAAGCAGCTGGTGAAACATTGACGCATTCTGTCCTACGTTTTCTTCACTCCCTTATTCCTCCTCGTTTCGATTGCACTGACTGTCACCAACACCTCTTCAGCCTGTCACTTTCACTTCCGTAAGGGCCGACTCAATCCGGGTACATTTGGCGTGGCCCTCCCATCCCGCTGCTCTGGGCATTCCGGATCCTCGATGGCATTGTCTTGCTCTATATCAGATTCAACATCTGCCCCGCAATCGTCTTCACTGTCATTTGAATTATCCAAGTCCCCATCCCAGTGAAGGCAATATTCGGTGTCCAAAATGCTGTCAGTTGCACTATCCTCATCCCGTTTGACTGGAAGACGGTTGATTCGTCTGATTCAGCACACATCCAATCTATGAGTTCTTCCTCCAGGGAGGTCCTTTGCACACAAAGCTGGTGGCAAAGGAGATCTTTCTGACAATTCGAATGCAGCCGCACCATGATGTTGAAAGAGTGACCAGGATGCTTTGACCATCTCTTCTGTGTCCGAAATCTATCCCACGGCGGTCATCTGCTCGTATTCAGCGCGAAATTCATTCTGTGTTGCACATAGGATTTGGCTGCCCTGCCACATCTCCAAAGTGTCGTGAACCTTGGCCATTCTGTGCAATGTCCTGTCCTCCGACTCCTGCTCCATTTCCGAGTCATCTTCTATGTTCGTGGTATCTAATGCTGGGTCAGCGCCCGCCAACATCCCGTTATTGGCTTGAGCAAACTGCCTTACAATAACCTTTTTGCAAAGGGTCTTGCCTGTGGCTTTTGACTGCCTCCAGCTGATAACATCTCGCCCAGGCGAAAATTGGCCTCCACTCCGACGCCATGTGGTATGATAGAGGATATGTTGCGCGCAATCTTGGAATGATCAGCGTACAATAAGTGTGTTTCCTCCTGTTGTAGCCACCAGTCCATTATGTCCGGTAACTGAAATCTACTGCTAATCTCCATTGGGTCGGAGTGGTAATCATTGAGAATTGGATTCATTTGCCCGCTGTTCTTTGGCGCTTCAGGAGGTGAATTCAGAAAGAGCCTGGCGGCTCTCAATAAGTGTGATGCGCGATTGCTTCGTACGGGTGTTGTTTCAACCACATTGTTAGGCCTCAGGTAATGTACATCATTGCTGGACAAATGATATGGATCAAAGGATGATTAACTGGATCCTGAAGCCGTTGCAGAGAGAACAAGATTGCTGCTTGGTATGCTTTCAGGTATATTGACCGGCACACATCGATATTTGGCACAGTATTCATTCTCCACATATTTCAGAAAGGTCGCTTGGTATTGCGTAGTATAGCATGTCTCGTCCTGAGGATCGATATCTATTCCCTTGTCCCACTTCCTGCACAATTGCAATTTCCGGAAGGGATCGAGGATATGCGCAGAAATACGATGCATATCTGTTGATGGAGTCACTTCAGCACGATATTTTGAAAGTTTCTGTCGAGCTAACTTCATGGTGAAGAACAAGTCTTTATTCTACTGAGTCTTCTTCTTGGCCAAAGCTCGCATCACGCCATCCATGTAATCGAACATGTCGTTATGGACTGTGATAACATGATTCAATGTGGCTGTATGCGTCCCCGACATCCACGGTGTCCAATATCGCAATGGCCTCAATACTTTCATGATATAATTGACAATCGTCCATTGATCCTGAGTTGTGAAGATTGGCCGGCAATCACTGTATAGTAGATTTCGCAGCCACTCGTGAGTGAATTGGGGTAATCTGTAGGCTTGCTCAAGCAATCCCATCGTCGAGTGCCACCGTGTCTTCACATCCAGAATCGGTAGTACTGCAATGTGGACTTTGGCTTTTTGACAGTCAACGAACTCGTTTCGACAACCAGGTGTCAGCCTAATCAATTCAGCAAGCATTCTCTGCTATATGAAGTTCAGTTTCAGGACTTTCAAAATATTTTGAAATGCGTACTTTGTCAATTATCTTTGCTAAACCTGGTCCCATGGCTGACACGTTGTTGATTCTAGCATTGCCCTCTTTTCGAAGTCTTTGACTCTTCCCAATACCTATGATTTCATTCCCTCCAAACTGCTGATCCCGCTCATGGGCTTCCAAAGACTTCGTGCGGCCTCTTCCACCGAGACTGCTCAGGAATGCACCCAACGCCAGCTGTATGACGTGCGCCATGCATGCTATGTGGTTTCTCAATTCAGGCCACTCGATTCCGGAGTCCTCACGTGTTGATTGCAGCTCGCGTGTCATTGGCTAATTTGAGGAAGCATTGTCAGTCGTAATTCGTAGCAAACGGCCATCGGTAAGCTCAACATGATCCAGCACGTCCTTCAAATCCACGGCTAGCCTTCCTCCTGTATGTTGGGCCATGATCTATCATCCTTGATCTGGTTTCGAACACAGAAGAGAACAGGCGATCAACCTCATCGTAAGCGAGCTGTACTTCACACAATGCTCAATTTCGATCCATATAGTGAGCAATGACTGACGTTAAGGCGAGTGTGTCAATTGATGTCCATCCATCCTAAGCCAAACTAAGTGTATCTGGTGATGGCAATTGCTTCACAATTGCATCCACTGTCAGTACATATTCCTTCAGGCAAATGTTACTAATGGTCGTGTCGGAAGGCAGCACTAGGTCACTTCGTAATGCTTTATATGACCGTTGTAGCTCGAGACTCAATATAGCATTCCAGGCATTATGAGCTGAAAGAAATCCTTTCATGAGGTAACAATTCCATGTGACTTGGTGAAATGTGGAAGTTTCATTGTCCTCAGCTGCAAGTTTGGAATGTTTTGTCTGTCATTTTGGTCAATATGGATTAAGAGAGATGTCAACTATGAATTTCCTCTGCGAACTTACTATGGTAATTCTTCGACTACCTTGGCTCGTTAGGATGGCCGAAGCAGTTTCATCGACCGTTGAACTGATCAATTCGAGGACTTCTTACTTGGTAAATTCGTTCACATTCGCGATGTGAACTTTTGGCACCAAATGGTTTCCCATTGTGCTGGTCCCATTTTCTGATGGATGGCGATGAACTTGATCGCAAACGATGCATATTCATTCCAGGGCTGCCGGTCTCCTCAATCCCGCAGTGCAAACAAAATCTCCATCAAGATGCATGTCTAGAATTATTCCATGTAATCGGACATTTTGAGCCTACATTCATTAAAGCCCAGCAAGCATCAAAGAAGATTTGGAAAGTAAGGTCGCTCAAACCACCAATAAGCACACGTTCATTGTTGGCAGAGATCATAACCTCTAGCAATAAGGTATTTAAAGATCTTGAATCCAACATGGCGGTAGGAATTAGAACGCTGGGTAATGCAACTTGTGAGACAGCGGAAAGTAACCTTATAGTAACAGAGAATGCGGATTCTTAAATATTGACTCCTGCACTAGAAGCAAAAAAATCAGATCTGTGAGACATTGCATGCATATTGGTGAAGTTGTATATGAGCACATATTGCAAAGACTGACCACGTAAAACACAATTTAGGAAAAGCACAATGTGCTTCATCGCTTTGCAGCTTGCTGAGCTTCAACAGAAATTGTTTACGCTCTGTGGGCACTCAATTGTAGGAGGCGAACACGATATCATCACTGGCCTATTTGCTGATGAACGCTGTCAGTGGGTTGATGGTGGGTTAGCTGCGTTCCATCGCCCATAAAGCATCAGAGATGCAAGATCAAAAATCGTTGACGTGCCGGTGACGCTTCGTTGACGCTCCATTGATGCTGATTTTCAGATATTGATACAATGTTGGTCCAAGCATTTTGGCCTAGAAAGCCAGCCGATTGTACGATTATGGAACATTGTGGTTGCACAGCCCCATTATTTTCGGAGATGGAAGGCCTAAAATTGTTGATGCTCAGGTGACGCTCATGTTTAGGCCATAGTTACAATGTTGTCGAAAGCATTTTTGCCTAGACAGGCGGCTGAAAGTCCAATTATGAATGAATGTCGTGGCACAGCTTCTTCATTAACCAAGGTGCAAGGCCTGAAATCATTGACGCTCCATTGACACTCCTTTTCAGGGCATAGTGACGATGTCATAGAAAGAAATTTTGCCTCGAGCGGAGGCCGATAGCTCGATTACGGGTCAATGTCGCCGTACTGACCTTGGATTTCCCAAGATCCAAGGCAAAAAGTCGTCGACACTCCATTGACGCTCATATTTAGGCCATAGTAGCAATGTCGTTGCAACCATTTCTGCCTAGAAAGGTGGGTGGTTGTACGATTATGGGTTAATATTGCCGTACAGCCCTGGGGATTTCGAAGATCCAAAGCCATAACTTGTTGATGCTCCATGGACACTCATTTTGAGGACATAGTAGTATTGCTATTGCAACAATTTTTGCCTAGAAAGGCTGCCAATAGTTCGATTATGGATAAATGTGGTTGCACAGCCACTTGATTTTCAAAGATGCAAGGCCTAAAATCATTGACACTCCGGTGACACTCATATTCAGGACACAGCAGTGATGCTGTTGCATCCGATTTTGCCTAGAAAGGCGGCCGATAGTTCGATTATATGGAAATGTCACCGCGCATCCCTTGGAGATATCCTAGATGCAAGTCCAAAAATCGTTCACGCTCTGTTGATGCTCACATTGATCACATTGACCTAGCCTTCATACAGTCAATGATTGTACGCAATGAATTGCTTACGCATCATTGACATCCAATACGGCAATTGTAAGCAGTATCATTTGCATCAAGGATCTTTGGTACCTTTCAATGTCTGATCAACCTCTATCCACGTTGTATGAGTGAGAGGTGACGTGGCCCTGGGACATTCCTGTGCTTTCGGCCGGCAATTTACGGCATGGAGATCATTTCATTAATTTTTGGTAAATATAGCTCGACTTCCTCACCTTTCCTCATCCAGCTCCTTCTCCTCGATTTCCATGACGTACTATAAGCAATTTCAAATATCACAACAATGTGCACCAGGCCTGTGCAGAGAGTTATGCAGTTGGACACATGGATGAATACAGCATGACGGTCATCATTCAGACACATTTGTATTGGGCACTGACCACTCTTCCTATGACTCGTATAACTTCACTAACTCATTCTTTGTTAGTATAATTTGTAACTAATATAGCTTTTGCTTTCTCACTTTGCACGAATCGGCGAACAGAAATCAAACGTGTTTGCCGTCTTAAAGCCTGACTTGGTTTCTGGACCTTTTGCATGGTGTGTTCGACCCTTGCACATGCACAGACGAATTATCATGTCTCACAATTTGGTCACTGAAATCAACAAAAAGCTGACACTTAGCATAATTGGTACACAAATTGCATTTCACAGAGATATGACGTCCAACATACAAATTTGTCACTTGATTCCTCTGCTGACACAAGAGCCCTCACCATGACTTCGTCCGAATCTGATTTCTATCCGGTGATTAGCTGGGGAGGCTATATGCAGGGGTAGAAGGGTACAGGTTCAACAGGTTCCGCTATCAGCAATGGTGGCGAATCGGGCCCTGTGGTGGGCACAAAACCTGGTATACTCATGTCTCACTGTGGCTTCCCAGAAGCTAGTCTCATACCACCACTTCCTGGCCGAGATGTCCGTTGCGCCATTTGCGCTACCTCGGGGACAATGTCAAGCCACTCAATAAGCTCTCCAATGGTTGTTGGTGCATGTGCCGCTGTATCATCACCGGTTTGCGGTTGAATGACCCCCAGAACCCATAATTCAGATGTACTGTAATTGTTGTCTCTTTGATGAAAGTAGTCGGCTGCATCCACCCATCCCGGTTGGATCAATGCATCAAACTTCATCTGCCTCTGCCGAAACCTCTCCATGCACTGCTGCACCATTTTGGCGAATGTGCCCATCACCCAGCTGGGTTTGCATCTTTGCTCAGCTGGCCCTGCTCTGCCTCTTCATCATCCTCATCTTCCAAATCATCCCCATTGTAGGAACTTGCGATATCACTCAGGCTGTCTCGGATAGTAACGATCATCGGATAACACATTTTTTCGGGCTCACTGGTCGTTAATCCCGTGTTTTCAGCTGCTTCTGTATCTTCCTGCTCCTGCCTGATCGCTGCCTCTGCGTCTTCAACTAGCATTCTTGCCCCAGTGGTTTGTCTCTCAACATAATCCGCATTCCATTTCTCTATCTCGTCATTGCTTAGGAAGTACGTTTCTCGACCTGTCTCGGCCGCAAGCTTCATTCTTGATCGCACACTGCGCAATGCCCGCAGGGCTCAGACTATTTCTGCTTCCAAGCCGCTCTTGCGTTCATTCGCTTGATGATGTCATTGGGTGGACCACCGTGTCGAATTGTTATATTTGCCTGCCGGAAGTGGCCAATAGTTCTTTTTTGGAGCATTGACCATTGTAGTTTGTGTTGACTTTGTTGTTGGGCGAAATGTTGGATGTTGCAAGATATGGACAATATGGAGGCAAGCTGCGTCTTTTATGTCAAGGTTGGTACGTTTACTCATCTTGAATAAAGCAAAATCTCACTTCTGACTGTCAATAAATTTGGAATAGTGAAGCTAACTGTACAACATGACTTGTTTGTTAGCGTCAGTTTCATGTAATATCACGGGGATTATTTGAGACAAACATCAGTAGACATCCTTTCCCTCGAACAATATGCCATTGATATCTGACAATGATGCAATTTCGGCTGTCGTAAACTGCCATTGGTCCCAGTTAACAAACAAATAACATCGGACCAACTTATTGCAAATCGCTGGGCAGTGGGAACCCCCTGCAACGTGCAGCCATACTCAGCAGGATTCATCTTGAGTATAATGATTGTGTTGGCTGCTACTTATTCTATTCTCACGTGAAGATAACTATATAGTCCTCAGGGCTTCCCACTTCTTTTCGTAATCATCTTCCTCTCCTATTGCTCTCCACCAATTGATGGATACACAAGCACCTCAGCCAGGTGAGAGCAGATCTAAATCTAGCCAATTGGCGGGCGCTACATCCAATATGGCAATTATTGGCACACAGCAAGAACGCAGACACCAGATAGTCCACCGCAATGCTGCCAGTACAGCCACCAAACTTATGACTCAGGATTCACATTTAAACATCATCTGTAAGACTGGAAGCAGCAAGAATAAGCCGCAGTATGCAATTGGATGTGAGTATATCCATATCGAGGAAACCGGCTGTCAACAAAACGTGTAACAAGAAGCGGGTGTCTGTAGAGAGCTACGTGACCAATTGATCGCTGCCTGTAACTGGAAACCTGCATTGTCGACAAAGGCATTTGTCCGCACAATCTGCGTAATCAATCATCACAATGTCGTCAGCTCTGCGAATTTCGCAGATGAATTTCCTGATGAACATTCCTATGACAGGACGAAACCGGCTTCAATCACCTTCGAGGAGGCTATGGAAGCATGTATAGTGGAGGTACTAGCCGAATCTCATTGTTAGACGCAGCAACTAACATCTTGTAGGTTTTCAATATGTCTGGTTCTATCGCAAGGCAAGGAGGTCGGGTACAGCTGGAACAGTCTGCCATGCGTATGGCCTTGATTATGGCCAAAATGGCCAAAGAAGGGATTTCGCGAGCCGCAATAGAGGAAATGCAATAACTGATCAAGTCACTTCACGCCGAGGTCCGAGAAGAGAAGATGTGGCGCATTGAGTTTCCCGGGCATAAAGAGGTGAGTGCAGCAATTGAAAGACACCCATCTATGCTTCGTCAAATCCGCACGGCCGGATGCCTTCCTTGCCCACATGGCACTGCAATGACTCCGCAGAGACGCTGGAGATGCAAAGGAACGGGTGCACCTCCACCTGCCTCTCTCAGATAGCCGACGGCACCTCCGCCCGGTATGCCACCTGCGCCAACTGGTAACAATTCCAGAGCACAACGTTCCCAAATTGTCATTATGCCGGCTGGATAACCTATTCACATACATCTCTTCCCTGAGCTGAATTTTTCTGCCTTGATGCATCTGCCCAAGATAGCCAGCACTAGACAGATTTTGATCCAGATACGCTGCCTGATGAAGAACCATCAACTGGTTGGTACACTATCAGTTGTGTGGTAATACAGCTAACATCGATTTTGAAGATCAGAGCAGCCTATTCTGCGAACCTTCAAGTGATGACGAGCATTGATTGAAAGGCACGGGATGTTGGAGATCAATTTTATTTATTTATATCTATTATTAAAGAACAGGGTAGTGATTAAGATGAAAGTAAATGAAAACGCTACAAAGGCTGCCAAAACAACGTGAATGATAGACTACGCCAAATCTAATGATTTCATATTACAGATACTGCGGTGGTAAAATGAGCATCAACGGAGTGTCAATGATGTTAGGTCATGAAAGTCTGGTAAATAAATATTGATTCGGTCATGGTTATATATAATCGACATATTGGCCACCCATATAGGAAAACGTTATACTGACACGCTCCCTGCCTTATGTTGAAAATGAGCGTCAATGGAGTGTGAACGATTTTTGTTTATACATCCTGGGTAATTACACCGCCGATACTTTGTAGTCAGCCATACAGCAATTTTTGACCGCCTTTATAGGCAATACGGATTGCAATACCCTCCTTGCTCCATCTTGAACATGAGCATCAACAGAGCGTCAATGATTTTTGGTGCTGCGTCCTGGGTAATCACACTGCGGATAGGTTGTGGACAGTCATAAAGGAATTTCTGGCTGCCTTTGTAGGCAGAACAGATTGCAATACCCTCCCTGCCCCATCTTGAAAATGAGCGTCAACCGAGCATCAACGATGTTTGGTCATGCGTCCTGGGTAATCACACTGCTGATAGGTTGCAGTCAGTCATGTAGGAATTTTTAGCCCCCTTTCTGTGCAAAACAAATGGCAATACCCTACCTGCACTATCATGAACATGAGTGTCAACGGAGGGACAACGATTGTTGGTAGTGGATCTTGGGTAATCTGTAGGGCGACAGGTTGTACATAGTCATAAATGGAGTATTGGCTGCCCTGATTGGCAAAAGAGAAAGTGAAACACCCCCTGCCCCATCTTGAAAATGAGTGTCAACGATTGTTGGCCTTCCGTCATGGTGAATCACCGCACAATGTGGCCGTTATGGTCTATATACATTGTTTGGACTGTTCTTATATATTGAAAGGCTCAAGAATACTTAGTGGCAGCTGTGTAAATTAGATAAGTTGTTACTGTCCCAGAGGATGTGGCGGGAATATCTCGTACATATCTGCCTATGAAGGCTGCCATATCCTTGTTTATGGATGCTTCAGATCAAGTGCCACTCATTTTACCGATGATGCAAGACCAAAAATCATTGACGCTCAGTTGAGACTCATTTTCAGCATGTGGTAGGGCATGTGAGTCTGTTCTTTTTGCTCTATACGGCGGCTACTACGTTGGAAGTAAACCGTAACATACAATTGTCGATATTTGATGATTAACAGTAGTGTATCGGAATGTGACCACAAATGTGAAACCCGAAATGCAGAACCGCAGAGTGGACCCGACAGGTGTAGCCATACCCATCGAAACCGGCGGGTAGACGGCCATGGGTCTTGGTTTCGCCCGTAATGAGTCAGTGGGTCAGGTTGTTGGACCGGTCTGGAACCGAACTGACCCGTTTTTGCGGTCCAAACCCGGACCTCTGCCGGGCTACCCAGACCCGTTGTTACACTATTGTCATATCAAGATGCAATCCTGGCAAATTGAGGTTGTGTGGCACCATGATTGTGTTGTGATGAACCAGTCAAGAGGATTGATTTGATTGAGTCTATATCTAAGATGACATGTAGCCCACATAGTAGCTGCAGGCCCTTTACCCATTGCAATGTAATGATACACTCTACAAAGACTCTGTCTTACACTCACTAAGGGCATTATCATGTCTATAAAGTTCAAAGTGATACACCAGACAAATAGATGTAAACTCAAGACAGAAGCCAAACCATGCCATGTTCTGAGCTCCTCCCAAATGACCATTCATTTGCATGTGGAGTTGAAGGTGTCAATAATTGGCTCCTGACTTAACATGGTACACAATTGTACGCTCAGTTCAGAATGTGTTGACATTCCGTCAACTACTGCTCCAAAGATAACTCACACTCCAGCTGGAGCATTTTTGATTCCTGTATGTGGCCTCTCTGTCCTAATCCTGGGTTTTGCTGTTGGTGTTGGTGTTGGTGTTAGGTGTTGGTGTCAAACTGGGATGTATGTCTCTGCAGCATTATTGATTTCTACTTGAAAATCAAAGTGGAAGTGTTGATTGTTGATTTACTTTTAAATGCAAGTGCTATTGATCTGTTGTAAGGTGGCGGTTGTTCACATTGTTGAGTATATGTCAGTGACTGTCAAAATTTGAGAGACTTCATAGTAGGTTACTTCTCTGCCCTGGCAGGCCTTAGGAAACACATTCTGTAACATTATAGATTTCCATGTATGGCCCACTGGGAAGAAGAATGGGGTTGTCATGTATCAAAATATAGAGTTGATGGTATATACTGTACCGCTGTGGAGAATGATTTTTTGCCCTCACCATAGATGAGTCCACAGACTTCCTGGATTCATCTGTACATTTGCCATGGCTGGTCTGTAGAGTTGGGTGTTGCAAAATGCATACTCAATACATTCCGATCGTGGACCAACACCAGTGCCTTACAGCGTATTCCAGGTGTCTCTGCTGACATCTTCGAAGTTTCTGCAGTCCATGAGGTGCCCGCTTCTTATAGACAATCAGAATGCTATACTGAAGGTTCATTGCTCCTTAGCTGGTCACCAGTTGAACTGTTCTCGAAATCGCTTTGAACCAATCCTACCAACACTATTGTTGACCTGAAGTCATCCTGTAGTTCCACTGCACTGCACTCAGTACTAATCCCAAATGTGTCCCATCAATGTCTCGTTTGGTTGTGTTAATCTCCTACAGTCAGAAAACTCATCACTGTGGCTGTTGCAGGCATTGGAGTCTTTTACGCAGTTGAGTATGAGATTTTGTCAAGCAGAGGGATCTCAGGACTTTGCACTGTTGTATTGTTGTGCTCAGTCTGTATGGTGTACTGATCCGGGACCCTACAGCCTTGCTCATATGAATGTTCACAATTTAACTATTATCACTCAATAGCTGTCTCTGGATAATGGTCATACCTGTGCTCATAACCTGTTGTGATAACCAGTCAAGTCAATTAATATTGATGGAGTCTAAATTTGAGATGACTTGCAGTATATATACTAGCTGCCAGCGTTAACCCACAGCTATGTAATAATGAACTCTACCAAGACCCAGTCAAACAGAGTGCAGGAAGAGGGGGAGAGGATTTAATATGATATCCGGCTGGACATCAGCAAAATGTATCTTAGCCACTGGATGCCTCCAGGTGTATCTGAGAGGAGTACAAGTTTATACTGTCAAGCATCAAATGTCAGGAGAGAATCAGACCCTAGGAGGGCACTCTGGCCAGCCTTTGGAGTAATATGGATCTGCGATAGCTGGTATAAAAGTGCCATGGAAGTGATTGTAACAAGTTTAGGAACACGTCGGAGTGCCTGGGAGAACTTTGGGATCAACTCAGAGTGCTGCCAATCCTACTCAGGAATCCGAAACAGACTTTGAGAGATGCCTGTGATTGTATGAATATGTATTTAGAGGACTGCAGGTGATATCTGTGATTTGCCTGATGAACATGAGCAATGGATTACCCTCAACTGAGAATATGATGCATGGATTATTGTTCATTATCCCTTCTAAACCATACTTATACTAGCTATCATGTTCATCAACATTCTATTTTCTACCTTGCTTCATTAATAAACCAAAGAAAAAGGCAAGTGATTCAAACAGACAGAAAGGGACAGCAAAACAACAACCAGACAAATATATCGAATGGTATCAATTGAATGTGGTGTCAATGATATCCACCACATTGCACAACTGATCTGGGTCAACAAAAGTAGGAACCTATGATTCATCAACAGCCTATAGAAGCTAGAGACTCTACATGTATTTACTGATAATTTATATATGGCAAGTGAGTGAAATTGAATTCCAATAAGATTTGGCATGATTTGTGACATCTAACAAAGGTGTAATGAGTTGTTAGCTAGCTGTGAATCTAAATGGTGGTTTGAAAGGCAAAACATATATTTGGATGAACAAGGGGAGCAAACTGCCAGGAAAAGAGAAGCACTAGATGGGAAGTGCTGTGGGGAAAAGAGGAGTACACAGAAGGTGTTGGAGGAGTCCAGAATGAAAATGAGCTGTATCCATCTGGGATGAGAAGTGCCAATGGGGATTGAGGAGCGCCTATCCCAGTGGAGGAGCGCCCATTGTAGCATAGAAGTTCGAGATGGGGGGGTATGAAGCACAGAATGAAATACAGGAGGGCCAATTCAGACAGAGGAGCACCAACGGGGAGTGAGCAGTATCCATCCCAGTGAAGGAGCTCTGAACAGGGGCAGGTAAGGAGCACAGAATAAAATAAAGGAGCAACAATCTAGACTAAGAAGCACTGGAGCAAAATCAGGAGTGCCTATCCCAGCTGGGAAGCACCAAAATCTGGGGAGGGGGGTATAGAGTGTGGAATGAAATGGAGCAGCACCAATCGGACAATAGAAGACTGAGGAGAGTCTAATCCAGCGGAGAAGTGCAGAAAGAAGAGGAATTGTACATAGAAGGAACTAGAAGAGTACCGATCTAAGCTGAAAAGTGCTGATAAAGATCGAGTAGTGTCCGGTCTACTGGAGTCCGGTCGCAGATGGGGGGTGGGGGGGATGTGGGGGGGAATAAAGCACCTCACAAACATCTCATTGACGAATGGAGTGGCTTCCTCAGTACACCATATGACAGGGGATGCACAAAATTTTCGTGGATATTCATCTTCAGCAATATCAATGTGGCCTTTTGTCAACTAGCATATCCAGACTAGTGATAGCAACATGTCCAGGTAACCCGCCAGCAGTCCGGATTCGAACTGCAAGAACGGTTCGGTTCGGGTCCAGAACCGTCCAAAAGCCCAACCTGCTGCGGCTGGGTGGGCTGAACCCGGACTCGTACCTGTCAACCCGCGGGTTTTGCCGGTTTTGGTTAGTCCTGTCAGTTCCAATCTCCGGTATTGTGTTTCAGGTTTTTCTATTCATAGTCGCATTTAGATATCCTACTGCTAATCGCAAGGTATTGACTTTGTTACGTCATTGTTCTTTTCGGACAAATCGGCTGCCTTAATAACTAAAACCAAGAGAGACACGATCCTAGCATTATTCTGAACATGACAGTCAACGGCGTGTCAATGAGTTTTGCTCTTGCATCATGGGTAATCAAGGTGATGATTGGATGCGGACAATCATAAATGAGGTATTGGCCATATTTCAACGAAAGAGAGAAAGTGACATGCTCCCTGCCCAATTCTGATAATGAGCGTCAACGGAGTGTCAACGTTTTTTAGTCTTGTAAGTCAGGTAATTGAAAAGTGATTTGTTCTTTGTTATGCATAAGCGTAGTATTGGCCACCTTTAAGGGCCAAAGAGACAGTGATACGCTCCCTGCCCGATCTTGAAACTGAGCATCAATGGAGCGTCAATGATTTTTGGCCTTCCATGATGGTTAATCAAAGCACAAGATGGCTGCTAATGTCTATATATGGAGTTTTGACCAATTTTATAGGCTAAACCGTTTAGGATCACTGAGCTGCAGCATTGAAAATGAATCAAGTTGTGATTGTCCGGGAGGCTGTCGCGGGACTATCTCTTGCTTATCAGGCTATAATAGCTGCCAAAACCTTGTTTATAGATGTCTGAGATCATTGACCACCAAGATTGCCCAAGATTCAAGACCAAAAACCATTGTCGCTCTGTTGATGCTCATTATCAAGATGGGGCAGGGAGAGTGTAGCGTTCTCTGTTGCCTATGAAGGCGGCCAATAGGATGATTATAGATAACAACGACTGATTCACATTTCAATAACCTGACTAACAGGATGAAACATCATTGATGCTCCGTTGATGCTCATTTTGCAACAGGCGTATCCACATTATGCAACCATTCACTTCGGAATAGAACATCAATAACTGTGTTTTGGCAGTTGTTCTATCCTCTTCATGTGCATTTTCATTTATCACTACATTGTTCTTTAATTGTGCATATAAATATATCCATTAAAATATACTTTAAAGTGTCTGCAAATTGTAGATAATGATAATACTCAAAACTACCGTTCCTTTCAATCAATTGTCGTCTTCACTTTCAGATTCACTGAAGAGGCTGCTGTCGTCTTCAAAATCAATGTCAGCGCTATTTCCACGCAGCAGACAGTGTACTCAGCAAATCTGGAATATAATCTGTATCGCGCTTGCAATCCTTGGCATATGCATTATGACTGAAAAATTGAGTGTTGGGATGTGGAGAATGTATATACACACACCTGGATGGCATACCATCTATTTCATAACCTTCATTTCCGTCAGTGTCACCTGGTGTCGCAGGAGGCATGCTGGGTGGAGGTGGCGTTCAGGGAGGAGGTGCCGCCGGTTCTGGTGGGGGTGCACCAGTTCCTTTGCGCCCCCAGCATGTCTGCGGATTCTTAGCTTTGCCATTTTGGCATTCAAGGCAGCCATCCGTATGATTTTTATAAACCATTGCCGGGTGTCTCTCTGCCGCAGCCTTCACCGTTTAGTGCCCAGGAATCTCAACTCCTCGCTTCTTCTCTTCTTGGACTTTGGCGCGAAGTTCCTTAATTAGCTGTTGCGTTTCCTCTATTGCACCGCGCGACAACCCCCATTTGGCCATTTTGGACATATTCAAGGCAAGGAGCATGTTGGACTGTTCTAGCTGTACCCGACCTCCTTGCCTCGCCATAGTAGAAGACATGTTGAAAACCTACAAGAAATTAGTTGCCTCTTCTAAAAGGAAGATTCGGCTGTGACCTCAACGATATACGACTCTGTAGCCTCCCCTAAGGCCTGTAAAGCCTGTTCTGTCTACTCCTGGGGACCTTTATCAGGATATTCAACCACCGAAATCCCAGAGCTGACAACATCATGATGGTCGCTTTCACAGAGTGTGCAGAGAAATGCCTTGGTCAACCAGAGAGGTATGCCATTGCAGGCAGCGATGAATTGGCCACGAAGCGCTCTATGTGCCCCAGCTGTACATTAGATTGCTCGTCGAGCGCCTGCTACATCAATATTGACATACTCACGTTCGATTGCATGCTGATCGCTATCATTGCTGCGTCCGATTTTACGTACTACTTTAAAATGTGCCTCCTGGGCCTTATTTTCGGTGGCAGCAAACATAGCGTTGCGGTGAACTAACTTGCATCTGCGTTGCTGCTGTGTGTCGGCCCAGGGTGCATTCGGTGAAGCGCCCATTGTTTGGCTCGATTCGGATTCAATCACACAGGGCTGAGGTATTTGTGGAGCCACGACATGCTGTTGTGGAAAAGGTGAGGAAGATTATAACGAAAATTAGAAAGTCCTGAGGAATATATATTAAGCTACAAGTCACAATGGAATGAATGACATTAAACTTGCACATTGTACTCAAGTTTCATCCGGCTGTGTATAGCTGCAAGTTGCAGGTGATTCCAACGGTCCCGCGATTTGCAGTAAGTCAGTCTGATGTTGTTTGTATGTTTGTTTGTAGGGATATATTGAAGTGAACGACAGCCGATATCTCAGGTATGATACATATAAAAACGAAATTCTTCGACAGAAAGGACGTCTGGTGATGTTTGTCTCAGCAGGTCACTGGGATCTTACACGAAAACCATGCTAACTATCGCTGCTTGACGTACTGTTAGCGTTACTATTCCGAATGAAATGACATTCAAAACACAGATTTTGCTTTGTTCTAGTTGATCAAACGTACAAACCTTGACATAGATAACACAGCTTGCCTCCATGTGGTCCATATCTTGCAACATCCAACCTCTCGCCCAACAACAAGGTCAACACAAACTACAATGGTCAATGCTCCGATAAAGAACATTTCTCCACGTCTGGCAGGCCAATACGGCAAATCAACAAAGCAGTCCACATATCGACATCATCAAGTGAATGAAAGCAGGTGAGGCTTGGAAGCAGAAATGGTCCGAGCGTTGGGAGCATTGCGCAGCTTACAATCTAAAAAGAAGATTCCAGCGGAGAAATGACGGGAAACGTACTGTTTAAGCAATGAAGAGAAAGAGAAATGGATCGAGGATTATGTGGAGAGAGAGACCGCTGTGCCAAGCAAGCGAGTTCAAGATGCAGAGACAGCGATTATGCAAGAGCTGAAAGATATGACTACTGCTGAAAGCGTGGGGGCGACAACCAGAAATGCCGAAACAACATTTGAAGAGATGTTGAATGCTATCCGAGACAGTCTGAGCAATCTTGCATGTTCCAACAATGAGCAGGATGGGGAAGACAAGGACGATGATGATAATACAGAGCTCGGCAAGCTGAGTGATGATGATGAACCAGGCTGAGTGATGGGCACAATCTCCAAGACAGTACAGCACCGCATGGAGAGTTTTCGGCAGAAGCAGATGAGGCTTGACAAATTGACGCAACAGGGATGAGCAGACGCATCTAACTAGTTTTGTGGGAGAGATATGAAGTATGGGACCACCGAATTCAAGGTTCCAGCCATTGTGAAGCCCCAAATAGACACGACTGCGGCCACACCACCCCTGACGAGATTTGAAGAGCATATCCGGACTCATGATATTGTCTGCGGACAATCGCAAATGCTGGCAGTGAATTCTCGACCAGGAAATAGTCAAATGAGGCTGAGTTTGGAGAAACCACAGTTACACCAATTCTTACCGGTTCTTTCGCCCGATGCGGCGCCCGATTCAACACAGATTCAGGATCCGAAGCCTTTTAAACCCATAAGCGTTCACCCCTGTGTACCGCATCCCTAGTTGACTACCATATAGAAATCTTATACGGACGAAGATATGTTGACGGCTCCCGCATCACCGGAGGTATAGATAGCCAAATAGTTGATTTTGAAGACCTATCTCTTGTCAAAGCAAATTGTGTACCTACTTTGCTACGTGTCAGCTTTTTCTTGATTTCGGTGACCAAAATATGTGATATGATATTTCATCCGTGTGTGTACAATGGTCGTATGCGCCATGTGAAAGTTCTAGACTCCAAATGCGGTTGATAGATGGCCAGCAAACCTGATATCGACTTGCTTGTTAAGGTTACATCAGAAATTCAAACCTAAAATAGAGACGAAATTTACCAATGAAATTCAAGTCAGTGATGTCATATGAGTCATAGGCCAAGCGGTCAGTGCGCAGTCTGATCCCGGATGAATGGCAGCTGTCATCCTGCATCAGTCCATGCAGCTAACTGCATAACTCTGCGCTCAGACCTACTGCACATGGTCGAGAATTTGAACATTACTTATGGTACGTTATGTCAATCCAGGAAACCGAGCTGGGCCAAGAAATGTCAAGAAATCAGGCTCTATATGTCTAACACTAGTAGATGGATCTGTATGCCATAACATCCCGGCTGAAAACGGCGAAATGAAATGGAGCTACATCATTTATTGCACTGATGACGTGAATAGTGGTTGCTCAGAAACTGAGAGGTCTCAATGCTTTTAGATGCAACTGATGATACCTTGAAACGGTATATTGGCTGTCAAAAATGATGGTATGAAGTTTAAGCAAAATGATTGTGCACCCAATGTCTGTTAGTATGTCTCTAAGGTGAGCGTCAACGGTGCATCAACGATTTTAGTACGATCATTTCGGCAATCACAGGGTTGCATAGTCACATTGATCCAAAGAGGAGTTATTGGCTGGCTGTAGACATAAAAGGGCAAGCGACATGATCATTGCCCCATCCTAGCGATGAGCGTCAATGGAGCGTCACTGATTTCTGGCCTTGCATCTTGGATGATCACTGGGCTGCACAACAGTATTACACCATAATCACAGTATTGGCCGTCTTGATAGGCACAAAGGACAGCGACAATATTGCTACCACCTCCTGAAAATGAGTGCCAATGGAGCATCAACAATATTTGGTCTTGCATCTTGGAAAATTCAAGGGCTGTGCAAAGGCATAGTTCCATAATCATAATATCAGCCGCCATTATAGGCACAAATGCTAAGGACAATATCGCTACTACCTCCTAGAAATGAGCGTCAACAGAGCATCACTGATTTTTGGTCATGCATCCTGGATAATTCAAGGGCTGTGCAACAGCATATCTCCCTTAATCATAATATTGGCCGCCTTTATAGGCAAAAATGCTAGTGATGATATCACTACTACCTCCTAAAAATGAACGTCAACCGAGTGTCAACGATTTTTGGGCTTTCATCCTGGATAATTTGACAGCAATTCAACGGCACTGACCCAGAATCGTATCATCAGCTGCCCATATGGGCAGCAATGCTAGTGATGATATCGCAACCACCTTGTCTTTGTATGTCCTTCTTTTCAACTTGACAAATTAGCATGCTATGTCTTACAGGGCTGACTTTTTTCTTGCTTGTTGCTCTAAAGTCAATAGTTGAGAACCAGCATTCTACCAAATGATAACACATCATTTGATGGTTATTCATGTGTAATTACCTAAAGTTCAAGTTCCTACCGTGATATCAGATACACAATGTTTAAATACCTTGTTGCTAGAGGTTATGATATCTTCAAAAAATGAACGTGTCATTATTCATGACTTAAGCGACCTTACGTTACAAATCATCTTGGATGCTTGGTGGGCATCTATGAATGTTGGCTTGATGCGGCCTATTGCTTCAGACAATTCTAGACATGTGCCTTCGTGGGGATTCTAATTACACCGCAGAATAGAGAAGACTGGCAGCCCTGGCATCATATGTATCATTTGTCATCAAGTTCTTCGCCATCCATCACAACATGGGACCAGCCCAATGGGCAAACACTTCCAGGCAAAAGCGCACATAGCAAAGTTGAATGAATCAACAGTGTCAGAAGTCACTGAATTGACTGGTTCAACAGTCGATGAAACAGCTATGGCCATGCTCAAGACGCATGGAAGTCAAGATATTCCGATTGTAAGTTCGCACAGGAAATTCAAATTGTATATTTAGGTTTTATGTATACTTACTGAATTGCCAGACAAAATGCTCTGAACTGGCAGCAAAGGACTTTCAAACTGCCAAATTTCACCAAGACACGTGGAATCGCTACCTCATGTTAGGATGTGTTTCGGCTCACATACCAGGGAATGCGATATCAAACCATGAGCTACGACGTTCCTACAATTCATTATGAGGCCAGCTGGTGATACCGTCAGCCAGCACCCTGAGCAATATTTGCCGGAAGGAATCGACACTGACAGTGGATGCAATTAAGAAGCAATTGCTGTCAAGAAACAAACTTAGTTCAGCTTTAGCCGGATGGACATCGACAAACAAATTGGCAATACTGTCGGTTATTGCCCATTCTATGGATCGAAGGTCCTGTTGCGAGAAGTTCAACTGGAATTCGTTGAAGTTGATAGCCCATTTTTTACCTATTTCGAAATCTCATTAGGGAAAGCAGGTCAAGGGTCACCATACAGGAGTACGAATAGCCGGACATTTGAAGGAAGTTCTCGATCGTTTTGAGCTGACTGATGGCCATTCACTTGGAATCACAACCAATCATGCTTCCTCAAATTACTCGGTGACTCGCAAATTACACAGTACCCTTGAGGCCTCCGGAATCAAGTGGCCTGCATTAAGAAACAACATACCATGCATGGCGCACATCATTGAGCTCGGTTTGGGTACATTCATGAGCAGTCTGGGTGTAACAGGCCGCACCAAGTCTTGGGGAGCCCACAAGCGCGATCAGCAATTTGGAGAGACTGGAAGCAGAGACATTGGGAAGAGTCAAAGACTTCGAAAAGCGGGCAATGGTAGAATCAATAAGGTGTCGGCTATGAGACCAGGTTTAGCAAAGATACTTGACAAAGTACATATTTCCAGATATTTTGAAAGTCCTGAAACTGACCTTCATATAGCAGAGAATGTTTGCTGTATTGATTACGCCGACACCTGGTCGTCGAAACGAGTCCATTGGCTGTCAAAATGCCAATGTATGCATCGCAGTTCAACCCATTATGAATGTGAAGACAGGTTGGAACTCAACACTGAAGTTGTTCGAGTGCGCCCACCGATGGTGTTAGCAACGGTTCCAGTTTTGGACCCGGCGGGCATTATAGGTCTGCGTGGCAACGGCCTTACCCCATCCAAAATCGATGATTTTTTAAGCGAACCATCACTTTAAGGCCACAAATATTGATTAGAGAGTTTAGTGTTTGGTATGTGAAATATGCAGCTTTGCACGGCGCATCTTTTGGCCGTCTCCGATTTTTGATATCTTTAATTCTGAGCAAGCGGCAGCCCAAAAACCTCGTTTTTACGCCAAAAATGACAATAATTTCAAAGCAGCTTGCTGAGTTTTAAAGATATCAAAAATCGGAGACAACCAAAAGATGCACTGTCTGCAGCTGCATATTTCTTGTACCAAACACAAAATTATCGGATGAATATTCGTGGACTTAATTTAGGGAACCGTTTGCCATAAACCCGGACCGAACTGGCCAGGTCCGGGTTTTCATGGAACCGCTATAATAGAAACGGTCCGAAAACGGAACCGTTGCTAACACTACCCACCGATAACTTGAATTCACGCGGGAGCAGCTTGAGAACCCAACATTCAGCGATTACCGGCCACTCTTCACCACACAGAATGAGTGGACCATTCTCAAGTATGTCATGGAAGTTTTACAGCCATTCCCGTGCTGGACCCTGTGGGTGTCAAAACGGCATACCGTTACCCTGCATCACATCATCACTGTCAACTATGACATGTATGATCACATGGATGGCGTGATGCGAGCTTTGGCCAAGAATAAGACAAAATGGAAAGAAGACTTATACTTTGCTGTGAAGACTACTTATACTACCCAATACCAGGAGGCCTTTCTGAAGTATGTCGAGAATGAATACTGCGCGAAACATAGACGTTTGCTGGTCACACAACCAGAAAGTATACCAATCAACAATCTCGTCTCCTCTGCAATGGCTTCTAGATCTGGTCAATCTTCTTATGATCCATATGATTTGTCCACCGATGATGGAGAATACATAATGCCTAACAATGTGACCGAAACGACACCTGGATGAAGCGATCGTGCAGCACGCTTATTGACAGCTGCAAGGCTCCATTTGAATTCACCTCCAGAATTACCACAGAACAGGGGGCAAATTCATCCCATTCTTACTGATTACCACTCTGACGAAATGGAGATTAGTAGTACATTTTGGTTACCGGATATCACAGACTGGTGTCAGCAGCAAGAAGAATTGCACTCAAAGTACACCAATCTCTCCAATGTGGCACGCGATATATTCTCCATCATACCTCACGGTGTCAGAGTGGAGGCCAGTTCGACCCTTGGGCGAGATGTGATCAGGTGGTGGCAGTCAAATACCACAGGCGGGACCCTTTGCAAAATGGTCGTAGTAAGGCAGTTTGCTAGAGCCAATCACGGATTACTGGCTGGCTACGACCCAGTATTGAATCCTACCAGTACTGACAAAGACATGGAGATGAGGAGAGAGGCGGAGCAAAAAAAGTTGCACCGAATGGGCCAGGGCCACGACATGTCGGAGATGTGGCAGGGCAGCCAAAACCCACCAGCTACACAGCAGGAATCCGGCGCTCAAAATATGATAATGACAGCCATAGGATTCATTTCAGATACTGAAGAGATCGTCAAAGCATCCTGGTCATTCTTTCAACATGATGGTGCGGCTGCATTTAAATTGTCGGAAACATCACCTGTGCCACCAGCTTTGTCCGCAATGGATCTCCCCGGAGGACGAACCCAAGCGTTGAATGTACGCCAAATCACACGAATTGACCGCCATCCTGCCAAAAGTAATGAGGATAGTTCACCTGATACCACTTCAGACACCAACAATTAGCTTAACAGGAATGGGGACTTGGATAATCTAAACGATAGCGAAGATGACTGGGAGGCACACAATGAATCAGATATAGTACTGGAGAACGGCCATGAGGATTCAGAAACCCCAGTGCAGCAGACTGTGAGTGCCGCACCAAATGTTCCCGGATTGATTCGGCCTACATGACGGTCAAAGAAGAAGGCCGAAATGATGTAAATGATCGTCAATATAATGGAAAAGAGGAAGAATAAGGGGATGAAGAAAAAGTAGGACAGAATGTGTCAATGTATTATCACCAAGTTCATTATGTAGTTTGACTGAGAATTTCATTTAGAGCAATATTATGGGAGAATATTGAGCAGTCGCATGAGAAAATTGGTTAATAAACAAAGGTATACTGGGCAATATGCATTATTTCGCAAGATGTATAAATTTCAACCTGATGAGAGCGACCAGTGCTAGAATATCACTGGGCTCGGCTTTGCCATACACCCAAGTCCTGATCAGGCTGAAAGGCAACCACTAAGTTCAAACAGTCATGAATGCAATTATTAATGGCAGCAGATCTTCATTAGACAGTACTTTAAAATGAGTGTCAATGGAGCGTCAACAATTTTTAGTCTTGTAAGTCGGGTAATTGAACTGTGATGTGGTCGGTGCCATTCATAACCAACATTCTGGGAGCATCTCTTGGCAAAAGAGTAAATCATACGTTCACTGCCCCATTCTGAAAATGAGCATCAACAGATCATCAATGATTTTTGGCTGTGCATTTTGGGTAACCTGAGTGGTGAATGGACGCAGCCATTCATAAACGAGGTATTGGCTGCCTTCGAAATCCAAAATAATAGCATCATGCTCCCTGCCGCATCCTGAAAATGAGCATCAATGGAGCGTGAATGATTGTTAGGCTTGTATGTACGGTAATTGAAAAGTGACCTGGTCGCTGCTATTCTTAACCAATCTACAAGCAGCCTTCCTTGGGAAAACAATAAACGACGCAGTCACAGCCACATTTTGAAAATGAGCGTCAACGGACCGTCAGCAATATTTCGTCTTGCATCCTGGGTAATCTAACTGACGATTGGTTGGTAATCATGCATATGTGAGATATTGACCACCTTTAGGAGCAAAAACAGTTGGAGCATGCTTCCTGCCCCATCCTGAATATGAGCATCAATGGAGTGTCAGTGATTATCGGTCTGGCATCTTGGCGAATCTAAGTGTCGCAATGTAGTCTTGATTCATAGACGATGTTATGGCAGCTTGTTCATCTGAAACAGTGCATGACACATAAGTTACCCCATCATGAAACTGAGAGTCAATGGAGCATCATCAATATTTCGTCTTGCATATTGGGTAATCAAGGCTTTACGCGGATGAATCAGCTCATAACAGAACTATTGACTACCTTTATAGCCAACAATACAACATATAACAGGAAAAAAACAGAATCTAAAATAATCAATGTTGCAGATTGCAAAACATGCAAAAAAAGATTATTGGCTGTCAAATAACTGATTTTAATAATATTCAATTATCCAACAGCAAAAACAAGAACATTATATAAATCTTCAGATGGACCCTCTGGGCGACCCGCTGACAACCCGCCCAATTCAGACGGGTTGGGAGGTTTCCATCTAACCGTACCCGAATTAACAGTTCGGGTGAATTGACAACCCAGATCACTAATTTGTCGACAGTTCGGTTCTGACCCGGACCCGGACCCGAAGTGATGGTCTGGAACCATCGCCCACTCTAATTCAGACATTGCACATTGAGTAGTTGCAGCCATCAGTGTTACAGTCAGAAGAGTGGGAGGGTTAAAGAACTAGAAATGTAGTAGTATGAAGGGACGATAGTCTGTTCTCTGTCCAAGTAAGTGATCTCTATCATTCTACCGATCCACTCAATTGGGTGGATGTGTACAATTCTCGTCCTGGCCAGTGCGCTACGCAGAGCTGTATCATATATCAACCCTTTCTGTCTGATGATATTTCATCCCTTCTAAACAAGTTCAAGAGACCTCAAGAAAACACCCGAATAAACCCTCTTGTCATCGACTCCACGACGATGTGTAACCAAAGGCCATCAACTCTGTGGGCTTACCTCTTCCTTGTCCATATCGCCTTTGTTCGTTCCAATCCATGTCGTTTTTTGCAGTCATCAAGTATTTGTATTGGTTTTGAGTGACTGCCCACTGGCACCCAGGTTATTTCATCGTGATCATAGCCTTCCCATTTAATGTGGTATCTGTAACCACCATTGGCACCCCGCATCTGCATATGCAAGGTAATTCTTTCCAAGACATAATGACACTGAATTGTGCCGACATTATTTCTTACAGTTTGAACAGAACGGGAAGGAGGGTTATCTCCGAATCAAGCTGTGGTGTACTTCTTGAGTCTTCTGATATATACTGTATCCTGGATCACCATATCCACCAGTAGTTCCGATTTGACTGCATTTAGTCCATGGAACTCAACTGTCGTGTAGGCTCTGGCAGATGGGTATTGCAGCTTCCACTGTGACTGGTCTTGGTTCGCACATAGTACAAGCAGGTTTTCAGTTCTCAACATCACCAAGTCATCGGCTTCAAGATTGCATCGCCTTCAACTCTGGTTTGCCGTCGCCATCTCGCAATGTTGTGCTTTACAGCTGTGGTTCCGGGCATCTTGTAATGAGGCCTTGACAGGTTTAAATGAATGCAGTTCAGCCTAGGCTCCGCATTTGGTCAAGCTGCGGTTGGCTTGCCACGAAGTGTAATGGATTGGATGGTGTGTATACTTGGTCCAGTTCAGATGTGCTTCGATTGGTGGATAACTGTGTAGATGTGTCATATGCACCTGCCTCAAGTGCAGGCATGGTGTGACGCTGCTCCGGATGGCGAGTGGCAAAAGCTTGTAGATACCGCAGGACTTGCTTATTTGAGATCTCTGGCAACCCCTGTGTTTGTGGGTGAAACACCATTGACATGAGCAGCTTAGTCTGCAACCTGTCATTGACTTCTGTGCAGAAATCTGAGATGAATCGTGTATCTCTGTCACACATGATCCCTGAGGGCACACTACTATGTCATTTGATGGCCTCTACCAATAATTGTTCCAATTCCGCTCCATCAATGGTCTTAGTGCATCCAATAGGCTTGTTTGCAGAAGTGATCCACCTAGGTCACAATGCAATTGTTTCCCCTCAAAGATGTTGGCATGTTAGAACAGAAATCTACCCATACACACTCCCAGCAGCCTAGTGCAACTGGCAGTGGATTTGGCAAGCCCAGTATGTTCTTAGCCCATTGGTTAACTTGTGTGCACTTGTTGCAGCCATTTGTGTAGTCTTTCACTCATTTCCACATACCCGGCCAGACCAAATACTGTTTTACCATGATATCCACCTTTGTTGATCCATAGTGGCCTCACACCGCAGCGTCAAGTGCTTCACAGAGGATTGTGTTCATCAGCGCTGTCACAATATATAGCTGATGCAGCTCGTCTTTGTGTTGTTCAGGGTCCTGTTTCGAGACATGTAGGTAATACAGGCCATCATCAATGGTGAAACGGAGGCTACAAGCACATGCCTCCTATACCAGGACTGGAGCAGATGCCTTCAGCGGGTATTCCTAGGTAATCTTAAACACTAGTATTTGGGCCATATCTTGACTGCAGCTGTCGTCCTTTGTTTCGACGGCGACTACTAGTGACCACTCTGTCGAATCATCCATGACCAACTGCATGAGTTGAATATGGGAGACTTGAAAACATTTCCATCTAAAGTTGGGATGTCTCATGTGTGCATCAGCCAACTGGTATTGGGCGCGTCGGACCTACCAGATGTCATATGTATAATTGTGCAGTGTTGCTAACGTCTCAATTGGTCGAGCTGTGAGTCGAGGTTGTGTCAGTACGTGTTTGAAGAGGAAATGGTCATATGGATTGTAACATCTCGGTCCGAACGGAGGTCGTAATTCCAGTATATAACTGAGTCCTGCATACCCCGGAAATCTTTATCGTATATCAGGTATCACTTCTCTGCACTGTTGAGCTCCCTTCTCTCCTTGGCAATGACTCTGGTCTCTCCATCCTGTCGCTTCTGGGATAGTAGTGCTCCGACATGACATTGACTGCCATTAGAATGCAATACATACTTGCTCTGGTCCTCACCTGGTGCCAGCATGGGAGCCATGCTAATCGCATCTATGATATTTTGAAGGCCTCCTCTGCTTACTGATTCCAAATCAATTACACAGTGCCAACATTATTTGGCTGTGGCGCACCACAATTGCCGCCCATTATAACTCTCTTACTCATGTTGCAGCCATCATTTAATGGCAAGGAGATATGTGAATAGTGTCATAGAATCTTGTGGAAATAATGCATTGGACGGAGAAAACTGCAAACGTCTTTCATATGTCTGGTGGGGGCAAGGCAGGTAGTGCTCGCGTCATTTAATCCAACGTATGCACACCCACCGTGGTAGTGGTAGCACCAGATCCAGACCGTCACTTCAGGTCTGGGTCCGGGTCTAAACCAAACCATTGCCAAATCGGCAGCCCTGGTTGCCAATGAACGCGAAACGGCAACTCAGGTATGGTTCGATGGTAAACTGCCAACCCATTTGAATTGGGCGGGTTGTCAGCAGGTTACCCAGCAGGACCATCTATAGATTCATACAAGGCATTTGTGCATGCAGTTGGTTAATAGTGTCTTATCAAAATTGCGTTTTCAACAACGAATAATACGTATGTGGATGTTTTGCAGGTTGCAGTCTCGATCGATTGGGAATCTGTGTTTTACGTTTGATGTATTGTATTTTTGCATATCAAAGCAGTCAATAATTCGGTTATGTGCGCGATGATCTGCGCAATGCCTCGATTACGAAACATGCAAGACCTTCAACTGTTGATGTTCCATTGACGCTGGTTTTCAGGATGCAGCAGGGAGCATGGCGCTGTTGTCATTGCCGTCAAAGGCTGCCAATATCTCATAAATGGATGTTTGCAACCAATCGGAACATGGATTACCCAAGATGTAAAGCTAAAATTCGTTGACGCTCCGTTGACACTCATTCTGAGAAGGGGGCGGTCACCATGTCACTGTCTCTGTTGCCTATCAAGGCAGCTGATATGTCGGTTATGCATAACAGCGACCAGATCACTGGTCAATGACAGTACTTACAAGACCACAAACTGTTGACGCTCCATTGTCGCTCATTCCCAGAATGGGGTGGTTACCGTGTTGCTGTCATTTTTGCCTATAAAAGCTGCCAATACATCGGTTATGCATAACAGCGACCAGATGACTGTTCAATTACCGTTCTTACAAGACCACAAATCGTTGATGCTCCGTTGACGCTCATTGAGATATATTGTCCATTCAATATCTGCTGCCATCGATAATTGTTTTTATCATGATTTGAACTTATTGGTTATCTTTCTGTCTGTTTGAGACTCTGCCCTTTGGCAAAGCCGAGTGCAGTAACATTCTTGCACTGTTCACTCTCACATGACTAAAATTTATATACGTTGCCAAAGGATTCATTGCACCTGCTATACATCTGTTTATCAACCAATATTCACAAGCTACTGCTCACCGATCGCCCGTAATATATCTCTAACTGAAACTCTTGGGGACGCTATGTAAAGAAGCTGGTGAAACTTTGACGCATTGTGTCCTACTTTTTCTTCACTCCCTTGTCCCTCCTCGTTTCTGTTGCATTAACTGTCACCAACACCTTTTCGGGCTGTGTCTTCGACTTCCATGCTGGCCGAATCAATCCTGGAACATTTGGCACAGCACTCACATCCCGCTGCTCTGGGCATTCCGGATCCTTGATACCATGGCCTTGCTCAATATCAGATCCAAATTCTGCTGCGCATTCGTCTTCGCTGTCATTCGGATTATCCAAGTCGCCAATCCAGTTAAGCCAATCTTTGGTTTCTGAAATGCTTTCAGGTGCGCTATCCTCATCACATTCCACCTGATGATGGTTGATTCTTCGGATTGGGCTGACATTGAATGTTTGAGTTCGACCTCCAGGGAGGTCCTTTGCGGACAAAGCTGGTGGCAAAGTTGATCTTTCTGACAGTTTGGATGCAGCCCCACCATCATGTTGAAAGAGTGACCAGGATGCTTTGACGATCACTTCAGTGTGTAATGGCGGCACGTGACCCAGGTCCGGGTAACAGCCATTCTATATAGTTGGCTCGCCACGAGACTTAGATCTCTAGCGATCATCTTACCTATACACCATTGTACTATCACTCGAGTCCACGTTTGCAACCGTATACCATAATTACCATACGTATGCCTATAAGGCCGAACGCTGGCGTACGCGCCCTTACACAGTGTGCGCAATGTATCCTATGGCTGTCATCTGCTTGTTTCGAGCCCAAGATTCCTTCTGTGTAGCACGTAGGTTTTGGCTGCCCTGCCACATCTCCAAAATTTTGTGGACCTTGGCCATTCTGAAAAATTTCATTTCCTTCGCCTCTTTCTTCATTTTCCAGTCGTGTTCTGTGTCTGTCATATCCAATGCTGTGTCATGGCCTGCCAAAATCCTATTTTTGGCTCAAGCAAACTGCCTTACAACGACTTTTCATGAAGGGTCTCGCCTGTGGTTTTAGACAGCCTCCAGCCGATCACATCTCGCTCAAGGGAAAAACTGGACTCCACTCAGACACCATGTGGTATGATAGTGAATATGACGCGCACCACATTCGAGTGATCAGTGTACGTCGGGTGCATTGCCTCTCACTGGTGCCACCAGTTGGTTATGTCCGGTATACAAAATGTGCTGCTAAACTCCATTGGGTCGAAGTGATAATCATTGAGATTTGGATCAATTTGCCCCCAGTTCTTAGGTGCTTCATGCGGTGAAGTCAAATGGAGCCTGGTGGCGGTCAATATGTGTGCTGCGCGATCGCTTCATCTGGGAGTTGTTTGAGCTACATTGATAGGCGTTTATTGGCAGAATTGCAAATCTACAATAGACTGCGCTACGCACTCATGCGCCACTCATATCAAGCTTTCCGTGGACCCCTGCGCAATGGGCAGCCTATAGTCATCGATAGTCGATTCATAGAGGTGTGCATGTGGGCCTATGGAACTATATATGGCTGGTGGCCGGAGATGGACCTATACCGATCTTTGCCGCTATACCAGTACTGTACACTATCGCTGATAGTCCCCTCCAGAGCCTGCTTGAGAGCCTGCTTGAGAGCCTGCTTGAGAGCCTGCTTGAAAGCCTCTTTGAAAGCCTGCATGAGAGCCTGCTTGAGAGCCTCACTTTGGGAGGAGTAGAGTTTTCCTCCACTGGAAGCCTCTGGCCGATGGCAAACTCTGGGTTTGTGGAAGCTTTGGCTAATAGAAGCCTCTAAGTCCATGGAAGCTTTGGCTAATGGAAGGCTCTAAGTCTGGAAGCTTTGGCAAATGGAAGGGTCTAAGTCTGTAGAAGCTTTGATACTAACGTTGACGTAGCCAACCTACTTGTCCAAGTGCCTCTGGTACTATGATCACCATCACCAACACCATCACCATTGCCGTGATCACTATCGCCATCATCACCATCGCCATCATCACCATCGCCATCATCACCATCGCCATCATCACCATCGCCATCATCACCATCAGCCCCGGCCCAAATGCGCAAACATACACCCACAATCCGCAGAAAGCAAGCAGCAGATTCTGCTGGAAAATCCAAGTCGGAGATCTGCTCTCTGCAAGATCCAAATGTCTACCATTCCTACCGCATCTAACGCTGCAATTGTCAACGCCATGGTCATGAGGCATCGTGAGATTTCTTCTCGGTGGGCGCGCTAAAGATACAATTCAGACTATGATATCAACCGAGGTCATGATTTCGGCAGCCCACCACCCGCGACCTGCCACCTGCCATATGCCACATGCCACACGCCACCCATCAAATGCTGCTCACCACATGCCACCTGCCTGACGCCTCCAGGGGCCTGGCGTCTGCAACTCAACAAGTCTCTGGATCGAGCATGTAGGAGCATATTTGTGAGGAGTAGAGTTTTTCACAGGAAGCATTTGGGCGATGGAAAGCTCTGAGTTTGTGGAAGCTTTGGCTAATAGACGGCTCTAGGTCTGTGGAAGCTTTGGCTAGTAGAAGGCTCTAAGTCTGTGGAAGCTCTGATGCTAACGTTGACGTAGCCAACCTACTTGGCTAAGTGCTTCTGGTACTAGGATCACCATCACCTACAACACCATCATCACCATCATCACCATCGCCATCATCACCATCGCCATCATCACCATCGCCATCATCACCATCATCACCATCGCCATCATCACCATCGCCATCATCACCATCGCCATCATCACTATCGCCATCATCACCATCAGCCCCAAATGCGCACACATATGCCCACACTTGGTCGGAAGCAAGCAGTAGATTCCGCTGGAAAATCTGAGTCGGAGATCTGCTCTCCCCAAGATCCAATTGCCTACCTTTCCTGCAGAATCTCAGGATGCAATTTTCAACTCCATGACCGTGAGGCATCGTGAGATCTCATCGTGGTGGCCGCGCTAGAGATACGGTTCAGACTCTGATATCGACCGATGTCATGATTTCTGCCACCGCCACCCGCCTCCCGTCCCCCACCTCCCGGTGCTTGGCCCCTGCAACTCAGCATGTCTCCGGATCGAGCACCCAGGACCATACATGGGAGCATACAGTCAAGTGAGATTGGGAGTGTCTTGCCTCTTGAGAGTGTGCTTGGGAGCGTACAGTCAAGCAGGCTAGGAGTGCGCCATCGAGTGCAATTAGGAGTGTCCTTGAGAGCATGCTTGGGAGTGTACTTGAGAACGTACTCAGAGGTGTACTTGGAAGTGTATTCAGTGTGTATTTGTGTCTTGAGAGCTCACTTGGGAGTGTTTAGTCAAGCAGGCTGGGAGTGTGTCATTGAGTGCAATTGGGAGTGTAGTTGAGAGCGTGCTCAGCAGTGTGATTGAGAGCGTCTTGAGAGCTTACTTGGGAGCGTATAGTCAAGCAGGCTGGGAGTGTGCCATCGACTGCAATTGGGAGTGTACTTGAAAGTATGCTCGTGAGTGTGATTGAGAGTGTCTTGAAAGCTCACTTGGGAGCGTACAGTACACCAGACTGGGAGTGTGCCATCGAGTGGAATTGGGAGCGTCCTGGAGAGCATGCCCGGGAGTGTACTTGAGAACGTACTCGGAGGAGTACTTTGGAGTGTACATTGAGTTCACTTGGAAGCGTCTTGAGAGCGTAAGTCAAACAGGCTGGGAGTGTACAGTCGAGTGCAATCAGGAGTGTACTTCAGAGCGTACTTGGGAGCTTGCAAAGCAGTGCATTTGGCAGATTGGTTTCAAGTTTGTTGAATGCAGCATGATGTATAGTATCAAGCACACATAATTGCATGTGTATCATAGCAATCTAGTCAATGGGCAGGTCCATAGGACCTGATAGTGCCACGTGTCAAATATGCTATGGATCACCGACCCAAAAACCGCTTCCCTATGAGTTATGCATTGTGTAAGGTCATTTTTCCCGGTGTTGAGTATTGTTCATCATAGCTGCACAAATCATATGGATCAAATGATGATTGACCTGATGCTGAAGCCATTGCGGAGGAGACGAGATCGCTGCTCTGTACGGATTCGGGTTCATCGACTGGCACATGTCGATGTTTGGCACAATATTCATTCTCCACATACTTCTGAATGGTCTCCTTTTACTGGGTAGTATAGGATGTCTTGTCCTCTGGATAAATATCCATTACCTTGTCCCATTTCTGAAATGATTGCGACTTCCGGAAATGATCGAAGATCTGTGCTGCAATGAGAAGCATACCCGTCATTGGAGTCATTTCAGCATAATATTTGGTCAGCTTCTGTCAAGCTAATTTCACAGCGAAGAACAAGTCTTCCGTCCATTGAGTCTTCATCTCAGCCAAGGCTCACCTAACGCCATCCATATGATCGAACAAGTCAGTGTAGACTCTGATAACATGCTGCAACGCAACTATATGCCTCATCTATATCCACAGGTTCCAATATCGGAATGGCCTGAATACTTCTATGACTTACATAGCTATGGTCCATTCATCCTGTGTTGTAAAGAGTGGCCGGTAATCGCTGTATTTTGGATTGTGCAGCGACTCGCAGGTGGATTTCAGTAATTGGTAGGCTCACTCAAGCAACTGCAGTGTCGAATCCCAAAGTGTCTTCACATCCATAATAGATAGTGCCACAATGCGCACTTTGGCTGGTTGACAGTCAATGAACATGTTTCGATGACCAGGTGTCAGCATAATCGATACAGCAATCATTCTCTGCTATATGAAGGTCAGTTCCAGGACTTTCAAAAAATGTTGAAATACGTACTTTCTCAATTATCTTTGCGAAACCTGGTCTCATGCTGACACCTTAATGATTCGAGCATTGCCCTCTCTTTGCAGTGTTTGACTCTTTCGAATGTGTATGCTGTCATTCTCTCCAAATTGCTGATCGGGCTTGTGGGTTTCCCGAGACTTGGTGCGGCCTTTTACACCCAGACTGCTCATGAATGCACCTAAAGCCAGCTGTATGACGTGCACCATGCATGGTATGTGGTTTCTGAATAAAGGCCACTCGATCCCGGAGGCCTCAAGCGTTGAATGCAGTTTGCATGTAACGGAGAAATTTGAGGAATCATCACCTGTCCTAATTCCAAGCCAACGGCCGTCAGTAAGTTCAACACGATTAAGCACGTCCTTCAAATATAAGGCTAGCCTCGCTCCAGTGTGTTGGCCCTTGATGTATCATCAATAATTCCCTTTCGAAAGCCGAAAAGAATAGGCAAACAACCTCATTGGATGCAAGTTGTACTTCACTCCATTCCCAATTTCGATCCATATAGTAAGTAATGACTGAGGTGATTGCTAGTGTGTTCATTGATCTCCATCTGTCGAAAGCTACACTAACTTCATTTTGTGATGGCAATGGCGTCTTAATTGCATCCAAGGTCTGTGCATATTCCCTCCAACAAATGTTGCTGAGGGTGGTGGCGGAAGGCAGCAGTAGTTCACTGCGTAATGCTCTATATGACTGTTGTAGCTCAAGATTTGATATGGCGTTCCAGGGCATATGAGCCGAAACAAATCATAACATGAGGTAGGGATCCCATGTGTCTTGGACAAATTCGGATGTTTCAAAGTTCTTCACTATCAGTTTAGAGGGTTTAGTCTCTCATTTTGGTCAATATGGATCAACCTGGATGTCAAATATGAATTTCCTCCGCAAACTCACTATTGTAATTTCTTTGACTTCCTTGCCTCTTCAGGATGGCCAAAGCTGTTTCATCTACCATCGAACTAGTCAATTCAGTAACTTGTTAATCTGTTAATTCGTTTAACTTTGTGATGTGAGCTTTTGACAGCAAGTGTTTCCCCATTGCGCTGGTCTCATGTTTTGATGGATGGCGAAGAACTCGATGAGAAACGATACATATCATTCCAGCGCTGCCGGTTTCCTCAATTCTGCGGTGCAAATGAAATTGACATGAAGACGCCTGTCTAGAATTTTCCCAAGCAATAGTACGTTTCAAACCTCCATTCATTGAAGCCCAGCAAGCGTCGAGGATGATTTGTATAGTAAGGTGGCTCAAATCACAAATGAAGATACATTCATTTTTGGAAGCGATCATAACCTTTACCATTGAGGTATTTTACGATTCTGAATTCAACATAGTGGTAGGAATACTAAATCTTGGAAATCTGACGCAAGTGACTGCCAAAAGTCACGTGATAGTACAGCAGAATGCGGGTTCCTAACCATTGACTCTGGAGCTACAAGCCACCAAATCAGATATGTGAGACATTGCATGCATATTTGTGAAGTTGTATACAGAGACACATTAAAAGGACTGACTGCATAAAACTCAAATTGGGAACAGCGCAATGCACTTCATTGCTGTGTTGCTTATTGAGCCTTCAGGAAAATCATTGAGGCTGTGTGGGTGCTCAATTGTAGGAGGCGGACGCGATATTGTGACTAGAATTTTTGCTAATCCAGGCTGCCGATAGGTTGAATGTGGGTTAGTTGTGTTCCATTGCCCTGATAATATCCAAGATGGAAGATCAAAAATCGTTGGCGCTCTGTTGACGCTCATTTCAGGATATAGTTACAATGTTGTCACAAGCATTTTTGCCTAACCAGGTGGCCGATAGCTCAATTATGGATTCATGTGGTCGCACAGCCCCATGATTATTGAAGATGCAAGGCCTGAAATCATTGACGCACCATTGACGCTCATATTTAGGAAATAGCAGTGATGTTATCGCAACCATTGTTGCCTAGACACGTGGGCGATAGTACATTTATATCTGAATGTTGCCGCACAGCTCTTGGATTTTCCGAAATGCAAGGCCAAAAGTCGTTGATCCTCCATTGACGCTCATTTCTAGGACATAGTAGCGACGTTACAGCGACCATTTGTGCCTAGAATGGTGGCGCATGGTCCGATCATGAGTTACTGTCACCACGCAACCCTTGGGATTTTCCAAGATGCAAGGCCTTAAATCGTTGACACTCCACTGACGCTCATTTTTAGGGTGGGGCAAAGAGCATGTTGTTCGCCTTTTTGGTATAACGCCGCCCAATACATACAGAATGTGACAATGCAGCATTTTGACTGCCGAGTGTGTAAGACTAAAAATTGCTGACACTCTGTTGACACTTTCATTAATCACATCGATACAAACTTCGTACACTCATGGATCATATGTAATGAAACGTATACTCATTATTGACATCCAACAGTGCGTTTGGGAGTATTATCATTTGCATCCAGAAGCTTTTATACCACTCAATTTCTGATCAACTTCTATCCATGTTGTCAGAGTGAGAAATGATGTGGTGCTATCGCATTCCTGCGCTTGCGGCCAGCAAATTACGGCATGTAGATCATTTCACTAGTTTTCGGTAAATATAGCTCGAGTTCCTCACCTTTCCTCATCCAGCCCCTTCTCCTCGATTTCCATGACATACCATAAGCAATTTCAATTATCTCAACCATGGGCACCAGGTCTGTCTGGAGAGTTGGGCAGTTGGATGCATGGATGCATGCGGCATAATGGTCGTCATTAAGACAGATTCATATTGGGCACGGACAGCTCCTCCAATGACTCCTATGACATCAGTCACTTAAATGTTGTTTGTATATTTCGTCCCTGATATGGTGGTTGCTTCCTCACTTCACAGTAACCTGCAAACCGAAATTGAACGTTTTGGCCATCTTACAGCCTGATTTGGATTTTATACCTTTCGGATGGTGCGTTTGACCCTTGCACATGCACAGAGGAATTATCATGTCTCACAATTTGGTTACTGAAATTGAGTACAAGCTGACAAATAGCAAAATCGGGACACATATTTTTTTTCACCGAAATTTGAAGTCAACTATACCAATATGATTCTCTATTCCTCTGCAGACACAGGAGCCGTCATCATATCTTCATCGGAATCCGATTTCCATAGAGTGATTGGCTTGGTACGCTCAAAGCAGTGGTATAAGGTTACAAGTTCGACAGGCTTGCATTCCTGAATGACTGATGAATCGGGCTTGGCAGCGGGCGCAAGACCAAATATACTTGTGCTTGACTGCAGCTTCCCAGAATCTTGCCCGATAGGACTACTTTCTGATCGAGAAGTCCCTTGCCGCATATGCATTATTCCAGGGACATTGTCAAGACACTCCATATGCTCTCGAATCATTGTAGGTGCAGGTGCCACTGCATCATATTCGGTTTGAGATTAAACCACTGTTGGAACCCGTGCTGCAGATTTACCATACTTGGTATCTCTTCCCCGGGAGAGATCAGCTGCATCCTCACATCCCAGTTGTTTCGATTTGGCAAGCTTTATCTGCTTCTGACAAAACCTCTCTATGCACTGCTGTACCATTTTTGTGATTGTGTCCATCACCCAGCGGTGTTCGTCATCTTTGCTCAGCTGGCCCTGCTCTGGCTGTTCATCATCCTCATCCTCCCCATCCTCTCCATTGTTGAACTTGCAAGATCACTCAGACTGTCTCCGATAGCAACCATCATCTCCTAAAAAGACTTTTCGGGTTCTCTGTTCATCAATCCGGCGTGTTCAGCTTTCCTTGTATCATCCTGCATTTGCTGAACCATTCCCACTTTGTCTTGAACTCACTTTCTTGCCCCAGCGGTCTCTCTCTCAATATAATCCTCAATCGGTTTTACTTTCTCTTCAGCCCTTCAGAAGTGCGTGTCTCGTGTTTTAATGACCACAATCTTCTTTTTGGATTGCGAGCTGCTGAATGCTCGAAGGGTTCGGAATCTCCCTGCTCCCAGGCCGCAATTGCCTTCATTTGCTTGATGACACCGTTGGGTGGACCATTTCGCTGAATTGCCGTATTTGCGTGCAGGAAGTGGCGATGAGATCTTCCTTGGGGTACTGACGATTGCAGTTTGCGTTGAGTTTGTTGTGGGGTGAGATGATGGATGTTTCAAGATATGGACAATATGGAAGCAAGCTGCGTATTTTATGTCAAGGTTGGTACATTTACTCATGTTGAACAAAGCAAAAACTCGCTATTGACTGTCAATACCGCGGGAGTAGTTAGGCTAACTGTACAACATCACTTGATTGCTCATGTCAGTATCTTGTTATATCCCAGGGATTCTTTGAGATAAACATCAGCAGACATCCTTCCCCTCATACAATGTCCTATGTATTTCTGACTATCATGCAATGTCGGCTGTCGTACACCGCAATTCATCCCTGTTAACAAACACACAACCTGGGACCTACTTATTGCACATCGCTGGGTGGTGGGAAACCCCTGCAACTTGCGGCCATACGGAGCAGGATTCATCTTGAGTTTATGGAACATCTCGGCTGCTACTTATTCCATTCTGACATGAAGCTAACTATATAGCCCTCAGGACTTCCCACTTCTTTTTGTTATCATCTTCCTCTCCAATTCCACACCAGCAAATCATGGAAACCCAACCACCCCAGCCAGGAGAGAGCAGATCGATATCAAGCCGATTTGCGGCTGCTACATCAAATGCGTCACTCATTGGGACACAGCACGAACGCAGACACCAGTTGGTCCACTGCGTCGCTGCCGATGCAGCCACCAGAAATATAACCCAGGATGGATATTTATAAATGGTCCGTGAAACTGGAAGTAGCGCGAATGAGAAGCAGCATGTAGTTGGATGTAAAGATATGCATGTGGTGGTAAATGCCCGTCGATTAACTGGATACAGTACTGCGGTTGTCGGTAGAGAGCTACATGACTAATTCGTCGCTGCCCGTAATGGCAAACCTACATGGTCGAAAAAGGCATTTGTCCTCACGGTCCACCAAATCGAACATCATGATGTCATTAGCTCCGGGATTTCCGTGGACGAATTTCCTGATAGGCATCCCTGTGAGTGGACGACACAGGCTTCAATCACCTTTGAGGAGGCTATGGAAGCATATATGGATGAGGTAATCGCCAAATCTCATTGTTACAAGCAGCAACCAATTCCTTGTAGGTTTTCAACATGTCTGCTACCATGGCAAGGTAAGGAGGTCGGGTACAGCTGGAACAGTCGGACATGCGCCTGGCCTTGAATATGGGGAGAATCGCCAAAGGAGGGTGTTTGTGCGCCTCAATAGATGAAATGCAATTGCAGATCAGGACACCTCACGCGGAGGTCTGAGAAGAGATGAGAAGGGGTGTTGAGTTTCCTGGGCGTAGAAAGGTGAAGGCTGCGATAGAAATACATCCAGCTATGTTTCGTCAAATCCACACAGCCAGATGGCTTCCTTGCCAAAGTGGTACTGCAAACAATCCACAGACTCGATGGAGACACATAGGATCAGGCACATCTCCACCTGACCAATGCAGACAACCGACTGCAGAGCTGACGCCACCTCTGCCCGAAACGCCATTAGCCCCAACTGGTAACAATCGTGGAGCTCAATTTTCAGAAATTGTCAATGTGGCAGCCAGATATGCGTATTCACATACATCTCATCCCTGTGCTGACTTTTCACTCTTGATGCATCTGCCCAGGATGGCCAGCATGATACAGATTTTGATCGAGATATGCTGACTGATGAAGGAACATCAACTGCTTAGTACACTATCTAATGTGTGGTAATGCAGCTGACATCCATTTTGAAGACCAGAGCGGCCTATTGAGCGAACCTGCAAGTGATGATGAGCATTGATCGCAAGGCACTGGATTTTGGAGTATATTATTATATATTTATATGTATTATTAAAGAACAATGTTGTGATCATGAAGAAAGTAAATGAAAACCCTAGAAAGGCAGACTAAACAATGTGCATGATGGACTACATTGAATCGAATGAATGCATACTGTGGATACACCCATGGCAAAATGAGCGTCAATGGATCATCAGCAATTTTGGGTCAGGTAAGTCTGGTAGTTAAAAATTGATTTGGTCGTGGTTATACATAATTGAAGTATTGGCCACCTTTATTGGCGAAAATGATAGCAACACACTCCCTACCTCATCTTGAAAATGAGCGTCAAAGGAGGGTCAAGGTTTATTCGTGATGGGTTCTGGGTGATCACACCGCCGTTAAGTTGCAGGCAGTCGTAAAGGAATCATTGGCCTCCTTTATAGGTGATGCAGGTTGCGATACCCTCCCTGCCCCATCTTGAATATTAGCGTCAACGGAGTGTCAACAATTGTTGCTTATGCATCTTGGGCAATATGGGGTGCGACTGGTTGCTAACAGTCATAAATGAATGATTGGCTGCCTTTATAGGCAAAGGAGAAAGAGAAACGCTCCCTGCCCCATCGTTAAAAGTTGCATCAACAGAGTGTTCTTGATTGTTGGTTGTTTATCCTAGGTAATATGGGGTGCGACAGGATGTAAACTGTCATAAATGAATTATTGGCTGCCCTTATCGGCCACAGAGAAAGAGAAACGCTCCTGCGCCACCTTGGAAATAAGCGTCAACGGAGCATCAACAATTGTTGATCGTGTATCTTGGGTAATATGGGGTGCGACAGATTGCAAACAGTCATAAACAAATCATTGGCTGCCTTTATAGGCAAAAGTGTAGGCGGAACTGTCCCTGCCCCATCTTGGAAATCACCGTCAACGGAGCATCAACAAATGTTGGTTGTGTATCTTTGGTAATATGTGGTGCGACAGATTGCAAACAGTCATAAACGAATTATTGGCTGCCTTTATAGGCAAAGGTGTAAGTGAAACTGTCCCTTCCCCATCTTGGAAATGACCGTCAATGGAGCGTCAACGATTGTTGGTTGTGTATCTTGGGTAATATGGGGTGCGACAGGTTGCCAACAGTCAGCAATGAATTATTGGCTGCTTTATAGGCAAAAGAGAAAGAGAAACACTCCCTACCCCATCTTGAAAATGTGCGTCACCGGAGTGTCAATGATTGTTTGCCTTCCATCGTAGTTAATCACAGGGTGATATGGCCGTTATGGTCTATATACATCACTTTGCCTGCTTTTATACACTAAAAGGCTCAAGAATACCTAGTGGTAGCCCTGTAAATGAAATAAGTTGTTACAGTCCTGGAGGATGTGGCGGGAATATCCCGTACATATCTGCCTATAAAGGCTGCCATCTTTCTCTGTTTGCATACTTGTGATCAAGCACCACTCATAGTACGGACGATGCAAGACCAGTAATCATTGACACTCCAATGACGCTCATTTTCAAAATGGGGTAGGGAGCGAATTGCTTTCTATTTTTGATATAAAGGCGGCCAATACTATGTTTATGACTGTGTGTAATCAGTCGCCCCTGAGATTACCCATGATACACGATGAAGAATCTTTGAGGATCCTGTGATGCTCATCTTCAGGTTCTGGTAGGGTGCATGTGTCTGTTCATTTTGATCACTAAGGTGGCCAATACATCGAAAATACACCGCGATGTACCAATGTCACTATTTCACAAATATCAGTAGCATCTCTCGGTGAGAACATATATGTGGAAACGGAAGCGCAGGACTGGAGATTGGTACCGAGGGGTGTATCCAAACCAGGCGAAACTTGCGCGTTGCCGGGTACAGGTCCGGGTTTGGCCCACCAGGAGTCAGCAGCTCCGGATTTTGGACAGGTCTGGAACTGAACTGACCTGTTATCACAGTCCAAGCCCGGACCGCTGGCGGGTTACCGTGACCCATTAATAACACTACTGCTTGGTAATCTAAACACCGGAAAATTCAATGTCATCATGAAACCTTTTGTATTTGGACCTTTCCAATTTCAAGCCAGCTTTCTGTAAAAGGTTCAGTACAATCCACATGCAATTCGGATGCTTCTCTGTTTTTCAACTATGGATCAATAGATCAGATAGAAAAACAGCAATGGTATTATATTGCCTAGGATCAGATACAAGCAGGTGGTTTATGACGGGTATGCATTGACTGGGTGTGTTGGCCAGTCCAACAGGAAGCAGCATCAACTCACACAGCCCATACGTAATCCAGAAAGCCATGTCATGCCGATTGCTGGCATATATTCAAATTTCATGATGACCCAAGGCTATATCTATCTTTGAGACTCAGGTCGAACCTCCTAGTGGTTGGACATGCTTGTGGATTTGAGGGAGAGGGTATCGATCCTTCTTGGTGATGTGGTTAACTGTCTGGTAATCGATGCACATGCCCAATCCTCCATTTATCTTAGGTACAAATTCGAAAGGTGAGCCATGATTGGTGCTGCTTGGCCATATCCAGCGATTGTGAAAGGCCTTCTCAAATTGTCATTGTAGCTCCATGTCTTCATTGGGGGACAAATGATATTGAGGTCTGTATGGAGCTTTTTCAATTTTGTCTGGTGATCTGTCCATTGTACATGGCGGTTTAATATGTGTGGTCATATGCCGGTTCTGGGAATAAATCACAATTCTCGATGTCGCGAAGGATGTGTTGGATTGCTCCTGACGGCTGCACAATCTCAGGCTTGTTGTACTGCACCTGATCCACAAATGCCCTTTTTAAAACATGATGATACTTGTGACAGAGTTGTTTCTTGCCAATAATTTCAATGCCCATAGCCCAGGCTGCTTCTTTGCAAGCATTGTTGTCTGGTTTGCTGTCTGGCTGAAGGCTACCAACGTAATGGATTTGCACTGCCATTTCTCTGTTTGCATATGAGATTATGCCTTGAGTTATCCATATTTGGTATGTACTGTGGTTGATACGATATGTTTGAGTTTTATCACAGACCCAGCGCTTCCAGAGGATGATGTTGATTCCTTTCATGTTGTACACGGTGAACCACCCCATATATGCATTTCCGTAGTTCCCCAGTTTGAGTTTCAGGTGCAACTGATGCCGTCTCTCAATGCTGTCTTCTTCCTTGTCATTCACCAGCTCCATGACCATCCTGTCACCATCTCTCTCCACTGATACTGCCTCTTTCTTTGTTGATATTTCCACAGTCTCACATGTTACAAAATTCTCCAATGCCCCATCGTCGATCGCTGTTTTGGCCGCTAATGTACTATAGGTCATTATTCTTTTTCTACTGAAGCTTGCCATTGAGATGGAGAAGATCTGTGGCGTGGTTATCACTGACTTGGAGATGATGACAATGAGTGAACTTTTTAATTACCAACAAATTTGTAGTTATAGTTTCAGGAAGTTGATTCACAGCTCATCGCTCCCATCATAATTTTCTGTACCCGAATTATCAAGCTAATCATTCAGATTGTGTGCACTGTCGGATAATTCCTGCACCTGAGGCTGCTTGCTAATGTCATGTTCTCCTCCCAAGGTCTGGGCTAATTGCAGGATCTATCGTTTTCCTCCCCCTCCACCTCCGTGGTCTCCATTCATACAACTCCGGCTGGATCCTCTTTGTCTTTGTTCGCAGCCGCTCTATTCCCTGTCCACATGGCCCTCACCTTCTCCTCATTTCGGCACATGCAGGCGTGGTGACTAAATTCTCTACAAGCATATCACTGCATCAGTTGTTGATTCTTCTGCTGCTGCCATCTCTCTGTTTGACTTCCATTTCTTCTAAATATCAGTTGTGTCAGTTAGGTCTTGCAGTGAAGCACGGCATCCACTGATGAGACATGGTCCATAATGTAGTTTTGCAATGCTGTAGGCTGATTTCCCAATGTTTCAATCAATGCCTTGGACACTGCTGGGTTGCTCTCAAAGTTGAACAGATATGAGTTGCAAAGGCATTGGTCTGAGAGTGTTGCACGGGGTTGAAGCTGGCATCGAAGCACTCAGCAGCATTCATCAAGTGTTTAAACACACTTGTCACCATTTATTCGTAGTGACTCTCAATGCTGAGTTACCCTTCTCAAAGCATCGGCAGAGAGTCAAGGCATCTCTGACTATGGCTGTGATGTCTTCCCAATTTATGCCTGCACTTGAGTACACCAGAAAACAGTAGTTGATAGTGTCAGCAACAAATCTGGGTAACCAGCCAGCAGTCCGGGTTTGGACCCCGAACACCGTTCCGTTTGGTCCCAGACACATTCAAAAACCCGACCTGCTGCCTCTTGCCATGAGAAACCAGGACCAGGACCCGTGAACATGTAGGTTTGGCCAGGTTTGGGTACACCCATCGGTTCCAATCTCCAGTTCTGCTGCTCTGGTGTGTCTATTTATGGTCAGATGAAGATATCCTACTGTTAATCACAAGATATTGACTTTAGTATGTTGTTGCCTGTTTTTGATGTATTGGCCACCTTTATAATCAAAAAAAATAGAGACACACTCCCTGCCCCATCATGAAAATGAGCGTCAACAGAGCATCAATGATGTTTGGTCTTGCATCTTGGCTAATCTGAGTGGCGATTGGTTGCAAACATTCATAAATGAGCTATTGCCCACCTTTATAGGCAAAGGAGACAGCGACATGCTCCCTGCCCCATTCTAAAAATGTGCGTCAACAGAGTGTCAACAATTTTTGGCCTTGTAAGTCAGGTAATTAATAAGTGACTTTGTTGCTTTGAAGCATAATGAAAGTATTGGCTGCCTTAATGGGCAAAAACTCTAGTGATGGCATTGCTACTATCTCATAAAAATGACTGTCAACAAAGCATCAATGATTTTTGGCATTGCATCAGGGTGAATCAAAGCGCGATGTGGCCGTTATGGTCTTTATACACAGTTTTGACCAATGTTATAGTCTACAATGCTCATGAACACTTAGTGGCAGCTTTGTAAATCAAATACATTGTTACTGTCCGGGAGGCTGTTGCAGGAATACCTCTTTCTTATCGTTCAATAAAAGCTGCAAACTACTGGTTGATAGTTGTCTGCAATCAGGTGCCACTTAGATTACCGAAGATGCAAGATCAAAAATCATCAATGTTCCATTGACGTGCCTTTGCAAGATGTGGCAGGGAGCATTTAACTTTCTCTTTTGCCTATAAACGTGGCCAATACTTTGATTATGTATAACAGCAACCAAATCACTTTTTAATTACCTGAGTAACAAGACCAAAAATTGTTGACGCTCCGTTGACGCTCATTTTGACACAGGTGTATCCACAATATGCAATCATTTTGTATTGTATAATATATCATTAATGGTGTTTTGGCGGCCTTTCTATCACCTTCATGTACTTTCTCCTTTATCACAACATTGTTCTTTAATAATTCATATAAATATTTCCTTTAAAATATACTTTGAACTGTCCCCTAATTGTAGATAATAATACACTCAAAAATTCCGTTTCTTTCTATCAATGCTCATCTTCACTTGCAGATTTGCTCAATAGGCTGCTCTCATCTGCAAAATGGATGTCAGCTGCATTACCACACAGCAGATAGTGTACTAACCGGTGGATGTTCCTTCATCAGTCAGCAAATCTGAAATGATATCTTTATTGTGCTTGCTATCCTTGACATATGCATTAAGATTGAAAAATTGAGTGTTGGGAAGAGGAGTATGTATATACACATATCTGGTTGGCGCACCTTCGATTTGGGAACCTTGAGATCCCTCAGTGAGACTGGGTGGCACCGGTGGCGTTCCAGGCAGAGGTGACTTCACTTCTGTTGTCCGCTGTCTGCGTCCGTCTGGTGGAGGTGCACCTGTTCCTTTGTGCCTTCACCACGTCTGTGTACTCTTTGCTGTCGCATTGTAGAGAGGAAAGTGGCTGTCTATTTGATTTTCACGAACCATAGCCGGGTGTCTTTGTATTTCAGCATACACTATTCTTTGCCCAGGAAACTCGACCCCTCACTTCCTCTCTTCCTGGACTTTGGTGCGAGGTTTCATAGACAATTATTGCGTTTCCTTTATTGCGGCACACGAAAATCCTCCTTTGGCCATTTTGGCCGTACTCAAGGCAACGCACATGTTGGACTGTTCTAGCTGTAACTGACCTCCTTGCCTTGCTATTGTAGCAGACATGTTGAATACCTACAAGAAATTAGTTGCTGCTTCTGAAAGTGATATTTGCCTGATACCTCTACCATATACGCTTCCATAGCCTGCTCTATGCTGTTTAAAGCCTGTTTTGTCCACTTACAGGGACGCTTACGATGTCATTTGTCCGCGGAATTCGCAGGGCTGATAAAATCGTCATGTTCAATTTCGCTATCTGAGTAGAGAAATGTCCGATTCAACAATGGAGGTTTCCCATTATGGGAAGCGATGAATTGGTCACGTAGCTGTCTACATATACCAGCGCGACATTAGGTAGTTTGTTCACGGCCGTCTACCTTGATATGGATTTACTCACATCCTATGAGATCATGGTTCTTATTCTTGCTACTTCTGGTTTTACGGACCTTCTTGACATGTGCGTCCTGGGTTATATTTTCGGTGGATGAATGGGCAGCATTGCAGTGGACCAACTGGTGTCTGTGCAGCGGCTTTGTCCCTGCAGGTGACACATTTGATGAAGCGCCAGTCTGTCAGCTCAATTCAGATCCACTCGCACCTTGCGGAGGTATTCGAGGAGCCATGATCTGCTGCTTTGGAAAAGGAGAGGATGATTATCACATATTGAAGTAGGAAGACCTGAGGAATATACAGTCAGCTTCTAGACAAAATGAAATGAGTAACAGCCTAGTTGCATGCTCTACCCAAGCGGATTTGTACTGTGTATAGCTGCAGGTTGCAGGGGTTTCCAACCGCCCGGCGATTTGCAGTAATCCAGTCCAATGTTGTGTATTTGGTTACAGGGATAAATAAAGGCGAACAACTGCTGAAATCTCATGTTAGTAAGATACAAACAGCAAATTGTTCGACGGAAAGAACCTCTGGTGATGCTTGTCTCGAGAAATTCCTCGGATCTTCTATGTCACAGAGGCTAAAAATGCACTCATGTTGTATGGATAGCATGACTATTCGCAATGTAGTGACAGTCAAAATGCATATTTTACTCTGTTCAAGTTGATCCAATGTACCAACTTTGACAAAAAAGACGCAGCTTGCTACCATATGGTCCATATCTTGCAACATCCAACATCTCTCCCAACAACAAAGTCAATACAGGATACACTGGTCGATGCTCCCAAAAACAACCATTTGCTACTTCCGGCAAGCGCATACAGGAAATCTATACAGCGATCCTCACCAGAATGTCATTCAGCAAATGAAGGCAACAACGCCTCGGCAGCAGAAAGGGTCCAAGACCTAGTAGTATTGCGTAGTGTGAGATCTAAAGAGCAGCCTGCTGTGGAGAAATGACGACAAACGCAGTTTTTAAGCAATGAAGAGAAAGACATATGGATCATGGATTATGTGGATAGAGGAACTGCTGCAGCAAGCAACATGGTGCAGACGCAGAGACAACGATTCAGCAAGAGTAGAAAGATATGAGATATGCTGAAGAGGTGGGATTGACAACCAGAAAGTCCGAAAAAACATTTGAGAAGAGGTTGAATGCTATCGGAGACATACTGAGTGGTCTTGCCAGTTCCAACGATGAGGAGGATGGGGAAGATGAGGAAGAAGATGAAGAAGTTACAGAGCTGGGCAAGCTGAGCGAAGATGATGAACCCAGCTGGGTGATTGGTACAATCTGCAAAATGGTACAGCAGCACATGGAGAGTTATCGGCAGAAGCAGATGACATTTGACCAATTGACGTAACTGGGATCGGGGTACACCTCCAACTCCATCCGGGAGAGAGATACGAAGAAGGGGGTGGCCGAATTGAACATTTGGGCAGTGGTTAAGCTGTGAACACAAAACATTGCAGCTGCATCTGCACTGATGACATTTGCTGAGCTTATGCAGAGTCTTGATATTGTCCCAGGGGAGTTGCAAATGCTGCATGGATCTTCTCAGGCAGGAAGTAGTCATATGAGCCTAGGTTGCAGCAAACGACAGTGACACAAACGCAGAGCATCTGGCCTGCCCGATGGGGCGTATGATTCCTCACCAATTAAGAACCCGAACCCAGTTGAACCCATAAGCTTTTATCCCTCCATAAAGCCTCCCTAGCTAAGTACTAAACAGCGATCAGATTCGGATGAAGGAATGGTGATGGTTCTTGAGTGGTCGAAGAAACAGATAGGTACATCGCTATTTTTGACGACGTATCTCTTTGAAAAGCAATTAGTGTACCTATTTCGCCAAGTGTTAGCTCTTTCTTGTCTTCAGTGACGAAATTGTGAGACATGATAATTTGTCTGTGCATGTGCAACGGTCGTATGGGCTATGCGAAAGTTTTAGACCTCAAATCAAGTTCATATAGGACTAATGAACTTGATATTATCTTGGCTGGCATCGTTATGTGAGAACACAAAAACGTGATTAGAGACAAAATTTTCTAACAAAATTTAAGTCAGCGATGGCATATGAGTCATAAAAGGAGTGGGCAGTGTGGAATGCGAACCAGGATAAATGAAGACCGTGATGCTGCATTGATCCATGCATGCAACTGCATAACTCTCTGCTTAGACCTGGTGGACATGGTCATGATTGTGAGAATTGCTTATGGTAGGTCATGGAAATCGAGAAGAAGGAGCTGGATGAGGAAAGGTGAGTAATTTGGACTATATATATCAAAAAGAAGTTGGTGGATCTATATGCCGTACATTGCTGGCCGAAAGCGCTGGAATCTCCAAAGCCTATCTCATTCATTGCTCAGATAACGTGTATTGTGGTGGATCTGAAATCGAGAGGCCTAGAAGCTTTTGGATGGAAATGATTATACATAGAAATGATATATTGGCTATTAATAATGACTCTATGCATTATTGGATATAATTGTTGAGCATACAATGACTGTTAGTATGTCTTTAAGGTGGGCGTCAATGGAGCGTCAATGATTTTTAGTCTTACACTTTCTGCAATCAAAGGGCATCATAGTCACATCCTTCCAAAGTGACAGTATTGGCTGTCTTTATAGGTGAAAAGGCAAGCTCAACCCTTGTTGTACCATTCTGGAAATGAGCGTCAATGGAGCGTCAATGATTTCTGGTCGTGCATCTTGGATTATCAAAGGGCTGTTCAATGGCATTGACCCATCATCACAGTATTGGATGCCTGTATGGGAAAAGATGCTAGGGATGATATCACTACCACCTCCTCAAAATGAGCATCAATAGTGGGTCAAATATTTTTGGTCTTGCATCTTGGATAATCAAAGGGCTGTGCAATGGCATTAACCCATAATCAAAGCATTGACCGCCTTTCTGGGCAATAATGCTAGTAATAATATCGCTACCGTCTCCTAAACATGAGCATCAACAGAGAATCAACAGTTTTTGTGGGGGTTCAGTTACCTATACAGTAATGAACTGCATTGCATTGTTCCTAAATTGAGTTTTTAATGGTTAGTCTTTTCAATATGTCTTTGTATACAACATCTCAAATATACATGCAATGCCTCACAGGGCTTACTCCTTTCTTGCTTGTAGCATGAGAGTCAACATTTAAGAACCAGCTTTCCACTTTACTATAATGTAACTGATCACATTCTCTCAAGTCAAACTACACAGTTTTTACATTCGTACTGCAATGTCGAAGTCAAAATCTTTATTTACCTTGTTGCTAGATGTTATGATATCTTCCACAAATGAACTTATCCATATTTAGGATATGAGCGACTGTACTTTACTTATCATATTCCAATTGTACTGGGCTTCTATGACTGTGGGCATGAACCACTCAATTGCTTGAAGTGATTCTCGAAATGCGCCTTGGTAGGGTTTCTTTTTGCACTGTCGAATGGAGGAGACCAGCAACCCTGGCATTATATGTATCATTTGTCATCAAGTTCTTTGCCATCCATCAGAACATGAGACCAGCTCAATGGGGAAACACTTGCTGGCAAAAGCATACATCGCAAAGTTGAACAAATTAACTGAGTCAGTAGTCATTGAGTCGACTAGTTCAACGGTGCATGAATCAGCTTTGGCCATACTGAACAGAGAAGGAAGTCGAGGGATTAGAATAGTGAGTTAATAAAGGAACTTCATATTTGACATTTAGGTTTTATCTATATTAACTGAATTGACAGACTAAATGCTCCAAACTGGCAGCTAAGGATAATGTAAATGGTGAATTTCACCCAGACAACCGGAATCGCTGCCTCATATCAGGTTATGTTTCGGCTCATATTCCTGCCAATGTTATGGTAAACCTTGATCTATGATAGACATATAAACCATTATGAAGTGAGCTGGTGCTCACGTCCACCAGCACCCATTGCAACATTTGCCGGAGGGAATACTCACCGACTGTGGATGCAATTAAGAAGCAATTGCTGTCCACAAATAAAGTTAGTTTAGCTTCAGATGGGAGGACATCAACAAACAAATTAGCCATAACTTTGGTCACTGCATACTATATGGATCCCAATTGGGCATTGTGGGAAGTACAACTCACTTTCTTTGAGATTTATAGCCTATTTGTTTTCTATTTCAAAAGCTAATTCAGGATGATAGGTCAAAGGTCAACATCCAGGAGCGATGCTAGCCATACATTTGAAGTAAGTGCTTCTACATTTTGAGCTAACCGACAGATGTATACTTTGAATTGCGACTGATAAAATTTCTTTAATTAACTTGATGAGTTGGGAACTAAAATGAACCCTTGAGGCCTCCAGAAACGAGTGCCGTGCATTTAGAATTCACATACCATGCATGCTGAAACACATTCAGCTTGCTTTAGGTGCATTCATGAACAGTCTCGGAGTAAAAGGCTGCACCACATCTTGGGAAGCCCATGAGCGCAATCCACAATTTAGAGAGAATCAAAGCATAGACATTGGGAAGAGTCAAAAACTTCGGGAACAGGGCAATGCTAGAATCAACAAGGTGTCTTCCATGCGAACAGGTTTAGCAAAAATAATTGAAAAAGTACGTATTTCAAGACATGTTGAAAGTCCTGAAACTGACATTCATATAGCAGCGACTCCTTGCGGTATTGCTTACACTGACACCAGGTTGTCGAAACGAGTTCACTAAATGTCAAAAATCCAAAGTACGCATCACAAAACTACCTATAAAGCATAAGAAAACACGGTCAAATTTGACACTGGGGATGGTTGAGCAAGCCTACCTATTACTAGAATTCACACGCAAGTGGCGCACAAATGCAAAATACTGTTATTACCAGCCACTCTGCACACCATGGGATGAATGCACTATCGTCAAGTATGTCAGTGAAGTCTTGAGGCCATTCCAATACTGGACCCTAGGGATGTTGGAAGGGCATACAGTTACTCTGTATCGTGTTATCACTGTCTAGAAGGACATGTTTGATCAGATGGATGGCAGTATGTGAGCATTGGCTAAGAAGAAGAAACAATGGAAGGAAGACTTGTACTTTACCGTGACGTTTCCGTGACAGACCCTGTCCAAATCATATCCTGATGTTACTCCTATGAAGGGTATGCATATAATTTCGGCACTGATCGTTGATCCTTGATGGAAGTTGCAATCATTTAGGAAGAGAGACAAGGGAGTGGATATCAATCCTGAGGATGAGACTTCTTATACTACCAAACTCAATGAGGCATTTCAGAAGTTTGTGGAAAATGAATACTGTGCCAAAAGAAGAAAGTTGCCCATTATCAAAGCCGAAAGAGTACTGCACAACACTCTCTTACCCTCCAAAACAGCTTCTGGATCTGGTCAATCTTATGGCGATCCATATGATTTGTCCAGTGAGGAAGAAGAATACCCAACGCCTAAACATGTGGCTAAAATGACACCCAGACGAAGCGATTGGCCAGCATGCTCATTGGAAGCTGCAAAGCTCTATATGAAATCACCGCCTGAATCACCTAAAACGTGGGAGCATGTCAATCCAAATCTTAGTGGTTACCACTCTGACCTAATGAAGATTAGCAGGACATTTCGGATACCCCATATCACTGACTGGTGGCACCAACAAGAGCACACACGCTCGAAGTACACCAACTTCTCTGATGTGGCACGGAATATATTCTCTATCATTCCACACGGCGTGGGAGTGGAGGATGGTTTTTCCCTTGCGCAAGATAATATCGGCTGGAGGCAGTGAAAAACCACAGGTGGGACCCTTCGGGAACAAGTTGTACTATGGCAGTTGCCTCTAGCCAATAACAGGATATTTGAAGGCAATCATCCTGAATTGAATTTGACGAAGACTCAAAATGCCTTGGAAGTGCAACTTGAGGTGGAGGAAAGTACATTGCACACAACGCCCAAGGTTCACAACTTTTTCGAGACGTGACAGGGCAGCTATAATCCATGTACTACACACAAGGAATCTTGCGCTCAAAACAGGCAAATGACAGCTATAAAATCCATTTCAGGTACTGAAGAGATCGTCAAAGCATCCTAGTCAAACTTTCAACACAATACTGCGGCTGCATTCAAGTTGTCAGAATGATCACCTTTGCCACCGGCTTTGTCTGCAAAGGTCCTCTCTAGAGGACGAACTGAAGTAATAAATGTCCTCTGCATTCAAAGAATCAACCATATTACAGCCGAAAGTGTTCAGGACAGTGCACCTGAAAGCATTTCGGACACCCAAAATTGGCTTGATCGGCATGGTGACTAGGATAACCCAAATGATAGCGAAAACGAATGAGAGGAAGATAATCCAGCCGATCTAGAGCTAAACAACAGCATTGAGGATGCGGATGGCCCAGAGCGGTGAGATCTCTGTGCCGCACTCAATGTGCCTGGAGTGATTCGGCCAACACAGAGGTCAACAAAAATGGCCAAACGGGGTTGATGACGGTCAATGCATTCAAAACGAGAAGGAATGAAGGGAACAAGAAAACGCAGGTCAGAATGCAACAATATACTTTCACAAGGTTCTGTATGTTGCTTGACCGGGAATTGCATATAGAGAAATATTATGGGAGAATTGTGAGCAGATGCATGTGATTATTGGTTGATAAACAGATGTATAGTGGGTGAAATGAATCATTTAGCAAGATGTATAAAATTTGATAGAAAGAGAGCGAAAAGTGCATGAATATTAATGGGCTCAGCTTTCTGAAAAGGCCGATTCGCAATCAGTCAGAAAGGCAAACAACAAGTTCAAATACTCATCAATACATTTATTGATGGCAGCAGATTTTGAATGGACAATATATTAAAATGAACATTACAGGTGCATCAACAATTTTTAGTCTTGCAAGTAATGTAATTGAGAGGGAATTTGGTCACTGTGATGCATAGCCAACATATTGGCAGCCTTTAAAGGCAAAAGAGAAAGCAACACGGTCACAGCCCCATTCTGAAAATGAGTGTCAATGATTTTTGGCTTGCATCCCGGGTAATCTAAGTGGCAACTCATTGCAGTCATCGATCAATGAGGTATTGGCTGCCTTTAAAGGCAACGACAACAGTGACACACTCCCTACCGTATCCTGAAAGTGCGCGTCAACAGAGCATCAACGATTATTGATCATGGATCTTGGGTAATCTATATGTCGCTTTGTGGCAATAATTCATATATGAAATACTGATGGCCTTTTCAGGCAAAACAGTGAATGACATCTATGTTACGCCATCATATAAGTGAGCATCAATGGATTGTGAACCATTTTTGCACTTGCATATTGGGTAATCAAGGCATCGTGTTGATACTTGAGCTCATTACAGAACGATTGACTGCCTTTATTGGCAAAAATGCAAAACATAAAAGGAAAGACACAGATTCCAAAATAATCAATATCGCAAACTGGAAAACCTGCAAAAAGAAATTTCTGCATGTCGAATACATGACTTTGATGAGATACTATTATCAAAGAACAAAAACAAGAGCAATATATGAATCTAAAGATGAACCCGCTGCACAACCCACTGACAACCCACCCAATTCAGATGGGTTGGGAGATTTCCATCGAAGCTTACCTGAGGTGACAGTGTGGGTGCATTAACAACACACACCATGAATTTGATAAAGGTTCAGTTCCGACCCAGACCCGGACCTGAAGCAACAGTCTGGAACCATTGGAAACACTAGTGGTTGACCCAAACGGCATCATTCTAGTGAAACTGAAGCAGTGCCATGGCTGGCCAACTGTTTGTCAACCAGATTCCAAACTCATCTGTCACGTCTAACTCCAGCGCACAAGGTGCAAAGTGGCAGTGCAGGGTGGACAGGAAGAAGGTGATGGCATCAAGGGTTCTTGTACCATTGTAAGTTGGCAATCCAGTCATCTTGATATTGAATATGTTAATGCTAGAGTTAGTTGGGAATGTCCAGATGGGTGAAGAGTTAGCCTTCACTCGAATTAAGGTGTTGTTTGTAGTGTTAAGTTCTACCATGGCCGACTTCATCTGCTCACTAATCATATCTGTCTCATCATCAGCAGATGCCTATGTATTCTTGGGTTGTTTGACTGACTATAATGCTAGAACAAGTTCGGCTCATATTGAGTTATGGAGCATGCCATCGGTGGTGATCTTTCATATTAGCTTAATCATCACCTTTATGGTTTCATTGTTAACCAGGAGCGGCACCACATCAGTCTTTGTATTGTCGTAGGCATGCGACCCCGATCTGTTGGACTCCACCTGTTTCACCACCACAGCCTGGACTGTTTACATTCAGTCACTTCTGAAAATCCACAAGTTCATCAGCGACTGCATCCTGTTCACATCTGGCATTTTTGTGGATCCAGATTAGGTCTTTCACTGTTTTGCCGTACTCATCTCAGATTGTGTTGAATCAAATGGCATCCTCATCAGGGATGTACTCCTGTGCAATCACCAGTGGGTAATTGATGATCTCTTTACAGTTGGCTTGGTTGTCATCCATCTGCTCTTCTGGGACACTGAACCCCTCTGGCCATGTATATGTGAAGATGCCGCTAACTCTAGGAGCTGTCAACATACAAGCCATGTCTAAACTATTGTCCTGTCAAACTTTACCATGGTTAAGATGCACGGCAGCAGGTGTCATGTTTGTTGTTATTGTGTTTTGTTGGGGAAATATTACACTTTTTCACGCTTGGAAAGTTATCAGTGGTTGATTCCACTACTGTTCGTGCAATCAAAATCGGGCTGCAGCACATATAAGGTGCAGGAGGAGTCAATCTGAAAGTGTTACCACGAATGTGGTGGTACGACATGACACTAGTCCATTCTGTGTATCAGTGAGTGATCTCTATATGGCCGTTGATCCACTCAATTGTTTCAATGTGCATGTCTCTGTTTCTGGCCTGTACACTCTGCAGAGCCACACCGTATATCACTCATTCTTTCTCTCCGCAAGAATGTAGACGGCTGCAACCTCAAGCTATTGAATGTAAAACTGAATATATCGTGAATTGAATCTAGAGCTTCTCTTTGGGTGAACTAGGACTTCGTATCTTTCCCAACCTTTGAGAGATAAGCTTTATCAATCAGAAGCTCCTAATCCTGGATGTGAAACTGAGTCCCCGATCCCAAATCCAACAGATAACTGTAGACAATTGTTGAATATGCTCCATCTAGCAATAGTTCCCGAATGGAACCATTCTTCTGTTGTAACAATGTGGAATTTGGGATGTAGTCACTATCATATGTCTGACAGAGGAGCAATAAACTTAGTTCAGGACTTCCAGCTTGTTGAGTTTGTAGATGTACATTGAGACATGGACTGCTGGGTAATTGACAAACAGATGGTGTAACTACAGGAGCAACAGCTAATGCCTACTGACAATCATGCGCTTCAATAGCTAATTCCCAAGCATTTACCAGCATCCAGTACCGCTTGTTGGATAATAGTGGCCAAGGACTTTCCATCAATACGATTCCCTCCCTGATCATATTTGTCACCTGAAAAGTAGCCTTTAAGTTTTTGGAATATTCACATTTCTACCGGCCTTGGGTGATGGAACATTTATAGCTCTACTAGACCTGGTTAGTGGGGGGGCCTGAGCGGGTGGTGGATGGTCAGACTCAGATAATTTGTCGAAGAGTGTTGACTTTTGGCATTCAACCACAGGTGGTGCCATTGCCACAGGTGGATTTTGCAAATTGGGGAGTGGATGGTGTACAACAACAGTATCGGTATGGCTCCGTTTCTTTGGAAGCGGAACACATGTATTTTGCAATAACTGATCACAGCATGCCTGGCCTTGAAGTAGGATCTACTGTTAGTGACCCAAATGTTGTTCTTTGGCATTAGATAATCAGGTGAACTATCCAGTGTCCTCACTGTCATCAACACTAATCTCCTGTTTGGTATTGTCATTCTGCCACAATTTGGATATTTGGGACATTACTTATCTGCAATAAAATGTATACAGGCAGACTGGTGGAAGGCAAACCATTTTTACACAATCAAAATTGGCAGTTGTCTGGAATGCCACTGATCTCACAAGGTGTGTTTCTTCATTTTTGGGTGAACAATGATTGAACACCTTGCTGGTTATAGGTTCAATATGATGATATAAAGATAGATAGTTGGGGAATGTAGGAAACAGTGTATACACATGGAATATAGGATTGAGTACAATAGAATAAAGTGCAAAACAGAACAAAATGTACACATGGTCAAAGGTGATGCAATTCGAGGCAGGCCTTAAGCTGGCTCAGGAAAGTTGACTTCGGTAGACCACATTCATATTGAGGAAGGCTGTCCATCATCGCACTTTACAGTGTTGCCAGGTTTGGTATAGAAGATGGATTCCTAATGTCAAACGTTAGAACTCCTATCAACAATGCTATGTACAGATACAAGAATTGGAGTTGGATGAGGCCAATGCACATGGAATAGAACCCAATGCACCTGAACCAGCTGCACTGAAAGACAACTTGTGACATCAACATGGTTTGTAACTGTAACTAACACTTGTCACTGGCTCAATGGAGCACCGAGAAACTGAATGAGAATATGTTTCTTTTGCATATAAACTCTCCACATGTAGTTATTATGCATGAAAGTTTTAGTATTTGAGGTAACAGCATGGCATTGAACAGTTGCAGCATTGAGAATCTGCAAAATTCGATTGATTGGGAACCTTGTCAGTGAGAGCTGAGTTGGAAGAGTCCATACTGCGTTCGATATCAACTGAGGAAACATATCTGTCGGGAAATAGTCACTTCGCCACCTGTAATTTACCGTAAGCTATGTAACCTCCCGTAGTCTCCCTTAACAGGCATAACGGCAGATAATGGAATTCAGCCCAGAACCATTATACACAATGCGGCTAATAAATGCGCAATACACGGTAAGCTTACGGTAGTATTTCTACCTTACCCCTTCACTTTGGTGTACTAAATAAGTACTCTCGGGGTGATAACAAGAGTGTTTGTGCACGACATGGTGTAATCAAGTATGCTAGATCTGCACTATGGATCGTTTGGAAGAGGCTACTTGTGCAATTGCACTGTCTGGTCAGAACTGACGGTCGGATGTCACAGTAGTCACTGTGATCTTGTCTGAGGCTCCTCATGCTGTCCCCGTGGTCTTGTCAGAGCCAATTGTCAGCTGTCAGAGTCCGCACGTATAGTTGCCATGGTCTTGTCAAAGGCTTCTCATGCTGTCGCCCTGGTCGTGTGAGAGTGCACTGTCAGTTGTCCGAGTCCGCACGTATAGTCACCGTGATCTTGCCAGAGACTTCTCCTTCTATCGCCCTGGCCTTGTCAAAGCCCACCATCAGTTGTCAGAGTCCGCATGTGTAGTCGCCGTGATCTTGTCAGAGGCTTCTCAAGCTATCGCCCTGGTCTTGTCAGAGCCAACCGTCAGCTGTCAGAGTCCGCATGTATACCCATCGTAATCTTTGTCAGGACTCCCAGTCGATTGTCAGAAACCAGACATGTGTTTCACCGATTGCCATTCGAATCGTGATTAGAGAACCATTTACCCGTGGAATGAAATTAGTCAGTTTTGCATCAATTGTATTCTAATGATAAACCATCAAACCAATATGTACTATATACATAAGCAGTTACATGTGCTCATCGCCGATTACCGTCTCCGGATCTTACCGTGTGCAAGTAGGTGCTTTCCGATCTCGACCATTGATTGTGTCGATCCTGTCCACATGTATAGCCAAGATCTTTTTTTGAATCTCTGGTGGGATACTTTCCCATTGTTCGAATGGATCACTATATGTACTTACAAAAATTTCAGATACGTGTGTCCAAAATGGTGTTCTGCATACTCTTTTATGTATCCGCTCCAAATACTAGGCGAAGGAAACTGCCACTAGCCCAGTTGTCCAAGGAATGCTTTACTGCAGTTTTAGCAAGTAACAAACACTCTGCTGTCACCTCGTCGGTGAAGTGCGACGAATATGGCCGTCGAGTATAATTACACTGCTATCTCTCGAAGAAAGTTTTTGCCATCACGCCCGACAGCGAACGATGCAGAAAGGTCTTTTTCAGTATTTAAGTTGATTGTCAGGACATTAATTGAATCAATGGTGTTCAGTCATACTTCACTCTCACAGTCTAAATGATGATACCAGTATGTGCAACGAGAGATTAGCCATCTTACTAGCTTTTGGCGGTGATTGTTCAGAAGGGTCTGAAAGCTAGTTGCATATTGATCCGGCGCATCTTCACGAGCCTGTTCACCGAAGAGCTCTCGGGCATGTGATTGGTGATCTGCGAGCTTGGTTGTCAGTGCTATTGAACACGGCTTGAAACATGCAAATACTTACTGTGTGCATAGCTGCTTTTGAGATGTCTAGCCCCTTGATTGCTGTACTCAGAATTTTGTGTGCTTCCCTGCATCTTTCCTCGGACAGTTTGTCCACATCGACTGGGTAGGGGTCCTCGCTAAGAATTCTGCAAAATAGTAGATCTCAGGCACTGACCTACCAATCTCAGGCTACCCCGATGTCACCCACCTTACGCTTTCGCCGGTGGCCAGTATCGATGGGCGACCTATTCCGCTTTTGCATCCAGGTGTTGCCTAAGTCAGAGAGCTTGCGCAAAGTCAATGCCCATAAGAAAATGTTGCTCTTACCAGCTGAGCATAGTGCTCCTGGTTCCCTGGAGGAGTGTCACGGGGTGATTGCAATGACTTTGTATTGTCAGCTAGAGAGATTAATGTTGGATACGGGTGTGGATATTGCCCCCCCCCGGGTTGGCAGGAGAAAGAGTGATCAATTGTGCCTAGGTATTGTCAGTCAATGCGGGGGTGGACATTTCTTCTTCTACTTGCCCGCTGCTGATTGTGGGATGAACTAGGTGTCAGCAACTCGAAATAGTCAGTCGAAAGCAGGGATGGACATTTCTGCTCCTACTAACCCATTGCTGGCCGCTGGAAGGACTAGGTGTTCGCACCTAGACATTGTCAGTCAGACACAAATGTCGAGCTGGATGCATCATTACACCTCCTTGGTTGTTCAAACTGGAAGGATGACTACAGATATTTAATATGCGGGTTCTTTGAGGTGGGGATCGCGGTTCATCGTCATTGTCATCGCAATCACTCATCCGCTGGCCATCCGAGCTCTCGTTACCGCGATTATCGCACCTAGATACGTGCCGTTGGCGGCCATTTTCATCGGCGTGAGGCCTATGGCTACTGGCGCTGGAGTTTTGATGATCATTGCAGCTGCTGCGGCCCCGGGACCTGCCACTGGGATCCAGATGAGTGCGACCACTGCTGCCTCCGGATTGTCTAGAATGGTTGCGGGTGCTGCTGCCAGATCTGGTTCCGTTTGTCATTCTGTGCATTGTATGATGCTGTGCAGGTTCATGTTGGGTGTATCAGAATTGCATGTACACGGAATCCACGGCTTGTCACCGTTGATTATATACTGCATTTCTATCTCCTGTCACCCGAAAACAACCTTGTCAGAGTAGAAAATAGACCCAATAATATTGGTTCCCGTGTCAGAGTTATGATCCATGTGAAAGTCGAAGTTATGCTGAAAATGTGTCAGAATCAAGTTCATCGTTAGAGTTGAGATTATACCGTATACGTTGGGTCTTCCATGTCAGAGTTGGAGTAACTACCATATAGGCGAGGTTGCTTCTGGTGTCAGAGTAGAGTAGTTGTCAGTTAGGGTGATTGTCAGAGTTAGGGTGATTGTCAGAGCTAGGGTGATTGTCAGAGTCAAAGATATAACATGTATGTTGGGTCTCCCGAGTCCGAGTTGAAGTAATGCCGTATTATAGGTGGGGTTGCTTCCCATATCAGAGTAGGGTGGTTGTCAGAGTTAGGGAAATTGTCAGAGTTAAGGTAATTGGCAGAGTCAAAGTTATACCGCATACGTTGGGTTCTCTCAAGTCAAAGCTGAAGCAATGCCGTATTATCGGTGAGGGTGCTTCTCGTATCAGAGTACGGTGGTTGTCAGAGTTAGGGAAATTGTCAGAGTCAAAGTTATCCTGTATACGTTGGGTCTCCCAAGTCAAAGTGAAAGTAAAGCCGTATCATAGATGGGGTTGCTTCCTGTATCAGAGTTGGGTGGTTGTTAGAGTTAGGGAAATTGTCAGAGTTAAGGTAATTGTTGTTAGGGGTTCTCCCTTAACAGCGATAATGGTACTTATGACAGTTGAATGAATACATGTCACGGAGTTACTCTTGGTCTAGTCACGTGATATGCACAACACACATTCATGAGGTCAGGAAGGAAGCCAGTCTTATGTCCTTCAGCGGGGATTAATAAGAGTCGCGCATCAATTGAACAAGTCTCGTAAGTTAGTGAAATCATTGAAAGGATGCATACTATGGTAATCCTGATTTGATGACGCAACAATGCTGCCAGACCGAAAGATATGTTATCTGCCGGGCGCATTGGTTTCAACCACGGTCATTATTCTAGATACTAGCGGGATAGTTTGATTGGACTGGAGATTACGCTGACACACAAACACAGCAGTTGATAGGCAATACGTGAGTATGTGGGACCTCAGGCGATAAGAATCATCAGGGTACTCCCCAGTCAAGAGAATGTTCTCAACCTAAGCATGATGTGACTAGGGAATTATGACATTGGCTGAAGATAAGAGGCCTGAAGCAACCCTGCTCATTGGTTTGAGTTAGTATGCATTGCAACGTCAGACTCATATTTAATACGAGCTGACGTGTCAATGTCTATGTTGGCATAGTATCGGTTGGTCGCTGAATAAACCTATGACGCAGGCCAAATAGCCTGTATGGTGAGGCATTAATTTGCGATAAGTGCTGCCAACTAATTTGTTGCCAGACGTTCCAACTACTGTTGCAAACGGGTAGTAAGATGTCTAAGTTCAAGTTTCGTCTGACACATTGTCTGACATGATATCATGCAATGATTGGCCTGATTCTTATGAGGAGCGTAATGCTTTGAAACAACATTGCATGAACACGATAACCAACTGGGATGCGTGGCATGTGATCACCGGAGCCTGATTAGTTTCATGACGCGACCGCGATAATGCTATCATGAGCTTTGTAGTCATTGTGTCGAAGTATAGGTGTACAAACCATCCAAGACAACTATAAAGAGATGGCATTGTTTCGGCAATGAGAAGAACAAGCTCAAGCAGCAATCCACAGTCAACATTCAGAACACCGAAGACGATCTTAAATCATAATTAACAATTTTATCTATAACACCCTACATACATTTCTTCGTTACTATCCTTACGTGACTGGGCTACCTATGCCTGGACATCGGTTGACACAATCTGAGTACACACTTCAACAAGTAGTTGAACATGTCGGCTATCTTCTCTTTGCCTTGAAAGAGCAGAATTCAACCCACATCTGCCGAGTGGTTATACATTTTTGTGAACTCAAGAATATCGATTATCTGGTGCTTCAATATTCCAACACCGGAGCACTACCATTCGAAGGGTTTTCCGAGGAGTGGTTATTTCCCTGAGAGGCGTTGTTTATATCTACAGAGGTGACGGGATTTGGTACCGGTTCCGTTTGAGTGCTCTTGCAACAGTGGTGCAAGAGGTTGAGTCTTAGGATAAGACGAGGAAAGAAAGAGAGTTCTTAGATAGGCGGTTGTACTTAATTCAATAACTGTTTTATTCATTATTGGGATCAAGAACCCCCATGACAATTGTCAGAGTTATACCATATACGCTGTGTCTCTCATGTCAGAGTCAAAGTTATACTGGACTTTCCCATGTTCAGAGTAAGTTTTATAGATTCCATCAGTTAGAATTGATATTATACCACTTTGTAAAGTTTCAGTAATCTGCCAATCTTCCCGACTAGATTCTTGCCCACAAACCCCTCCGTTGCGCCACACTATGAGACGCTTCTCCCGCAACGACTGTGGGATCTCCTACTGCCGATCACACCACACAGGTAGATCTCGATACGGCACAGTATGGTCTTCAGTGCTATCCTAGTCAAAGAGGCAGAAACAGTCGCAAATGGGGTGCTCATACAGGTCCAACCAGATCTCTCGACCGGTGCTCCGTGGGCAACGGGTGCTGACCCGACATGAGGGTGAACAAAATGAAGGCCTTATAATTCGAATATTGGATCGCAAGGAGTATAGCATTATGAAACTGCACATGGTTGGAGGTTGACGGGATTTGCGGTGCAGCTCTCCAATGTACGGGAGTAGCTACCTCTGAACTTTCGGGAGGTAACTTACCTGGTGAAGTGTTGCACGATGCCTATCCCTACGGATAGTAGTTAGTGTTGGTCAGTGGTTAGGCCCTAATATCCCTACAAAGGCAGCTGAGAAAGGTTTGGTTGGAGCCTGCAGGCCGCTCGTATCCCATATCCGGTTTGTGACCGCTAGTCTTCCTGGATATAAACTAGAGTAAGTAGTTAGTGTCGGCCATATGAAATTGGCACTGTGCTTGTTAGAAGAGTAGGATGTGCTTGTCAGAGCAACCTGTCAGAACAACCTGTCAGAGCAACCTTGTCAGAGCGACCTGTCTGTGCAATCTTGTCGGAGCCGAGTTGTGCTCGATTGGCATATTGTACTCACAACTGGGCCTTGTGATTGAAATGGATGAATCAATGTCACGGAACCTTTGTTGTATACTGTGTGGCCCGGGGTTTGGGCACATGAATCTAACTCATGGACCCATTGTAATTTACTGTGTGGTACTGCTGCTGATCTTGGGAACATTATGTTGCGAGTGTGAAGTATATATAGAGGTTGTGGAGTACTTTGGTAGCACCATCACAGGCAGTAGAATTTGTACGCTCGTACAGCATAGAATGCCTTTCTCTACCCACGATGCTCTCTACCTAACTACCCTAAAATGCCTGCTACAACTGGCCACAGTCCCCAAAATCTGAAACAGTGCCGGTCTAAAGATGATATATCGGTTAACGAGACGAAGAGAGCGGCAGCCACTCCACCTTTCGGCTCTGCAGCCAAACCCATCAAACGGGTGCCAAGTCACATTCGTCATTAAATGCGATAGAGCATCCCTCTCCGGCACTGTGAGTGTCTCTCATAACTCTGAAGTGAATACACACTCACGACAAACTTGACCCTACAACCGGGTGGCATGGATATCTTGTTGGATAGAACTATTGTGCTTCCGCACTGAATATTCATTTTGTTCGCTTCTTAATGTCTTCAGGGGTTAGTCTTAACGTGTATTGGTTCTAAGGGATTTGGGCATAGTTTAACAGCGCGGTGTCCTTTCAATATGGTTTTAGCGAGTACCGAAACAATCGTTTGTTGTCGCCTTGAGTGGAGAGTACTTGCTGGGAGATATGCTTAAAGAGCGCTTACCAATAGAGATTTCGCATTGTTAAATGATAAAGACTTTTTGTCCACCGAGCATGGTCATGGCAATCCTTTGGGAGAGACACTGTCAGAGCGGTTGTCTGATTGTTGTCAGAGTTGTTGTCAGAGGGCTTCTGTCAGAGCGGCTGTTGTCAGAGTGGCTGCTGTCAGGGTGGCTGCTGTCAGAGTGGCTGCTGTCAGGGTGGCTGCTGTCAGAGTGGCCGCTGTCAGAGTGGCTGCTGTCAGAGTGGCTGCTGTCAGAGTGGCTGCTGTCAGAGTGGCTGCTGTCAGAGTGGCTGCTGTCAGAGTGGCTGCTGTCAGAGTGGCTGCTGTCAGAGTTGCAGTCAGGCCGGTTGGCAGTCGAAGTCAGCGACTAAATTGCTCCACTCGTTGGTACTAGTCATCTATACAGCTCGAAAGCTCCCAATAAGACAAGAGTGAGATAACCCAAAAGCGACCCAAAACCCAGTGGGGCTAACCTGGAAACCCAAACAGAGACCAAAACTGTGAACCCAAAAGAGAGATTCCAAACCCAAGAACCAACCCAGAAGGAAAAAAAGCGCAGACCCAAAACTGGAAAGTATAGAAAGATCACAAATTAACTAATGTCCATTATTACATTGTTATATTGACCAATCACACAAGACCAGAGTGCCTGTGGGGCAATCTTTCCAATGAATGTATCATATACTTGACCTGCATCGACATCAATGTCCTCACTGGCAGCATTCTGGAGAACTCCCAGCGCATATAGCATTGGTGATTGGTTCATCCACTGGGTGTTTTCAATCAACCGATCGATCGTGGTGAGGTTTACCAGTTGGGTTCTGCATTGCGTATGCTGTGGAGCAATCCGCCGGACCCGCGACGATGCCTGATGTTTCATTGAGTAGCTGATCCCCTGTTCTACCATGATAGAATTTCCGCAGTTAGAATGTACGTTCAAGCCCTCTTTGCATGTCAGATAGGACAAGACAACGACCCTCACCTGCCCGCAGTTGATGAATGACTTCTTCACGGAGGCCCGCGCATCGGCACTCATTGAGTTATGGATAGCAAAACAATTCTAGCCGAAGAGGCGGCAGTACTGCACACAGTTAGTATTAATGTCATATGAAGAGTCGATGTCACAGTCACATGTCAGAGTGGATGAGTGTCAGAGTCAAATGTCAGAGTTGATATGAGTGGCAGAAGGTGGGATTGTGAAGGAGTGCTAACCTGTTCGATGAGCAACTGGGTAAGTGGCCAATATACCCACAGAATCACCTTCTCTCCAGTGTCTTTCGCTGTCAAGGTGTTCCGGAGATAGTGTTTGAGCCAAGCCAACCTTGGAGGCCCAAACCGCAGCGCTGCCTTGATCATCCCAGGTGGAGGTATTTGGTCCATCTTCCCGGGGAAAGCCTTGGCAAACTCAGGTGAAACCATCGTCAGCATGATCATGGTCAGTCTGCCCGTGTCAACAGCCCCGGAAGGTAATGACCATAATTGTTTCTACAAAGGTATTTCCGAATCCATTGAGGCAGGGCCAAGACTAAGTGCTATGGAGATCAGGCAAATGAACTGGCAACGAGGGGCAAGAGGCTTCGTCCTGCCTATCGTTGTAGCCTGCACGGAGGCAACCCCGGTGACTCTTTCTCCAAGTGCCATATAGCAACCATTAGTGTTAGCAACAGTTCCGGGCTGTCACTTCGGGTCTGGGTCCAGGTCCAAACAGAGCCGCTGCCAAATTGGGAGTCCGGGTGCTCAATCGACGCGAACCGTCAACTCGGGTACGGTTCGATGGTAAACTCCCAACCCGTCGGAATTGGCCGAGTTGTCAGCGGGTCCATCCATAGATTCAATTGAGCCACTTGTTTTTGCAGTATATGAATAGTATTGTATCAAAATTGTGTTTTCAACAACGAAGGATATGTTTTTGCATGCTTTGCAGCTTGCAATATCGATTAAATTGGAAACGGTGTTTTACCTTTGATAAAGTGTATTTTTGCATATCAGCGCGGTCAATAATTCCGTTATAAATGCAAAGATTCACGTGATGCCTTGATTACCAATTATGCAACAACTAAAACTGTTGAAGCTCCGTTGACACTCATTTTCAGGATACGACAGGGAGCATGTTGGTGTTGTTTTTCCTGGTAAAGGTTTCCAATATCTGTTAAATGGATGTCTGCAACCAATCGGAACATAAATTATCCAAGATGCGAAGCTAAAAATCATTGACGCTCCATTGACGCTCATCCTCAGAATGGGGCGGTGACTGTGTTGTTGACTCTTTTGTCTACAAAAGCTGCCAATACATCGGTTATACATAACAGTGACCAAATCAATGTGGAATAACCGGACTTACGAAAGGACGAATCATTGAAGCTCCGTTGACGCTCATTCTCAGGATGTGTCAGGGAGCATGTTGCTGTAGTGTTTCCCAGTAAAGGCTGCCAATATCTGAGAAATTGATGTCTGCAACCTATTGGAACAAAAATTATCCAAGATGCGAAGCTAAAAATCGATGATGCTCAGTTGACACTCATTCTCAGCATAAGGCAGTGACCGTGTTGCTGTCTCTTTTGCCTATAAGCCCTGCCAATACATTGGTTACACATAAGTGTGACCAAATCAATGTGTAATTACCGTACTTACAATACAACAAATCGTTGACGCTCCGTTGACCCTCATTTTAATGCATTGGCAATTCAACATCTGCTGCCATCCATGATAGTTGTCATCATGATTTGAACTTATTCGTAGTCTTTCTCACAGATTAACACTTGGCCCTGTGGGAAAGCTGGGCGCAGAAACATTTTTGCACTGTTCGGTTTCACACGACTAGAATTTAGGTATCTTGCCAAACGCTTCATTGCACCTGCTATAAATCTGTTTATCAACCGATTTTCACAAGCTACTGCACACTGTTCACCCATAATATCTAAATCTCTTGGTCAAGATACATGAAGAAGGTGGTGAAACATTGACGCATTCTGTCCTACATGTTCTTCACTCCCTTATTCCTTCTCGTCTCGATTGCATTGACCGTCATCAACACCTTTTCAGCCTGTCTCTTTGACTTCCGTGTCAGCCGAATCAATCCGGGAACATTTTGCCCAGCACTCACTTCCCACTGCACTGGGCATTGCGGATCCTCGATGCTATTGTCTTGCGCTATAACATGTTCAACGTCCACCGCACAATTGTCTTCGCTGTCATTTGGATCATATAAGTCCCCATTCCAGTTGAGCCAATCATCAGTGTCCGAAATGCTTTCAGATGCACTATCTTGGTCACTTTCGCCTGGATGACGGTTGATTCTTCGGATTCAGCGGACATTCAATATTTGAGTTTGTCCTCCAGGGAGGTCCTTTGCAGACAAAGGTGGCGGCAAAGGAGATCATTCTGACAATTCAAATGCAGCCGCACACTCAAGTTGAATGTGAGACCACGATGCATTCACGATCTCTTCTTTGTCCAAAATGTATCCCACGGCAGTCATCTACTTGTTATGAGCGTGAGATTCCTTCTGGGTATTACATAGGTTTTGGCTGCCCTGCCACATCTCCAAAAGGTCGTGAACGTTGGCCATTCTGTGGAATTCCCTTTCCGCCACCTCTTTGTTCATTTCCGAGTCAGTTTCTGTGATTGTTGTATCAACTAATGGGTCACAGCCGGCCAAAATCCTGTGATTGGCTCGAGCAAACTGCCTTTCAACGAGTTTTTCGTGATGGGTCTCGCCTGTGGTTTTTGACTGCCTCCAGCCGATAACATCTCAGCCAAGGGAAAAACTGGCCTCCACTCCAACACCATGTGGTATGATAGAGAATGCGTCGCGCGCCACATTGGAATGATCCGCGTACTTTGAGTGCGTTTCCTCATGTCACCGCCACCAGTCGGGTTTATCCGGCAACCAAAATCTACTGCTCATCTCCATTGGGTCGCAGTGGCAATCATTGAGATTTGCATTAATTTGCCCTCAGTTCTTTAGTGCTTTAGGCGGCGAATTCAAATATAACCTGGTGGCAAACAATAGAGGTGCGGTGCAATCGCTTCATCTGGGTGTCGTCTCAGCCGCATTGTTCAGCGTTATGTATTCTTCATCATCGCTGGACGAATCATATGGATCAAAGGATGATTGACTGGATCCTGAACACGTTGCAGAGTGGATGACATTGCTGTTTGGAACGTTTTTGTGCTTCTTGACCGGCACGCGGCGATGATTGGCGCAGTATTTATTCTCCACATACTTCGCGAAGGCCTCTGCATATTGGGTAGTAGAAGATGTCGCGTCCCCAGGATAAATATTCATTCCCTTGTCACACCTTCTGAACCATCGCAACTTCCGAAAAGTATCGAGGATATATTCAGAAACGAGAAGCATGCCAGTCGTTGGAGTTACTTCAGCATAGTGTTTGGACCGGATCTGTGGAGCTAACTTCACAGGGATGAACAAGTCTTCTCTCGATGGAGTCTTCTTCTCAGCCGAAGGTCGCATCAGGCCGTCCATGTGATCGAACATATCATTGTACACTGTTTTAACGTGATGTAATGTGACCATATGCCTCTTCGTCATCCACTGGGTCGAAAATCGAAATGGCCTCAATACTTCCATGACATATTTCCCAATGGTCCATCCATCTTGAGTTGTGAAAAGTGGGCAGTAATCAGTATATTGTGGCTTTTGGAGCCACTCGGGTGTGAACTCCCGTAATCGGTAGGCGCGCTCCAGCAACTCCTGTGTTGAGTTCTAATATGTCTTCACATCCATAATCGGTAGTACTGCGATGCGAACTATGGGATTTCGACAGTCAATGAACTCGTTTCGACAACCAGCTGTCAGTGTAATCATAATTCCTGCATTCTCTGCTATATGAAGGTCAATTTCAGGACTTTCAAAATATCATGAAATATGTACTTTCTCAATTATCTTTGCTGAACCTGGTTTCATGGCCGACACCATATTGATTCTAGCATAGCCCTTATTTCGAAATCTTTGACTCTTCCCAATGTGTATAATTTCATTCTCTCCAAATTGCTGATCGTGCTCATGGGCTTCCCAAGACCTGGTGCAGCCTTTTACACCAATACTGGAAATCAATGCGCCTATAGCCAGCCGTATGACGTGTGCCATGCATGGTATGCGGTTCCTCAAAGCAGGGCACTTCATTGCAAAGGCCTGAAGTGTCGATTGCAGCTGGCGTGTCATCGAGTAATTTGAGGAAGCAGTATCAGTCGTAATACCAAGCAAACGGCCGTCGGTATGCTCAAAACAATCCAGCACGCCCTTCAAATGTACGGCTAGCCTAGCTCCAGTATGTTGGCACTTGACCTATCGTCCTTAATTAGCTTTCAGAATGAGAAAAGATCAGGTGATAAACCTCATCAAATCTGAGTTGAACTTTATGCAATGCCCAATTTCGATCCGTATAGTAAGCAATGACCGACGTTATGGCTAGCTTGTTCGGTGATGTCCATCCGTCCAAAGGTGAACTAACATTATCTCATGGTGGCAATTGCTTCTTAATTGCATCCACGGTCAGTGCATAGTCCCTCCGGTAAATGTTGCTAAGGGTCATAGCGGACAGCAGCACTAGGTCATCACGTAATGCCTTACATTACAGTCATCGCTCTAGATCTGATATAGCGTTCCATGGAATGCTAGCCGAAACAAATCCTAACATGAGGTAGCGATTCCACATGTCTTGGTGAACTTGGGAAGTTTCAAAGTCCTCATCTGCCAGTTTGGAACGTTTTATGTGTCATTTCTGTCAATATGGATCCACCTCGATGTCAAATATGATCTTCCTCAGCGAACTTACTATTGTGATTCCTCGACTTCCTTGCCTCTTCAGGATGTGCAAAGCTGTTTCATCAACTGTCGAACTAGTCAATTCAGCAACCTCTGACTCTTTCAATTCGATTAACTTTGCACTGTGAGCTTTTGCCAGCAAGTGTTTCCCAATTGAGCTGGTCCCATGTTCTGATGGATGGCGAAGAACTTGATGACAGAGGATACATATGATGCCAGGGCTACAGGTCTCCTCAAATCCACAGTGTAAAGAGAATCACTACGAAGGCACATGTCTCGAATTATTCCAAGCAATAGGCAGCTTCGAGTCTACATTCATTGAAGCACACAAAGCATCAAAGCAGATTTGCAAAGTAACATTGCTCAAATTACGAATAAAGAGACTTTCATTTTTGGAAGAGATCATAAACTCGAGCAATGAGGAGTTCAAAGATTTCGAATCTGACATGGCGGTAAGCATTAGAATGCTGGGTAATCCGACTTGAAAGACTGCCAGAAGAAACGATACAGTAAAGCAGACTGCAGGATCTCAAATATTGAGTCAACAGCTGCAAGTAAAATAATCAGATCCGTGAGATAATACATGCATATTTTTGAAGCTGTATACAAGGACATATTGAAAAGACTGACCGCGTAAGACTCAATTCAGTAACAATGCAATGAAGTTCATTGCTCTGTAGCTTACTGAGCCCCCACAATGATTATTCACACTTCGTGGGTGCTCAATTGTAGAATGAGGATGCGATATCGTCACTAGCATTTTTCCCCGTAAAGGCAGCTGATATGTTGATTCTGGGATTACGTCGTTCCATAGCACTGAGATTATCCATGATGCATGACCAGAAATTGTTGACGCTACGTTGACGCTCATTTCCAGGGGGTGGTGGTGTTATTGTCACTAGTATTTCAGCCCATATAGGCGGCCGATGCATTGTTTATCGGTCATGGACAATGCACAGCGCTTTGACTATCCATGATGCAAGACCAAAAATTGTTTACGCTCCGTTGACAATCATTTTTAGGAGGTGGTAGCAATATCATAACTAGCATTTTGCCAAAAAAGGCAGCCAATGAGTTGATTGTGGGTTAACGCTGTTCCGTAGCCCTTGAATTGTGTAAGATGCAGGACCAACGATGGTTGACGCTCCCTTGACGTTCATTTCTAGGAGATGGTAGTGATCTTGTCACTCGCATTGGGGCCCATAAAGGTGGCCGATTCATTGATTATGGGTTAATGCCCGATGCACAGCGCTCTGAGTGTCGATGATGCAAGACCAATAATTGTTGACACTCAACTTAATGACATACCAACAGTCAGTGGATGCTCAACAATTGCAAGCAAGAATGGAAATAGTCGTTATTGGCAGCCAATAGATCGTTTCTATGTATAAACATTTGAATCCAAAACCTTCCAAGCCTCTCAATTTCTGATCCACCACTAGACACGTTATCTGAGTGATATATGACATTGGCCTATCACGTTCCAGCGGTTTCGGCCAGCAAATGACCGCATATATATTCGTACACTAGTTTTAGATATATTTAGCCCAACTTCTTCACCTGTCCTCATCCAGCTCATTCCCCGCGATTTCCATGGCCTACCATAAGCAATTTTCAACATCTCGATGATGTGCACCAGCTCTGTGCACAGCGTTATGCAGTTGGATGCATTATCGTATGCACCATGAGGGTCATCATCAATTCAGCTTCGCATCGCGCATTGACCGCTGCTTCCATGAATCGTATCACATCAATGACTTATATTTTGCCAGTGAGTTCCGTCTCTATTTTGGATTTAATTGTCTGACTTAACATTAAAGGGCAGGACGATATCACGTTCATTGGTCGTCAGTCAATGAGATTTGAAATCCAGACCATTGGCATGGCTTATCCGACCCTTGCACATGCATAGACGAATCATCATGTCTCACAATTTTGTCACTGAAATCAAGTAAAAGCTGACACACAGCAAACTAGGTACAGGTAGTACATTTCAGATGGATACATCGTCAGAAATGCCAATTGGCCTTTTCAATCCTCTGGCGACGCAAGAGCTGTCACCATGTCTTTGTCGTAATCAGATTTCTATATTGTTATTATCAAGGGCCGCGATATGCAGCGGTTAAAGCTTCCGCGTTTGACATGCTTTGATGTCTGTATCGGAGACGAATCAGGCAT
>Ga0307512_10000209_pt1 | contig 81302 bp, 68 predicted proteins | sample 14_EM_MG_FD_200267 | JGI IMG/M metagenome (GOLD analysis project Ga0307512, IMG submission 200267) | Populus trichocarpa ectomycorrhiza microbial communities from riparian zone in the Pacific Northwest, United States - 14_EM | ecosystem: Host-associated > Plants > Roots > Unclassified | place... | reverse complement strand
GTATTCTTATTGCTCGTGTACACTCAGATATCGCCTGCAGTCCTTCAAGTGAATATCCCTAAGAACCCGGCATCTCTCAGAGTTAGTTTGGAATTCCCGCATTGGTTGGGCGATAGTCCCAGGTGGTCCCAAACTTCTCACAACCGCTCCCATGGTGCTCCCGTACCAGTCATCAGAGATCCCAGTTACTCTGATGGCCGGCCGGAATGCCCTCCTAGGGTCTGGTTCTCTCCTGAAATTGACGCTTCTAAGTTTACACTCCGCCTCCTCTCAGACACTCCTGGAGGCTCCCAGTGACTAAAATACATTTTGCTGATGTAGAGCACGCCTACCGATTATGGGAATTCACACGCGAGTGGCTCCAAAATCCAAATTACACTGATTAACTGCCACTTTTCACAACTCATGATGAGTGGACCGTTGTTAAGTATGTCATGGAAGTATTGAGACCATTTTGATATTGGACCCTGTGGATGTGAAAGAGGCATACAGTCATGTTGCATGACGTTATCATAGTGTACAACGACATGTTTGATCACATGGACGGCGTGATGCGAGCTTTTGCCAAGAAGAAGACTCCATGGCAGGAAGACTTCTTCTTCGCTGTGAAGTTGGCTCGACAGAAGCTGTCCCAATGCTACACTGAACTGACTCCAACGATGGGCATGCTGCTCATTTCTGCACATATCCTCGATCCTTTCTGGAAGTTGCGATCGTTTAGAAAGTGGGACAAAGGAATGGATATTAATCCGGAGGATGGGACATCCTATACTACCCAATACCAAGAGGCCTTTCTGAAGTATGTTGAGAATGAATACTGTGCCAATCATCGACGTGTGCCAGTCAATAAGCACTAAAGCTTACCCAGCAGCAATCTTATCCCCTCGGCAACGGCTCCAGGATCCTGTCAATCATCCTTTGATCCATATGATTTGTCAAGCGATGATGAAGGACACTTAACGCCTAACAATGTGGCTGAGATGACACCTGGACGAAGCTATGGTGCAGCACGTCTATTGACTGCCGCCAGGCTCAATTTGATTTGGCCGCCTGATGCACCAAAGAACTGGGGGCAAGTTAATCCAAATCTCAATGATGACCACTCCGACCCAATGGAGATTAGAGGTACATTTTGGTTACTGGACATAACCGGCTGGTGGCGTCAACAGGAGTAAACACACTCAAAGTACGCCGATCTTTCCGATGTGGCGCGCAACAACTACTCTATCATACCACATGGTGTCGGAGTGGAGGCCAGTTTGACCCTTGGCTGAGATGGTATCGGCTGTTGGCAGTCAAACACCACAGTCGAGACCCTGCGCAAAAACATTGTTGTAAGGCAGTTTGCTCGAGCCAATAACAGGATTTGCCAGGTGCTGACCCAGAATAGGATACAACAAACACAGAAAACGACTCGGATATGAAGAAAGAAGCGGATGAATGGAAACTGCACCGAATGGCGAAGATTCACAACATTTTGGAGATGTGGCAGGGCAGCCTAAACCTACATGCAACCCAGAGGAAATCTCGCGCTCGAAACAAGCACATGACGGCCGTGGTATCCATTTCGGACACGGAAGAGATCCTCAAAGCATCGTGGTCACTCCTTGAACATGATGGTGCTGCTGCATTCAAATTGTCAGCAAGATCTCCTTTGCCACTACCTTTGTCTGCAAAGTACCTTCCTGGAGGACAAACTCAAGTAGAAAATGTCTGCCAAATCCGAGGAATCAACTGTCATCCTGTCGAGAGTTATGCGGATAGCATACCTGAAAGCATATCGCCCACTGAAGATTGGCTTCACTGGAATGGGGACTTAGATAATCCAAATGACAGCAAAAACCATTGCGCAGTGGACGCTGAATCTGACATAGAGCAAGATGATTCCATTGAGGATCCGGAAGGCCAAGAGCAGCGGGATGTGAGCACTGCGCCAAATGTTCCCCGATTGATTCGCCCTACATGGGAGTCAAAGAGCCAGGCTGAAGCGATGTTGATGACAGTGAATGCAATCGATACGAGGATGAATAAGGGAGTGAAGCATAAGTAGGACAGAATGCATCAATGTTTCACCAGCTTCTTTATGTATCTTGAGCGAGAGTTTTAGTTAGATATATAGAATTGGCGAATGGTGAGCAGTAGCTTGTGAATACCGGTTTATAAACAGATGTATAGCAGGCGCAATGAACCTGTTGACAAGATACATGAATTTTAGTCGTGTGAGAGTGTACAGTGCAAGAATGTTACTGCGCTCGGCTTTGCCACAGGGCCAAGTCACAATCTGTGAGAAAGACTACCATGTAGTTCAAAACATGATGAAAACTATTATCGATGGCAGCAGATGTTGAATGGACAATACATCAAAATGAGCGTCAACGAAGCGTCAACGATTTGTGGTATTGTAAGTACGGTAATTACACAGTGATTTGGTCGCTGTTATGCATAACCGAAGTATTGGCTGCTGTTATAGGCAACAGAGACAGCAACACGGTCACCGCCCCATACAGAGAATGAGCGTCAACGGAGCCTCAATGATTTGTGGTTTTTCAAGTACGGTATTTACACAGTGATTTGGTCACTGTTAGGCATAACCGATCTATTGCCAGCTTTTATATGCAAAAGAGACAGCAACAAGGTCACAGCCCCATTCTGAGAATGAACGTCAATGGAGCGTCCACGATTTGTGGTTTTGTAAGCATGGTAGTTACACAGTAATTTGGTCGCTGTTATGCATAACCGATGGATTGGTAGTCTTTATTGGCAAAAGAGACAGCAACACGGACATCTTGCCATTCTGAGATTGAGCGTCAACAGAGTGTCAACGATTACTGGTTTGGTTAGTATGGTAATTACACTGCAATTTGGTCGCTGTTAAGCATATCCGATCTATTGCCAGCATTCAAAGGCAAAAGAGACAGCAACACAGTCACCGCCCCATTCCGAGAATGAGTGTCAGCTGAGCATCAATGATTTGTGGTTTTGTAAGTACGGCAGTTACACAGTGATTTGGTCGCTGTTATGCATAACCGATGTCTTGGCAGCTTTTATAGCCAAAACAAACAGCAATACGGTCACCACCCCTTTCTGAGAATGAGAGTCAATGAAGCTTCAACCATTTTTAGCTTCGCATCTTAGATAATTTATGCTCCGATTGGTTGCAGACATCAATTTATCAGATATTGGCTGCCTTTACTGAGATAAACCATGACGACATGCTTGCTGCCACATCCTGAGTGTGAGCATCAACAGAGGGTCAATGATTATTAGCTTCGGATCTTGGGTAATTCATGTCCCAATTGGTTGCAGACATCCATTGATCAAATATTGGCAGCCTTTACTGGCAAAAACAACAGCGACATGCTCCCTGCTGCATCCTGAATATGAGCATCAATGGAGCGTCAACAGCTTTAGTCTTTGCATATGTGGTAATCAAAGCATCGCGCTAATCTTCACTTTCATAAAGGAATTATTGACCGCCGCTATAGGCAAAAATACAATTTATCAAAGGTCAAACACCGATTCCGAATTAATTGATATTGCAAGCTGCAAAGCATGCAAAAACATATCCTTGGTTGTTGAAAACGCGATTTGGATAAGATACTATTAACATACTCTTACAACAAGACACTTAATTGAATCTATGGATGGACCCGCTGGGCGACCCGCTGACAACCCTCCCAATTCAGACGGGTTGGGAGTTTACCATCAAACCGTACCCGAGTCGACAGTTCGGGTCTATTGACAACCCACACAGCCAATTTGGCAACAGTTCTGGTTGGACCTGGAACCTGACCTGAAGTGATGCTCCGGAATCGTTGCCAACACTGATCCCAGGCTGAGGAGCGCAGAACGGGGGGGGTGTAGAGTGTGGAATAGGATACAGAAGGGCCAATCCAGACAGAGAAGATTAAGAAGTGCCCGTCGCAGCGGAGGAGCGCCGAAACAGGAGGAATTCACAGCAGAATGAGATAGAAGAGCTGCAATCTAGGCTGAGGAGTGCCGACGAGGATTGAGGAGCACCAACCAAGATTCAGCCGTGCCTCTCCTAGTGGAGCTGCGCCACAGGAGGGGTATGAAGCGGCCCACTGATGTGTGATTGATAAGTGTAGTGGCTTCCAGAGTAAAATGTATCAGAGGGGATGGGCCGAATGTACCTCGATATTAATCTTGAGAATACATAACTGTGGACTTCTTTCCAGCGGTATATTCAGACAGCGCACAATGGATAGCTGCGGCTCCCAGCACTAAAGTCTGTGGAGTGAGAGGTTGCAAATACTGGGATGTTGTTGGCAGGCGCCCCAAGCTATTGGCAGTGAAGAGAAATTGATGGTATATTAGATCAACTACTTCCATTCAGGAGAACCATGGTTTCTGATCATTGACAACATTGGAGAGGTAAGCATCGTCAAACAGGAGCTCCTTCACCTTGATAAGAAGCTCAGTCTCAGAACCCAGATGCAACCGGTAACTTCACAGAACAGTTCTATGTGCCCGATTTGCCAACCATCCTCGACACAGTACTAATGTTCGGTTATAAGTATATGTATTGTCAGAGGGGGTTAATATCCGTAAGTCTGATAGACGAGCATTAAACACAATTCAAGACTTACAGCTTCTCCTATGTGCGGATCTATTTTGATAGATGGACCACCTGGCAATTGGCACACCGATGGGGTACCTACAGGAGCACCTGCTAATGCCCGCTGATGATCCTGGGCTTCAATTACAGGTTTCCAAACTTCGTCAACCATCAGGTACTTCTTGTCAGATAATATTTGCGAAGGATTCCTTGTGAATACCATTGCCTCCATGAACCTGTCGCTAACTCAAAAGTAGCCTGTTGGTGTTGCGGAACATTCTGATCACTACTGACCTTAGGTTGTGGCACATGCTGGGCTCCACCAAACTTGCTGGGTAGCACCAGTGCCCGGGCAGATGGTGCATGGTCAGAGTCGGATACTTTGCTGAGCATTGTTGACTTTGAGTGTGTGAGCAGTGGTGGTGCCATTGTCACAGGTGGATTTCGGGAATTTGGAAACAGAAGGCGTGTAGTGATAGTATCGGCATGGCTCAGTTCCTTCGGCAGTGGAACCCTGGTATTTTGCCACAACTGGTCCCGCTGTGCCTTTCCTAGATGGCAGACCTCCTGTTGATCATCCAGATCGTCTTCGTCAATGTCAGATGATAACGTGGACTCTCAGGCGTCCGCGTTTCCATCATCACTGATCTCCTGATTGCTATGTTCATTCTGATTCAGTAATACAATCGGGGATATTAGTTATCCATAATACGATTCATGATGGCAAATAATTGGAACAAAAACATTTGATGGGCAATGAAGATTGGCTGCTTTCTTGAATCCGAGTGCTCAGTCTAGCTGTGCTTCGTGATGCTTCTGTGAATTGTGATTCCTCACCTGGCTAGGCGTAGGTTCCATTCGCTGTAATGAAGATAGAAAGCTGGGGAATGTGGGAGAGAGTGTAGAAGCAGTGAATATAAGATTATGTGAAGCAGAATAATGGGAAAAATGGTGCAAGAATGTGCACATAGTCGAGGAGGATGCACCTCGAGGAGCGCCTTGAAAAGGTTCTGGGGAGATCATTTCAATGGATTGTATTTATATCAAGGATGGCAGTCCGGAGTTGATATTTTGGATCTTGTCAGGTGCGCCATAATAGATTGATACCTAATGCCAAATGTTAGCACCTCCTATCAACAACACTCTGTAAGGATGCAAGAATTGGAGGTTGGCTAAAGCCAACGCACATAGACAATGACACTCGCAACATTAACTATCCCTTGGTGCTGGCCACAACTTGAGCACTGAGAACATGAATGAAAAGAGGAGCCCCTGCATGTGACTCCTCTAAATGTTGTCATTATGCATGAAAGTTCGAGCATGTGAGGTGATTGCATGGCATAGAATTGGTGCAGCATTGAAAATCTTGAGAACTAAATAAATGTGGGACCTTGTGAGTCCCGGCAGACTGAAGATGGTTCATACTTGAGTTGGGTATCAATCGAGCAGAAATATGAATCTCCATATGTGGTATATCCGCCGGAAGGACACACATATTGTCACAATCTCCTATTTTATTCGGATGCTGCAGCTATGTTAGCGGTCAATTAGGCGATGTCGTACGCACAACGTCCATTTAATGTGTTCATCTGGGCCGTGTCTGCAGAATAACGTTCACAACAATGTTGCAGTTGATGCAGGAGGGAGGGAAGTGGTACACATTGGACAGATAGAGGGATTGAGAAAGAATGGTAAGGTACGGTGGATGATTCAGGCGTAACCTTATCAACTCAACTACTAATCAATGCCAAGACTGTTAACAAACGGGTCGTATATAGTGTTTACTTTTGGTCCGGACCGTCACTTCGGGTCTGGGTCTGTGTCCAAACCGAACACTTAGCAAATTGACAGTCGAGGTCGGCGATATCCCCGAACCGTCCACTCGAGTACGGTTCGATCATATACCACCATCCAGTCTCGATTGGGCGGGTTGTCCGCGGGTCGCCCAGCGGGTCCGTCTATTGATTCATATAAGGCTTTTGTTTTTGCAGTTTGTTAATAGTATCTTACGAAAAGTGCGTTTTCAACAACCAATAATACGTTTTTGCACGCTCTGCAGTTTGCAATATCGATCAATTTGGAATCTGTGTTTTACCTTTGATTTATTGTACTTTTGCCTATCAGGGCAGTGAATAATTCCATTATGAGGTGGATGATCCGCGTGATGGCTTGATTACCAAATATGCAAGAACTGAAACTGTTGGCACAACATTGACGCTCATTTTCAGGATGCAACAGGGAGCATGTCGCTGTTGTGTTTGCCACTAAAGGCCGCCATTATCTGAGAAATGGGTGTCTGCAACCAATCGGAACATAAACAACCAAAGATGTGAAGCTGATGATCGTTGACGCTCCGTCCACGGTCATTCCCGGAATGAGGCGCTGACCTTGTTGCTCCCTCCTTTGCCTACAAAAGCCTCTAATATGTTGGTTATGCATAACAGTGACCAAATCATTGTTTATTCACCGTACTTACAAAACCACACATCGTTGATGCTCCATTGACGTTCATTGTAATGCATTTTCAATTCAACAACTGCTGCCATCAATAATAGTTTTCATCATGATTTGAACTTATTGGCTGACTTTCTGAAAGATCAAGACTCAGCCCTGTGGCAAAGCCGAGCGCTGTAACTTTCTTGCACTGTTCGCTCTCACACAATAAGATTTTACGTATCATGCTAAAAGATTGATTGCGCCTGCTATTCATCTGTTTATCCACCGATATTCACACGCTACTGCTTACCATTCGCCCATAATATATCTCTAACTGAAACGGTTGGTCATGATACATAAAATAGCTGGTAAAACATTGATGCATTCTGTCCTACATTTTCTTCACTCTCTGATACCTCCTCGTTTCGATTTCATTGACCGTCACCAACACCGTTTCATCCTGTGACTTTGACTTCCATGTAGGCCGAATCAATCTGGTAACATTTGGCGAGGCGCTCACATCCCGCTGCACAGGGCATTCCAGATCGTCGATGGCAATGTCTTGCTCTTGATCAGATTCAACATCCACTGCGCCATCGTCTTTGCTGTCATTTAGATTATCCATGTCCCCATCCCAGTTAAGCCAATATTTGGTGTCAGAAATGCTTTGAGATGCGTTATCCTCATCACTGTCAACTGGATGATGGTTGATTTGTCTGATTCGGCGGACATTTAATATTTGAGTTTGTCCTCCAGGGAGGTCCTTTGCAGACAAAGCTGGGGGCAAAGAAGATCTTTCTGACAATTTGAATGCTGCCGCACCATCATGTTGAAAGTGTGACCAGAATGCATTGGTGATCGCTTCCGTATCCGAAATTTATCCCACAGGCATCATCTGCTTGTGTTGAGCCCGAGATTCCTTCTATGTAGCATGTAGGTTTGGGCTGCCCTGCCACATCTCCGAAAAGTCGTAAACCTTGGCCATTCTGAGCAATATTCTTTCCTCTGCCTCTTTCTTCGTTTCCAGCTCATTTTCTGTGTTCGTGATATCCAATACTGGGTCAGCGCCTGCCAAAATCCCATTATTGGCTCGAGCAAACTGCCTTTCAATGACTTGTTCACGGTGGGTCTCATAGGTGGTTTTTGACTGCCTCCAGCCGATAACATCTCAGCCTAAGGAATAACTGGCCTCCACTCCGACACCATGTGATATGACAGAGAATATGTCGCGCGCCACATTGGAGAGATCAGCATACTTGGAGTGCGTTTCCTCCTGTTGGCGCCACCAGTTGGTTATTTCCGGTAACCAAAATGAACTACTCATCTCCATTGGGTCGGAGTGGTAATCATTGAGATTTGGATCAATTTGCCCACAGTGCTTTGGTGCTTCAGGGGGTGAATTCAAATAGAGCCTGGCGGCTGTCAATAAGCGTGCAGCGCTATTGCTTAGTCCGGGTGTCGTTTCAGCCACATTGTTACAGGTCAGGTATTGTTCATTATTGCTGCACGAATCATATGGATCACAGGATGATTGACCCAATCCTGAAGCCGTTACGGAGGGGACGAGATTGCCACTCAGTATGCTCTCAGGATTGTTGCCCATCACACGTCGATGTTTGGCACAGTATTCATTCTCCACATACCTCAGAAATGCCTCTTGGTATTGGGTAGTATAGAATGTCTCTTCCTCAGGAATGATATCCGTTCCCTTGGCCTGCTTCCTGAACTATCACAACTTCCGTAAAGGTTCGAGGATTTGTGCTGAAATGAGATTCATACCTGTCGATGGAGTCACTCCAGCATAATATTTGGACAACTTCTGTTGAGCTAACTTCACAGTGAAGAACAAGTCCTCCTTCAACTGAGTCTTCTTCTTGGCCAAAGCTCTCATAGCGCTATCCATATGATCGAACATGTCATTATAGACTGTGATAACATGATGCAATGTGACTGTATGCCTCTTCGACATCCACAGGGCCCAATACCGGAATGGCCTCAATACTTCCATGACATACTTGACAATCGTCCATTCATCCTGTGTTGTGAAGAGTGGCCAGTAATCACTGTATTTTGGATTTCAGAGTGACTCGCGGGTAAATTCGCATAATCAGTCGGCCCTCTCAAGCAATTCTAGGGTAGTGTTCCAACATGTCTTCACATCCATAATCGGTAGTACTGCGATGCGGACTTTCGATTTTTGAAAGTCAATGAACTCGTTTCAATGTCCAGGTGTCATGGTAATCAATACAGCCAGCATTCCCCGCTGTATGAAAGTCAGTTGCAGCACTTTCAAAGTATTTTGAAATACGTACTTTCTCAAGTATCTTTGCTAAACCTGGTCTCATGGCCGACACCTTGTTGATTCTAGCATTGCCCTCTTTTCGAAGTCTTTGACTGTTCCCAATATCCATGCTTTAAATCACTGTCGTAGCTCGAGATCTGATATAGCATTCCAGCAAATATGTGCCAAAACAAATCCTAACATGAGGTAGCGATTCCAGGTGTCTTGGTGAAATTTGGAAGTTTCATAGTCTGTAGATGCTAGTTTGGAACGTTTAGTCTGTCATTTCGATCAATATGGATTAAGCGGGATGTGATATATGAATTTCCTCTTCCAACTTACCATTTTAATTCCTCGACTTCTATGCCTCTTAAGGATCGCCAACGCTGTTTCATCAACCGTTGAACTAGCTAAGTGAGTGACTTCTGACTCAGTTGACTCATTCAACTCCGGGATGTGAGTGTTTGGCAGCAAGTGTTTCCCCATTGAGCTGGTCGCGTGTTCTGATGGAGGGCAAAGATCTTGATGACAAACGATACATAGGATTCCTGGACTGCAGGTCTTCTCAATTCCGCCGTGCAAATAAAATCGCCATGAAGAGGCATGTCTAGAATTACTCCAAGCAATCAGACGTTTCGAGCCTACATTGATTCAAGCCCACCAAGCATCGAAGACGATTTGTAATGTAAGGTCACTCAAATCACGAATAAAGATATGTTCAGTTTTGGAAGATATTATATCCTCTCGCAAGGAGGTAATCAAAGATATGAATCCTACATGGTGGTAGGAATTAGAACGCTGGGTAATACGACTTGAGGGACTGCAGAAAGTGACGTTATAGTAAAGCAGAATCTGGATTCTTAATATTCACTCTAGAGCTACAAGCAAAGAAATCAGATCTGTGAGACATTGCATGCATATTTGTGAAGTTGTATACAAGGATATATTGCAAAGACAGACCGCATAGAAAACAATTTAGGAACAGCACAATGCACTTCATTGCTGTGTAGCTTGGTGAGCCTCCACAGAAATTGTTGATGCTCCGTGGGCACTCAATTGTTGGAGGCCGAAGCGATATCGTACCTAGCATTTTCGCTGATTGATGCTGCCAGTGGGTTGATTGTGGGTTCGCTGCGATCCATTGCCCTAAGAGTTTCAACGATGCAAGATCAACAAATGTTGACCCTCCGTTGAACCTCCATTGACGCTCGATTTCAGACATCGTCACGATGCTGTTGTAACCAGTGTTGCCTCGAGAGACGGCTGATTGTAAGATTATGGATTAACGTGATTGCACAGCCCCGCTATTGCCTTCAGATGCAAGGCCTAGAATCGTTGACGCTCCGGCGACACTCATTTTCAGGGCATAGTTACAATGTCGTCAAAATCACATTTGCCTAGAAAGGTGGCTGATAGTTCCATTATTGATTAATGTCATGGCACAGCCCCTTCATTATCCAAGATGCAAGGCCTGAAATTGATGACACTCTGTGGACGATCATATTTAGGACGTAGCAGCAATGTTGTCGCAACCATTTCTGCCTAGAAAGGTGGCTGATGGTACGATTATGGGTTAATATCGCCGTACAGCCCTTGGATTGTCCAAGATGCAAGGCCACAAGTCGTTGACACTCTGTTGACGCTCATTTCGAGGAAATTGTAGCATTAATATCGCAACCATTTTTGCCTAGAAAGGCGGCCAATAGTTCAATTATGGGTTAATGTCACCGCTCAGCCCTTAGAGTTATCCAAGTTGCAAGGCCAAAAATCGTTGTCACTCTGTTGACGCAGACATTTATCACATCGACACAGCTTTCATACAGTCAATAATAGTCCGCAACACATCGTACACGCATTATTGACATCCAATATTGCATTTGTAAGTATTATCATTTGCATCAAGGATCTTTATACCTCTCAATGTCTGATCAAACTCTATCCACGTGATCTGAGCGACAGATGACATGGCCCTATCACATTCCTGCACTTTCGGCCGGCAATTTAAGGCATATAGATCATATCACTAGTTATTGGTAAATATGGCTTGACTTCCTCACCTTTCCTCATCCGGCTCCTTCGCCTTGATTTCCATGACGTACCATAAGCCATGTCAAATATCTCAACCATGTGCACCGGGTCTGTGTGGAGAGTTATGCAGTTGGTTGCATAGATGAATGCAGCATGACGGTCGTCATTCAGACAGATTCATATCGAGCACTGACCGCTCTTTCTATGACGCATATCTCATCACTCACCTAAATTGTATTAGTACATTTTGTCACCAATTGAGCATTTTTCTTGTGACTCAAAAGTCATAGGCCAACAGAAATCAAACGTGTTGACCGTCATGAAGTCTGATTTGGATTCTAGACTCTTTGCATGGTGTGTTCGACCCTTGCACATGCACAGATGAATTATCATGTCTCACAATGTGGTCACTGAAATCAAGAAAAAGCTGACACATAGCAAAGTTGCTATACAAATTGCATTTCACAGAGACATAACGTCAAAGATATAAATGGGTCTCTTTATTGGTCCGCTGGAGCAGGAGCCGTGACCATGTCTTCATCCGAATCAAATTTCTTCATGGTGATTAGCTTGGGAGACTATATGCAGGGGTACAAGCTTACACGTTCAACAGGCATCGCTATCAGGGAAGGTGATGAATTGGGCTCGGCGGTGGGCGCAAGACCGGGTATTCTCGTGTTCGACCACAGCTTCCCAGTACCTAGCCTCATATGACTACGTCCTGGTTGAGTAGTCCCTTGCGGCATTTGCAATATGCCACGGACAATGTCAAGACACTCCATCAGCTCTCCCAATGGTGGCGGAGCAGGTGCCGCTGTATCATCATCCGTTTGTGGTTGAACCACTGCCGGAACCCTCAAATCAGATGTGCCGTACTTCATGTCTCTTCCACGGTAGTAGTCAGTTGCATCTTCCCATCCCGGTTGGGTCACTTCGTCAAGCTTCTTCTGCTTTTGCCGAAACCTCTCCATGCACTGTTGCACCGTTTTGGTGATTGTGCCCATCACCCAGCCGGGTTGGCCATCTTCGATCAGCTGGCCCTGGTCTGTGTCTTGATCATCATCATCTTCCCCATCCTCCCAATCGTCGGAACTTGCAATATCGCTCAGACTGTGTCAGATAGCAAGCATCATCTCATTCAAAGTTTTTTCGGGCTCTCTGGTGGTCAATTCTGTGTTTTCAGCTGCCTCTGTATCTTCCTGCTCCTTCTTGATCGCTGCCTCTGTGTCTTCAACTCGCATTCTTGCCCCAGCAGTTTCTCTCTCAACATAATCCTCAATTGATTTCTCGTTCTCTTCATTGCATCGGAAGTGAGTTTCTTGTTGTTTCTCGGCAGCAAGCTTCTTTTTGGATTGCAAGCTGCGCAATGCCCCAAGGGCTCGCACTCTTTCTGCTTCGAAACCGCCGTTGCCTTCAATCACTTGATGACGTCATTCTATGGACTGCATTGTCGATATGGCACGTTTGCCCGCCGGAAATGGCGAATAGTCCTTTTTCGGAGCATTTATCATTGTTGTTTGCATTTACTTCGTTGTTGGGCAAGATGTTAGATGTTGCAAATTATGGGCAATATGGAGGCAAGCTGTGCCTTTTATGTCAAGGTTGGTACGTGTACTCATCTTGAACAAAGCAAAATCTCCCTTCTGGCTGTCATTCTGAATAGTTAAGCTAACCGTACAACATGACTTGATTGTTGGCATCAGTTTCATTCAATCTCCCAGAGATCATTTGAGACAATCATCAGCAGACGTCCTTCCCCTCGAACAATATCCTATTAATATATGACAATTATGCGATTTCTGCTGTGGTACACCACGATTGTTCCCAGTAACCAAACAACCAACATTGGACCGACTTATTGCCACTCGTGGCATGGTGGGAAACCGCTGCAACTTGCAGACATTCTCAGCAGCATTCGTCTTGAGTATAAGGATCATGATGGCTGCTACTTATTCGATTCCCTGATGAAGCTAACTATATAGTCCTCAGTGCCTTCCACTTTGTTTCGTTATCAGCTTCCTCTCCTATTCTACACCCACAAATCATGGAGACACAACATCCTCAGCCAACTCAGAGCGGATCTGAATCCACCCAATATGCGGGCGCTACATCAAATACGGCAATCATTGGCATGCAGCAACAATGCAGATACCTGTTAGTCCACCGCGACGCTGCCGATGCAGCCACCAAACATATAACCTGGGATGCACATTTCGAAATCGTCCGTGAGACTGGAAGCAGCAAGAACAAGACGCAGCATGCAGTTGGATCGGAGTATATCCATATCGGGGTAATGGGCCGCCAACTCACCGGGTAATGTACAGCAGGTGTCTGTAGAGAGCTGTGTGACCAATTCATTGCTGACCGTAACGGGAAACCTCCATTGTTGACAAAGTCATTTGCGTGCACTGTCTGCGAAAGCAAACATCATGATGTCATCAGATCAGAGATTCTCGCGATGAATTTCCTGATAATCATCGCCGTGAGTTGACGAAACAGGCTTTTATCACCTTAGAGGAGGCTATTGAAGTGTAAATGGTAGAGGTAATAGCTGAATCTCATCGTTAGAAGCAGCAACTGATTTCTTGTAGGGTTTCAGTATGTCTGCTACTATGGCAAGGCAAGGAGGTCGGGTACAGCTGGAACAGTCCAACATGCGCCTGGCCTTGAATATTGTCAAAGTGGCCAAAGATGGATTTTCGCGGGCCGGAATCAAGGAAACGAAATATCTGATCAAGAAACCTCACGCCGCGGTCCAAGCAGAGAAGGATCGGGGCGTTGAGTTTTACGGGCATAGAAGATTGAATGCTGCGATGGAATGAAATGCAGCTATGCTTAGTCAAAACCACACATCCAGATGCCTTGCATGGCAAAATCACAATGCAAAGATTCCACAGACACGGGGGAGATGCAAAGGAACAGGTTCACCTCCACCGGCCCGACGTAGACTGCCGAAGCCACATCTTCCCGGCACCCCACCGGTCCCAACCGGTAACAATTCCGGAGCTCAATGTTCCCAAATCATCAATTTGCCGGCCGCATCTGTGTATTCACATATATCGCCTCCCTGTGCCAAATTTTCCAATCTCGATGCATCTGCCCAGGATAACCAGCACGATACAGATTATCATCCAGATACGCTGACTGATGAAGCAACATCCACTGGTTAGTACACTCTCTGTTGTGTAGAAATTGGTGTTAGCAACGGGTGCGGGTAACCCGCCAGCGGTCCGGGTGTGGACTGGAAAAACGGTTCGGTTCGGTCTCAAAACCATCCAAAAACCCGTCCCGCTGCTTCTTGGCAGTTTGAACCTGGCCCCATACCCATCAACCCGGGGTGATCGCCGGGTTTGGCTTGACCCGTCGGGTCCAATCTCCAGGTCTGCGTTTTGGATTCTTCTCTTTATGGTCGCATTCAGATATCCTACTGTGAATTGCAAAATATTGACTATGGTACTGCATTGTCATTTTCTGATGTATTGACAACCTTTATATAGCAAACAAGTAGAAAGACGCTCCCTGCCCCATTCTGAAACTGAGCATCAATGGAGCGTCAACAATTGACGCTCTTGCATCCTGGGTAATCTAAGTGGCGCTTGATTGCACGTATCCAAAACAAGTGATTAGCTGCCTTTATGAGCAAATAAGCAAGTGATATTCCCGCGATAGCCTCCTGAACAGTAACAACTTCTGTCGTGTACAAAGGTGAAACTAAGTGTTCACGACCGTTTTAGACTACAAACACGGCCAAAACTGACTATATGGACTTTAACAGCCACAGCGTGCCTCGATAAACCATGATATAAGGCCCAAGATCGTTTACACTCCGTTGACACACATTTTCATGTCACGGTAGGGAGCGTGTCACTTTCTATTTGCCGATCAAGGATGGCAACACTTCGATTATGTGTAATCACTGCAAAATCACATTTTTATTACACCACTTATAGGACCAAAAATTATTGATGCTCCGCTGATGCTCACTTTCAGGATGGGACAAGGAGCTTCTCGCTTTCTTCTTTGCATATAAGGGTTGTCCATACTGTTGTTATGTATAACCACTATAAAAATACTTCTTAATTACCGGACTAACAAGACCGTAAGTTGTTGATGCTCTGTTGACAGTCATTTTCAAGATGGGGCAGGGAGCGTCTTGCTTGTATTTTTGCCTATAATGGGTGGTAACACTTCCATTATGTGAACTCCCTGCCAAATCGCGTTTTTATTACCCGACTTATACGATCAAAAATCATTGATGCTCTGTCGACGCTCATTTTCAGGATGGGGCTGGGAGCGTTTCACTTTCTTTTTTGTGTTTAGAGGGTGTCAATACTGTTGTTATGTATAACCATGACAAAATTACTTCATAATTACCAGACTAACAAGACCTATTATTGTTGACACTCTGTTGACGCTCATTTTCAAAATTGGGCAGGGAGCATGTTGCTTTTTGTTTTGCCTATAGAGGATTGCAACACTTCCAATATGTATAATCACTACCGAATCGTGTGTTCAATAGCTGACTTACAGAACCAGACATCGTTGACGCTCCGTTGATGCTGATTTTGCCCCAGGTGTAATCACTATATGGAACCATTCACTGTGGCATACTATATCAATAAAGGTCTTGTGGCAGCTGTTCTGTGCTGTTCATGTACATTCTCCTTTCTAACTACATTGTTCTTTAATCATGCATATAAATATACCCTTTAAAATATACTTTAAAGTGTCCGCTAATTGTAGGTGATGATATTACTCTAATATCCGGTTCCCTTCCGTCAACTCTCATCTACACTGCCATGTTTACTCAACAGGCTGCTGTCGTCTACAAAATGGCTGTAAGCTGCATTACCATGCAGCTGATAGTGTACTGACCTGTGGATGGACCTTCATCAGTCAGCAAATCTGGAATAAAATCTTCATTGCGCATGGGATCCTTGGCGTATGGATCAAGATTGAATAATAGAGCACTGGGAAGCGCAGTATGTATATACACATAGCCGGGTGGCACACCTTCTGTTTCGGAGCTTAGGGTTCTCCCACTGTCATCAGGCGGCGCATGTGGCGTTCCGGGCTTCAGTGGCGCCAGTCATGGTGGAGGTGCACCCGTGCCTTTTCGCCTCCAGCGACTCAGTGGATTCATTTCTGTGCCATTTTGGCAAGGAAGACAGCGGTCCGTTTGATTTTCCCGAACCATTGCCGGGTGTCCTTCTATCGCAGCCTTCATCATGTCATGCCCTGGAGACCCAACACCCCGCTTCATCTGTTCTCACACTTCTGCACGTGGTTTCTTGGGTAGTTGTTGCGTTTCCTCAATTGCGGTGTGCGAAAACCCTTCTTTAGTCATTTTGGCCATATTCAAGGCAAGACACATGTCAGACTGTTCAAGCTGTACCCAACCTCCTTGTCTTGCCATAGTAGCTGACATGTTGAAAACCTACAAGAAATTAGTTGCTGCTTCTAGAGTGAGAATTGGCTGTTACCTCAACCATATACAACTCCGTAGCCTCCTCTAAGGTCTCTAAAGCCTGTTTTGCCGATTCCCAGGGATGTTTATCACCAAATTCGTCTGCGAAAATCCCAGAACTGGCAACATCATGATGTTCAAGTTTGTGGACTGTGCAGACAAATGCCTTGGTGGACCATTGAGGTTTCCCGTTACAGGCAGCGATGAATTGGTCACATAGCTCTCCATCATCCCCAGTGGTGCGTTATGCTGTTAGTAGACCGTTGTCTACAGTGATATTGATTGACTCACATCCGACCGCATGCTGCTGCGTATTCTTGCTGCTTCCGCTTGTACGTACTACCTTTGAATGTGCGTCCTGGGTCATATTGTCTGTTGCTACAATTGCAGCATCGCGGCGAACTAACTGGTGTCTGCGTTGCTGCTGTGTCTCACTGGGTGGTGCACTGTTTGAAGTGCCTGTCTTTCGGCTCGATTCGGCTTCAATCGCACCTGGTTGAAGTATTTCTGGAGCCATGACTTACTGTTGTGGAATGGTGAGGAAGATGATTTCAAAAAGAAGTGGCAACTCCTGAAGATTATGTAGTTAGCTACAAGTCAAAATGGAACGAGTGACAGCCAACTTGCACCATCAATGCAAGCTGAATCCGGCTGCGTATAGCTGCATCGCGTATAGCTGCAGGGGATTCCAACGGTCCTGCAATTTGTAGTAAGTCGGTCCGATGTTGTGTGTTTGTTTGCAGGGATGTATTGTGATGAACGACAGCTGTTATCTCCTGTTTGATATATATAAAAATGACATGCTTCGATGGAAAGGATGTCTGGTGAAGTTTGTCTCAAGATATTGCCGGGATCTTACCTAAATCACAAGCTAACCAGCAAGTCTTATTGTACGATCAGCATGACTGTTCCCAATCAAGTGACGGTCAAAACGCGGATTTTGCTTTGTTCTAATTGATGAAACCTACCAACCTTGACATAGAAGACTCAGCTTGCCTCCATGTGGTCCATATCTTGCAACATCTAACATCTCGCCCAACAACAAGGACAACACAAGATACAATGGTCAATTCTCCGAAAAAAAACCTTTCGCCACTCGTGGCGGGCAGATACGGCAAATCGACAAACAAATCCATACCACGACGTCATCAAGCAAATATTGGCAAGAGTGGTTTGGAGGCAGAAAGGGTCCGAGCGTTGGGAGCATTGCGCAGTGTACAATCTAGAAAGAAGCTTTTGGTGGGGAACAATGGGAAACATACTTTTTACGCAACAAATAAAAAGAGAAATGGATCGAGGATTATCCCGATAGAGAGACCGCAGTGGCAAGAAAGCGAGTTCAAGACACAGAGACAGCGATTATGCAAGAGCAGGACCATATCAGGAATGTTGAAAAAGCACGATCAACAACCACAAAGCCTGAAACAACATTCGAGGAGATGTCGAACCCTATTGGATACAGCCTGAGCGATCTTGCAAGTTCTGAAGATGAGGAGGATGGGGAAGACGAGGATGATGAGGAAGATGATAAAGAACTTGGCAAGCTGAGCGAATATGATAAACCTGGCTGGGTGATGGGTACGATCTCCACAGTGGTACAGCACCGCATGGAGAGATTTCGGCAGCCCCAGATGAGGCTTGACAAACTGACGCAACCAGCATGGGAAGACGCAGCCAACTACCTCCCTGAGAGAGAAATGAAGTAAGGGATGACTGAACTGAAGGTTCCGGCGGTTGTGAAGCCCCAAACAGACACGACACCAGCCACACCATCACCGACAACATTTGGAGAGCTTATGTAGGTTCTTGATATCGTCCCCGGCCAATCCCAAATGCCGCAAGTGACCTGTTGACAGGGAAGTTGTCAAATGAGGCTGGGTTTGGAGAAACCACAGGCAAACAATCACATGCTATCTCTCATGCCTGACGCGATGCCCAATTCGTCACAGAGGGAGATTGCAATGCCAGTTCAACCCATGAGCATTTGCCACAGCGTATAGCGTCCTTAGCTTATTACCATATAGAGATCAGATTCGGACAAAGACAAGGAATAGATTTCCAAATAGTTATCTTTGACGTCGTATCTTGAGTAAACGCAATATGTAACTACTTTGTTTCGTGTCAGCTTTTTCTGGATTTCAGTGACCAAATTGTGAGACAAGATTATTTGTCAGTGTGTGTGCAAGGGTCGTATGGGCCATGCAAATGTTGTAGACACCAAATCGAGTAGACTGATGAACAATACACTGTATATGGGGTTGCCTGTTACAGTAAAATGATAAAACAAAACCTAAATTTGAGATGAAATTTACTAACAAAGTTCAAGTCAGTGCTGTCATATGACTCATAGAAGGAGCGGTCAAAGCACATCCGAAACCCGGATGAATGACAGCCCTCAGTCTGTATTAATCCATGCAGCCAACTACATAACTCTCCACTCAGACCTCCTGTACATGGTCGAAAAATCGAAAATTGGCTATGGTACATCGTAGGAATCGAGGAGAATGAGCTGGATAAGGAATGGTGAGGACGTCGCGCTATAAATACCTAGAGCTAGTGCATGGATTTTTATGCCGTAAAGTCCTGGCTGGAAGCGCTGAAATGCGATGGAGTTACGTCATTCATCATGCAAATGACGTGTATGGCAGTCCCGCAGAAACTGAGATGTCTCGAAGATTTTGGATCCGAATGATGATACATAGAAATCGTATACTGGCTGCCAAAAAAGAAAGTATGGATTTTATGTACAATTGTTGAGCACCCAAGCACTGTTAGTATGTTTCTAAGGTGAGCTCAAAGGTGAGCATCAACGGAGTGTCAACAATTTGTGGCAGTGCATCATGGAAAATCAAGATGGTTTCAGTGCAACATTCATTCATAATCGAACTATAGCCTGCCTTTCAATCCAGAAATGGTTGTGACTAGATCGCAACGATGTCGTGAAAATGAGCGTCAACAGAGCGTGAACGACTTCTGGCCTGGCATTTTGCAAACAGCAATGGCTGTGCGGCGACATTAAATATTAATCGAATTATCGGCCGCCTTTCTAGGCAAGAATGCTTTTGACAACTTCGTCACTATGCCCTAAATATGAGCGTGAACGGAGAGTCAACGATCATTGGCCTTGCATCATGGAGTATCAAGGGGCTATCAGACTACATTGATCCATTATCGAACAATCGGCCGCATTTCTAGGCAAAGATGCATTCGATCATTTCGTCACTATTCCCTGAAAATGAGTGTCAACGGAGCGTCAACCATTTTAGGCCTTGCATCTTGGAATATCAAGACGCTATGAGACTACTTTGATCCATAATCGAACAATCGGCCGCCTTTTTAGGCAACAATGCTGATGACAAGATCGTTACCATGTTCCAAAGTGAGCGTCAACGGAGCGTCAAAGATTTTTCATCTTGCATTTTGCATAATCTAATGGCAATGGAAGGTAGGTAACCCACAATGAACCCATCGGCAGCCTATATTAGGAAAAATGCTAGTGACAATATCGCGTCTGCCTCCTACAATTGACTGCCCGCAGAGGGTCAACAGTTTTTGTAGAGGCTCAGAACGCTACACAGCAATGAAATGCATTGTGCTGTTCCTAAATCGAGTTTTACGCGGTCAGTCTTTGCAATCTAACCTTGTATACAACTTCACAAATATGCATGCAATGTCATACAGATCTGACTTTTTTACTTGTTACAGTGGAGTCAATATTTCAGAACCTGCAGATTTTGTTGCTGTATCGTTACTTACGGCAGTCTGTCGAGTCGGATTATGCAGCTGTCTAATTCCTACCGCCCTGTCGGATTCAAAATCTTAGAACACCTCATTGCTCGAGGTTATGATCTCTTCCCAAAATGAACGTGTCTTCATTTCTGATTTGAGCGACCTTACTTTACAAATCGTCTTCGATGGCAGGTGGGCTTCAATGAATGTAGACCAGGAACGGACTGTTACTTGGAATAACTCTGGACATGCGCTTTCGTGGCGATTCTATTTACATTGCAGATATGAGGAGCCCGGCAGCCCAGGCATCATATGTATCGTTTGTCATCAAGTTCTTCGCCATCCATAAGAACATGGGACTAGCTCAATGGGGAAACACTTGCTGGCAAAAGCTCACATCGCAAAGTTAAATGAATGAACAGAGTCTGAGGTTACTGAATTGACTAGTTTGACGGTTGATAAAACAGCTTTGGCCATTCTGATGAGGCAAGGCAGTCGAGGACTCAGAATAGGATGTTCGCAGAGGAACATCAGATTTGACGTCCACGTTGATCCATAGTGACAGAAATGACAGACAAGGCATTCCAAACCGGCAGCGAAGGACTTGGAAACTTCCGAATTTCACCAACACACATGGAATCGCTACGACATGTCAGGAGATGTTTCGCCTCATATGCCATGGAACACTATATCAAATCGAGAGCTACGATGGTCATATAAGGCGTTACGCGATGACTAACTGCTGCCATCTGCTACGACCCTCACCAACATGTGCCGTTCGGAATATGCACTGACCGTGGATGCAATTAAGAAGCAATTGCCATCATGAAATCAAGTTAGTTTAGCTTCGGACGGATGGACATCAACGAAGAAACTAGCGATACCATTGGTCATTGCTTACTATTTGGATCAAAATTGGGCATTGCGTCAAGTACACCTTGTGTTCGATGAAGTTGATCGCCTGTTCCTTCCACCTTTCGAAAGTTAAATAAGGATGATAGGTCAAGGGCCAACATACCTGAGCAAGGCAAGCAGTACATTTGAAGGACATTCTTGATCGTTTTGATCTTACCAACGGCTGTTTGCTTCAAATTACGACTGATAATGCCTCCTCAAATTACTCGATGACACGCTAGCTGCAATCAACACTTGAGGCCTCTGGAATCGAGTGGCCGGCTGTGAGGAACCACATACCTTGCATGGCACACGTCATACAGCTGGCTTTTGGTGCATTCCTGAGCAGTCTCGGTGTCAAAGGCCACACCAAGTCTTCGGGAGCCCATGAGTGTGATCAGCAATTTGGAGAGAATGAAAGCGTAGACATTTGGAAGAGTCAAAGGCTTCGAAAAGAGGGCAACACTAGAATCAATAAGGTGTCGGCCATGGAACCAGGTTTAGCAGAGATAATTGAGAAAGTACGTATTTCAAGATATTTTGAAAGTGCTGAAACAGACCCTCATATAGCAGAGAATCCTTGCTGTATTGATTACGCTAACACCTGGTCGCCGAAACGAGTTCATTGATTGTCAAAAAGCCAACGACCGTATCGCGGTAATTCCAATTATGAATGTCAAGACCCATTGGAACACAAGCATGTAGTAGCTCAAGCGCGCATTCCGATTACACGAATTCACACCCGAGTGGCTCATGAACCCAGAATACAGCAATTACCGGCCATTCTTTACAACTCATGATGAATGGACCATTGTGCAGTATGTCATGGAAGTGTAGAGCCAATTCCGATATTGGACCCTGTGGATGTCGAAGAGGCATACAGTCACATTGCATCACATTATCACAGTGTACAATGATATGTTCAATACCATGGATGGTGTGATGCGAGCTTTGGCAAAGAAAACGACTCCATGGAAGGAAGACTTGTTCTTCCCCATGAAGTTAGCTTGACAGAAGCTGTCCGAATGTTACGCGGAAGTAACTCCATCGACGGGAATGTTTCTTGTTTCTGCACATATGGTCGATCCTTTCAGGCAGTTGCGATCGTTTAGAATGTGGGACGAAGGAATGGATATCAACTTGAGGACGAGACATCATATACTACCGAATACCAAGAGGCCTTTCTGAAGTACGTGGAGAATGAATACTTTGCCAAACATCAATGTGTGCCAGTCAATAAGCACGAAAGCCTACCGAAGAGCAATCCTATCCCCTCCGAAATGATTTCACAATCCTGTCAATTATTCTTAGATCCATATGATTTGTCCAGCGATGATGAAGAATACTTAACGCCTGACAATCTGTCTGAGACTACACCAAGATGAAGCGATCATGCAGCACGCTTATTGACCGCCGCCAGGCTCTATTTGAATTCGCCGCCTGAAGCACCAAAGAACTGGGGCCAAATTAATTTAAATCTCAATGATTACCACTCTGACCAAATCCAGATTAGCAGTACATTTTGGTTACCCAACATAACCAACTGGTGGGGTCAACAGGATGAAACGCACTCCAAGTACGCCGATCTCTCTAATGTGGCGTGTGACATAGTCTCTGTCATACCACATAGTGTCGGAGTGGAGGCCAGTGTTTCCCGAGGCCGAGGTTTTATCGGCTGGAGGCAGTCAATAACCACAGGCGAGACTCTTAACGAGAAAGTCGATGTAAGGCAGTTTGCTCGAGCCAATAACGGGATTTTGGCAGGCACTGACCCAGAATTGGATACAATGAACACAGAAAACGACACGGAAATGAAGAAAGAGGCAGAGGCAGGGAAATTGTACAGAATGGCCAAGGTTCACGACGTTTTGGAGATGTTGCATGGCAGCCAAAACCTACGTGCTACCCAAAAGGAATCTCGCGCTCAAAACAAGCAGATGACCGCTGTGGGATACATTTCGGACATGGAAGAGATCATCAATGCATCCTGGTCACTCTTTTAACATGATGGAGCACCTGCATTTAAATTGTCAGAAAGATCTCCATTGCCACCACCTTTGTATGTGAAGGACCTCCCTGGAGGACCAACTCAACTATTGAATGTCCACCAAATCCAATGAATGAACCGTCATCCAGTCAAAAGTGATGAGGATAGCACACCTCAAAGCATTTCGGAACGCCGAAGATAGGCTTAACTGATATAGGGACTTAGATGATCCGAATGACAGCGAAGATGATTGAGGGGTGCACATTGCATCTGGTATGGAGCAAGACAATAGCATTGATGATCCGGACTGCCCAGAGCAGCGGGATTTGAGCGCCGCACCAAATGTTCCCGGATTGATTCGGCCTACACGGAAGTCAAAGAGACAGGCTGAAACAGTGTTAATGATGGTCAGTGCAATCGAAACATGGAGGAATAAGGGAGTGAAAACAAGTATGACAAAGTGTGCCAATGTTTCACCAGCTTCTTTATGTATGTTGAACTAAAGTTTTAGTTACTGATATATTATGGGCAAATGGTGAGCAGTAGGTTGTCAATATCGGTTGATAAACAGATGTATAGCAGGCGCAATGAAGTCTTTGGTAAGATACATATATTTTAGTCGTCTGGGAGCAAACAATGCAAGAATGTTACTGCCCTCAGCTATGTCACAAGGCGAAGTCTCAATCTGGCAGAGAGACTACCAATATGTTCATATCATGATTGAAACTATTATCGATGGCAGCAGATGTTGAATGGACAATACATTGAAATGAGCGTCAACGGAGCGTCAACGATTGGTGGTTTTGTAAGTACGGGTATCACACAACACTTTGGTCACTGTGATGCATAACCGATATGTCGGCAGCCTGTATAGGCACAAGAGACAGCGAAATGCTCCCTGCTGCATACTGAGGATGAGCGTCAATGGAGCGTCAACAATTCTTAACTTCGCATCTTGGGTAATCCATTTTCCGATTGGTTGTAGACATCCATTTGTCAGATATTGAAAGGGTTTACTGGGAAAAACTAAAGCGACATTCTCCCTGCCACATCCTGAGAATGAACGTCAACAGAGGGTCAACAATTTATAGCTTCGCATCTTGGGCAATTTATGTTCTGATTGATTGTAGACATCCATTTGTTAGATATTGACGGTCTTTACTGGGACACGCTACAGTGACATGCTGCCTGCCGCATCCTGAGAATGAGCGTCAAGGGAGCATCAACAATTTTTAGCTTCGCATCTTGCATAATTTATGTTCCGATTGCTTTTAGACCTCCATTCATCTGATATCGGCTGCCTGTACCGGGAACAACTACAGCGACATACTCGCTGCAGCATCCTGAGAATGAGTGGCAACGGAGCGTCAACCATTTTTGGCTCCCAATCTTAGCTAATTTATTTTCCGATTTGTCGCAGTCATCCATTCATCAAATATTGGCAACCTTGACAGGCAAAAACAACAGTGACATGCTCCCTGCCGCATTGTGAAAATGAGCGTCAACAGAGCGTCAACAGTTGTAGTTGTTGCATATTTGGTAATCAAGGCATCATGCTGATCTACACGTTCATAACAGCATTATTGACCGCCGTGATAGGCAAAGATACAATGTATCAAAGGCAAAATACCGATTCCAAATTAATTGATATTGCAAGCTGCAAAACATGCAAAAACATATCCTTGGTTGTTGAAAACGCGATTTTGATAAGATACCATTCACATACTCCAAAAGCAACAGCCTTATTTGAATGTATGGATGGACCCGCTGGGCGGCCTGCTGACAACCAGCCCAATTCAGACGGGTTGGGAGTTTCCCATGGAACCGTACCCATATTGACGGTTCGGGTTTATTGACAACCCGGACTGCCAATTTCGCACCGGTTTGGGTTGGACCCGAACCGAGACCCGAAGTGATGGTCCGCAACCGTTGCTAACACTACTGGTAATGCAGCTAACATCCATTTTGAAGACCAGAGCAGCCAAATGATCGAACCTGCAAGTGATGAAGAATATTGGTCGAAATGCATGGGATTTTGGAGATTATTATGATATAGTTAGTGTATTATTAATGAACAACGTAGTGATCAAGATGAAAGTAAATTAAAAAGCTAGAAAGGCTGCCAAAACAATGTGAATGATGGACTACGCTAAATCAAATGAATGCATATTGTGGATACACCTGTGGCAAAATGAGTATCAATGGAGCGTCAACAAATGTATGCCATGTAAGTTTGGGAATTAAAAATTGATTCAGTGGTGGTTATGCATAATCAAGGTATTGGCCACCTATATAGGCAACATTTATAACGACACGCTCCCTACCTCATCTTGAAAATGAATGTCAATACAGTGTCAATGATTTTCGGTCATGCCTCCTGGGTAATCACACCGCCGATACGTGGCAGCCAGTCATAAAGGAATTTTTGGCTGCCGTTATCTGCCAAACATATTGCAATTCCCTCCCTACCCCATCTTGAAGATGAGCGTCAACAGAGAGGAATTGATTTTTGGTCATGCATCGTGCGTAATCACTCCGCCGATGCGTTGCAATCAGTCATAAATGTATCTTTGGCCGCCGTTATAGGCAAAACAGATAGCAATACCCTCCCAGCCCCAGTGTGAAAATGGGCGTCGACAGAGAGTCAATGATTTTTGGTCATGCGTCCTGCGTAATCACACCGCCGATAGGTTGCACTCAGTCATCAAGGCATTTTTGCCCGCCTGTATAGGGAAAACAGATTGCAATACCCTGCCTGCCCCATCATGATACTGAGCGTCAACGGTGCATCAAAGATTGTTGGTCCTGTATCTTGGGTAATCTGAAGGGTGACAGGTTGTATATAGTCTTAAACAGAGTATTAGCTGCCTTGATAGGCAAAAGAGAAAGTGAAACAATCCCTGCCCCATCTTGAAAATGAGCTTCAATGGAGTGTCAACGATTGTTGGCCTGCCATCATCGTTAATCACCGCGCGATGTTGCCATTATAGTCTACATACAATGTTTTGACTGGTTTTATGCACTAAAATGCTCAAGAATACTTAGTGGCAGCTCTGTAAATGAAATATATTGTTACTGTCCCAGAGGATGTGGGGGAATATCCTGTACATATCTGCCTATAAAGGCTGCCATATCCATGTTTATGAATGCTTGAGTTCAAGCGCCACAAATATTACCGAAGATGCAAGATCAAAAATCGTCGATGCTCAGTTGACGTTCATTTTCAGGATGTGGATTGGGCACATGAGTATATTCATTATACCCATTAAGGCGGCCAAAATGTCGAAAATACACCTTAACGTACCAATGTCAATATTTGAACATTAACATTGGCATTTCTGAACGCAACCATAAATGTGAAGCCAGAAATGCAGAACCGGAGATTGGACCCGAAAGGTCTAGCCAGATCCGGCGAAACCGGTGGGTTGACAGGTACAGAACTGGGTTTGGCCCCGCCAAGAGTCAGCGGGTCGGGTTTTTGGATGGGTCTGGAACCAAACTGAAGTGTTTTTGTGGTCCAAACCCGGACTGCTTACGGCTTACCCAGACCCGTTTCTAACACTAGTTCTGAATAGTCACTCACATTTTCATTTTGCGTCTAATATCTGGTAAATCACACACTGTTAAATTACACATTCATTATGAATCTCACAACAACAATGTTGACTTAAAATAAATGTTGGGGTTGAAAGCTATATGCTACAATGGTATGAATGCAGCGTGAGATGTCAATTTCATCGCGGGCAAAAGAATGATGATTGCATGCATGCAGTTCCGGGGAATTGAGGTGCACCAAAGTTTACATGGTTATTCTTGGATTCAGTCGCTGAGGATCAAAGGCTCGCCTCACTCTGACAGTTAGTTGCACTCTTCTTAGCTGTCTGTTCATAACTCGAGCTTTCAAAATTCTCTCTCTTTGAACTGTTCTTGATGGATCTTGGTTCACATAATCAATTTTCAGATACAAGTTTTGGTGGCCCAAACATACAGTTAGTCAGAATACAGTTAACTCTTGATTCAAAGCTTTGAGAACTTATGCCACTTTGAGTAAGTGCAGTACATGGGTGAGCGGGAGTTGCCGGCTATCTTGCAGAGTCGCAGAGCAGAATCAGTCTTTGGTGTTTCTCGCTCTCAAGTTCCAGCTCTTTAGACAGAGCCCGATATTGCTGAAGCTATTTCAGGATTTAAAAGCATTGGTCCACACGTACTACTTAGTCAATATTGAGTTAAGTGGGGTTACTAATTGGCCTTGTCTGTGCGTGTGTGGTGTAGTTGTGCAGTGGCAACTTTCCTCCAACGGACAGTTGAGACGGAGCTGACAGTTCAAGGTATGTTAGCGGCAGCCTTCACACACTGATCAAGCATAGATTCACTTATTAGCCGATGTGGATTGGGATGAGCCGCCTGCACCTGAAAGTGAAATGACTTCATAGATCCGGGTGCACTGCGTCTACTGATTCAAAGTCGAAGAAAACATCATGAGAATGGAGCACACTACAATGATAAGTGCACAATGGACTGAGGTACATGCGCTTCGGTGGTTTATTTGTCGCTCTTGAGGCGTGCCTGTGCTGGAATGATTCATCCATAATAAGTCGCAGCTTGTCAATGTTGGCTTTATAACTATCCAAGAAGCATGTTGTGGACGGGATTGCAGATCTCAGTTGTGCCAGAACGTGAATCATAGGCCTGGAAATACCATGCAGCGAAAGCTGCAGCGTTGCCAATAATACCTGAGCCGTGTCTCAGCAACCGACTCTCTGGGATGTGGATGTGAATTGTGCCAGAACTTCAATCATACGCCAGCAAAAGCTGCGGCTTTGCCATGGCTATGTGAGCCTGTGTCTCATATACTGATGCATGTACTCAATATCGCCTAGTCTGTGTTAATTGCCAAAAGGCATTGGCAAGTATGCTGTAATAGATCTGTCACAATGATAAGCCCAGAATTCTGCGTGCACCGGAACATTGAGCAAAATCTGCGGCTGTGCCATCAATATAGTGACACAGGTACTCAATATTGCGAGGTCTGTCCTGGTGCCAAATGGGATAAGCAAATATGCAGTGATCAATCGGAGATAACGATATGTGGCCAGGAATTTCTGGTTCACCTGAACTGGGATCATCCACCAACAAATGCAGCAGCTTTGCCACAGATAAGGGAGCCGTGTCTCACACTCAGACATAAGTACTAAATATTTCCTAGACTGTATTATTGCCACATGGGATTGGCAGATATGTAGTGCACAATCTGCTGTAATGATAGTCATGGCGGATGCCAAAGAGGCTCCGGTGCACCTGAAAGTGGTTGAATACTGCGTTTTCATTCCAAATGTGTACATGGCTTCAGGCGTCCGGTGCACCTCACATTGGCAAGTGAGAAAGTATTTGAAGCCCATCGCTCCATCATTCCCAAAAATTAAGTGATACGATTTATCATGAGATAGGTTAGCTGTGGGAACTTGTACTGTAGGGTATCAATTCATATCATCTGATATTAGTCATTAATAATAATCAAGAATGCCAATGAAATCCCACTCTAGCCATATCTGATTTAAGACACATCAATTCTAACATCAGAACTTTGATTCACTTCAATCTTGCAGAGAGAAAGCATTGATTTATGCAGTATAGTGTGCCTTACAAATGATGTTTTTGACTATTTGTATCAGTTGAGAAGATTATATTGCTTGAATGTCTAAACAGGCGTACCTTGATGAAAAGTATCCTAACACTCAAAGATGGATGGTTCCTCTCACTGCAACTTGTCACCATTCTTTGTCAGCTGGTTGGGATGGTTTTCACAAGAGTCGCGAATCCGGTAAATCATCAATGTCATGCTGTTAGATCGACAGATCAAGCCGTGAAGGACTTTCATCTGAGCTACTCCAGTGTGTTGGTAGAGATCACTGGCGCGGTCATCATAGCCACCAGGACCCGTAGCCAGTAACCATGTGTGTGGTATGCTCTTCTGCCGAAGCCGGACAACTCATGCAAATGCTTGCCGCAGCTCATTCAATTCCCAAAATTGTGGAGTTATTACTGCAGGGTTTCCAGCTGAAACATTAAGGCCGGTCACACCCAGTTTGGGTGTCGTTACGAATACAGAGGGATTTTGTCAATGGTGGAATTTGAGCTGCATTTCTGTGGGTTCATCATTGCCCATTTCTGGATATATGTGGAATATAGCCACACGATCCGCAAAAGACTTGGTTAGCCACCACTTCAAATGACGAACTTGGCCAGGAAGGGGACAAAATTGCACCGCCTTTTGTGGAGGAGGTGCACTTGGGAGCGAATTTTGATTTCTCTGGTCTGGAAGGAGCGTCTATCATGATACAGTGCCTTCGGCAGGTTCCGGATATTCCGCAGGGTCGTTGACAAGAATTGGCTGCAATATCACTCTCAGCCATCCGAAAATCAGAGAATCAACCCAAGAAGCGAGTGGCCATTCATCCAACCATTGTCCGGATCTTTCATTCCAATCCTCGATGTCTCCCAACACTAACGAAACAATTTGCTAGCCACCTTCAATGAACCCTCCATGCTCCTGAAGCACCATGTGAAGTGTATCTCAACACTGGGGTCTTCGGATTTGCTTACTCTGCCTCAGTCCACTTGGGATCAATGAGGTGTGCATTCGCCTTCGGTATCTGGACCAGTTTTTTCCATTGGCAAATCTCAATTCTGACCACCACCTTATCGACCAAGGCTTTACAATCTGTATCAACTGGTGTGCCGCCTCCTATTGAGCTTCTTCGTCTTTGGTCCCGATAGCATGCATCACACTCTTCACAGTGGAATACAATGCCTCTGCACCATGCTTTTGCATCACAGTATCATCCTCTGGATCTTCAGGCGCACCTGAAAACAGCCCATTGTCTGATAACACCAGTCATAGAGTGAATGGAATCCCAGCGTTGCTGTGACTTGAAGTTTGAATCCAATTATTGCATTCTTCACTATTTGACAGCCCACGCTGTTTTTAGTCTTGTACTGATGGGACTCATCAAAAATACCAAAACTCCAAGAACAGTATGAGAGTTGGCTGTTACTTGATGGTTTCACTCTGGATGTTAAGGTATCATATGAAACAAGGTGGATATTCCATCGGTTTTCAGGCACATCAATACTGGTGTTCAATTCCTTGTGGGTGAGATTCGCATTTTCTGTGTGCAACAAGGTAACAAGTTTGAAATCAGTTCTATATGTCATCGCGTCAACGACACTCTTGAATGTCCCTGCAACTCCAGGCATTGTCACCACCAGGATTGTTCACTAGGCTGATGTAAGCGCTGGGTGACACTGAGGTGGATTTTCTGGATCTCCATGATGCAGCACGGCACTTTATTTTGCGTCTGGAAGGGATACCTCTCCCATTCTTCACCGACAATCCCGGGACAGTCGTTGGTATCAAATTCACCCACTCTTTGTGGGTATTCCCCCACAAACTCAACAGCGGTAACTCCATTACCGCTTTCACAGTGAGCAGTTTGCATATGATTGCTGCTGCCACCAAGGTGAAAGTCTTGCCAAGGCCCATTTCATCCGCTACCAGCGCTCCTGGCATATCAGAATCCCAAACCCACCTCCTCACAATGAACCATATGGCCCAAACCTGGTGCGCCAGAAACTTGGTTCCAGCCAGGCCTGAAATTGAATACTTCAGGCCTGGAACCGGGTCATCTGTTGATTGGCCAATTGGATGCGCATTCTGCAGTGTGACTGCCTCACCAAGACACATGTGTTCAAATTCATTGTTGATTGTGTTGAGGACAGCATTCAACTCTGAACTGGTATTTTCTGGATTGAGGACCCCCTCACCATCCTCCACTTGCTCCTCAACCTCCCTTCCACCTTTGTCTGTGTTCTTTTCATCCTCAATGATATCTTTCAGTCGCTCAGATGTAAGCTGGGCAGATGGGCTGATATTCCTGCGCACCTGAAATTCTTTGCAATGTTAGGTATTTCACAGACAAGCAACCGTTTGAACGAATATATATGGATGGAATACAATTAATTCAATTCTTTCAATCAGAACTTACATCAATACATGTATCATCCTCTTGCCCACCATCCTCCTCTCCCTCCTCTCTTCCACCCTCATCAGAACCTTCCAATGGCTATGTATAATGATTAGATGTTGAACACGGCTAGCCTTAACACGGCTAGTGGGGATTACCTTTCACAGTCAAATTACGTTCTCGGCAATCTCCATCCCTGTAGCTCTCATCATTTCTATCAAAAATATCTTCACATCGTTTCCAAGTTTCAACTAGAAAGCATTTGAAAGGCAACAGTTGTACGAAATCTGGCCATATATGGGGTCATTCACCATTTGGACGTGTGTATATAATCCCATACACTCTTCGTCCCATTCTTCTTGCTCCAAGGTGCACCTGAACATCATGTTTAGAATGTATGGCTCTTTCGGGCCTCCATTTTTGTGGATGAAGTCAACCAGCTCCTCCCAGTGCGTAACATCTGTATGCCAGGCTTCAAGTAGTTTGGGGGCTAGAACCATATCCTTGCCATTTGACACAGAGCAAATCACAACCATGAACATTGTATTTGGCAACTCAGGGAGCTTACTTCTTGCCTTTTTGCTCACATGATCTCCCGAATCCATCGTCGTTCACTTGTTGCCTTGTCTTCCCTATCTCCTCGCCTCTCAAATTTCACTTGCTCATTTCTTCAAAAACATCTCAAACCTCTGCCGGCCAATCCTTTTTGCATTATCGAAGTTACTCAACGGCAGCCAGCCCTTGAATGTCGCCAAACAATCTGCAACCACTATCACCTAGTGCAGTGGTCCATCTCAGATGTGTTACAATCGGTTCTGCCCCCGGATAATGGACCGATGCTTCAACTCAAAAAACCCAGTCACCCAGACTTTCTTCCCATTGTTGAACACACTATGTTTGGCCTGCCCGGTGATTTTGCCAAATCGCTTCAAGGCGAATTCAGGTTGCTTCAGGCTGATCGGCGATTTACCCCCTGCACCGCCCAAGTCTGACAAATCATCACACTTATCATCTTCATCATCATGATGGTAGGAAAGCTCCGGCAATGGGTGCAAGTCCAAAATCCCGGCGACATCAGTGTTCTGCGTTCGCGCTGCTGGCTGGAATCTTTCAGTTGGGAAGCTAATTGGGGGTGTCCCAGGCGCGCCATAAAGGGGTCCAAGTGGAGGATTAGGGCTGGAAGATATTGGCGCATTGACTCCATTGTTTTCCGGCAGTCCACGAGGCATTTTCAGTCCACCTGATGATCACGGCCCTTGTCCTGGAAATTGCGGAGACGGGAACATTTGCGACCCGCCATAACCACCCTTTTAGAGGTCGTATCCTTGCCACTGTGGCCCACACCTGGGATATCCTTCATTTGCGCTGCTGGTTGGTTGCGAACAGTCTGTCATGTTGAATGGAGACTGGTGATAAAACAGTGGAGCACCTGGAAATGGCTGCTGTGAAGGAGGGTAACCATATCCATACAGTGGATGATATTGATTGGCGCGTTTCCGAAATCGACTATCTTTGCCAGTGGCAGTTGATGAACTATGATCCGAGGATCCTGAATTGTGATCATTGCGTTGTTGCGAGGCACATAGGCCACTATGTGGACCCATATTTACTGTCTTCAGTGGAGATCCATTTGTCATCATTTGCTGTGAACAAAGATGGTGGTAAACAACTATCGATGCGAGATGTGATGTAGAATGAATCGGAGTACGGTTGAGTATATTGCAAGTAGCTGTGACCTTTGGCCGAATGAAGTGCTTCTCATATCCAATTCTGATGTCACAAACTGTGGTGTTTCACTCCACCTTTGATCCATGAAACTGACCCATGCTTGAGTAAAAGAAAGCTTAATCACACACATCCTGCCTTTGTTTGTTATAAGCTCGAGTTGATATATTACGATATGGGATAGGTGCTAACCTTTGTACACTTCCATCACCTAAAGGTGATAGAAGGGATATGATATGATATCTCCTGGAACCGAACAAGAACTATAACAAGTATACAGGATAGCATGACTACGGATATTACACAGAAGTCGTGTTTGTATGACCTAGATATCTCATTGAATAGCAGTCATGTGAGTCGAGCATCACCAGTCATTGCTCCGTATTGAGCTCATTGCCTATACATCTTTGTTCTCCACACAATTCACACTGCAGTCAAGGATCGTTACTGAAGCAGTCATCCTACCAGCCTTATCAGTTCTCGATGATCATTGCCCAGACATCCAGCTGGCAAGGAAACTCACCTAGTTATTTTATTGATAAGATATGCCTTCATTATCAGCTGGTCCGGAGGCTTGAGCCTAGGTATGACAAACAATGCCGCAATGACGTAGTATAAGGCCCAATTCAGGTGATTCCAGCGATGACAAAAGAGACCTCCCCCCTGCGTTTGGCAGTGTGCAATGCGGCGGTGGATGTGTTATGCTAGGCTGCGTTAGCTCACTTTCAAACCCATATCACTGAGGCTCTAAATGACCCCCTGAAGCATCATCAACATTCATCCGAATACGTGTTCAGTGACCATCTCTCAAATGTGGTCAAAACCCACCGGAAAGATGTTAAGTGGTTTATGTGAAGAAGGGAAGTATTTGACGAGAACCAACTCGTGGCTCACTATCAACAATATCACCCTATATCAATGAATGATGGGCGATTGCCTGATGGTATTGAACCACCAGCAGGCTGGGCTCGAACCCAGCCATCACGGTTCGACTTCAGTCGGTGCACCTGAATGGCCATCGATGCGCTTAGTCAACTAATTCATCTACCCATGGACAATGTACCTCATGCACCACCACCACCTGAAGATACTCCCGACCAAGAACCTATAGACCCCCAGAAGCCTGATCTGACATGTACCCCTGATCCAACAAGATGAGGGCTCATACGCATGTAGTTGGAGTGGAAAATACAGGGGGAAAAAGCATATGGGAAGGCAACAGGATCGTACAACAAGCCTCGCAAGTACTCAGAACAATGGGATCCACGGCATCCATCTCGGTCAGCACACAACTTTCAACTGGCTCAATCATTTAGCAAGCAAACTAAAACGTGGATAGATCAACATGTGAGGCACGGACTGGATGACTTCATTATCGAATCATTTCAATCATCAGATGCTGTACAAACGCTCCTCTTTAGACTCGATTTTGGGCTCGGCAATACTAATTGGATTGAAGATCATTCCCACAACTTCGGAACATTATGCTACAGGGATATTTCCAAATTTCTACAGTTCCTTCTGGCACATCTCCGATTTCAGGCGCTCCTCCGTTTCCAACCAGTGCGCCTAGCAGTCTGTGAAAATCGCCAAATATACAGCGAGATAATCATGGGCGATTGATGGTGGGATACGCATGATCAGCCTCCTACTGGAGAGGAGGTTATTCCAGTCATTTGTGCATCCGACAAGACCCACTTGACCAAGTTTTTGAATGTCCAGCATACCTGTCCACTGTATCTGATGATTGGCAATATTCGAAAAGATATCCGCTGCACACCTGCAATGCTCACCTCGACTCTCGTTGGGCTGACTCTCGATCCCCCGAAAGGTGGCAAAATTCCCGAGGAGACGTGGGAGTCTGTGGTTGGATCTGTGCTGGCCGCACTCCGGAATCTTGACATAACCGGCCCCGGCTTAAAATGGAATTGTGCTGATGGATTCCCGAATTAATGTTACCCTCTTTTGGCTGCCTGGGTCGGGTATCATCCAGAACAGGGCATGGTTGCTGAAGTCTCATGTGGCTCCTGCCCGATGTGTGACTTTCCTAAAGGTGCACCTGTGGGTCATTCAGCCTTTCAACTACTTGATCATCCAAGCGATCGGCATGTTTCCTTGGAGCTTCTGGACGAAACTGATATAGATGTTCTGCACATTCTTGGTGTTCATACAATCTGCAACCAGTTCTGGCAATACCCTCACTGCAATGTCTATCGCCTTTGGCATCCTGTTGAATTGCATCAGCTGCAGTAGTGTTTAGTTAAAGACTTAGTGCACTGGCTGCTCAAATACCTGAAAGCTAGAAGTGTCAAGGATTAATTTGACAATCGATTCACATCAGTACCACAATATCCAGGCCTCCAGCGCATGTCAAAACCATTCAATTTGATGTGAAGCGACCCTGGCAGGGACAATAAATCCGGTGCATGATTGGAACACTGACAGCGAATTGTGCTCCAATACTGGACAGCTCCCAGGGTGAAGCAAAAACTCCAGCAGAAACAGCCTCTGATTAAAGGGCGATGGGAGCAGTGCGGGCATTATGTGAATGCTATCTACTTGTCAGCCAACACAATCACTCCAATCAATCCTTCACAGCACAAGACGATGAACTGAAGTGATTTCAAAAGATGAAAGGTGCATTTCGAGAACAGAAAATGTCGAAGTCTATGCAGGCCAAAGTGGATGAACTGTTGGCAACAGAATTCCATCAGTTACATGAACAAAAGATGCATAAAATCCATACTGCAATGGAGGTTCAGATGTATGGGGCTGAGAAGGTTACCACATCAAAATGAAGGCAATTTTGGATGCGCTTGAATACACCCCGACAAGTGGCAACCATATGGTCAGATGCTGATCAGCCGAGTGCAATTGAGCGATTGGAGTGCGAAATCCATCTGGTGATACATGCTAAACCCAAGGTTTTCAATAAATTATTCCAAGATCAAGAGCGACAACTATTGCGGGAAGTCGGGACTACGGCAACCGGTCCCAGAAGCACAGTGGCCAAAATACATGCTCATATGACGTCTCCTGCAGATGAAGAGAGTAACAAGGCGGTAAACATGAATGCCGACAAGCGTGTGCAATGTCTGGTCCGTCCATCTGATGTTGAGACTGAAGCCACCACCTGGAGAATTGCTGATGCAGACCGCGTTGTGAATCAGCTGGAGAGAGAGATTTATGGTATCACTTCGAAAGGCCAGATACCAGTCAAGAAGGAATTCTCCATCCGCGTGGTTGATTTTGAGGCTTGGTGGCAGGAAATTAACATTCAGGAGCTCCAGAAAGCGATCGAACAGCGTCGACTACATTTCGGATAACCAAAGATGCATCTTGTGAGCATTGTATCAGGGTGAATTTGGTGAATCGGTTCTGGGGACAATTTCACAACCGATATTTCTGATTGGTGACATATCGGCAATGTGAACGAGGCATATCAATCTGCCATCAAGGTGAATTACAGTCGACAGATGCTCAATCACAATGACCGGTGTACCGGTCTTGACTATATGGAGGAGACACTGTCATATTTTGCCCTTCAAGGCTGGTATGATATTGACTCTGCCAAAGTTTTCAACATACTATCAGCTACTGATGAATTGTGAAATACACGCAGAGCACATCTTTTACACCTCCAGCATTGTCAGGAAGAGCCATGTTTCCACCCTGTATCAAAACAGGTACATCATTTGAGAGAAACTCATGTCCATGGAGTGTGCAGAAGTATCAAATTAACATCACTCAGAGATGCATCAGAACATTTTGGAATTCCCAACATTGGACAGCCATTCCGTACACAAATTGATGACGACTGGGGACATGAAGTGTGTGGACTGGTGTTCAGATATGGTCGGAATGTACTCACAGACAGTATATTTATTAAACTTCAGAATGGGCTGTTGTACTACCATCAACCATTTCACTGCCCTACATCTGTTGAGCGTCTGGGACTTGATTCCAAGGTAGAATATACCAATGCCAACCAAGGGATCATGCCTGAATTTCATACCATCTGGGTCGAATATATGGACAGTGACGTTCATAACACCTTCCAAGGCCGAGTTTCTTCTGTCTCTGTATTATACTGCAACTTCACTCCACCAAATCAGATCCTCCAATTTCCGGAACGCCTGCCCACCAGAAATACGATATTGACCTTTTCAAAGAGGTGCAAGCACACTCAACGATGGATATTATGTCCTCAACCTCAAGTATATGCGATGGTGATTCCAACAAAGTGCAATGGGCTCCATGGTTGGTCTGATTGTGTTCACAGGTTTCTCCGCGTTGTCAAACAGACTGATAAGATACATACTGTACCTGCCGGAGCAATTGTTAGACTGACACATTTGGTCTGAGAATGCTGCATCAGATAGAATCGATAGCTTATGGCTTGTACATAATCATCTGGATCCAGATACCTACTTGAGTGTGAATTAAAGTTACAATGCCTGAATCAAGGTGTGCAGGAGGAAGATTGTTAATTGAATTGTACGATTTGATACAAACATTATAAGAATCACTTCTGGAGAGTATGGCTCCAGGTTCGAGGTGCACCTGAATAGGCTTGGAGATGCAGCCAGTACTCCCAATTGCTCGGAAATTTGCAAATGCTCATAGTTTGATTTGGAAGCTTTTTGAAGGCAACTATACATTGTTTAGGATATTCGAGTATTCTGTTCCACTACGTCCGGAGCATTGAAGAGCATCGGTGAAGTAGTCTTGGAGCACCTCAAAGCAGATCGCTTTGCATTCAGCCTATCTGGGAGCATCTGGGATTGTCTGGAATGATCAGTGTGGGTGTTCAGAGGTGCTGAGTTGTTCAGTTATGACTTCCAAACCATTTTACATTTTGCTGATGTAAATGTCTGCTGCAGAGCTGCGCAAATATATTATAAGCTGCTCTCAGAGTCACCTGCACACTAGTGGACATGGTCTCAGCTGCAGTTGAAGTCTGCTGCACATCTGCTGAGAGATCTCAGCTGCACCAAAATCTGAATATCATTGATGTCCAATATTGTAGCAACTGGCATGCACCTCAATGTCAGCAGGTGATTTTGGGCGCACCTCAGAAAGCTCATACAGCATTGAATTGCACTTCGGTGAGCTCCCGGGGGGCTTGGAAGCGTCTGAAGTTACATAGAACCACTGTTGAAATCAACGAGAGAGTCTAGGATGCTTGAATGTGGCTTCCAAACGGTTTTACATTTTGCTGATGCTGTCTGGTGCTTCTGAAATTAGAGGATCTGTTTCAGTGTAGTCCAGCTACTGTATAATACAGGAAATGAAGGAACTCAGCCTTTGAAGGTGTTATCAAGGTTATTCTCTTCACTTTCTGTATATTGGATCCACATGATATGAGATTCAGGCATGATTAGTGGGTTGGCAATGGTATATTTTACATTGCAATCAAGTCCCAGATGCTCAACTGAAGCAGGGCAGCAAAATGGTTGATGATAGCAAAATAGCCCATTCTGAAGCTTGATAAATATACTGTCAGTGAGTACATTCTGATCATATCCGAGCACTAGACCCTAACTTCATGTCCATGGTCCTGTGCAATATGTATGCAGAATAATTGTTCAAAGCTGGGAATTCTGATATGTACTGATGGATCTCTGACTGAGGTTCATTTGACATTTCTGCACACTGTGCAGACATGGGTTACTCTTGAATGGCGTACCTACTCTGATACTGGGCAGAAATATGGCTCGTCCAGACAACGGTGGAAACCTCAACTATGTGCTCTCCCTGTAGTTCACTATTCATCAGAAGCAGATAGTAGGTCAAAAACTGTCACACAGTCAATATCGTACCAACCCTGGAGCACAACATACAACAGTGTCTCCTTCATATAGTCAAGACCGGCACACTGGTCATTATTCTTGAGCATCTGTCAATTGTGATTGACTTTGTTGGAAGATCGATCTTCCTCTTTCACATTGCAGATATGTAGCCATTCTGAAATATCAGTAGTGAAAATATCGCCAGAATCATTTTGCCCAATTGAGGTTGATACACAACATACAAGGTGACTCCTTGGATATTGGAATTGGACGACGCACTGTTCAATGGATTTCTGGTGCTCCTGAATTCCAACTCCATCTCCCCAAGCTTCAAACTGAGTCATGCAGATGGACAATGCTTTATTGAACCGCATTTCCACATTCAAGGTGATACCATGAATGTCTCACTCCAGTTCATTCACTATGTGGTCCATATCGGGGATACCCCAGGTAGAGGGTTGAGGCTCAGCATCTGAGTGACAAACCTGATAATCCACACAGGACTCAGGGGTGATGTTTGCCACCCCATAAACCACTTCATCTGAGGCAGTTTTCATGACTGCAATTTTTTTTGCCGAACATGCTTCTGGGACTAGATGCCTTAGTCACGACTTGATGGAATAGTTGTCGCTCAAGATTTTGGAATGATTTATCACAAGGCTTGTGTTTAACAGGTGTGACCTGATGGATTTTACACTCTAATTGCTCTTTTGCCTTCTGTCAATCACCATCTGACCATTGGATTGCCAATTGTCGGGCTTTATTCACCCGCACCTGAAATTGCCATTGTGTTGTTGTAGGTACAATTTCAGCCCCATATACAAGGATGTCCAATGCAGTGCCAATTTGATCAATGTTTTGTTCCATTCACAGATGGGATTCTCTTCAAAACTGATCATCCACTTTGTCATTCACAGACTTCTAAGGCTACTGTTACTGCAATGCGCAGTGCTTCTGGTATATTTGTTTGAGTGCATCGCCTAGTGTTTTGAGGAATATATCTGAATGATTCTGTTGGCTAACAAGTACGGAGAATTCACATACTGCCTGCACTGCTCCAATTATGATATTATGAGAAGGTGTTTCTGCCGCACTTTTCCTGTCAACATTTAAGTAGAGGAGAAGTGGAGCACAGTTCACTGCCAGCGTTCTCATGATGCCACAGATCAATTTTCCCTGCCAGGTGCCACTTTTCAATAAGAGGAATGGTTTGGAGAGGCACTGGAGGACTGGATGGTGCGGAACCAATGTGAATCGATTGTAAAATCGATCCTTGACATTTCTAGCTTTCTCTTATTTGAACAGCCAGTGCAATAAGTCCTTAATCAAACCCAAATGCAGCTGATGCAATTCATCAGGCTACCAAAGCCAATAGACATTGCAGAGAGGGTATTGCCAGAACTAATAGCGGATTGGGTGAACACCTAGAGTGTGCAGAGCAGCAATATCAGTTTCCTCCAGAAGCGCTGAGTAAACATATTGATCTCTGCAGTAATTAAGTGTTCAAAATGTTCAACGCCCCATGGGTGCACCTTCAGGAATATCTCACATCAGGCATGAGCCATATGAGACTTCAACAAGCATAACTTGTTCAGGATAATCCCTGATGCAGGCAACCAACAGATGGTAACATTGTCTCTGGAGTCCATCAGCAAAGTCCAATTTCAAGCTGTTAATAACCAGATTTTGGACAGGGGAGAGCACAGTTCAAATAGCCGAATGGCATGGCTCTTTTGAGTTTTTCACACCTTTTGGGGGACAGGGGATAGGCCTAGCTAGAATCCAGGTTTGCTTTATATGTGTGCAGTGGATATCTTTTCGATTTTTACCAATTGTGAGATCAAGCGGCAATGTAGGCAGATCTCCTGAAAAATAGGTCAACTGAATCTTGTTGAATGCACTAATGACTGGCACAATCATAACGCCAGCAGGAAGTTGATCCTGCGTAACCCGCCCCCAATCTCCCATATTGGTTTGGCTGTGTATTCTGCGACATTCTGAGTTGCAAGGCACACCAATTCAACATTGAGGTGCACCTGCAATGTGGGAAATGCCAAAAGGTACTGTATATGTTTGAGAGTATCCATGTAGTATAATGTTCCGAAGATATTTGAATGATATTCAAACCAACTATCATTGCAGAGCCCAAAATCAAGTTCGGTGGAGAGCATTGGCAGAGCATCAGCTGATTGCAATCATTCGATTTTGAAGTTGTCCAGTCCATGCTTGTGATCTTGATCTATGCACGTTTGCTTTTACTTTCTAACTAATTGAGCGTTGTCCAAGTTGTGTGCAGACCAAAACCGATGCTACGTATTCGATAGATCAGAGAACTTGTGATGCTTGTTACACAATCCAGTTGCTTTGCCATACACTTTCCTCCCCACATATTCCACTCCAACTACCTTGCTATGAGCGATTGTTTTCTTTCAATCAGGGGTACATGTCAGATCAGGCTACTCCGGTTCTATTGTTTCTTCATTCGGAGTATCTTCAGGTGGTGGTGCACAAGGACCATTGTGGATTGGAAGATTAGTACTTGTTCATCTCGTCAATGGCTATTCAGTTGCACCTACCAAAGTCAATATATTATGTCTCAGGTCAATTCCATCCTGCCTGTGGTACAATCCCCTCAGGTACAATTCCTTCATTCATCGATATTGGGTGATATTGTTAATAGTGGGCCTCATATTGGTTCTCCTTGAATGAAATCTCATTGCGCAATGATCACTTTATGTGTTTCCAGTGAGTGTTGGCCATATTCGCGAAGTAGTCAGTGTACCCATATTTGGACAAATATTAATGATGCTTCAGGGGGTGATTCAGAACCTCAGGGGATATTGGTTTGATAGCAAGCTAACTCTGATTATGATATCACTTCCACAGCCCCATCGCACCCCACAAAATGTGGGAGAGGGGTATAGCAAGGTCATCTTACAATCAGTTATCCTTATAAACCAAGATATATATCGTATCATGCACACCAATTATACACATATTCTGCTGAAAATTGTTAGCAGAGAAGGATTCTTTTGTCATTACTGCAATCTGCTTGATATACTTTTCATCAAGTGTTGCTGCTGCAATCACCACAATCGGCCTTACACAACATTATTGGAGCTTTGTGAGTTTTATATGCGCTTGAATCTCCGAGCAACTGATACTGAAGGTAAGATGGCATTAATAGAATAAACAGGTGAATTTCCTACCTAGCTGAATGCCCGGTCAATGATCATTGAGAACTGAGAGGCTAGGAGGATATTTGCATCAGAAACGATTCTTGACTGAAGCACGGATCCTGAGGAGTACAACAATGTTTAGACAAGAAGCTCAATAAGAATTTCTCACTGTTGCTGCCAACTTACAGGCCTTAGATTGACTACAGTTGCAAGGTCATACACATACATTGTATGTTTAATATCCCTTGCTATGCTAATGTTCAAACTGGATTCAGTTCTTTTTGAATTGCTGGAGATGATGTGAGGTGGAGTGTGCTCGAGTATTCGAGTGTGCGCGGGCGTACCCGAAGGTGTATCCATTGTATCGTGTTATGAGATATGTCTCATCGTCAGAAGGTCGATCGATGAATAATGGCGCTAACTACAAATGAGGCAAATTACATCATAGTCCTTGGCATAGTGATATCCGTACTTCCAATCAGCTCAACACTCCTCCATGACAGCTATTACGTCCATTTGAAACAAAAACAGTAAACAAAAGAGAAGAGGAGCCAATCAGGCATTGTGGATCACCTCCAAACAAATGTGCACAATCAATTTACTTTCCGACGGCATTCCCGATGGCATATCACATTCCAATCCCTATACCATTTCCGTGACCATTTCCGATTCCCATGCCAAGAACATATCCAAGCGTACCGCGGCCATTCCCGAAGCCAATTCCGATCATTCCCATTGCCGCACACTGCTTCAAGACGGCAGGCTTCGGCAGTGGCTTTTTGAAGCAGTCGGCGAGCATCTCAGCAGTCAGTACCTAGCTCAAGTCGATCTCTCCGTCTCTAGCCATATCTGCAGCAAGATAGTACTCGGTTGCAATGTGTGCAACTGCAGTTCCACGGTAGATTCTTTTCTTCATACTCGCGATCAGTGACACTGAATCAGAGAACACATGAAGGATAGTCGGGATGCCGAGCTCGTTCAAGAGATGCAATATCGGTGTGAGTCTCATGCAGCCTACTCCAAAGGAATAGGATTCAGCCTCGGTCGTGGACTGGGCAGTCGACTTCTGATTTCTTGATCTGCAATTGACCGCTCCTCTGAAAGTTATGACTAGTCCACTTGTCGATTTGTAGTCATCCGGGCATCCAGCAATGTCCGCATCAACATAACATCTAAGTTCCCCTTCTCCGAGTGTGCTTTGTCCAAGTACTTCTCCGAAACGCAGACACCAGTCCTTCGTGCCGTTGAGGTATCGAACCACGCACTTGAGAGCTACCATAGGCTCATTGCTCGGGTCGTGATTGTACCGGGAGAGAACTGCGATGGCATAAGCAATATCTGGCCAAGTGGCAGTGTTCGCGTACATATGGCTTCCGATCATCGATTGGTATATGGTCGGATTGGACGCTTCTTTGTCTGGCTTCCTCTTGTGAAGCTTCATTGCCAGTGGCGTGGCAACTGGCTTCGACTCGTCCATTCTGAACTTCGCCAGGATCGTCCGAATGTAGCTCTGCTGATGGATGTCGATCGTGTGATGCTCCCGATTGCGTTGGATGTTCATGCTGAGATAGAAGGAGACACTCCCGGGATCATGCATCCAGAACCTCTTCTTCATCTGGTCCTTGATTTGCCCAATCAAGCCCTCGTTAGCAATGATGAGGAGATCATCGACATACAGAACGACTGTGGCAATGACTATGCCTTGATCCTTATCATGGAGCACGAACAGTCCTCCGTCAACACGTGATGCGATGAATCCAATTGATATCACAACGTCCTCAAAAGTGCCGTACCTAACGTGCGAATTCTGCTTCAGGTGATGAAGATACTTTCCCAAGTGGAGTACCATCTTCTGCAAAGTCTTTCTGAATCATGGATCGTTGTATCGGCTCCCAGTTTGGGGCCAATGACAGTATCCCTGCGTTGGGTGCATGTAGATCTCTTCCTCCAAGTCAACACCCATGGAATCTGTGCATACGTCCATTTGATGGATCTCGAGATTGTACTTGGCGGCGATCGCGAGTGTCAGCCGACTGTGGCCCACCCGAGCAGTCTCTGTGTATACGTAGCCTGGTAGTCGATGCCTTCGATTTGGTGATTTCCTCCCCAGACTAACCCGGCCTTGAACCGCCGCACATTGCCTGCTCCATCGCGCTTGATCTTGTATACCCAGTGACTTGGCAAAGCCTTTCTCCCTTGCGGAAGCTCCACGAAATCTCCAAAGACTGGATGCTGACCAGTTGCATCTAAGTCTTGTTTCATCACCGTATCCAATTTGTCGGCAAGCGGAGACTTGGTTGCTGCTTTGTAAGACTTTGGATCATCATGCTATCCTCATAATCGTCGGAGATCGCAGCTGCAGCATGGATGGGAATCGTATGCTCGAATTCCTCATCTTCGAGAGCCAATTGTGCAGACTCGGCCGACTTGCCCTTGCCAGCGTTGTTGCGATGACTTCCTTCAGCACGCAGCTTCCATGCATTTCCAAGTGCCGTCTCACGGCCAGCCAGTTCTCGTGACTTCTTCGTTGGCTTTGGAGGATCTGGAGGTGAATTGTCGTCCAATGGCTCCTCCGTTTGACGTTCAGAATTTCTATCTCCGGTTGGCTGCAAGGTTTCAGATTCCTTCTTGGTGGGTTTGGGTTCCTCGATGACATCTCTGTAGAAGTGCTCATTCAAGATCGCTTCATCTGCAGCATTCGGTGCTTTGTACCGGTTTCCATCTCTGAATACCACATCTCTGGAGCGGTGAAGCGTCTTGGCCAATGGTTCGTACACGAAGTGCTGTTTAGTCGATATGCTGTACGGATCAAATATGCCGGGAGTGGCTCGGTAATCCAGCTTCGTTCTGTTCTCTTTCGGCACTTGCCCGAATGCCAATCATCCGAACACACGGAGTGGCTTCAAATATGGATTCCTCCTATGGCAGGCCTCATACAAAGTATTGCCGACTACTGATCTTGTTGGAGTACAGTTGTTGAGGTAGACCGCCACTGAGACTGCAAAGGCCCAGTACTGTTTCGAGTGTCCGGCATCGTCCAGCATGCATCGTACACTCTGCATGATCGTGAGGTTCGCCCGTTCGACGACTCCATTAGACTGAGGACTGTAGGGCATAGTCGTTTCCTTTAAGATCCCGTCTGATTTGAGGTATTGTGTGAATTTCTTGGAGGTATACTCACCGCCTCCATCAGTACGAAATCGCTTCACTTGCTTGCCCAACTGTTCTTCTCTTAGAGCCTTCCATTCTCTCAATTTCTCCAGCGCTTCCAACACGTACTTCAATATGTACTCCACAGTATGCCTCGTGGCGTCGTCGATAAAGAGCAGCATATATCGACCTCCTCCGATGGCTGTTTCCAGGGGACCGTATATTTCCAAGTGCACGAGCTGCAGTGGCTCACTCGCGTGGGAGGTCACGGGAGTAAAGGGCTTCCGAACAACCTTGCACTTGATGAAACTCTCGCATTCGCACTTCCTGGTCATTGTCTGAGCGTCGGCAACGACCTTGGGCATGATCTCCAAAGCCTTGAGACCGACGGGTGCCAGGCGGCGGTGCCATAACATCCGCTTCTCTGCATCGTGCCGAGATGCATGCCCAGTTGTCTGAAGTGCCACCAGGCAGCTGTGGTTGTTATCGATATTGGTGTATTTGGTCAATTCTGGAGATCGATGCAGAACGCGATCCAGAACGAATAGCCCATCGACTTGAGGTGCACTGGCAATCAACTTGCCATGGCGATTGTAGAGTTTGAGACCGTAACAATTCACCAGTTTGACTTTGACGTCCTTGTCCATGATCTGAGACTGTGAGATGAGATTTAACAATCCCGGCAAATGCACCACTTCTCGAAATATTATCATTTCCGTCTTTCCATCTGGCAGCAGGCAAATCAACCTAACACTTGCATATCCGGATGCAAACGATGTGGGCCCATTGTATCCATTCACCATCTTTGTATTCGGAGGATATTCAGTGTAGGTGATGAACATTGATCAACGGCCGGAGATGTGAGTCATGCATCCGCAATCGATGAACCAATAACTGGATGAAGCACTTGAGCTGGCCACCATCCAATAATTCTCGATCGATGTGGTGAGAGTCGAAGTAACCGATGCTTCGGTTGATGCTGTTGCTGCAGTGTCGGCAGCCTTTGCTGGATCGCCGTGTTGCTTGCTCAAGCAGTTCTCGGTGATATGCCCTTGCCGTTGGCAATGAAAGCACTTCTGCAGATCCTTCTCTTTCTTATCATCCTTATTATCTCTCTTATCTCTCTTATCCCTCTTTGGACTTTTGCCGACATTGCCGCCTCTGCCACCTTTGCCACCTTTCTTTGCAAAGAGCAGAGCTTCTGGAGCGGGCCCATTCTCTCTCTTGATTGCAGCTTCCTTTTCGACGAGCTTGGTGACAATCTCCTCGGGCGTGGTGGTCATCATTGCGTTTTTGTCCATCATGAGCTCCAGGAAGACTTTCCACTCGTCGTTCCTTGGGATCCCGCAAAGGAGGTAGTAGATGTGCAGTTGCTGTCTCATCTTGGCGATTGTCTTTGCATTTGGATTGGTGTCAGTATCGGCAGCATCATTGGTAGCGGTCGATGTTGCTGTCGGTCCTGGGCAGATATTGTAATCATTGATTTTCCGATTGATCCGCAATGTGTAGTTGTTGACATCTCCGCAGTCCTGTAGCTTGATGCTCCAAGGGTCTCCCCTAATCTCGAAGATGTTGAGCTTTAGCTTTGACTGGTAGGCTGATGCTAGCTTCTCCCAAAGCATCTTCGCATCGTCGATGACCATGTATTCCTCTTGTATCCTCGGTTCCATGCCCAGCAGGATAGTCGAGCTGGCAACACCATGGCGATTCATCCAGTCTTTGAAAGCGGCCTTCTCTGTAGCGGTCACGTTTGCTGCTGGCTCATCCGGCTTGTCATTGTATCCTTTGATGATACCATACACTTGCTTCTGCTCGAGAAGTAGGGCCATCACCGTTGCCTATTTTCCACAGTTCGTGCCATTGAACTTATTGATTGTGATCATCGTTGAACTCATCTCGCACGATTCTAATCTTGTTTCTCAATCATCAGTTATAGTAGTCTCTCACACTCTGCGGAAGACGTCCAGCAGCCGCCATCAGAAACACGGCGGAATGCGGGGTAATTACCTAGCTTATGGAGACACTTCTTCGTAACAATGACCTCGACTTGACAAACGGAAGTGGAAGTGTTCATCTTCGGGTCCCTTTGACACTCAAGGGCTCCTAACCTGTTGTACGGTGGCATGTGCTCGAGTAGTCGAGAGTGCGTGGGCGTATGGGAAGGTGTGTCTATTGTATCGTGTAACGGGACATGTCGCATCAACATAAGGTCGATCAATGACTAATGGTGCTAACGACAAAAGAGGCAAGATACATCATAGTACTTGGCTTAGTGATATCCGTACTTCCAATCAGCTCAACAGGAGATATCAAATCATATCCCATCTATGACCTTTACAGTCATGGAACCATACAATGGTGAGCATCTATCCAAGATTCTAGTATACCAAAAGGAGCATAGAACAGAGAAAGGCAAGTTGGGTCTGATTGAGGTTTCCATTTCGCAGGAGGGTTTCGTAGATCAAAGCTGCATTGAAACACCACCTTTCATGACAACATGAAGAGATATAAGTGTCCTTCATCCCTCCGAAGGTGACTGCTACCTGCAATATGTTCAACAATACTCCGATTCATAGTACATCGCATCACCTATGAAAATTTGTGTTCCATGATAGTATACACTAAACGAGTTAACCAATGGATTTCCACCAAAGACAACAAATATGGCACCAATTTTGGTACTGTTAGCAACAGGTCCAAAATCCCGGTTCGGTTCCGGGTCCGGATCCAACCCAGAACCGAACCGTTGCAGCGGGTTTCCACACAAAACCCGGCATTTCAACATCACAACTTTGCCTCCGATTAAGTATTTGAGTGCTGATCGTATCAAGATATGATCAGTACCTAGATTGTGCAGTTCAAGCCGCTCTTTCACCTCCTGATCTCAGATGGGTGATCCGACCAATATTCATTGAGTCGCTATCGAAAACCCGCTAATTTCGCTTAAATTGGCCCTTTTATCACAGCTACTTAACGAATATCGGTCGGATCGCAAATCCGAATACGCGGGGTGGAAGAGCAGCTAGAACTGTACAATTTATGTACTGATCACGTCATGATACAATGAGAACTCAAATACCTCATTGGAGACTTAGTTGTAGGATCCGTAAAGTGGAACCGCGGTCCGGTCCAAACCCGTCCCCAAACCCGGTGGGTACCGCTGTATTCCGGGTCACAACCCGGACTGGACAGTCTGGTCCGGTTCCAAACCTGGACAGCAGCCGGGTAACCCGGAACCGTTGCTAACACTAAATTTGGGGTGACATTTGGCTGGTAACAACACCCTGGCAATTATTTGGAATCATCAGATAATATTTCTTCAACTACCACCAGCAAAGACAGTCCATTTGGGAAATACACCAATCAATTTCATCTGCCACAGGGGTATGGTTACCCTCCTTCACAGCAGCCATTTGCAGGCACTCCTGAGTCTTACAACCATTCTCCATTCAACATGACACTCAGTTCCCGACCCAGCACCAGTGCTGGGCCGTTCCTACACCTAACAGGGGGCACATGATGAGAGCAATGAGTCTTTCGACTTGAGAGGTGCAGAAGCCATTACCCCGATAGGTCTGAACCAAACCAGATTCTCCTTGAAATGATTTGCCAAAACAATTGGGCAGCTCAACTACAGTGTGTTCAACAAGTGAAAGAAACAATGGGTAGCTTGGTTTAGGGAGAAAATGAATCATTGCATTATCTGGGGGCAGGACCATTTGAAACAGCTTTGAGATGGACCCCTCCTATGGGAGTGAGTGGCAGCAGATGTGTTGATGTCATTCGAGAACTGGCTGCTGATGCAATGTTTCAATAATTCTGAATGAATTTTCTGGCAGTAGGTTGTGATGATTTTGAAGAAATATGCAAGCAATATTGGGGAGGGGAACAAAAACGGAAGGCAAGGCAGCAACCAACCAGCGACGGATTTGGGAGAGCATGTGCGCACAATGGGGAGAGGTAAATGCCCACAATGCCCTAATACAATATTCCTGGTTGTACTTCCCTGGGTGTCCAATGGCAACGATTACCTTCAGTCCCACAAACAACTCCAAGCCTCATGCATGGATGTGATACCCGGGGAGGAGCCAATTGATTTCATCAAAAAAAGTGGAAGTCAGAAAGAGCCATACATTGTAATAATGAAATTGAAGTACAACTTGGGGTAGGATGAATTGTGCCAAGCGTATATGGTATTATACACACATGGGCAAATGATGAATTGCCCCATATATGCGTAGATTTCATACAACTGTTGCCTTTCAAATGCTTTCAAGTTGGAACCGGGACACAATTTGAAGACATTTTTGGCAAAAATGACGAGAGCTACAAGGAGGGAGATTGCCAAGCAGGGAATTGGAGCATCAAATGTAATCCCCACTAGCTGTGTTGAAGCCAAATATACTGAGCTTGCTAATGATTAAACATAGACTTTGGTAGATTCTGAAGAGGGTGGAAGAGAGGTGGGAGAGGAAGATGGTGGGCAAGAGAATGGTGCTTGTATTAATGTAAGATCTGATTGGAAGAATAGAATTGCACATATTGCAATGAATGCTTGTCTGTGAAATGTGTAACATTGCGATGAATGTCAGGAGCACCAGAGTATGAGCCCATCTGTCCAGCTTTCATTGGAGCCACTTAAAGAGTGCATTAAGAAACAAACGAAAACCCACCAAGATGCAAGGGAGATTCAGTCGCAAGTGGAAGATGGTGATGATGTCCTCGATCCAGATAATTGCAGATCAGTACTAAGCAAAGTTCACAAAACAATCAACAACAAATTTGAACATGAGTTCCTCCATGAGGGGGTCTGGCTGCTGATTTCCCACCCCATTTACAAGTTGACAGCTGTGTTGTTTATGTCAAGGTTGGTATGTTTCATCAATTAGAACAAAGCATAATGAGTGTTTTGACCGTCACTTCATTGGGAATAGTCATGCAAACCGTACATGAAGACTTGATGGTTAGTGTGTGATTCATGTAATATCCCGTCAATGACTTGAGTCAAACATCACCAGACATCCTTTCCGTCGAAGAATATCATTTTTATATCAATCAAACATGAGATATCAGCTGTCGTTCATCACGATATATCCCTGGAAACAAATAAAGAACATCAGACTGACATACTGCAAATCGCGGGACTGTTGGAATCCCCGACAGCTATACGCAGTGCAGCTATTTACCACCGGTTCCAGCTTGAATTGAAGGTGCAAGTTGGCTGTCACTCATTCCATTTTGACTGGTAGCAGACTACATACTCTTCAAGACTTCCCACTTCTTTTCGTGATCATCTTCCTCACCATTCCACAACAGCACGTGATGCCTCCAGAAACACTTCAACCAGGTGCCATTGAAGCTGAATCGAGCAGAACGACAGGCGCTTCAAACAATGCGCCACCCAGTGAGACACAGCAGCAATGCAGACTCCAGTTAGTTCACGTTGGCGCTGCAATTGCAGCCACCGAAAATATGACCCAGGACACGCATTTCAACATAGAATGTAAAACCGCAACCAGCAAGAATAGGAAGCAGCATGCAATCGGATGTGAGTCAATCCATATCGATGTTGTGGACGGTCAGCTAACAGTAAAACGGACAGCTGGGGTACGTAGAGAGCTACGTGACCAAATCATCTCTGCCCGTAATGGGACACCTCCATGGTCGACCAAGCTATTTGTCGGCGCAGTCCGCCAAATTGAACATCAGGATGTTGTCAGTTCTGGGATTTTCGCTGACAAATTTGGTGATGAACTTCCCCAGGAATCGATGAAACAGGCTTTAATGACCTCAGAGGAGGTTACAGAGTCATATATGGTTGAGATAACAGCTGATTCTCACTCTAGAAGCAGCAACCAATTTCTTGTAGGTGTTCAACATGTCAGCTACTATGGCAAGACAAGGAGGTCGGGTACAGCTTGAACAGTCCGAGATGCGTCTTGCCTTGAATATGGCCAAAATGGATGAAGAAGGGTTTTCGCGCGCCGCAAATGGGGACACGCAACGACTAATGCAGAAACCACATGCCGAAGTTCGGGAAGAGAAGAAGTGGGGTGTTGTGTTTCGCAAGCATAACAAGGCGCAGGCTGAGATAAAAAGACACACGGCAATGGTTGTGGAAAATCGAACAGAGGGCTGTCGTCCTTTCCATATTCGCGCAGCAAAGTATCCACAGACTAGTTAGAGGGGTAAAGGCACAGGTGCACCTCCACCACCACCAGCGCCATTGAGGCCCGGAATGCCACCTGCGCCGCTAGATGACAGTGAGAGTACTCAACGCTCCGAAACAGAAGGTGGGCGTCCCGGATATGTGTATATACATACTCTGCTTCCCAGCGCTGGATTTTTCAATCTTGATTCATAGGCCAAGGATCGCATGCGCGATAAAGATTTCATTCCAGATGTGCTGACTGATGAAGGTCCATCCACAGGGTAGTATGCTATCAGCTGCGTGGTAATGCAGCTGACAGCCATTTTGTAGACGACAGCAGGCATTTGAGTGAACATGACAGCGAAGATGAGAGTTGACTGAAGGGAATGGGATTTATGAGTATTGTCATGATCCACAATTCGCGGACACTTTATAGTATCTTTTAAGGCGTATATTTATATGTATCATTAAAGAACAATGAAGTTAGAAAGGAGAATGTACATGAACGGCACAGAACGGCTGCCACAATACCATTATTGATATAGTATGCCAAAGTGAATGGTTCCATATTGCGGTTACGCCTGTGGCAAAATGAGCATCAACAGACCGTCAACAATTTTAGGTCCTGTAAGTCGGGCAATAAAAATGCGATTTGGTAGTGAATACACATGATTGAAGTGTTGCCACCCTTGATAGGCAAAAGAGAATGCAACACGATCCCTGCCCCATCTTGAAGATGAGTGTCAACAGAGCGTCAATGATTTTAGGTCTTGTTAGTCTGGTTATTATGAAGTAATTTCGTAGTGGTTATACATAACAACAGCATTGACAACCTTTAGACCCAAAAAACGAAAGCGAAATGCTCCTGCCCCATCTCGAAAATGAGTGTCACCGGAGCGTCAACGATTTTTGGTCTTGTTAGTCTGGTAATTAAGAAGAAATTTTGTAGTGGTTATACATAACAACAGTATTGACCACCATTATACGCAAAACAGAAAGCGAGACGCTCCGTGTCCCATTTCGGAAATGAGCGTCAATGGAGCGTCGACAATATTCCGTGCTGTAAGTCAGGTAATAAACACGCGATTCGGTAGTGATTATACGTAATGGAAGTGTTGCCATCCTTCATAGGCAAAACAAAAAGCAACACGCTCCCTGCCCCATCTTGAAAATGAGCATCACCAGAGCATCAACGATTTTAGGTCTTGTTAGTCTGATAATTATCAAGTAATTTTGTAGTGGTTATACATAACAGCAGCATTGACAACCTTTAGACTCAAAAAGGAAAGCGAAACGCTCCCTGCCTCATCTTGAATATGAGGGTCAATGGAGCATCAACGATTCTTGGTCATGTAAGTCGGGTAATAAAACCGTGATTTGGCAGGGAGTTCACATAATGGAAGTGTTGCCACCCTTCATAGGCAAAAAAAAAAGCAACACGCTCCCTGCCCAATCTTGAGAATGACCATCAACAGAGGGTCAACAATTTTAGGTCCTGTTAGTCTGGTAATTATGAAGTAATTTTGTAGTGGTTATACATAACAACAATATTGACAACCTTTATACACAAAGAAGAAAGCGAGACACTCTGTGTGCCATCTTTAAAATGAACGTCAACGGAGCATCAACAATTTTTGGTCCTGTAAGTCGGGTAATAAAAACTCGATTTGGTAGTGATTACACCTAATGGATGTGTTGTCATGCTTTCTAGGCAAATAAGAAAGCGTCACGGTCCCTGCCCCATCATGAAAATGTGCGTCAACAGAGTGTCGACGATCTTGGGCCTTCGATCATGGTTTATCGAAGTGCGCTGTGGCTGTTGAAGTCCATATACTCAGTTTAGGCCATTTTCATAGTCAAAAATGCTCGTGAACACTCAGTTGCACCTTTGTGAATGAAATGAGTTGTTACTGTTCAGGAGGCTATCGCGGGGATATCATTAGCTCATTTGCTCATAAAGGCTGCTAATCACTTGTTTATGGATACGTGCGATCCAGCGCGACTTAGATTACCCAAGATACAAGACCTTCAAATGTTGACGCTCGATTGACGCTCATTTTCAGGATGGGGCAGGGAGCGCCTCTCCACTTGTTTGCTATATAATGGTTTTCAATACATCAGAAAATGACAATGCAGTACCATAGTCAATATTTTGCAATTAACAGTAGGATATCTGAATCTGACCAGAAATAGAAAAACCTGAAATGCAGACCCTGAGATTGAACCAGACTGGTATAGCCAAACTCGGCGATACCCAGGGGTTGATGGGTACGGGGCCGGGTTTGGACCACCAAAAAGCTGTGAGTCCGGTTTTTGGACGGTTCTGGGACCGAACCGAACCGTTTTTCCGGTCCAAACCCGGACTGCTGGTGGGTTACCCGGACCCATTGCTAACACTACTGTTAAGTATGTATCCCAGCAGAATTCTCAGTAAAAATACTAGGTTGTCTCAATTTGATATACTGAACTTGTCAAATATTATTGAATGCAAATATTATAGTAAGAATATATTCAGTAATGTCCAATATTGGTATTATTATTACTACTGATCATTTTGGTAAATCTTGCAATTTCTATTGAATATTTATGAATTGTCATTGTTCATTTATGTATATATGTAGAATATATCAAAATAAGTCACAATATACTGTGTTAGCCATGGCTGCATATTCCAAACCAGATCAGAAACACCACAATGAGTACTAACTTTAAGAAATGAGGTTCAGAGGGGGATATATGTTGAATCCGCTCTGTTGTAGTTAGGAATAATTTGCTGGCAATATCTTCTTGGTTAGATTTTATATTGTATTGGTAGAAATGTATGTCTCAACCATTGGAAGGCTGGTAAATGAATGGAACTGTCTACAAGTTATGCTTCTTAGTTCTGTCTAGTATATGTACTGTAATCCTTAATATTTTTCAAATCCAAAGAACAGTATATATATAGTTAGCTGTATTCAATGGATATATTTGAAGTACCATATAAAGAGTATTCATTAAATTGTAACTACAGTACTAATTTGTTTGCTCAAGTTTGATTGACATCTGTATGGTGTAATTTCTCAACCAGAATCCGAACAAGTGGCTTCTCATTATCAGTACAATGTAACATAGTCTAAGCACCTTTCACTTACCACTTGGATACTTTACTCCATTATACTATTACGCTTCAAAACTTACAAATCTTTCCACACACTTCTGCAACCTTGCTAAGTACTCTATTATATGCCTTGTCAAATTGTTGATGACTGTGAATGCTTCTAAAGCAGGGCAATAATGTTCAAGAGACTGCTGAACCACATAGAGTAGCTTGAGAATGGTATATAATCAAGACTATATACCATATTTTTTCTACTGCTGCAGGGTTTTCTACTCTACTCAGTAACACCTTTTAAGCACACATCCAATTGATAGTTAGTATCTCTCTGAGAGTTGTAATGTCTCTGTACTGTTCGTATTTATCATTGGTGAGGTAAAGTCTGAAAGCCTAGTGCAAATATAAACCAAGTTTGTACATTTAAGCAAATTTGGAGATGAAAATTGAAAATTGTTTGTACTTTGTAACTTCATATTCAGTACAAGAATTCAATTAGATCACTGAATTTGTGATATTGCCCAGTCTTTCACAACATTCAGCTTGATTATTCATATATATAAGTAATATTTACAGCCATCATGAACTGTTAGTTAAGCTGATTATACTTACTATAGTATCCAGTATGTATTTAAACCCCCATAGTTAGTAACTTACTATATTATATCACTTTTATTAGAGACTGTATTTGCTCACTCCAAATATGCATATATAAGTATTGCTTTGATAAGAATAATATGTATATAATTAGTCTGCTTAACCATCCAGGTGAATCTACAATGTAAATTTGCCCATCCAAGTAGATTCTTATATGTAATTGCTATTACTACTGCATATTCTTGAGCTTTAGGGTATACTACCTATTGTTTACTCTTTTTACATAACTTGAAGAAAGTAGAGACAATGTTTACTGGTGGCAGATACATCTAAAATTGGAGAATGATACTAGATGCAGTTAAGGTAGAGTACAGAATCTGAAATAGGTGAAGAGTACAGAATCTGAAATAATTGACATGTACAGAATCTAAAATGATAAAACTACTTTCTGGTAGGCATTGTCAAGGTCATTAACTTTACATTGTATGTATTGAACCCACATACCATTGGCGTAGACCTGACTCCATGGTTGGCAGAGCAATATTCCATTACGTACTATACTTTCAGAAACTTACATAGAATATCAACATCAAATCATCGGAGTTACTACAAAAATCCATTGTATTGTTGAGGAATATAACTTAGAAACATCAATTATGATAGTAACTGAAAGCCAGTCTACCAACTTTACTTTGTGCTACTAATGAATTTCAGTACCCAACTAAAATAATGTTTAGAGGTTGGAGGTTTGGAAATACACTCATCAATCTCTGAGAGAGACCAGTATAATAATTTTATACATTCTGCAATCATGCATTTCTCTCAGACTGTGTACTTGTAGCAATATGGAACACAACAAAGACTCTTGGTGAGCATTCCAAAGATTTAAAAAATTGTCTTTGAAGGAATTTTGTCACTGATTAGAAGTAGGTTGGAGATTAAGAACATTTGCTGAGTCATTATCATACCAGGCCTAAAATATAAGATCGTTACATTATTTGTGATAAATAGTATAGACTGGAATACATGTCAGTATGTAAAAGTACTTGTAGCATATATTTGACTTGATTGCACCAATGATATACCTCTTGGAGATTGACAAGATACAGCTGTTTGATATTATAGTAGTAGAGTTGACATTTGCTTCATTTACCAATTGCTGCAAAACTATTACTGGAGAGGTGCATGTTGGGATGTTTAAAGTATACTGTCCACTGTTTGATGTTTTTCCTTAGCTTTTGAACACTTCGCATCTCCCAATGAACTGTACATTATGTCGAATTGGCAAACAATTTCTTTTTGAAATTCTTCTACCAAGTCAATGTTATTTCATAAATCATGTACTTTAGGTGAACAGTAATGTATTACTGATCATCACGATTCCAACTTGTTGCATTTTCTTTTCATCTGAAATGAATATCACAAAATCTATATACATATTTGTAATCTTGTTGTTTATAATGTAAGCTTTTTCCTTTACTACAAACTGGTATTTCATAAGTTGGATAGAAAATAATCATTGAAGTTTGAATGCTTTGATACTAAATTTTTGCAATAGTTGTTGATTGTGACTGTGAAATACACTATCAAAAAGCTTTGCTTTTAAAAGGGGTAATATAATACATTTCTTGCTGTATTTACTCAATTGCCTTCTGTTGAGTGGCAACAAACCAGGTGGTTGCTATTGTATGTATTCTATGAAAGTTCACTTGAAATTACTTGTTATTTCTGACTGTATCCTTGTACATCTCATAGAAACAAATCATATTTACAGCTTCACTTTTTCCAATCTTCTGTATCCATAACCAATGGTACTCTGTTGCCATATCATCATTTAGATTGGCCTTGGCAGACCTCAGTAGTGATCACTTCTGGAATAGACCCTTGTCAGCATAAAAGCATTGGAATACAATATCCAGTATTTTGATCAATGGAGGAAAGTAATTGTGGTTACTTACAGAGTTGGACAATTTGCACAATATTCTACAACTCCTTTATCAAAGTAGAATTTTGTACTGTTTTTCCTATCAAACTCAGAGCAAGTGAAAATTTGAGTGTAACTCACTGTCAGTATTCTAATGATTCTCCAAACCTCATTTACTGAATGATGCTTCTTTTCAATATTCTAATAGCTGTGTTTACTGGTTGGATCCCAGAATATATATGTACCTGTATAAACTAAGTTTCAAAAATATCTTTGACATTTATTCTTTTCAGGTATTTGAAATGGCAGTTCAGTAACTGTTTATCAAACTATACTACTACCTCATGCAGTTAATTAGTTGCCATAGGATATATGTCTTCCAATTCTCCAAGTTGTGTAGTAAGATATGAATGGAATATCGTATTGGTATACATTGAATTTAAATTCATTATTTCTTGGATACTGATACCAATTTCTTTCTACTCCCTGTAACAAGCAGCTAAGAATGAACAACATCATCACTCAAAATAATCTGTTCAATTCTATCACAAATCTGGAGCAGTAATATAATCATTTTATTATTGTGAGAGTAGTATTTCCATAGTATTGTGTAATGTATAATAAGCAATTATGGTACCATTCAGATAGCATGCAATCAAGGCAAGATCAATTCGGCTAAGATTGTTCACTGTAAACTTCATATGTTTCTGAATATTGTTGTCTGTCAGATATAGTAGCTTGATAAGTTAGTATCATGACAAATTGGTTAAGTGAGTTTTCAGATGTGTAAATCAGCAGTATATACATTATATCTATGCATAGTCCAATTTATATATTTCACTACCAATTGGCAATATTAATTTGCTTGTATATATAATAACACTTGGCACATACTAGTTGAGGTGGTTCAAAATCAACATATTCCTTGAAAGAAACATGGGCAAAAAGAAATTGGAAATATGTGAAAATATCAGAATAGAATAATATTTTATATATTAGAGAATAATTTTCTATTCATTATACTTTGCTGAGTCTAGTGTCAACTGTAGAGAGAAGCATCTGCATTTCATCTGGAGATTGAAATAATTAGAGTTTGAAGTTATCAAGTATACTCTTCTGGGGCTAATTTATATATATATCTGTTTGCTAGCTTGAAAACAATATTGATTAGAAGTTATAGATGGAGGAAAATTGATTGCATGGATTGCACTATTCTGAGTACTTGTAATACTAATTCTATAATCCCATTGCAGTTCAATATATCTAATCGCCAGCGTTGCCAGGTCAAACTACCTTCTGCGACAACTTCATGATAACTGGATTGAATATCTAAGTCAGTTCGAATTGGTTCCAATCATTTCTATATTCTTTGTGAAACACTCAAGATAAAAACATATTAGATGCTGTGTCTGCAGTTCGATTTTTACTAGCCCACCTCAGTAAATAGTTATTGCTAAGTACTACCAATAACAGATTAAATTATTTTGAGGTGATTCCAGACTAGAGGGATTGATATTCCATTCAGTCACAGCTCCAAATTGATGGCTATTGGGTGATAATGTAAATTGTAGACTTCTAGTTTGTTTTGGTTAATTAATTTCTTTTAGCAGATACAGTATTTTGCCAGTTGTAAGCAGGTATCAGTTGTGTTGGAAAAGTTGTCAGCAGTTAGTGTATGGATTGTTGTAATAAGTATTGTTGATATGTTGGAGGTGATGATTATTTACAATAAGAGTTTCAGCAGTAATTTATTTGATTATATGGGTTGAGAAAGGTTTGCACCGTAAGGCTGTCGTCATACTGCACTTCACCAAGTTTAGAAGAGGGGTAACCAGAATATAGTTACCTTCTTCTTTCTGTAGATCGTTGTTTTCATATAATTTATAGGATTTATATATCCATTCATCCACTCCACATTCCCTTGGACAATGATGGTCAAGATCTTTTATCTATATACTGCATACTTTCAATGATGCCATTAAATCCCAATACTAACTGTAATGTATATTACTATATTGATATATTGGATTTTCTCTAAATATATATACTCAGATCCCAAGTAAGTATTATTAATAAATGATTACTCTTATATATTTTGTAGATTAGTTGCATATCAAACCTGAATAGCCCTTATAGATTCCCACGTGCAAATCTGCCTCCATTATGTATACTGCAATCATTGATTATTTTGATTAGTAATCCCTGTACAGAATTCAACCATATTCATAGAAGATGCTAAATTGTAGTAAATGATGGTACTTTTCTCATACATATCTCTAAAGCAATTGCGTTTCTATTTTGTATACAATTCTTTTGCCAGCTATATATCCTGCTATACTTACCTTGCAACTTCAATAAGTTGGTGTTAATATTCCTTGAGAACTGGGGAACTTATTCCATATCCCTTCTATAATACTTTACATGTACACAAATATACCAAGACATGAACTAATTATGTGACACTTGTATAATAACAATGATAATATAACAACAAAATAGCAGTGGCACTTATTGTGTCATTTTGTCAGCTGGATGTTATAGATTACAGGCAGAGTGGAATACCACCACTGTTGACCACATCTAACAATATAACACTCCACTCAACTACCAATTAGCACTTTCATATTTATCGATTGTCAGCTATTCTCTGAGTATATTTTATATCCATATACACTGATTAATTTATAATCACCATCTTTACAAAGCATGAGAAAGAATCTATCTCCATCAAAGCCAAATAACATGGATTTAAGTGAAAATCACTTGGACTTAGAACTATAATATACAGACTATCCTTTGATATCTTTGGAAAATTATTCTCACACTCAATCAGTTACTAAGTATTAGAGTGAATCATTGAACTCTCTACCAGACAGTACATTTTGACAACTCTCAAATCAATATCCTCTACCATCTGGGTATAGTTACTCTTCTTTAATATAATCATTTTCAGATAGTCCCCAATATAGCTATCCAGATCAATACAATACATCTTACAGTCTATCAAAGGGGTCATGACCTATCCAACAATTGCCTAACTATGGACCATACTTGAAAGGAAACCAATTCCACTGAAACCCAGAGAGTATACAGTAGCTATATACTAGCAATAGCATACACAGGGATATGTTACCAAATGCTCCGTATTTTGAAGTATAACACTCATATGCCTAGATAATCAAGTCAGTACAGCAGTGATTGGGTCTACATTACATACGGAATACATTAGAATTCACCTCGTGCGAGTATTTGAATAATATCTCGACTATAGCAATCTTCCTACAGATGCCCACAGGTTACAGAATTGAGTTAAATCAATCTGGTTAATATACCTCATTGTCTCGCTATTACTGGAACTGTCTTATACTGAATAAGAATGAAATCAAATAAGTGATGTTTTCCCAATGTGGATAGTATATAAACAAGACCTCAATATGTCACAAATAAGCTGAAATCTCATTACAGTAATTTCCGAAAAAATTAAATCAGCCTAACTGCAGTATAATCAACAACTGTAGGAAAGGATAGAAAGCTGAGTTTCTGGAAAGCATTATTTGCAGTCATGCCGAGAGACAACATATATTGACAAAGCCGAGAGATGAACCACTGTATTGCTAGATATTGTTCGCACATAAATCAGAGACATTGGTGAACTGGCTGGCAATGAGAATATCGACAATTTGGAATGGATATGGTATTTGTGCACAGCGATATATCAAAATGAATGTTCAAGAGAAATTTTCAATGTACAAATTACAAAATGGTAAGGTAACAAGCAGCTGGTATCAGACAGGTGTCGTGAAATGGCATAGGTAGAATGCATAGGGACTATTGTCAACACTCGGCTGCACCGTTCATGGCATTCAAAGGGGGTTGGCAAGATTGAGTGGTTCTGGCCCAAGGATTATAGGAAGTGGGTGAGAGTATACAAACTGGTATCTGGCAGTTAGGAACCACACAAATTATGCGGATTTGCAATATCTTGGAACAAGTGAGTGATACAAAGAGATAACAGAGATTGACTGTGTAGTTTGTTGAATGATGAGTTGGTGTCCATCTACCCTGGTGCCTCCCGAATATACATTCCCCATTGCTCTGTCTGTAACTGGCATCACTGTCTCAGCATTCTCCTTGGACCAGCTTCCCCTTGGCAAACTAACTGGCAGCTGTAGTGAGAAACTGATTGTTTTGCCAAAACGTCTCCCTGGCCCTTTGGGCAAAGCACTCCTCTTCTGTTCCATTCCATACAACCTTATACCCAGATCAGAAAACACAGGAGAATGACATAAACCCAACGGACAGATATAAACTCAAAGGGAAACCATAACCCTAACAAATACCATAAACCTAAAGGAAAGAAAACCTAAGGACAGTTACTAATTGCACACCGGCTTGTTCCTTCCACCCACCATATCTGACTCCCAAATTCTTCGGAATCGTGTGAAGTAAGAGGTCTTCTGAAGCCCTCCATTGGAATGAACTATTGGTCTACATATTGTGTACACTGTTGCAGTTATTTCTGGCTGAGCATCTATAATCAACTCTGGGTCTTTGTATACTGCTTGTTGGAAGATGGGTACGGCTTTGTTCCCCATTTATCTCCTGTTGTATGCAAAGATCTTCATTTCATCATCCAACAATGTCTTGCAGTCTTGGTCGAGGCTGAGCTATTCTGGGAAGCTACATATGCATTCTGCATCGTTCGGGTCATTGTCAGAAATGCTTCGGTTGCTGCTAGGATGGGCAGGCCAGACAGGCGATGTGGTTCTCTTTTGGTTACGATTGGTAGGCTTCTTTTGGATCATATCGCCCTCTTCTTGGAGTGAGTTACGTGGATTGTACCAACATCTGTTTCAGGAGGAGTTGGCAGGATAGTACCAGCCGCAATTCGAATGGGAGTTGGCAGAATCATACCAACCTCTTTCTAGGTGGGAGATGGGATTCTCAAACCGGCCTTGTATTCTGTGGGAGCGCTGGGTCGATCCCCAGACCCATCCTCCGCCAGCTCAATTGAAAGCTCTGCAACATTGCTCCCATTCTTTCCCTTTTCTATGCCCATGCCTTTGGTTGGTGGGGTTGGTGGTGGAAGCATCTTGCCCATATTGGGGGATGGAGGGAGTACTGGTATCCCATGGCATGCAGGCAGTACGGATGGTGAGATGGTATGAAGCCAACTGGTGTGATTTAGGTCATCCAGGCAATGGGAATAACTAAGTGATATTATATACCCACTGTTCAAATTCTGGTCTATATCATCGTAGTCAATTCCTTCTTCCAACCTTGATTAGCAATTATCAGACAACTATTTTGCTTCATACAAGTCTCCAGAAGTATACCATGTGTTGGCTGTTGACTTCCAGTTTAGCTGGGCAAGGTGGTTGATATGCGCAAATTTGAAGCGTTTCTTCGCTAACTTCGGATCTCTGTTTATTAAGTTGCCAATCACAGTTCATTGAAGTCACATCTCGCATCTACTGGAATAGCATAAGATTTTCTGCAGTTCAGAATAGTGTTGCCTAAGGTCTCCCAGCTCATTCATTGCTCATGTCATCCAATGTCTTCAAGTCTTGGCATATCTCTGTGAAGAACAATTACTATGTGACCTTGGAATTGGCAGTAGGTGTAATATTGCCAACGAGATTATCAATCCTGTGCATGAATTTTGCTTGGCCTCGGGGGGAGAGCACCTGAGCAGCAAACTACATTCCTTCTTGGAGTTATCTGACAGAACTATTCGAGAAGTAATTGCTGCTAAGTTGTGATGGTGTCTCCTACAAAAGGGATACTGGAGAGGGATCACTAGCAAATGTAGAGTTATCAGAGGAGAACGCATACATAATAACAGTGGTGGTGATGGTGGCCACAGTGGTGGCAGCAGCTACAGCAGTTGTGGCTGTTGCAGTTGCAGTGGTTGCATGCTCTTTCACCACCTTTTCTGGAATTTGTGATCTGATCAATATTCATTGAGTCACTGCAAATCTTTTAGGAGTTAATCAGCAGGAAAAAATAAATAAACGAAACAATATACTTACTTTAGTACCTAAAAAAATATAGAAAAATGCCGACACGGATAAAGAGCTCATTTTAAAAAAGAACGCGGGAGTAATCCAGCTAAATATAATTTAGATAATAGTTTAATAGATTATTCAGAACGCCCAATTGTTGGCGTTATTTCACAGCAACTCAACAGATATTGATTGGATCGCAAATAGGAGAAACGGAGGTGAAAGAGAATGCCAAAGTGCATCGTTTACGTATATATCATATTGTGGTACAATCAGAACTGAAATACTTAATTGCAGGCGAAGTTCGGGGTTAGCAAAAGTGTGGAACCAGCCAAAAAACCACAGGTTCGGTGTGATTCGGTTTTTTGAGGGGGTAAAACCGGTTGCAACGGTTCCAGTTCGGTTGCAACCCGGTCCCAGAAATTTTGCTAGTACTATCTGCAGCCATCGCAATAGTGGAGAATTCGCTGCAGTATCAAGATGTCATTCATTGTACCATTCTCGTGAGTCACTGTGCCAATTTTTGGTGACTCCCAATACTGATAAGAAACCTTCCAGCCATCATCTATGGACTGTCGATGCTCCAGAGGTTGTTTGGGATCAGGCTTGTCCCACTAGGGCCTGTATTTTAGCTTGCTCGTCCTCAGATTGCCCAACCCCACCCACTATTGCGTGCATTCACCTTTGGAGTCCAAACTCCACGTTTCTGGTTGGCTTGTTTCAACTCTGACCACCTCCTGAGGGTCCAAGGCTTTCGAATTTGTATCAACCAGTGCGCCACATCCTGTTGAACTTCTTTGTCTGCAGTCCAAATGATATACATTAAACACTTCCCCATGGTTTACAACGCATCTACACCATCTATTTCCATTACAGAATTATCATCCGGATCTGCAGATGCACCCAATGTCTGACTCAATGTCTGGTAGCACCTGTTAAAGTGTGAATTAAATGTAGGCATTGTTGTGACAGGACACTTGAAGCCAACTCTGGTTTTCGCTGCAAATCGCCAGCCCACTCTGCTTTTTGGCTTGTACCATTGTGACTGTACCCAAATTCCAAAGCTCAACAAAGAGTATGAGAGTTGGCCATTGCTTGATGGTTTCTCGGTTGATGTTGACATATTCTATCAAACATGGTGGATATTCCATCAGTTTTCCAGCTTGTCAATTCTGGTCTTCAGATCCTCATGGGTGTAATTATTATTTTCTGCATTCCATCAGTTCACATGCATTCTATCAATCCCATATATCATCTTGTCAATGATACACTTGAATATCTCTGCCACTCAGGGCATTGTAACCAGCAGAATTGGTGTAATAGCTGATGTAAATGCTGGATGCCCTTAAGGTGGCATTGGCAGAATTCCTAAAAGGCTGCAGGAAACTGAACTCAGTATCTGCAATGGATACCACTCTCATTCGTCACTGATTCTGACAAAATTGTTGTTCCGTGCTATATTCACCCATTATTCAATGGTATTCCTCTACAAAACTGACAGCAGTAACCCCACTCGCATCATCTTTGTCATCAATTTCCGTATTGTAGCCACTGGTACGAAGGTTATTATCTTGGCAGGACATAGTTCATCTGCCACCAGCACTCCTTGCATATCCGCATCACGCACAGAGATCCTTCAAACAATTGATATGGACCAAAATTTGTGCACCAGAAACTTGATTTCGGTAAGGGCAGGAATCGAATCCTAGTTGCCAGGAACTTGGGTAGCATTCAATTGGCTTATAGGGCGGACACTCACCTGCCTGGTTTCCTTACCTCAACATTCTGTCAAAATTGATTTTTGATTGTATTGCGAACAGTACTCAATACGGAACTTCCATTATTTCGATCCAAGATCCCCTAACCATACCCTTTCTCCTGACCGTCCCAGAGGCCTATAACTGTTTTGTTCTCACCCTGTATGATCTCTCTTCATTGTCCCATGGAATGTTGCGCAGATGGGCCCTTACTCGGGTGCTTCTGAACTGTATTTCAATTTTAGGGATTTTACAAAGAAGTATTGAAATGAACCAATGTGTTGAATATAAACAATTCTATTCTTTCAATCAGAACTTACATTCATACTACTACCAATCTCTTGCCCACCATTCTACCCACTCTCCCCTCTTGTATTCTTCTTAGTACTTTCTAAAGTCTATAAATAATAACTAGCAATTAGGCATTTCCAGCCTTAACAAGCATAGCAAGGATTACCTTTGCCGGTCATTTCAACCAAAATCAATTTCATATTGCATACCAGTTTCAACTTGAGAGCATTTGAAATGGAATATTTGTACAAAATCTAGTTATATCTATGGTCATTCATCAGTTCCCTGTGTGTATACAATGCTATATAATTCTTGCTCAATTTCTCCTGCTCCAAGTTGCACTCGAACATTGCTCTTGGACAGTTTGGTTTGTTCAGGCCTCCATTCTTTACAAAGAAATCAATCAGCACCACCCAGTTCCTCACATCATTGTATGAGGATTCGTGTTGGTTTGGGGATCCATAGCAATAGTTCAAAACCCAGCAAACAATACCTAAGAAAGATGTATTTGGCACCTCTGAGTCATTACAACTGACCTGGTTGATTGTGCAAAATGTCCTATCCATTGCGTGTTACATGTTCGCTTCCGTTCCTCCCTTCCTTGACTTCTGAATCCTGCTTCAATATATCCTCACTGTTGGTTCTTCTCTATGTCACCAAATCGATGTGGCATTATCCAAATTTTCCAAAGGCAGCTAGTGCCTAAATGTTACCAAATATTCTGCAAACATCCTCTCCAAATCAATGAAGTAATAGTATACATATTCAACAATTGGAATGTTGTATACTTGTAAACGCTCATTCTTGTTAAAGAATGCAGTGACAATGTCTTCTAACACAGGCGAGGGTTGCTATGCTGGCACATGATGCAGCCAGATATGCTTCGATTTTAAATTGAAAGCTCTTGAGGATCATCATCGGAATTGGGAATGTTACCAGCGAGACATACACATGTGATCACCCTGCTTGTATTCGCAAATGTATCCCTACAAGTAAAATCTATCCTGTTACTTTGCCAGACACAGGGATATGTGCACTTATACTAATCTCGGTCTTTTAGTCACTGGATAGGTTTCCCTTACAGGATTTCAATTTTACCCATTTTTTTTGAAGCATTGCAACATGTACCCATTCTACAAAACCTAAGCAGTTGACGACTCAATGCCTCCCAAATTGATACATATACTTCCTCTATCCATTGCCAAACAATGTGGGAGCACACAGATAATTAACACATTGATTGGTCATGACATTCCTAGTCTCGCCAGGCAGATCACCCCTACATCAATGTCTCCACCAGTTCTAGTGGAGGCGGACATTGTGGAAGATGTCCATTGCAGCAGCCTATTTGTCAATAATGACCAAAATACCCTTTCAGACAATCAGAGCGATCACAACAATAACATGCCTGAATCAAATCATCCTGCTGACGATAATGTCCAACCGAGAGTCCCATCCAGGATCCAACTGCACAGCAAGGTGGAGCGGCAACAAATGATGATTGACTTCCTTTTCCAGCATAATACCTAACCACTCAAGAGACACAAACCTTTGACCTCTGACCCAAAGAAAAAATTACATTGGTAATGCCGAGATGGTTCTGTGGACGGGCTCAAGAATTGGAAGTCAATGTTAGCTCACATTGATCGAAGTGGTGGACTCCTAATCACCTTTTTCACAAATCCACTGGCAAAGTTGAGTATGCTCTTGGCAACCTTGGAAGCTGAGCCTACCATACCCACCTCGACATCCAAATGATGATTATGATTGACTCCACTCACTGGGGCCAACACCTACAGATGTACAACTGACCAAGCCTCCACAATTTCAACCTTTTGGATGCAGAAATACAGAAGATGTACCATGATAAGGACTGGAGACTCAACATGGCAAGGAAATGGTGCTACAGCTGTCTGCAGGGCTACTGAAATGCCAATGAGAACCTCTGGGAATATGCCAATTGACGATGGCATAATTGGCGAGAATTAGAGTGGGACGGAGTGCTGTTCCAACTGATACTGCATGGTATGGTTTGCATGAATACAAGGGCTGATTTACTACTCAAACTCTGGCCGTTTATCAAAGCAAATTGGAAGTTCAATACCATTGACAAACCTTTTGCTCCAGCAGCTGATGTTGAACCTGAGCCACAGAAGTGCGACAATCAGCAACAGAAGCCACAGGGCGAATCATCTTGTTCGGGTAACAGAATATGCCACATTGAAACATTACTCTGTCAAGTGAAGGAAGTACTTAAGCACCGGTCAAAGCCCAATACATCAGATATGTCATCCGGCAGTGGCTGCAGGAAAGCACAATCTGTCACCATGGGTACCAAAGCAGGTCTGTGCATCATGGAAAGGCATAGGGAAATACCTATAGTGCAGTGACAACGATCATGAAATCTTCCAATTCGTGCAATGCTCCAAGCTGAAGTACTAAGATAAACTTGCCCCCAGAGATTCCAAGGCAAAGTCAGAGATGACAAAGGTGGCACTGAGCATATCAAGTGCCAATCATCCTTGCACAATTGACAATCAAAAACCAAGTATCCAGGTCCAAGATGGGTTATCATGCCACCTGCATTTCTGCTGTGAGCAATGCCATTTCATTCCACTAGATGTTACTGCAGCCGGAGAATGGATTGAGGAAACCAAGGCGGGCATAATTGATGATGAATAGTTCAATCCTATTGCATATTCCTTGGCCAACCCAAGTCCCTGCCCCCTGCCATCCACTGCATCTACCAAAAAATTCGAATTATGGGTATCAGCGCAACAGTCATATTTGGCAGGGAATGGCATATTGTGGTTATATGGAGATATGGAAAAGAAACAGGTGGAGACAAGTGCAAGGGCAAAGAAGAAGAACAAAGAAGAAGGGGTGGAGATAACTGTCAGGGTAACCAAAAAGGAAGAAGAAGAAAAGGCAGAGAAGAGAGAATGGTTGTGTATTCCAACGATAATACAGTAAAGAATGATCCATGAGGCCCACTACACTCCACCTGGGGGACACTTTGGTGGGGGTGGAAGGTACTTGTGCATGGAAGACTGGTCTTTCTTGGAGACAATATCGAGTGATACTGGGTGATACATTGTGGGCTGCAACTTATGCCAATGAACCAACCTCCGGAGCAGGAATCCCACGGGCCTTCGACGACCACTTTCTATTGCCAAAGGCTGCTGGCAAAGAATTGTGATTGACTTCGTAACTGACCTGCCAATCTCGGGAAGTCGCTATAACTGCATTGCAATATTTGTTAACCATATGTAAAGAAAGCACATTAGCCAACCTGCCAGAAAACAATTGACACCCTAGCCATTGCGTGTGTATTCATCAACAGAAATGTCCGCCTGCGTGCAGTGTCTCAAGAGGTTGTATCAGACCACCATGCATGCTTCATCGCAATCAATTGAAGGGAAGTTGCAACGACTCTGCGGATGGAGCTACTCATGTCTACGGCATGCCATGCCGAACCAGATTGTCTCGATGAGAACCCGAACAAGATAGTTCTTTAGTATCTTGGTTGCCTTGGAACTCATCGTGATTCCAATCAGGATTATTATCTATCATTAGCCGGGTATGCGTACAATTCCTCAGTTCAAAGTTCCACAAAGCAAACCCCTTCTGAACTCGATCCTTGTTATGCCCTGCCTTTGCTGCCAAACTACATCGCAGACCTCCAGCAGCCACGGGCCGATGAATCACAATATACTTTTCAAGGCCGCCAAATGATCAAATTTTAGCAGCACAGTTTGGGGGTTGCCAGGGAAGAGCTGCGTGGGATACACAGTCAGCTGAACATTATCAGTCACAATGTTTAATCAACCATGCCATCACCACTGGTGCAAAGGTTTTTCTAGATGAAATGGACTGGCCAGTTACATACGCCGATATCAACCCTACACGATGGAAACTGATACATCCTGAAGTTGGCGCACACTGAATCGTCTGAATATGTGAGAATGCCATTGATCTAGACCTCACCAACAACATAACAACCTTCGACGAAGTTAACATTAGCTTGCTCCCAGCTCACCGCATGGAGGATTCAAGCGTCCCGTGTTGGCAGCCGCCTCCAATCTTACAGACAAGGCACCCTAGCACGAGTAACCTCATAGAATTCAATGCAAATCACCAACCAAGATCTTAGGGAACTGGTTGGGAAATAGAGGAGAAATGTGAGGGTTGGGATGGGAAGTATAACACATGGCAGTGAGAGGACCATATGGCCAAAGCAAAATAGATGGTGAGGCGGTGGAGGAAGGAGTTAGGTGGGTGGCCAATTGCGAAGAATAAAGTGACTCAGAAGCAGGAGTACGGAGCAAATTTATTTTTTGATAGTTGCAAGTCGTTGCAGAGGAATGTGTGATTTTTTTCTATCAAGGTCTTTGTTTGTTTGAGAGGTTTCTCGAAGATGATTGGAGATGGTTGTGATATAGGTGGACGGCTCTGGGCATGTTCTGGTGGGGCTCAACTGGCGGCTTGCATAGGTGTTTGTTCTAGGAAGATGTCAGCTCAATCATCAATAACATTCACTTCGACACATACAGAGAGGATATTTGCCCACACTTGACAGCATTTATAAGGTAACATTTGTGAGAAGTCTGGCGATATATGGGGTTATTCATCTTCTCCTGCTGTGAATATGATTTCATATACTCAGTATCGAATTCACCCTGCTCGACAGTCTGCATGAATATTGATATCAGAATCAATGGCAATTGTGGACCTCCATTGTTGTGGATTCAATCACTCAGCCCCTCCCAGTGACTGACATCCGTGTATGAGGCTTGGAGTAGTATGGGGGATTTTAGATTAACAATACCATTTGACACAAAGTAAATCAGAACCATGAATGTTTTATTTGGTGACTCTGGGGGCTTACTTCAAGCCTTTTTGCCCATCTGCTCTCCCAAATTTGTCACTAGTTGTTTGTTTACTTGCCTTCCCTTTTTCTTCGACTTCTGCACCTCGATTGCACACCTCTTCACACACATCTCAACCCACTGTCACCTAATCCAGTGAATATTGGCAAAATCATCAAATAGCAGCTTGTTCTCGAATGTAGCCAAAATATCTGCGATCACTGCCTCCCATTGCAGAATTCCATCTCGGAACTGTTTCAAATGGTTCTGCCCTTGGATATTGTAACAATTCTTTTCCTCCATAAACACTGCCACCATACTTTCTTCGACCAGTTGGATGCACTGTAGTTGGGCTGCACCATCCAGTTTCCTTCTAGGTGATTGGGGCTTTGCCCTCTGCACTGGCTGAGTCTAATGCAGAATTGCTCTGGTCATCGGCATTATCATCGTCTGGTGCAATCTCCAGTACTGTGGCCATGACAGCAATCCCTATGAGATTGGGTTTCCGTTGTTCCTCTGAAGACAGAAAAGGTATTATTGGGAGGCTATAAGAAGGTCTCCCACCTGGGCCGCAAAGAGGTCCTGGTGGAGTTATGCTGGAAGATGTTTTCTAATTGGCTGGATTGTTTCATGGCAGTCCTGCAGGCACTCGAGGTGCACCTGGGGATGGTGGCCATTGTTACTTGAACTGCAGAGTGGGGAACATCTGAGACACACCACAGCCACCTTGGTGGAGGTCATATCCATGCGACGGAGATCCATAACTCGAATATACCTGGCGTATACTGGTGCATTATTGTGAACTAGGTGTCAAGTTCAATGGAGAAAGGCAGTAAAACTGAGGAGCACCTGCAAATGGCTGCTGTAAAGGAGGGTAACCATACCCCTGTGGCAGATGAAATTAATTGGTGTATTTCCGAAATGTACTGTCAGTGCTAGAGGCAGTTCATGAACTCTTATCCCATGATAGTAAATTCTCCTCCCAGCGTCTGTGCAGGACAAATAGGCCATCCGGTGGTGCCACAGTGGCATTGTTCGGTGGAGATCTATTTATCTGCATGCTGTGTGACAAAAAGATGGTGGTAAACTACTACAGATGGGAAATGGAATGTGCAATAAATTAGGGTATGGTTAAGTGTCTTGTTGGATGCAGCTACCTTCGGCGGAATGATGGGCTTCATATTTGAGTCCCAGTTGTCACCAATTGTGGGGTTTCACTACATCATTGATCTATGACACCTGGCTGAGAATAACAAACCTTAATCACCACCAACCCGCCTTTCTTTCTTCTAGTCATGAACTTGTATACTAGGATATTGGATAGATTGTCACGTTCTTACAGTTGCATGACTTAGGTGGTCATAGAACACATGTAATATGTTAACTCTAAGAATCCAACAAGAACTACATCCAATGTGAAGGCTAGAATGTCTAGGGATATTATACATAGATGGTGTGCTTGCAACCTGCACCCTCATTCAATATGAGGTCTGTGAGTCCAGCACCAACAGTCATTGCTTCCTATATAGCTCCCGTTCTCAACATCGTTGTTCTTCCCAGGATTAATAGCTCAAACGCGGATAGTTATATAACGAACCATCACATGAGCCCATCAGTTTTCGATGCTCACTGAGCTGGCATACAGCTAGCTAGGAAACACACCTATTTATTCAATTAAGACGATCTGTGTTGTTTCTCTGCTGTTTGGACATTTGAGTTCAAGTATATAACTTTCAATATCGCAATGACATATTATGATGTACTTCCAGGTTTATGCAGAAAACAGATTTCAAGGTGACTTCATTTTGCCCCTCCCCCCCATGTGGCAGGGTGCAATGCGACTGTGAGTGTGCTATGCTAACCTGAGTTTAGCTCACTTTTACAGTACTATCACTGATACTCAAAATAACCCCCTGAAGCATTCCTGAGATTCATCTGAATACATGTCCACTGACTGTTTATCAACTATGGTCAACAGTTGCTCAAAACCTGCTAAGTGCTTCTTATGCAAAATTGAATTATCCGACAACAACTAACTTGAAGCTACCTATCAACAATTCCACCCAATATCGATGAATGTAGGTCTAGTACCTGTTGGGAATCAATTTACTGTGGGCTGGAATCGACCAATGTTATCATGGTTCGACTTCAGTAGGTGTACCTGGATGGCCATTGATGAGCTTGTTAGCCAATCATGTCCCTGTAGCCATTGTACCCGGTGCGCCACCGCTTAAAAATACTTCCCGAGCAGAGACTATAGAACCCCAGATGCCTGTTCTGACATGAACGTCTGATTCAGCCAAGTAAAAGGCTCATTAGTAGGTAGTTGGAGTGGAAAATGTGAAGGGGAAAACATAATCTAAAGTAACTGGATTAAACAACAATCATCACAAGTACTCAGAGCAACAGAATCCATGGCATCGATTTTGAATCGCACACAACTTCCAACTGGCCCAATCATTTGCCCATGGTATACAAATGTTGATATATCAACATCCGAGGCGTGGACTGGACGACTTTAAAATTGAATTACTCCAATCAGCAGATGCCCTGCAGAAACAACTTTTGAAAGTCGTTGGTGGTTTCAGCGATGATAGTTTGGATTGAAGATGTTTCACATACGTTCAGAAGATTGTGCTACTGCCATACATGCAAATTTTTACAGTTTCTTTTGATGCATCTCCTGTTGCAAATGCACCATGTTGTTGAACTGGTGGAATCAGCAAACTTGGATAGTCACCAAGTGGACAGTGTGATCAACCCCGGCAATTGTTGGTGGGGTATAGAGGATCAACATTCTGCTCAAGAGACGATTCTGTGTATCACTTGTGTTTCCGACAGGACTCATTTGACCAATAGTTCCTGTGATCAGCACACCTGGCTGTGGAATCTTATAATTGGTAATATGTGAAAATATATCCACCTTGCACCCAAAAGGCACACTCGGATAGTTGTGTGGCTGATGTCATGTCCCCCACCAGGTGTCGACAATACTGATCAGGTATGGTATTATATGGTTTGAACTGTGCTGTCCCTACACAGCATTTTTGAAATTAGGTATCCTGGCAAGAAACGGAATTCTGCTGATTGATTGCAGAGACAATCACATCCTCTGTTGGCTGCATGCGTCGCGGATAATCTGGAACAGGTAATGGTCGCCCAAGTGTCATATGGCTCAAACCTGATGTGTTCAATTGCAAATGGTGTGCCACTGGGGCATTCAACTTGTTGTGCACTCGATATCTCACCAGATCACCATGATCAGTTGCAGCTTTTGGAGGATACTAATATTGATGCACTGCACACTGATGGTGTTCACACAATCTGCAACCAGTTCAGGCAATACCCTTTGTGCAATCCATAACAACTTTGGCAGACTGAGGAATTGCATCAGTGGCTCCTGGGATGAATTTGAGACTTACTGTACTGGCTGCTAAAATATCTAAAAGCTGGAAATGTCAAGGCTCAATGTGACAATCTATTCACATCGTTACAACAATATCCAGGCCACCAGTGCGTCTGTAAACCATTGGAGTCATTGAAAATGCTGCTCCATGCAGGGAAAAGCAATCTGGGGCACAATCAGAATACTGCCAGTGAATTACACTTCTCTTCTACACTACTTTGAGCATGACAGGAAATCAGTGGCAGAAACAACCTCCGATGAAAAGGTAATGGGAGCTGTCCACACATTTTGTCAAATCTCTCTACTTTTCAGCCACCATAATGATTCTGATCCATTTCTCGAAGCCCCAGCTGGAACACGGCAGCGATGTTACCCAACGAGGGGTGCTTTTCGAGATCAGATGATGTCAATGTCCCCAAACACTAAAGTGGATAAAGTGTTCCCAGGCGAATCCCATTAGTTATGAGCACAAAATATTCATACAATCCATACTGCAATGGACTTTCAGGTATATGGGGCTGCCAAGGTAACTATCACAAAATGAAGGAAAATTCAGATGCACCTGAATACAGCCTGACAAGTGGCAACCAACTGGTTAGATGCTGATTGACAGAAGGCAAAAGAGCAATTAGACCACAAAATCCAGTGGGTGACACCTGTTCAACGAAAGCATTTCGATATACTACTCCAATATCAAAAGCGATAACTATTGCAGCACGTTGGAACTGAGGAAACCTGTCCCAGAAGCATATTTGCGAAAAAACTTCCAAATATGAAAACTGCTGCAGAAGAAGCGGTATATGGGGTGGCAAACATGCCCCAGATAAATGTATGGAATTTCAAGTTAGTCAATCCAATGGGGAGACTAAAGCCACCACCAGAAGTATCACTGATCTGGACCACATTGTGATTCAACTGGGGAGAGATATCCCTGGTATCAGATCGAATGAGGAGATGTGGTTCATGAAGCAATTGTCCATCCACTAGATCAAGATTGAAGATGGGAGAGATGCATTCAGGATTCAGGTGTTCCAGAAAACCATCGAACAGCGTGTAATACATTTTGGATATCTACAGGTGTATCTTGTAAGCTATATTTCAGAGTCAATTTGGTGAATGGGTTCTGGCTGCAATGCTTCCACTGATATTTCTGACCAGCTACATATCACGAAGTTTAATGAGGCATATCAATCTACAAACGATGTTAATGATATTCAACTGTTGCTCAAGCGAAATGACCAGTTCACTGGTCTTGGCAATATGAAGAAACTGTCATATCTTGCCATTCAAGGTTGGTCTGATATTGCCTCTACAAAAGTTATCAACCTAGATTCTGCGACCCATAAATGGCAAAATTCATTCCGAGCTTGTCTTTTGAACCTCCAGCATTTTCTGGAAAAGCCTGTTTTCCACCACGTATCACAACAGATACATCATTTTAGTGAATTGCATGTCTGTGGATTGTTCAGAACTATCAATTCCCTCTTACTCAGAGATGCATCAGTAGATTCCGCAATTCCCATCTTTTGGCAACTATTCTGTACACAAATTGACAAGGACCGGAGATATGAAGTTCATGGACTGGTGTTTGGATATCTTCAAAATGCACTCCTTGACAGCCTATTTACTTAACTTTGGGATAGTCTGTACTACTACCATCAACCATTTCACCACCCCACATCTGTTGAGTGTCTGGAACTTCATTACAAGGTAGAATATACAAATGCCAACCGAGGGATCATGCCTGAATCTCATAACATCTGGATACAATTTACAGAATGTGACCTTGATAACACCTTGAATGGCCGAGTCACTTCTTTTCCTGTATTGTACTTTACCTGGACTCCACTGAAACAGATCCTCCAGATTCAGGAACACCTCCCAGCTGGAAAAATGAGATCAACCTGTTCTAACAGGTACAGACAGACTGAACACTGGATATGACATCCTCAAGCTGGAGAATATGTGGTGGTGATTTCAACAAAGTACAAAGATTTGCATGGATGGGCTGATTGTGTTGATGGGTCCATCCAGGTTGTCAAACAGGTGAATATGATGCATATTTTACCTGTTTGAGCAATTGTTGGACTGGCATATTTGGTGCAAGAAAATGCTGCATCAGATTGAATTGATAGCATATGGCTTGTAAATGATCATGTGGAATTAAATACCTAATGCACTGTATATATGTTTCAATACCTGAATCAAGGTATACAGCAGTAAGATAGTATATCAAATTGTACTACATGATATGAACATTATAATATTCACTCCCAGAGTGTAAGGCTCCGAGTTCACATTCCACTGGAGGATTCTGTGGAATGCAGCCTGTACTCCCAATAGCACCGAAATCTGCGCATCCTGAGAGCGTTATTTCGTAACATTTTGCCGACAAATATACACTCTTCAGAATACTCTTGTTTGTGTTCCACAACTTCACGAGCATTGAGGAGCACCTGAGAAGTAGTCTCACAGTACCTAGGAGTATATCACTTGCATTCAGCTTATCTGAACAAATCTGCAACCATCTGCAAGCATTGGTATAGCTGTTCAGAGTTGCTGAGGTGATCAGTAATCCCTTCCAAACTAATATACAATTTGCTAACATCCTGGCGCATTGGGATTAGATTATTGACTTGTTCACAGTACTTATGTTCCACAGCATTGAATGAATTGGCGATCTCATCGGAAATGACCATCGCCATTGTCACTGGTGGGGTGATGGATGACCCCATCCTGGTGGGCTTGGTTGTTTTCAGTCTGCTGTTCAAAGGACATCTTTCTCCTCTGGCTGTGCACCTGGGATGGCACCACTAGCTCTGGGTGCTTGCACTGCATCTGAACCATTGTTCTGTACTCCTGCAGAGGAGTTAAGGTTTATGGCAGCAAGCATTGTGTTTATTGTTGTTGTCAGTATGGTGTTCCATTAGCACAGGATACATTATTTTGGCAGGTTGAAAGTCTTCTGTGATGATTTTAGCTACTGCAAGTCGAACCACAATGAGGCAGTGGCATGAATCAGGTGTAGGAGAAGCCAATTTGAAAGTGATGCTACTAGTATAGTAGTATAAAGTGTCAATCATCTATTCTTCGCATAAGTGAGTGCTTTCCATCTACTCATTCTCTAACATAATGGATGCACACTTAACTTGTTCTCGCCCATGAGCTCTGCAGAGTAACACCTCATGTCAACTGTGCTATGCTTTTTACATCGTAACCAGATGCTCTCTGAAATCCTTCTCAGATTATTTCATACCTTGCCATCCTTTTTCCACACCTCCCAAAATTCATGTGCACTTTGGTTCAAACACATTATTGTTCACTGTTGCTGAATCCATTCAGTGTTATCAAAACATTCCACAGGCAGCCACATTTCAAATGTCGCCAATCCTGCTACAGTTACCATGTCCCAGTGCCAGTGTCCATCTCCATGTTGTTTCAAATGGTTCTGCCTCTGGATCACACCCTGATACTGTATCTCCAGAATCCCAGTCACCTATACCTTCTTCCGCTTATTGCATGCACTGTAGTTGGGCTGTCCCATCCTTTTGGCCAATTAACTCATTGAGAATTCAGTTTGCTTTGGACGGGTTGGGGCTTTGACTTCAGCAACTCCCAAATCCAATCGATCATTGCTCTCATTATCTGTATCATATTGATTATAGGACAGTTCAAGTAATGGGGGCAAGTCCACACTCCCTGCCAACTCGGTGTTCTGCAGCACTGCAGCTGGCTGGAAACATTCAGTTAGCAGGCTGAGGGGGTGTCTGCAAGGTACGCTGGATGGGGGATATGTCAGAGTACAGCTGGAAGATGTCTGCTGGACAACAGAATTGTTTCCAGGGGGTGCTGGAGGTGCTCGAGGCACACTAGGAGTTGACTGCACTAGCTCTGCGAACAGTGGGAGAGGGAACATTTCACATCAACTGTAACCAACTCAGGGGATTTCATATCCTTATCATGGTGGCCCACCATATGGAAATCATGGGCTTGCACTGGTGCTTGGGTGTGAATGAGGTACCTTGTGGCAAGGAATATAGTGGTAGAAGTGGGGAGCAGCTGAATATGTCTACTGTAAAGGAGGGTAACTATACCCAGTTGGCAGATAATATTGCTTGGGGAGTTTCCCAAATGGACTGTCTTTGTGGAAGGCATTGCATGTACAACTGTTTGATTATCCCAAATTGTTGTCAGGGTCATGTTGCAAGCCCAATTGACCATATGATGGAGACACCTTCACGGTCTTTGGAGGCAATCTGTTCGTTGTTATGCAATGTGAACAAATGGTGGTAGGATAGGAAGTGAAACACATTATGTGAGATTGAATAATCCCAGTGTGTGGTTCATTATATTGAATGTACTAGTGACCTTGAGGGGAATGAGGGCCTCTTATATTCCATTGTGTTGTTGGAAACTATGGTGTTTCACTGCATCTTTGATTCGAGAAACCAAGCTGAGAAAAGAAGATCTTGCTTGCGGAACCTGCATTTGTATATTGTGTACTCGAATTGGTAAACTAGGATCTTGGATAGATGCACACCTTCATACAGTACAAAAGCGTATCTATCATAGTTCTGATGTGATATGATATCTCCAGAAATGCAATAAGAACTATATCAACTTTCAAGGATAGTATGACTAGGGAATTATGTGTCAAATTAATTTGTATAATCTGCAAAGTTATTCAATTGGAAGCCTGTCAGTAAAGTTGCAACAGTGATAGCTTCCTGTTGAGCACCTTTCATGGCTTGCATGTAGTCAACAGTATACACCAACTGGAGAGGGATTGTTATCAAGGGAAATATTCTACAACCCAATTGGTTCCCAGTGATGATTGAGCATGCATGCAGTTAGCCCAAATACTCACTGATTGATTGTATCAAGACACTGTACCTTCATTTTCAGCTGCAAGGTGGCTTGAGCATGAGGATAACTCACAATACCATTGTGATATAGGCCCACTGAGATTATCACAGCAGCACATGATGAAGTATATTACAGTTGATTGCAGTTGATGACAAATAAAACCTTCTCTTCTCTGCTTATAAGTTTCACCAAATGATGTACATGAGTATTGTATGGGATATAATATATGTATCATAGTTGATGAAGTGGTTGCATTATCTGGTGACATTCAATCAACCCTCCACCATATTGGGTGGGGTGCAATGAGAATGTTGAAGTGGCATGCTATGCTGAGTTTGCTTGCTTTCAAATGCATCTCCCTACTGCTCTATTTCAGCAACGAAGTATTACTGCCTGAAGCTGTCATCAATGTTCGTCCAAATAGATTTACTTACCAATCCTTTAATATGGACAATACCTGCCACAAACAGATTTAATGCTTCATCTGCAAAAGGACATTGCTAGATGGGAACACACTGGAGTGTCACTATAAACAGTATCGCCAAATGTCAATGAATGAACAGCAATTACTCATTGGGATTTCACCACCTGAAGGCTGGGATGGATGCGATCCATCATGGTTTGAAGTCAGTAGGTGCACCTGAATAGCTATTGACAGGCAAGTCAACAAATGATCTCCACATGGACATTGTACTTGTTGCACTGGTTGCTAAAGATACTCATGATGATGAAACAAAAGACCCGCATGACCTTGATCTTAGACACACGCCTTGTCCAATGAAGACAAATGTTCAGAGGATGGTAGTTGGAGTTGATATTGCGGAAGGGAATTTCTATGGTGACACAACTGGATAGTGATGAAACAAGTGTTGCAAGTACTCAGGACTACAGAATCCATGGCATCGAGGTTGGTCTACATACAACTTTCTGCAGTCTACATTGTTTAGCCAGTAAACATTATTGAGGGTATAGTAACATGTAAGGAGTGGACTAGACAACATCAAAATTGAATAATTCCAATCAGCAGATGCTTTGTAACATCGCTCCTGTGTAGGCAATTTCAAGTGTGGCAATGACAGTTGGATGGAATATGAGTTACATATCTTCAGAGCATTATATTACATGGAGATTTTCCATCGTATACAGTTCTTCTTAGCTTATCTCCCAATTCTGGTGCACTGCATTGTTCAATAGGTGAGCTTCACTGGCATAGAGACCGGTGGAATATGCAGCAAGTTTATCACCTGCGATTGGCAGTGAGATATACAAGATCAGTCTTCTGCTTGGGCAACAGTTCTGCCAGTTAGTTGTGCATCTTGCAAAACTCACTTGATCAATTTGTTGGGAGATTAGCAAGCGAGGGCACTTCATCCCACAGTTGGTAATGTTAGATACGATGTCCACTAGCATAATGAAAAGCATGTCTGGATACTAATCGAGTTAATCCCATGCCCCCCGAATAATTCCAAAACCAGTAATGAAGAATTGCCAAATTCAGTAGAAGCTGGGCTATTCCCACTCATGATTCTTGATATACCTGGTCCTGGATTCAAATGGCACTTTGCTGAGGGGTCCCAAATAGAACTATTACCCTCTATTGGCTGCCAGGAGTGGGATCCATCCCGAATGAGTTCTAATTACTTAAATCTCATATGGAATATAACTAATGTCTCAAATTGCTAACTGATTGCTAATGGGGCATTGAACTTTTTGACCACTCGATAACTCAGGAGATTACCATTGGTCATTGGAGCTTGCAGATCACAGCAATATTGATGCTCTGCGAATACTTTGTGTCCACCCAATCTGCCTCCAGGTCTGAAATTACCCTCCCTGTGCTGTCTAACCGCTTTGCAGTGTAATTTGTTGGATCTGCTGTGCCTGTGATAAATTATGGACTTATTGAACAGGCTACTTAAGTAGGTGAAAGATAGAGATGTAAAGTTTGGAATTAAAAATCAGTTCACATTGGTAACTGGATAGCTGGCCGTCCAACAATTTTCTATATGAATTCATATATAGCAAAGCAGCACCTCACAAAGATATGACATCTGTGGAAGAATCACAGCACTGGCAGTAAACTGAGCTCCAAATTCTTGTTTGCTCCCAGGATGACAAGAAACCTGTGGCAGAATCAGCCCCCAATAACATGGTCATGGGAGCAGTACTAGCATTATGTGAATTATGAAAACTTGTTCACCAACTAAATCAGTATCATCTATCTCTCCAAGCCCCAGATGAAGCACTGAACAGTTTAACATCATTCAAAGTCATTTTCGAGAACACAAAATGTCAAAATCCAAAATGAGTCAACTACATCAACAGTTAGCAACAGAATCTAATTAGTTTAAAGAATGAAAGATTCATCAAATTGTTGCCACAATAGAGTTCCATATGTATGGGGCTGAAAAGGTTACCATGACCAGACTTAGCCAATTGCAGAAGCATCTCAATACAGCCCTACAAGGGGCAACCAAATTGTCAAATGCTGATCGACACAAGACAAATGAGCAATTTGAGCATGGAATCCATTTGGTGACACTAGTAAAACCCAAGCTTTTGTTTATATAATTCAAATGTCATATATGACATCTATTGCAAGAAGTCAGAAGTATGGCAAGCAGTTCCACAATCATGTTCACCCACCAGTTGCCCAAATGGAATTTATGGTAGGAAAAGTCGTTTACAGGGCAGAAAATATAACCCATAGCAAGAGTTTGGAAATTCTGGTTGGTCTGTCTGATGATGAGACTGAAGTCACAACCAGAAGTATTGTTGAAAAAGACTGCATCACAGATTATCTTCAGGGAGCAATTGATGATAACAGTGAAAATGCGCACAGACAGGTCAAGAATAAATTATCCATCCTCTTGATGCAGCTTGAAGCTTGGTGGGATGCATTTTGTGTTCAGGAGCTCCAGAATACCATTGAACAGTGGGTAATCCATTTCGGCTATCCCAAGATGCCTCTTGTGAGCAATATAGCAGAGTCAATTGGGCGAATGGGTCTTGGTGACAATTTTACCACCGATATTTCTGAACATCTACACATAGGCAATGTGAAAGAGAATT
>Ga0307512_10000208_pt1 | contig 81313 bp, 74 predicted proteins | sample 14_EM_MG_FD_200267 | JGI IMG/M metagenome (GOLD analysis project Ga0307512, IMG submission 200267) | Populus trichocarpa ectomycorrhiza microbial communities from riparian zone in the Pacific Northwest, United States - 14_EM | ecosystem: Host-associated > Plants > Roots > Unclassified | place... | reverse complement strand
ATAGTATCTCAGGCCCATCTGCAAGTCGTGATATCTCTCAAATACAGATCGCACGAATTCATACGACTGCTTCTGCTCTATCATCTGCATTAGCTAAAGAATCAACAGATGATGGAGGCGAGGAAGGGTAAAATCCAGGAGGCCTTGTCATCAGCGGTTCGCCCATGAATGGACCAAGCCCCGCCATCCAGTCACTCCCTTCGTGCCTCGGCGAGCCACTAGCAGTCATTCAAGGATCCCATGTGGACGCTCTTCTGCCGCAACTACTGCCGCTGCTCTTTGCTCGCTCATCCAGCCTACGAGGATTACCACTTCTGATGTATAGCCTCCGTGGTTCCACTCTACCGCAGCTCTAGCAATCCTAATCTCAGTTGGCTTCAGAAACAAAGGCCATCGCAAGCTCCACACATTGTGGCTAATGCCCACTGCAGGACGATGCCAGTAGGTTGACAACTGGACGATCGTGAGTTACTCCTCGCAGGGTCTTCAGGATCAGCAGTCAATTGCCGTCCAACCGCCGCGGTTTATTATCAACAACTAGTTCCGAGCTGGAACCGTAAGAGCTCCAAATTTAGATTGCATGCATCTTCCTCACCCGTGCACAGGTGGTCTATAAACATTGCCTCACCCCAAAGTAGGTGGTAAAAATAACCTCGAGATCAAGAAGTCTCGGTATCAGTGGGCCCCCAGTGCTAGTCATTGGGACACCTGATTGCCATCTCGATGGAGAGAAAAGCTGGCGGTCAACATAGTACCGCAGGATAAATTGGGAATTCGCTCGTTTCCTGGTCGCTTGATAGTTGTTCACGACTGGTAGTAGTTCCGAATCGCTACTAGGTGTCGGGTGCAGGGCATCCGAGTTTGTAGCATCGTAGGTATTGGTGACTGAATTCGCAGAAATGGTATTCGCTCGACCGGGATCGACTTCTTGCGGTGTCAATTGATGGCAAGAAGCTTCCACCTTGTAGCATACGCGGTCATTGCAGTGTGTATTCGTCGAAATGGTAGGCGAACATCGAGTATCCGATCACAATATACTGATTTTCATCGGAAGTGAGCTTCGATAGCTTCTCCTTCGTATGTAAACTTTCATCGTGTAGTTGATCTCAGTAACCGGATTTCGTTCGTAGAAAGCCGTTCCTCCGTAGTTGCACTTTGATCGTGCAATATAACCGTGTTGACTCAAATATCGTCGTCTGGTGACTTCTCGTTGGGTTCTCGTCAGTCGTACGCGTTCAGGGGTAATATAGTCGTTCTAGTCAATCGTGATCTTTGCAACGCTTGGTGCTGCTCAATTGACTGCAGTCGATTGTAATTGTGCTCGTCGCAATAGTTCGTATGCGATTTCCTCTTGTCGGATGTCTGTAGGAGTTGTCTCTCGACTTGTAGCAATTGTTGACATTGTAGACCTGTGACGCGTCTCGCTGCCGAGTGCATCTCCGAAATCGTCTCTGCTCTTGACAATTCACTTGTTTAAAGGATGAACATCTTAAGACTCGTCGCTCATATCATCGGTAGGTATCTGGACTCGTGCAGCAGTGCATTTTCGCATTGTTGACTTCGCATTCTTGCTCGTCGAAATAGGGGTAAACTCGCAAATCCTGTGAGCGAAACATATCCTTTTACTGAAAAAGCGATAATAGTGTAAGGACGCATACGCCAGCGTCCGGCGGTATATGGATATGGTTGCAAACGTGGACTCGAGTGACTATATATGTAGACGTGTTGATGTCAAGGTAAGATTATCGCTAGGGATCTAAGGCTCGTGGCGAGCCGACTATATAGAATGGCCATTAGCCGGCCCTGGACACGTCACGTGCAGCCGTGCCGTTACACAGGAAGAAGATCTTAGCTTCACTCAGCGCAAACAAGTTTGAAGAGGGAAGGGGCTGATACTGTCGTGGGGGTAACTATATCTCATCAGAATGCACTATGGGGAAGAGAGCTCAGTAATTTGATCTGGCTGAAGATGATGTGAACGCAGTTGGAACCGGAATAGGTTCTGAGGTATCTGGTACACAATCTGTCCATGGACGAACCGTGGCCCTTCAGTTGACAGTAAAAGTTTTGTTTCAAATAGTTTCAAATGGTTCCTGATTATGCATCTTTCAATTCGGAAGGTCGAGGTATTCGAAGCAACAAGGGAGGGGAAACATTTAGTTATCGCGTGTTCATTTGCCGTGAATGACAAAGAATTATGCACATATGCGCTGATTGACTGTGGAGATAGAGGTGTTACATTCGTCGACCAAGATTTTGCTCACCACCATCAAAAACCAGCGCCACATTTGTAACAACAATGACAAGTTGATGTCATTGAACGAAGACTTATTGAATCAGAGAAGGTCCCCCATTTTGGCAGTGCAGGGTTCACAATTCAGGATTATAAGGGAAAATTATCTATGTTCGTCTCAAACAACAGCCATTATCCCATTGTTCATAGGATTCCCAGGCTGAAAATACAGGATATGGCGGTATGGTGTGCATCGAGTCCGGTCACATCCAGATCACAATATTGTACAACATATTCTCAACATTCAGCAATTACAGTTCAAGGGGTCACTTGACCCTAGATAGATGGAACGTTTGAACTACATATCGAACCTCGATGACCAAGCTGAGGCAATATCTAAATCCTCATCGAATCTATATTCTTTTAAAGAGTTACCCGAGATCAGCTTACTGTGTGGAAAGCTTGTTTATTGGATATTAATCAACCCATTGAAGCTAAGGATCTATGAGAAAGGCCTCTGAAAGAAGTTGTCACCAAGCAGTGCCATGTGTTCTTACCTGTATTCAGCAAGATTTTCACAGACCAGTTACCACCACATCGACCTGGAATCGATCCTGAAGTTCACTCAAAATATTGCGATATACCCACTTGGGGACCATTACACCATGTGTCATGAACGGAACTGGTGGTTTTGAATCAATGCCTTGAGAAGAATTTGTCCAAACCATTCATTCAACAATTGTCATCACCATTTACAGTACCACTGTCATTTGGAAAGATACACAACTGAGGCTTCATGTTTTTCATTGATTATCAGGATATCAATTGCAAAATATTAAAAAACTGGTGTCCTCGGCAAGTATTCCACAAACCTGGAAGCGTTTGAGGAAAGTCTCGCAATATACCTAACATAATGTCCGAGGCACACATTATCTGTTTCGAGGAACACATGGGGATGAGCCTCAATCAGCCTTTCAATCAAGGCAAGGGCTCCTTGAGCTAAAAGTAATGCAGTTTGGGACCATAAATGCACCAGCCAATTGCTAAGCATTTATACGCAATGCTCTGAGAAAGTGCCTACACTGATTTGCGTTGGCTTGTCTGGATAGGGTATTTTTTTGTAACAATTCCGAGGAATAACATGTGGAGTGTGTGAAATGGATTATGCATCGCCAATAAGAGGCTGGGCTGTATTTGACACCAGAAAAATGTGAGTTCCATATGGGAAGTGCTGGGTCCCAGCCTCTGTGTATATTGACAACTGGTATCACTATGGATCAGAATATGATTGGGACAGTGACGAAATGGAGCTATGACGAAATGGGAGTGAGTGGGAGGCGGGATAACGTCAGTGCAATTCAACAGTTTGTAGGAGTTTACAAGTATTCCTCACTGTTTGTTCCCAAGTTCTCTGACAAAGCAGAACCCCGCACTCGATTGACAAAAATGGTTGAACCATGTGTATGGCAATCTGAACCACAGTTACCGTTCGAAACAATGTTTGTTACATGTAAAGCGGCATCTACTCTTCGATACTTCGATCTCGAAAGGCATGTTGCAATTTAACCAAATACGTCTTAGAATGTTTTGGCAGCAGTACTGCGGCAGTCTGATGAGGAATGATTACTGTGTCAGGTAGCTCAATTCTCGAAAAAACATCCGCCCGCTGTGTGCAGTTACCATCCATATGAGAAGATGTGGATAGCAATTATCAATAGTGGAGAACAGGGTGCGCAAGGGTGCATGATGCCCCACAGTGATTGGTGGATCATCAGAATGTTGAATATTTCATGACCAAGAAGTTGCTAAACCGAAGCCAGGTAACATAGTCACATCTTTTGACCCTGTGTAATGACCATATTGTCCATTGACCAGGGAAAATCGTATGGCAAGGCAGATGCTTTGACTGGGACGCCAGGAGACCTCCCTGCAGGGGGAAATGAAGGATTGGAAAATATGGAACAGTGGTTCAAAAGCAACAAAATCTGCCGAAACATGTTAGGGGTTATCCCTTTATAGGGGTATTGGTACTAGTCAAGTTCCAGTTCTACATATCAGGTTTATAATACCGTATAATACAGAACGCAGAACCCAAAATTGAACAGTAAGAGGACGTACGTATGATTGTGAGTGGGAGTTTACATGCCATGTGTCGATTGGATAGCGAGCCCCATTGCTTGCGGGTTCATTGAAAGGTCACTTACTAAGGTTGATCTGCTCTGATGATGCAATAACATTGGCCTTGCTGACTATCGTTCAACGGTATAGGTGCCAGTTATTCTCAACCACATTCACTACTCTGTGCTAAGTGGGACTGGACACGTCAACTGCATCAACTTGCTACTGAGGTGTCAGGCAGACATCAGCCAATATGGGAGTAAGCGGGACTTCAAGCCAATCCCGTGTGGAGCGGAACAACTTGAGTACTGCCCTGTCAGACAGAAAGGTCTCAGCCTCAGCATGGTGTGTCTGGGGGATGAAGACGTTGTGCAAAGTCAATGACACCTGAAAAACCTCCAACTCCCTGCCTGTGAATAGACGAGCAAGGTTAATCACTATCAGGTCGTAATACTGGTGTGATAGGTTCAGTCAAATGTTGACAGAGCAATGGTGGGCTGCCACATAACCCTCTGAAGCAGATATGCCAAATAGCCTATAAGGTTAAGGTTGTGTCTGAATTTATTACGCAATCTGATTTTAGCTGTTCAAATAACCACGTCAGTCGACAGAGAAGTTTCAGCTGTCCGAACTATACGAGTTCCCACATATTCATGTTAAACTTACTGTTCAATTGAATATCATTGCAGATGATGGCCCTAAGGGGAGCATAACACATCAAAACCAATCATGCAATTACATGATAACATGTGGGATGTGTGGTCCTGTATCTAAGGGCCTGGCTTGTATTAAGAGAGGACTCTGTGTGATGACAGCAGGGATCACAGCTGAGGTTTGGGCATAAACTGCGGTGGTCCGAGCAAGACTTTTACAGAATGAAATATCTCCGACTTGGGATAAGGAGCCCCACAAGTGCATACAATGCCAACCTGCGAGAACGAAGCTGAAACATTCTTGTTGTTTTCAGTTCTTTTTAGTGTTATCATCATTATCAAGTATATTAGTAAGGTCAATTAAGATTGTACTGGGTTCTCCCACCCCAGGGTTGAGCATAAATTCAATACCGAGTACGACATCAAACTGGTTGCCTTATCCTCATTGCAGGAGCATTTCGAAACAGAAGATCAGTTATCAGTGGCACAGTGTATTTGGTGGCTGGCAAGTATTATACAGTACACCCAGATATCAAGCTTTGATCAATTTTAAGAATTATTTCCAGCAGACTATATTGAGAATTCCGTGGTTACTCCACTAGGTTTACCAATAGAGTCAACACTTCCAGATTCCAATATTCCTGAATATCAACTGGATTCAGATACGAATCATCGCACTTCATCCATTGTACGAGAAATAACCAAAGTACCAAGTATTTTCCTATATATTAGGCTGACATGGTTTGGAAAAATTGATAAACCAGTTAACCTTTCGAATAAGGAATTACAGAAAAGATATCCTGGCCGGAATCAGCAACAGCTACAAGGTATTCGGGAGTCCTGATGGAAGGACAATTTAATCATCTCAGATATTGATGCATAGGTATACATTCTACAATTGAGTCTGTAAAGTCAAGGATTGAGGGGGTTCATGCCTAGGATGTAATATTACGGATGAGATCAGAACGCCGGATTGATCAAGGAGAAAATACCTGGGATGTCATGAAGAGACGTGACAATCATGATCGCACAATAATTGGGCAGAATATTACTCCCTCAATATTAATCACTCACGAGGCATAGTTCTACAAATATACTTGATGGTATTTATGAATCACCAAGATTGATGCTAAGAATACACTTTATGTTATCAATGTCTCAACGTGATAAATTTCAAGAATTAATCACCGAGATTAATTATAGAAACATCCTTTACAATAATGTTAGGGGGGTGGTTTCTTGTGAGTACTGATACGTATACAAGTCCCTAGATACTGTATCCTTCCAAAGCATGTCTCCAAGTAAAATATATTGAGAACTGAGAAAGATCGTTTACACAAAGCGGACAGATAATAATTGTTGTTTCCAATGATATGATTATTTAATCCTATATAGTCGTTTACTCCTTGCATCAACCTTTATGTAGCTCTTCCGTTCATTCTTGACCTGTCTGTTTGCATTAGGTAATGGATGGACCTTCCGTTTCTGAGTTGGTCTCAATCGATCAACTTGATGTTGATCATTCCTATGTGTCTCGTATTCCTCTGAGAAATTTCGTCTTTGACTATCTCGTGGCATTGAAGACATATCTCTAATGCTATCTTCAGTTGTGGAGTTTTGAGCTTCTGTGGAATGTAGATCATCCCGGGGAAACTTCCTGTTACTGTTGATGTATCGTAATGCTGGACCCAATTATACTAATGCTGAGATCCACCAGATGCACTGAGCTGGGGATAAATATTGTCATTTTTCGAATGTAATCAATAACTTTGCAAAGGTCCACAATAACACATTGGCTTCGCTTTAAAGGTGATGCCCATCTGATGTGTGGGGCTGCCGCTACAAAAGCTAATAATATTTGATACTAATAATAATAGATATAGGTATCATAGAAACACAGTAATGCTTTAAGGTGTTCTTCGCTGGTAGGGTTTTCAGACTATTCACTACTTCTGCTTGTTCTTCTCATTGCCGGGACAATGTGAGTTCTTCATAAACAGACCCTCTGTTCATGCTTGACTTTGGAATCTCGCCATGACACCATGATTGCCTGAAAGCTTATCGCAGAGAACATCTTCAGTGCCGCTTTGGTTGTGCCACGTGTTCCCTTCGGCGATCAAGTTCATACATTAGTAGTTGTGCAGCATTACACACAGTGATTGGGCCATCCTTGTATCATGATATCGAAAGGTGCGTAATGTCAACTCAAAATTTCAACTTTGACATCTTGTTCCTGTATTGTTCTATAGTTGGAACATCTGCAGACACATAGTCTGGAACAGTGCTTATCGCAATTAATAATAACACCAGGTTGTTACAAGCCTCACCAATATTTTGACTATTTGGCCATGCGTTCAGAGACTTACTCGGCAACCAACCAATTCTCTGCAGTCATAGATCATTACACATCAACTGACTTTCCAGACTGTGGGTGACGTTTCAATGCATACGGTCTCGACTCAATGAGCCGGTTTTCTTCTGGCCCCTTATCTTCTGCCAATGCCATTAACACATCAGATACAGCATGCTTAGGTCTCTGCATTTCCTTAGACCAAGCATTTGTTACAGGATGAATTCTATCACAGAGTGATGAGGCCCATAAGTCCCAACTTACTCGCATTTTACTGGTCGTCTGCTGAATATGGATTTCGCAACATAACTGTGTGGTGTCCCGCTTGATATGACATAGTAGATGGGGCCAATCACTAACCGCACTGCTGCAGTATTGTTCACTTCCCAGTTATGGCATCAAAATTGCCCCAATATACTTGTAGCTGCTAGTGTGAGCGGACTCATCACTATTTCATCGTCACACGGCACCGACGTAATCCTGCAAGGGATCATCTGACTGACCAACCACTGATGCTCCGTAGACAGGTGTTATGCAATGAAGTATCTACTATCTAATACACCTGTATCATTACCACTGATAGGGGAGAACTCTTAACAAATAATGATTAATCACCGAGATTCAGTATACTAGTTATATGCATTGTCGATATCGTATCACGCCACAATATGATTCAGTTGCTATTCATTTTCTAGCATCTGGTACCAGTACATATATTTGTCCTCTGTGTGTGTACAATCTGTTTAGGATACCAATACATTTGATCTGGAGACACACATAAGAATTCATGATATGACCTACGGTTGTGTACCAAGTACTTACTTTAGTATCTGTCGATACTTGTGCGTAAGTATAGATACTTAGGTAGAAGCACCCCAGGAACAGAAAAATCAGGTGTTTTGGTGGACAGCTTGCCCGTCCAGGGCTATGCTTCTATGTCCGATTGTATGACAGAGGTATATGTGACCATCTCGTCATCAGCAAGAATACTGGAGGCTATCACAATGAATGCTAGGTTAACAGTAAATACACTCACCCAATGAATATTGAAAATCGGAGCATACTGAACAGGGGACCCTGTGCATACTGGGGAACTACACACTGCATTCATGAGTGATTCGGTAACATCTCTACACAGTGTAGCATTTACATCAAGGACTAGAGTAGGCATTCAAGTTTGCCGAAGGAGATTATTACTCGAATGAACCGGGAAGAGATATCCATTAGTATGTATGAAATTTCAACATTGATCCAGTATCCCAGACTTTGCGATATGCGAGCGTTGGGGTTCCCTGACCCCAAGTCAATCATGGGTGGATATCTGGGTGGATGAAATGGGAGGGTAACCACAGTGTGAGTGGTTTGATGCATTTTGGGTAATGGCGGACTGACATTCAAAGATGTGACACTTCATCCCCAGCCATACCAGGATTGCTGATTCTGGGTTTGCTGAGTTGTCAATACAGGTGGTGGTACATCTCCACGGACTCCAGATAACAATCAAGTTGTTAAGGGGACCCAGGTTTGTGACGACAATTTGGGTCCAGAGGTGCCATCGCCTGAGGATCATACCGAGAATGTCAACAACCCTCTCCCCCTCAAATGGCCGCCCAGAGAGAACCAATAAATGCTATTTTGTAAAGGTATTTACAGATGTCTGTTTATATTCAGTAATGTCATTGGGTGAAATGGCTCCCATTGCTGGAGTTTGTTCCAAATAATAGGACATCCAAAACCACAATCTGTACTGTGTTCTTTGCAGTCCAAGGCCCAGATTCCCGGATCTGGTCTCTTGGATAACCAACACTGGAAAGCAATCATTGACCTTTGGGTGCGAATTGGGTGCTGCCAACGACACGACAGATTCACAAATATCTCCGAGTGGAAATGAGATCTATTCATGTAACACAGACAGAGTGAGTACATCGAGTACCTGTGCTGGCATCCAATATACACGAAGCATATCATGTATGGTCAGATGGCAGAGACCTACAACACGCCAGGCCTTCCCGGAAACCTGTAATCGAATGATTGGTCCACTTCCTGGTATGTCACTGAGTATGATCCTCTTATGATAAATTTTTAGACATTCCTGCGCCAATACAGATTCAAAGTGTACAATCTATTTCAATTGTGAATGCTGTAGTAAATGATCCTGTTACAGAGCGATGAGTTATTGCACCACCTCCAATTGGGATCAATTGCGAAGATGAGTATGGTTTCTGCAGTGTTGATGTCAGTCAAACATATCGGAATCAGCTGCTTTTCATTATATATTGGTCAGGATACAATTCTGTCAACCGGGAACTTGTATTGTTCTTCAACTGAATACCGGTGGTAGGGTAGATCCATCAACGATGATCTGGGGAGCCAGGACAGCTGGAAAAGATGCTTGGAGAACCTGCAGCCATCGAGGGGGATACAGTCCAAGCCTGAAGTCACGAGCGAGATTGTTGAAACAGAATGTGGGCCAACATGCGGGTGTCAGAAGAGTGTGCTTAATTGAATATTGCAGAAGTTGGAAGGTGCAGAGACAGTGTTGGTCAATTGTGAGGTGGTGCTGGGGCAAGAATTAATGACAACGGAGGGGTCTTGGGTGTTCCTATTTCGGAAGATGTGGCATCATTGTGTTGATATGGGTTGTGTTAGTGATTTGAAATAGCACGAGGGAACAATCTGGTGGTACATCTCAGCATCAGGAATCGTTCAAAAGTGGCACAAGAATTGATTATTTAGAGAGGTTGTTTGGTATTGGAGGATTTCCTTTTGTTCTCTCTATACTTGGTCTCTTGGATAGAAAAGCAATAGTCGACTTGGAAACTGCTGTGACTGTTGTCTTGTCTTATGAGATTGATATGACTTTTGAATGCCTTCATCTTGCTTGATCGCATCACATTCTTGTGTCCAATATCCCCGGCCTGTATTGCCTCCCTTCACAATGGGTGCCCACTGGCTGGAAATTCAGGCAGCAGTCCCAATCTCAGTATTAGCAGGCCTAATCACAGAGATTGGGTCCAAGCAGAATGAGGCAACAATCATACAATCGATTGACACCAGTCGCACCGATAGGACACTGAAGATGGCAACCGATGACAATGTCTTACACACTCACCCTGTGGAAACCTTCATCACACTTGGTTCACCCTGATCATCAAGTCTCTTTGTGACATACAGTGCTGGGCTCATAGAGTGGGTGAGGGAGAGAGTGCTGGGAGTCAAAGGCTTCTCCTGCTTGCATAACTTCATGTCGGTGGCAACTAGGATGTAGGTGAACCAGGTGGTCAATGAGCTAAAAGGTTATACTGCGGAGAGCACCAAATGAGCCACCAGCCATCAACAGCAATACAATTCTGCGAATCTGAAAGCAGCATGTTTCGCATGCCGGAGAGGCCACCAGAAATACCTGTAGTCTACAGTGACAACACCAATCAAGATGAGGAAGGGCTTCTTGCTATTCAACAAATAGGCAACCTGGTGTTTGAAAGTCTGGATAGATATCCACTGGAGGTTCAGTGAGCATCACAATCCATGCATAATGAATACCAGCTCAGCAGAGTCCCAGATGCACACACTTATGACGATGCATGTATCCAGCCTAGACTGTGCATTTGCCCTCCAAACACCCTGTGTTCAAACAATTGAACTGTATTGAAGAAATTGCTGGTGGTATCCAACACACACCACCAGACAAAGGCATCTTGAACGCCCATTCACTCGACTAGCGCGATCAGCAATGGGTGCCCTGCCCACCACCCAAATGTGAACTCTAATGAGTACTACAGTGTGCACATTTGTGCATGTGTCCCTGGACGCCATGCTGCAACAATTTGATGCGAGGCTCACTGGACCATGCCAACGCTTGCAACTGATGGTGCTGTATGACAACTAGAATGCTAGTGCACCGGTATACAAAGATATCGGTATAGTGCAAAAGTGACATCAGAAAGGAAAGCCCATCGTCCAGCCCAACCTGCATAATGCATTGATTGTACAGACGGTCATCTTGAGCACATATACTGTGGCTCAGAGAGATGGGATATGGATGGCATGAGAAGCAGATGCCACAGTACGTCAACAGGTGAAATGTGATTATATCACAGACTGAATTTGAATGATTGCAGTGTTGGAGATGCTGCAGAATTCAAGAACCCAGAACTCTTGATACCCTTCCGCAGACTCATGGGCAATAGGCATGTGGCGTTCTACAGTGCAGAGCTGTGGGCAATTGTGCTTGTACCTTGGAAGTCAGTAAGCAAATGGGGCATAGTGGAGGAAAACAGAGTAGCCAGAGTAGCGGTCTTCAGAAATTCAGGTGTGGCCATCTGACACATGAATCAGCTGGAACCAGTGTCAGAGCAGCCTCTAACCCGCTCGATCAAGCAGAGAGCAAAGAGGTTGCCAAAGGCCAGGATTGACAGGGCCATCCGCTGGATTCCGGGAAACACTGGTATTCCTTTGACGATGGAAGCAGACCACCATATGCCAGTTGCACAGGAAGGCTGCAGAGAAGGCGCAGTATGAGGGCAAATGTATATCTCCGTGGCCACATTGACAAGATGAATCTTAGGAGAAAAGACTGCAGCACAGCTCAAGTGGGAGGCAGGCAGATGTATGAATCATTACTGCTGAAGACTGCAATGCTAAGCTGGGATCGAGAGACCCATCCCCATGAGTAGTATAAAGCCACAGGTAGTCAGGTTCTACTCGCTGCAGGCTAGGCTTGGGTCCCTGGACACATACATGAACCTGTACAGATACCAACACAACAACGGATGGTTGTGGTGCAGTTGTAGAGGTCAGATGATCACTGACATCCAGAGACACCTTTTCCATCACTGCAGCCAAAGGACAGGACCAGCTAGAAATACTCAAGAATACAGTGGGGATAGCAATGGGACAGAGTGTAGGTATATGCCAACATGCACAATTCTCTGACCTGCTCACCTTGGAAATGTGCCACCAAGTGGTGATGAACTTCCTGGCAGCCAAGTATGTCCAGATGTTCGTGCCCAAATGGGAGGTGGCGCAACAGCCAGCAGCCTTTCCATTCCTTCAGAATCTCATCCCATTTCTTTTTGATCCTGTAGATTGCAGTAAATGCTGTCATGCATTCATCAGATGGGGATGATGGGTATCAGTCGTCAAGTGCCACCAGGTAGCCAGCCAGCCCACTGGCCAAAGGGAACAGGGAGCTTGTATAGGCAAAGTTGAGTGCATACAGTATGATTCAATGAAAAACAATATATCATGACAAAACAGTTTCTGTGCTCGTTGTCAGCTACATCATATCAACACAAGTAGCCCGGCAGTCTATTGTCAACGCTGTGACTAGTTGGCAGAGTGTCATCATTTTGAATACATTAGAAGGAATTCCAGCAGAAATTCTGATGTACTGGACAGATAGAGCGGTAAACAGTGTCCAACACTAAATTGTCAACGTCGGGAAGCGACTGTTGTCGACATACCACCACCATGATCTCATCCCGAGTACAGTATCGTGCTGAGAAATGTCGCTGCCCAAATGAGTGTTGAAATAGACCAGCATGGTACTCGTTCCCAGGAGGTCTCGAGTGGAACATCTGCGATCCCCAGTGGCAAAGGACATTGCAGCATGGGTGCAAATGTACCAATGGACAATCGAGCAACCTCGGCTAGAATATCAGCAAATGAAGCCAATTGAGGTTCCAGAAGAAGCGAATCTGGGCCAACGGGAGTTGGAAATGCCCAATAAAAATTCCAACATAGTGCAAAACCATTTATCAGAACTTGTGCAGTAAGTGGTTTATACAGTGCAGGCGTGCAACGAGGAAAAAAGAATCCTGGAAGACATGTTTGAATCAGTTCAGTGGAATGTTGAAATATTAGAGACCAGAATTAGAACCGATCGGTCTGGATTGGATTGTGAGGTTTCTGGAGTCAGTACGCAAATGCGATTGCAGCAGGCTGTATTGCAGGACATAGGTACCGGAATCACTGGGCAGAAGTCCCAGGATGATCGGATAGTGGAAGCACGGATTGGACTATTCGAAGGGTTCCGACAAGAGCTCAGATTCTTCAATAGAAGTTTCTCTGATGATGCAGTTCAAATACAGTCAGTGAATGCAACCAATATCGGAATTCAGTACACCTGGGAGGAAATATCTGGATCAATTCAAGACGTAAATACAGTATTATCTTCAATAACTAAGTCACATATGAAGGTAATGTCACCAAAGGAATCCAGAGAACATGCAGTACAGATGGAAGATCAAGTAGCACAGATTAAAGAAGTTAATACTGGGTTAACAACTGCAATGGAAGAATATAAGTTGTCACAATCGTCAAGATTTGATTTCCAGCAAAATACAGTACAGCCGGGACCTTCTGCAATGGTACACCCTTATGGAAGACATAATTTGCATCATGGATCAGTATGGAGTTGATGGGATACAGATAGCGTCTCAAAATGGCTTGTAAGAATGAGAGCAGGTGAAGGAAGTGATCATCCCTCACAAACTGGCAAAGCAGATGGAGCAGCAGCTGGAGTAGCATCTGTTGGAGCATCTGGAGGAGCAGCCGGAGACAATGGAGATCAACCGCCAGATCCCCCACCTTCAGATCATGGAAATCCGAATTGCAGGATTTGTTATCCACAATTACAAATTAAAGTAATAAAATTTGCAAAACTAATTCATATCAACAAACCCTAACGATTCAAAGTAAATCCTCGTGGAAAATTTGATAATTGGTGGATTTCCTTGCAGATCTATATCGAGGATCAGGAAGAAACATTTTCTAATCACGAAACAATTATCAATTGGATACGGTCGTTGATTGATAAATATGCAGCAGCCAAGCATATTCAGTGGATCAAAGGAACCTTGAATGGATTGCATCCAAAATCATTAGCCGAGAATGTCAATGCACTGATACTCTGGTTCGAGGACAGGGAAGCCAGAGACAAACCTTATGCTGATCTTGAAAAAGTCAAGTATACCTGAGGTAGTAGGGATGTGATTGCTCAAATACAAATGCAGAATGATAAGGCCTTGGTTGCCGGAGAAGCATTAAAGAAATTCATTTTGCAACGGTTGCGACTCAAGATAATATCACAAATGCATACTATCTATCCTACTGGAAAACCCGATATTGAATTAAGTAATATTATGACCCGTGCCGGCAGAACAGCTGAATAATTGGATGATGCTCAGAAATGCTTAGGTGTTGGATAGTCAGGACATGAGAAGCCAAAGAAAGGGGGTTGCGAAAGAAATCCGCAGAGTGTTCTGAAATGGTTCTAGTAATCTGAAGGGTTGGCTCAGCAGGATACACTGCATAGGGTTGAGAAACATATGAAATGAAAAAACGAGTCTGGGAATACTTATGTGGAGCAAACCGAAGGAATTGATAAATGTGAACGTATATAAAGGAAGACTGCAGGATAATGTCTAAGGTGTGCTTGGCCAGCAGACCGGAGAGGTGAACATGAAACTATGGATCGATTCCATTAGATGAGAACAGAAAATGGAAGAGCAGGGTTCCCCATGGCAAAAGAATATCAGGCGCTCAAGATCGGAGCTTGTTATCGGAATGAAGATTTGAATCAGGCTCTGTATACTACAGATGAGAACGAGGCCGGTATGGATACAGCTCTGGAATCTGATGCAGAATCAAAGCATCCGTTGGACAAACAAGTCAATAATGAATTTGACGAAATGGTCAATGATAAATTGGTCCAAGAAAAATGCAATAACGCGGAAGTAGAGGAAGTTGATAGGAATTGGTGGGATGCTTCTTGCGATTGAGCCACATTAAGCTTATGGATCGACAATTAATTTTTTAACATACCAAACTACGTTTGGAAGATGGTATTACATGTGGTTGTTATTTTTCCTCTGAGGATGGCCAGAAGGTTGAAACTGCTGGACAGTAAAGAAATATGACACTTCAAATTTACACCATGTTGACATTACTATCTACATTCCTAGTGACCCGTTGAGGTCACGCGATTGTAGAAATGATAGTGATATCGAAACGCAATGCAACCTCCTCGTTGTTACCACAACCGAAAACACAAAACACTTCTTCAGTTTTTGTCTTCTGTGAAGCCACTCAAACATCAAGAATGAGGACCATATCTACTATGCTAATCGGCAACTGGACAAGATAACATTTCTTCACAGATTCTAATAGAAAATACTTTCCGATTTGTGGTACGCTAGAGTTAGAAAGCACATCGTTTGTTATGTCACCCGAAGCAGGAAAGGATTTCCAATTACCAGTCATCAAATGGACGAAGAATGATAATTCAGCAGACCTTCCGGGGAGAGAAATATGGACGGGATGTTTATTCGCAAATCCTTTTGGGTGTTCCTTTCGAAATGATACATCCTACACTGAATAACATTATGTTTTGGAGGTTATAAAAGCATCACAGGACTAGGATGCTCCAATACTGGCTTGGTATCCTCAGAAACATGCTGCCCGAGGAGTAACAACCAGTCTCTTACATGTTCCTCACTGTGGGCAGTATCATTATGGTCAGGGTACAATCCATCCCGAATATTCAATTACCTCCGATAAGCGGGTAGTCTTGATGCCAGATACTATACATATTTGGTCAATACTACTCAATAATCCATCGATATTGCAGAAGTCACCTCCTCACTATGATATGTTTATGTTCTTGGTTGATCCGCAAAATACAGAGAAACTACGTGATAATCCAGGATCTGATAATAGGATTCAACTTAATGGTTCGGAAGAGGATCTTCGAATGGGTCCTACATATCAATCATTTCAGGAAGAGGAAATGATTTGCATTCAATATCTTGAGAAAATGATTAGTGAAGAAGATAGTAAACATTGCAGCAGTTCGGTCGGAAGATTAAAATTGTTCCTACCACAACCAAATCGAAACAGTTGAATACTGTCTGTGGACTACAGGCATCTGAATGATCATACGAAGAAAGATAAAACATCTCTCCCAGGAACGGATGAGTATTCCAGTCGAATTAATGAGGCTACGCATATCACAAAAATTCATTTGGAAGCCGGTTACCATTTGCTGACTATGGCACATGCTCATGAGATGTTTACGGCCTTCATGACAAAGTTGGGGTTATATGAGTACATCGTGATGCCTTTTGGGTCAACGAATGCACCTGCATCATTTCAGCAACAAATGAACAGAATATAAAGACCACTTCTAGGACTGGAGTTGGTTTTCAATTCAAAAGAAGCAATCGATAAAGATGGTGAAATGGTGGTAGTCGTGAATAATGATGACAGTATCGTTGCCACTAGAGGATCTCGTCGAAAACATCATCAACAGGTGTTAAAAGTTTTCCATTTGATAATGGATAGTGATATGGGTGTCGGAATCGACAAATGCATATTCGATTCAAAAGAAGTATCGTTCCTCAGATTTGTGAACAATTGAGAATGAATGAGAACGGATCCTGATAAGGCCAAAGCCGTAGTCGATTGGCCAAGACTAACAATGCAGAATGAAGTTCAGCAGTTATTGGGATGCTGGAACTTATATAGAAAATTTGGACATTCATTTTGGGCAACAATATCCCCGATATTGGACACAATAAACGGATATAAGAAATCATCTCGTCGGCGGGAGCCCTAAGAAGCGGCATTTTTGAAGATTACAATACAATTCACTTTGTGAAAAACGCCAATATTATGGCATTATGATCGAGAATGACCTGCAGTAGAGAAGACAGATGAGTCCCAGTTTGAAATTGCCAGAGTATTATCACAGAAGTATCAGGATAATAAGATGTGGCCTATAGGATTCGTTTCAAGAATACTTGTTGTTGTTGTTTAATCATACTGTATTGACTCTAATGAGAGTATGACAGGACCCTGATATCCCCTCCGCCTCCGGGCAAGCCGGCTAGATTGCGGAGCTCCCCCTCCGCTACCCTTCGTCCCCACTGACAAATGAAACATAAGAAAAAGACAAAATGGACAAGAAAGAAAGAAAGAAACAAAGAATAGTATAATCCCGTTGCCGCCAGCGCCGCCCCCGAGCCTCCAAGCCCTCAGCCCCGGCCATACCGCTACTTCATTTGGGCGGACATTTCCCGACGTCAGTGGCCGCCAAAAAGTCCATCACCGCCTGGTCGCACTCCTCTATGGTGAAAAGCTCAGAGATCTGCACGTGCCGGCATCTGCCCGCTTTCCAGCCAGTTCTCTGTCCCATAGTTTTGCAGAGTGTCTTCTGCTGGTCTTTCCATCTGCGGCAGTGGCGGAAGAGGTGCTCCTGCATCTGGGCCACAGTCCCTACACACCACCAGCATTTATCGTCGTCTCAGTGGCCGAACCGCTTTAGGTAGACTCCAGTGGGCGCATGCCCGGACTTCACTCGGTCGAACCTGGTGGCCAGCCATCTCACGCTTTTCATTGGGATAGGTCTCTTGGTCCCCACCTTGCCCTTGAGTCTGTAGCTGAAGTGCTTGCTGCACTGGTCGGCCTCCCACACCGCCTTCTCTGCCGACCTTCCATCCGAGATTCGTCTAGCCCTGTTCAACACCGGGGTGTACGGCCGCTCGATCACTGTGCTTCCGCTTAGGTCTCGGGCCAAATTGGCCTGGGGGTCTGATTCTTCGTTTCCGGGAATGCCGGAGTGTCCCTGGACTCAGTGGATCTCGGTCGCGATGCTGTGGACGTGGAGAATCTGCGCCATTCTGTTGATCTGCCTCGCCAGTTGCTGCACTGGGCCCTGATCCAGGTGTGCCGCTTGTCGAATTGTACCTTGTGAGTCACTGAAGACTGCCACCGTCTTCACTCCGTGCACCTGCAATGTATCTCTCTTCTCGATTGCCACATCAAGCGCGAGACCGATTGCCCACAGTTCGGCATCGAAGACTTCCATACGTCTGGTGCCCAGACAGCTGCTGCGAGACCCCCAGTCATTTCCGTGTTCACACACCGCTGCGGCTCCCACTCAGCCATCATCTGAGCGCTATCCATCTGTCCACCACATCGAGACCCCTGCTCCGTTTTTGGCTGCAGGGGTGTCGTCCAGTATGGTGGTCCTGACCGCTTGTTCTTCGCGTGGGGCCGGCCAGTTCAGGCCTTCCGTTGTCCGGCCATGCTGATGCGCTTTCCTGACCACACTGCATATCGGCGCCCCAGAGGAGGGGTTGCTGTGTAGCTCCTTTAGCTTGCTGCTGCATGCGTTTTCTATTCTCGCTGTGGATCACTGTTGTCCGGAGTCTAAGATCACCGGCGCCGGTGCAAGCCCTGACTCTTTCATTAGTGCGCCTCGCGGGGTCGTGGGCAGCCCTCCCAGGATGGACCTGGCTTGTCGATTGAGGAGGAGTTGGAGGTTGTGCCGCCTGCCTACTTCCCTGGGGTCTCACCAGAGCTCGCTCTCATATATTGCGACCGCTTGGACACACGCCACTTGAACAGCCCGTGCGCTCTCAGCGACAACGCGGTATGTCTTGGTAAACGATCGGACTCTGGCCTCTGCTGCCCCGGCTTTCTTCACGTATCATTTAAGGTGCTCCTTGAACGTCAGATGCGCGTCCATCCAGACGCCCAGCCAGCGTGTCACCTGCGGGTTGAATCGTATGGACCCGTTTGCGACTCTTATCATTGCTGTCAGATTTGCCCGGAGGTGTTTCCTGTGGCCCCGTCTGCGCGTGAACAGCGCCGCCTCAGTCTTTGCAGTGTTCAACTGTAACCCACATCTGCTTGCCCACTTGATGCTCTTTGCTACACATCTCTCGAGTATCGAGACGACATGGTTGACACCGCTTCTGGTCGCAACCCAGCTGAGGCCGTCTACAAAGGATAGCCCCTTGGCCTCTGATACATACTCTTCGGCCCACTTGATTAGTGCTGAGGTGTAGATCGCAAAGAGGCTTGGTGACACAGGTGAGCCCGGCGGGACCTCTGCCTCCACTGGGGGTCTGTCCATGACGTTGCCCTCAATTATCATCTCCACCATTCTTTCGGATAGGACGCTCTCCGTCCATCGTAGAAGGTCTCCGTACATTTGCCTGACATTCATCACGTTGACTAGCCTTCCTTTTGCCACGCTCGGGAAGGCTGCCTTGATCTCCATGAGAAGCACGCCTGTTATGTGGCCATTTTTCCATGCTGCGTGAGCTCTGTCGACCATGATGGCCGCTGCATCGATGGCTGACGGTCCTTTCCTGCTCTCGAATTGTCCGTCGCTCAGTAGCCCACATCGTTTGGCCTCCCCTGTCAGCTGCTCTGCGGCTACTTTGTCGACCCCTTTTCCCATACAGCGATTCGGTGATATCGAGCGGTGGGCCTTCAGCTTTGTATAGTTGTATTTGCCAGGCTTGCGAATCACGATGCCGCTAGCTCGCTTCTATAACGCTGGGTGTCTCCCAGTGCGAATCGCCGCCCTCGTCAGCCTCACGATCCTCTCTTTGTCCCACTTCCAGAGCAGCCGTATAGCGCCAAAAAACAGCTCGTCTGGTCCCGGTGCTTCCATGCCCGACTGAGAAAACAATGCTCTGTCCACTGCTTGCTCAGTGACGCTTGGGTGTGCGCGTCCTACTGGAGGTAGTTCGTATTATTGGTCGCCGTTGTTCGGGGGAAAAGATTCTTGCCTCAGCATCTCCTCCTTCTCCAATGATGTGTTTGCTTGCTTCCCATCTCTGTCCGTTCAGGCGTCCATGGTCGTGCCCGTTCGAGGGTTTGAGTGTGCCAGCGCTCTCCACACCTCGGCTCCCCTAAGGTTCTGCAGTTAATCGTTCCACATTCTTCTCTTAGACTGCCTGATCGACTTCTGAAGCTCTGCCTGCGCCCGGGCAGCCTCCTCCGAGTGCCATATTCTCCTTCTCCCTCTCCTGAACGTCCTTCTTCATTCTTTGATGTCGGCATTCCACAACCTCTTTGACCTGGGGCAGATCCTGATTTCCTTTGCCGTGGCATCCAGAAAGCTGCTGATTGCTTCCTGACACCATCCGGCCTCCCGGTCCACCTCGTTCTCTGTGCACTATGCATCTAGTTGGGTTCTCTCCTTCACCAATTCCATCCATAGCTTCTCCGGTGCTTCCGCGTCCTCCTCCGTCATTGCCGCTCAATTCCATGCTACTACCCTCTCATGATCCGCCTCGTCCGGCCTGACTACTCCCACCTCCCATTCTATGACCTCATGGTCGGATCCAGTGGCATGATCATCGGCCAGTATGGTCCCCCTCAGAATTGGTCGATTTGCCAACGTCAGGTCGATGACTGACTCGCCTTCCTGGTCCTCTCTTGTCCAATGGTAGGTGTGCCTGCCGTCATTCCCAATCTCCAGTCCGTTCTCGTCAATCACGCTTTCCCAGAAAGTAGCATCCCGCTGCACTTGCCATCATGGGTCCCATCGTTTGCTGTGGGCATTGAAGTCTTCTGCGAGGACAGTGCCGCCCTGCCGAATGACTCTGCCAGTTCAACTTTCGCGCTGGTCTCATTCCCGACCACGCGTCTTGTTAATTGTAAATATTCACAATGCTCGTCCTCTTTTTACCTCTCCTCCTGATGTCGGTAGCGATAACATTGTCATTGGCCCTTCTGCTCAGATCCATCCGCTCATCAAACACCAAGCCACTCCCCTTCTGTATCGCCGTCCAAACTCCTTGGCTTTTTCTCATTTCGTATGCGGAATGGCTGATCCCAATCTCTCCTGTTTCGCTCAGTGGCTCTTGCAAGCACACTACGCCCGCTCTGCGTTCAACTCCGGTCTCCAGCGCCGCAATGGTCCACTCCTATGACCTTACACAGTTGTACTGGATCACTCGAATCATCGGTAGCCCGGGCTCCCGTTCCAATCTCAGTTTCGGTATCAGTCACGGTCCAGGTCGCAGTCTCAGTTTCGGTCTCGGCCATCGTGACATCGCTTGCCTCTCCCGGTGCCTGCTCTTCTTCTTCGTCCACATCCGCCATCTCTTCTTCCTCAGCTCTCCCGCACTGCTTCGGTGGTTTCCGTCTTCTTCATGCACCTGCTGCTGAATGCGATGTGATTTCCCATGCAATTAGGGCACTTCTCCAGCGTGTGGCTGCAGAGTGATCCCTGCTTTGCAGTGCATCCCACCACATTGCACTTGTGGTCGTTTGTCCGGTGATGGCCTGAGCAGTAGCCACATTCGGGCTTGTTGCCGCACTTGTTCTCGATGTGGCCCCATCCTCAGCAAAGCTCACTCCTGCTGTCAGGTCTTTCGTTCGTGTACGTTTCGACTCAGTACCACACCCCCGCCGCCATGATGCCTTTCCTGATTAAGCTCTGTGCCACCTTGCTCCTCTTCAGGACGAAGACTACCGACGACGCAGCAATTCCTCCGTTGTTCCTCCTCTCCCTAATAGTACGGGGATTCGCCAGCCACCTTACATGGGTTATGATCACTATACCCTCGTTCTCCAATTCGAATTCTTCTCGCATTTTCTGCACTCCTTCCGTGCCCTTCCCCCTGTACCGTATGAGTCGGACTGGGTGAATCTTGTGCCTTTCTCAGGACCCATTCTCTTTGACGTCTACGACTCCATTGTCGACCATCCTCGCTGCAGTGATGATGATCCCTCGGTACTGCAGAGCCATCTCCGCTGTCCCTTTGTGTGCCTGATTGCAGTAATTGCACCCTTGGCATTCCTTTTGGTGTTCATGATCCTAATGTGGGTTGGTGCCTTCTGGTGGAATAGCGCTCTGTTGATCGCTGACGCGATTACCTGGTCCATATTATTGGAGAGTGGTACACTCTCGTCTCTTCTCAGTATCAGGCGTCTCTCTGCCATGCTTGATCCTGCCGTCGGTGGCGGGCCTGGGCTTGGGCCTGGGCTTGGGCCTGGGCTTGGGCCGACGGGTGCCCAATGACTCTTGGCTCGGGGTGGGACGGTCTACCACCGTCTCGCGGGTGTGGGTGTGGGTGCTGACTTTGGCTTGGGCACGGGCTGCAGTTTTGGCTTCAGTTTGAGCTGCAGTTTGTGCCTGGGCTTCGGTTGCTGCTCCTACTGTGGCTGCTGTCGCTCATTTGGTCCCTCATCTCGCATCGTGTCTGCATGTTGGGAGGCCTCCAGCCCCCCACCGTCCGTCCTCGCAGTCACTTCTCTCTCTCTCTCTCTCTCCTCCTGGCTTTGTGCTACCCCTTTGATGGTCTTTCCACTCATGTTCATGATGCCCACCCCCCACACCTTGTCGTCCTGGTAGCGGGCGTGCCACTTCTGCTTTCTCTCTTGCATCCACGTCATCGTTGCCAGCCACGGTACCTCCTCACAGGCTGCCCAGGCTTCCACCAGATTTGCGAGATTTCCAACTGTTCGCTGCAGCTGCGACAGTTCCTGTGCCTGCTGTCGTATCGTCCTCTCCATGCGGCTCCTCCAGTCGGTGGCGGCCGCCGGGGCTTCGCTGCTCCTTCTCCGGTTTCCATTCTCATTTCACTCCATCGGCTCAAATATGGTTGCACCCACAGTCTCCGCGGTCATCGATGTCACCGCCATCGCCATCTCCATCGCCACGTCCAAAGGCGCGTCGCTCCTCCCGTATCCATAATCTCCCGCCATGCAGGTCACTCTTCCCGCTCAATCTGGATTCGGTCATCACTCCTGTGAGGCAAGCCTCTGGGTCCTTGTCGTCGCTTGCTCGTTGTCCGACGCATCGCCTCAGTCGCGTTCTCTTGCAAGCGTTTACGCGAACCTACCCCGTTGTGTGGATTCTTGTGTGCGCCCTCCTCCTGGGGTCTCACCGGTGCTGGGAAGCTTGCTCCGGAGTGGATTAGACTTCTAGAATTGATTGCTGGGGTGCGTTTTTCAATTGGGATCGTTGTTGTGGACTTATCGTGCTGTTTGTGTTTCGCCAAGACTGTGATTGGTGCTGCTTTCAAGAATGCTTTCTTCGGCACAACTCAATTATGACTTTCTCAATCAGGAAATGTTGGAATTTTAAATTCTGTCAAGAGAGCGTGATGTTTTCTCCTGGGTGCTCAACACATGACAATTATTTATTCCAATCATCAAAATCTTGCCCATTGTCAGACAGCAGTAAAGTTAAATTGTTGACAAGCAGGATGTGCCGAAGAATTGGAATCATATGACTTTGACTTATTCAATCAGAAAGGAAGTTTCAATGGAAAAGCAAAGGCATTATCATGGTGCCCAGAGTTCACCTCTAGAGAAGGGGGTACCACAGCAGGAGGAGAAAGAACACTGTTGAGAAATGAACAATGATTAGAAGTTGGCTCTATGAGTATTGAAGACGCCGAGTACAAACCCATCATTATGGGATGTATCAACCTGGATGAGCTATTGCAAGAAGCCAAGGAACGAATCAATGAGAAGGCTAAGATCGATTATAAGTACCGAGATAGGTGCAAGCAATTATCAAAGGAACATATTATTGATAAGAATTACAAATGAAAGGATGATATACTGTGTAGGAAGAACAGGATATACGCACCAGAGGGAATCAGGAAAAGAGATTTTCAATTGCAACACAACTCTATGGTGGCTGGACATTTAGGCTGAGAATGGACGCTGGCATTAATTACTAGGAATTGTTATTGGCCAAATATTGAAACGGATATTAGAAAGTTTTGCAACGAGTGAGATATTTGCCAGAGGACAAAAGCTCCGAGACACACAAAGCATTGACTCTTCTTACACCGATTAGGATTGTCATGTTTCCATTGACGCAGATTAACACAGACTGTATTACCGACCCACCGGAATCAGAAGGAGCTACTATAACATTTGCAGTTGTTGATAGGTTTACAACGTTGGCACATTCAATCGCCATTGAGAAAACCGATGCACCTACACGGTGGCCACGGCTACCTTCCTCTGGATATCATCCATCCAACAGCAGTCAAGGATATCCTCGATGATATTGGGGAGGACTTGGATGATGATACTGAGATGCAGTGCCCAAGTCGAAGTAGCTGCCTGATGACAAAAATAGGAATCGAAAAGTTTATAATGATGTTTTGAAGCAGTATTATCAGGCCGCAGCGATGACTTGCAGTAATAACACACTGTGCACTTGGTCTGTTCGCAGATTGCGAACAACGTGTGGTTGCTGATAAGTATGTCGCTTGGCTATGTGAGAACAATCACATTGTGAGTCCTCCCGCTGCAGGCTCTTTGGCCAATAATATGACTATCAGCACCTTCCCAGCTGCAAAATGGTCTTTGTGAAGATGAAATGCACTGGCGGGATGGTTGTTCAAGGATTAGCATTGTGGCTGTGTATTGTTCTGGCAATTTGGACGGTGGACGGATGGGTGATACTTTGGAGTTGTTTGGTGAGGTTTTGGGTCCCTTTTTGGTGTGTTGTTTATTTGAATATTACATCGGTCATAATCATGCATAATGGGCTCTGATGGTATTGCACAATGTTGGTATTAATCTTGGAGATGGTTGTTTTGAGGACAAGCAGAGTGGTGGTGATTGGACTCCACGTATGGCTATCGTGTCATTAGTAGTTCGATATCTGTATGCAGCCGAAGTTAGCCACAATCGTTAGTGAAATGCGAATGCGTTTCAGTTTGTGGCTACAATGCATTTCGTGAAGGATGCCAATCAATCACCCTGCGGCAGGCTTGTCACCAGCCAGTCTTACTTCCGAGTTCCTGTTTATCCAGGGAGCTGAACGCATGGTTTGTGGGACAAGATAAGATGCTAGAATTGTCGACATGATAAAAAGACACATCACGAAGATGCTTTGAATCATATCAAAGTATTTATTCCTTCACAAAACACATTCATTCATTTTCCATAGATTCATTCACATTGCCTTTAATCACTCTTTGTATTGTTTCTTACATATCTCTCACTGCCGTTTTGATGCATGACAACGATGCACGGCACTTCTCCTCCTGTTCTACTCCCTTCCAGCACCAGGAGAAGCAGATTATCTATCCATGACGAGGATCTGTATGACAATCTAAGCACAATACTCGCCACTTACATTGATCTTCATGAGAATATTTCTGAATCTGTTCACAATCCTCCTTGGTGACCTGCCAGGAAAGTTATGGGCAAGCAGCCATTACCAGGTTCTTTCACGTCAACACCTGGGCAACGAGTTGTGGCGGTGTAATCATTTCCTATGTCGCCGTGACCGATACATCGTGTGAATCAGGAGATTGATTTCCTCCCTCGTCGGGATGATGAACGCGATCCCCTGCTGCTTGCTTGTAACAAGGTATTCGATGCAGCATTTAAAGGATTCAATTCGCCTGCAAATGTAGCTATTCACTATAGAAAGTATTCAAATGAAGCCACTCAGCCATTGGTTTCATGGGAAGCTGAACATCTGTGGTGATAGGGACCCTTCGTTGACAACATGACAGGCCTTATCGTTGGCACAAATTACAATGCCTACACAACTGTTTCTGGTGACCCGGCAATGGTAATGGAAGGACTGACGCCCACAGCGATCAATTATGCGAAGTGTGTGAATCCCGTCGCCACCAATACGGTGAAGACCGCCCAGATTCATAGTTGGTGGCATGAGGAAATTGCCATGATGATTCCAACCCAGAGAAACTCTGACCTTCCATATACCTACATTGTAGTGGTAAATGAATCATCTCAACAATTGTTCTCAACGTTGACAGTGTGCCACAGGCTATGGCTGTGACTGGTCGCGGCTAAGTAGCATTGGCGTCGGTTCCGGACCGTGACTTGGGGACTGGGTAGCGATCCTAACTCAACTGTTCCGGATTGGGCTATCAGAGTAATCAACAAACCCGAACCATATGCTCGGGTATGTTTCGAATGTAAACTCCGAACCTGTCTGCATTGTGCAGGTTGTCAGCGGGTCGCCCAGCAGGTCCATCTATCGATTCACGCAAGGCAGTTGTTTTTGTAGTTTGCTAATAGTATCCTATCAAAATCGCATTTTGGAGATCCAGGAATACATTTTTCCATGATTTGCAGTGAGCAATATTGATCAATTTGGAATCCATGTTTTGGTTATGATATATTGCATTCTTCCTTATCAAGGCGGTCAATGATTCAGTTATGAGACCAGACATTCGCATGATGCCTTGACTACCACATTTGCATGACCTATAACTGTTGACACTCTGTTGACGCACATTGTCAGGATGCAGCAGGGAGCATGTCGCTGTTGTTTTTGCCAGTAAACGCTCCCTATGACCCATAAATGGATGTCTGCAACAAATCGGAACATATGTTACTCAGGATGCAAAGCTAACGCTTGTTGACGCACTGTAGACGCTCATTATCAGAATTGGGCGGTCACTGTGTTGCTGTCTCTATTACCTAAAACAGCTGCTAATACGTCAGTTACGCATAACCCCGAGCAAATCTCTCTGCAATCACCGTACTTCCAATACCACCAATTGACAATGCTCCGTTGACGCTCATTGTAACGTATTGTCCATTCAACATCTGCTACCGTCGATAATTGTTGTAATCATGATTTTATCATTTTAATTGTCATTCTGACAGATTGAGACTCAGCCCTGTGGCGTGGCCGAGCGCAGCAAGATTCTTGCACTGTGCACTGTCACAAAGCTACAATTTATCTATCATTGCAAAAGATTGATGGCGCCTGCTATACATCGCTTCATCAACTGATATTCACAAGCTACGAGTCCTCACCATTCACCAATGATATACCTCTATCTGAAACTCCCGAGGAAGCTGCATACAGAAGTTGGGGAAATATTGATGCATTCTGTCCTACATTCTTCTCACTCTTTCATTCCGCCTTGTTTTGATTGCATTGACCGTCACCACAACCTTTTGGCCCTGTCTCATTGACTGCTGTGTAGGCCGAACCAATCTGGGAATGATTGGAGCAGCACTCACATCCCGCTACTCTGGGCATTCCGGAACCTCGATGCAATTGCCTTGCCCTATATCAGATTTGACATCTGCCGTGCAATTGTCATCACTGTCAGTTGGATTATCCAGGTTGCCATTGCAGTTGAGCCGATTTTCGGGGTTCCAAATCTTTGGAGGTGCCCTATCCTCGTCGGTTTCGACTGGATGACTCTTGAGTCTTCTGATTTGGCGGACATTTAATAATTCAGTTTGTCCTGTAGGCAGGTCGTTTGAAATGATTCCACCAGTCCAGCAATTGCCCAGTCCGGACCAGGTCCGTCCAGGTCCAATGCAATCCATTCCGAGAAATCTTTAGACCGGGCTCGGACCTATCCCCAATTTTTCGGGACCTGGACTGAACTGGCCGGAACCGCTTTGGACCAGTCCAATTGGGCCGAATCGGCCCGAATATGCTGGGAGTTACTGATATACTTGGCCAACATACAGACTCATATACATAGAATCATACATGTAGACTCATCTTGCCATTTGCAAGTCTCCATGCACGTCTCACCCCTCACCACCTGCTATGTGCCACTCACCAGTCACCACTGTAATCTTCTGAGTCACTGAATAGACTCATAAACAATAGCTCACTTGCCATCGCCAGGCACCACTCTCCACCTCTTACCACTTGCCATTCCGAATTTCACTGCATTATCTTGTGGACTAAAGATTTGGCCTGAAATGCCTACCACTTGCTAGAAGGCCAGGGAAGTGTTGAGATCAATCGAGTACGAATAGAGATATTGAATTGACTATCGTACACAGGTGATAGTCTGAAGAGCAAAGAGAGAGAAAGACAGGCAACTATATATGGGAAAGAAGAGGGTATACTTGGCGAAGCCGAGTACCACATCCGGAGACTGATGCCGAGCATCACTGCCGGGGCTAGACCTACTCCTCGGAATAGGGGCTGGTGGCGGCCCATGGGGTCCGCAAGCCAACGGCCTCATGCCCGCGGCCTTCGGCCAAACGCCACAAAAGCCACTGGGGCAAATCCCGTGCCAACACGACGCTGCTGGAATGCACTGGAGAGTGGTTACTGATCATCTGAGTCGCCAAGTAGACTCATACAAGATGTGTCACTCGCCACTGACATAGCCATTGACCATATGTAATGCATCTTCGCAATGGTTTCTCCATAGAACGTTAGTTCTCCTTGTGTATATAAAGCATCGATCTCTCCTACGGTGAGAGAGAATAGACAGAAAGATAAGATCTTCTCCTCCTACCCTCCATATCGTCCCAACTCATCACTGTGGGACCCTCAGATTCAAACTGCATATAGAGCATAGTCTCTGGCCAGATACTGTAACGGGTGGATTCGTTGTGAGAGCTCGCAGCGGGTGGTTGTTGTGAAGTGACGTTGTGTCTGGGTTCAGGTTGCAAGGATTACTGTCTCACTTCTGTAGTTTTTGATCTACTTTGAAATTGATAAAGATTATCCCGTTTGGACTGGTCCAGACCAAGCCCGTCCAGTCCCAGACTGCCAGTCCGGGGCCCGGTCCAGTCCGACCTTCCGGTGAGACCGGACCGGACCAAGCTGTACCCCAGACCGGGTCCGTCCTCACTGGTGGAATCCTTGGTCCTTTTCAGACACACCTGGTGGCAAATGTGATCTTACAGACATTTTAAATGCAGCAGCACAATCCTGTTGAAAGAGAGACCAGGATGCGTTTACGATCTCTTCTGTGTCTGAAATGTCTGCTATGCCAGTCATGGGCGTGATTTGAGCTCAAGAATCCTTCTGTGTAGAATGTAGGTCTCGGCGGCCATGCCACATCACCACAAAGTCGCAGACCTTGGCCATTCTGTGGCATTTCCTTTGCTACACCTCATTCTTCATTACCCAGTAATTCCCTGTATTTGGCATATCCAACGCTGGGTCATCGCCTGCCCACCCCACATGATTGGATTGAGCACACTGCCATAGAACGACCGTGTCGCGAAGTGCCCCTCCCTGTGGCTTTTGAACCCCTCCATCACATATCATCTCACCCAAAGGAAACACTGGCCGTGACTCCGACACAATGTGGTATGATTGCGAATATGTTGCATCCCACATTGCATCAAGCAGCATACTTGGAGTGTGTTTCCTCTTGATGGCCCCACCAGTTGGTTATGTCCAGTGATCAAATTGTACAGCCGATCTCCACTGGGTTGGAGTGGTAATCATTCAGATTCAGATCAATTTGCCCCCAGTTCATTGTCACTTCAGGCGGTGGATCCAAATACAGCCTGGCAGTGGGCAATAAGTGTGCTGCGTGATTGCTTTGTCTGGGTGTTGTTTCAGCCACATTCTTTGGCACTAAGGATGCTTCATCATTGGTGGTCCGATGATATGGGTCAAAAGACGATTGACCAGATCCTAAAGACATTGCGCAGGGGACGAGATAACTGCTCGGAATGCGTGCAGGTTCATCGACTGGCAAACATCGATGAATGGGACAGTCTTCATTCTGCAAATTGATCAGAATGGCCTGTTGGTATTGAGTAGCAAAGGGTTTCTCCTCCTCAGGCTGACTATCCATTACCTTGTCCCACTTTCTGAATTATTGCAACATCCCGAGATGATGGAGGATATGTGCTGAAATGTCAAGCATACCGGTCAATGGAGTGACATCAGCATGATATTCGGACACCGACTGTGGAGCTAACTTCCCAGGAAACACAATTCTTCTGTGCATTAAGTCCGCTTCTTAACCCAAGTTTGCATTACGCTATCCATGTGATCAAATATGTCATTGTACACTGTGATAATGTGATGCAATGCGACTATATGCCTCTGCAACATCCACAGAATCCAATATCAGAATGGCCTCAGAGCTTTCATGACGTACTTGACAAGGGTCCATTGATCCTGGGTTGTGAAGAGCGGCCGGTAATCACTGTGTTTTGGATTCTGGAACCAGCTGCGAGTGAATTCTCATAATCGGTATGCTTGCTCAAGCAACTCCCGTGTTGAGTTCCATCATCTGTTCAAATCCCGAATAGGTAGTACTGAGGTGCGGACTGTCGCTTGTTGACAGTCAATGCACCGGTTTCGACAACCAGGTGTCAGCGTAATCAATACCGCAAGTATTCTCTGATATCTGAAGGTCTGTTTCAAGATTTTCAACATATCTTGAAATACATACTTTCTCATTTGTCTTGGCTAAACATGCTCTCATGGCAAACACCTTGTTGATTCTAGCATTGCCATCTTTTCGAAGTCTTTGACTCTTCCCAATGTCGATGTTTTCATTCTTCCAAAGTGCTGATCACGCACATGGGCTTCCCAAGACTTGGTGCATGTCACTGGGGTTCTTAGTCCCATTAATCAATACAACATTTATTGAACTAAGTACGGCCGCCTATCTAAGTATCTCTTTCTCTCCATATCTGATCCTAAGACTCAACTTCTCGTTCCTGAACAACGAGAACTCCCAATCTAAACCTATTCCACAGACCCTCTCCTCTGTAGATGTAAATCAAGTTTCCTTGTCGTACCACGGGTCCTCGGAAAATTCCTCGAATGGTAACAAGCCGATCTTCAGATACCGTAGTACCAGGTAGTTGATATTCTCGAGTTGAGCGAAACGTAAAACCACTCAGTAGGTGTGGGTTAAATTGTGCTCGTGTAAACTGAACAGAAGATTGCCGAACAATTCTACAACCTGCTGAAGTGCGTATTCGTAGTGTGTATATCTGTGTCCTCACATATGGAGGGTAATCACGTAAATTGATTAGGGAAGAAATAGTGGCAACTATTTGTTCAACGTGTAGATAGATAGATAGAATGCTTAATAATATTTTAAGATCGTCTTCGGTGTTCTGAAAGCTAACTTGCTCGCTGATGTCCTCCAATTCCTTCGACCGACCCTGGCTCTTTATAGCCCGTGCTTCCAGATAGCGGTGATAGCGTTACCTCCGCCACGCCCCCTTAGCTCCCGGTAATAACTCGCCACAACACCCTCTGGTAATTGTGCTCCTGCAATGTGGTTTGAAGGCGTTACGCTCCTGAGAACGATCAGGCCATCCATCGCGCGATATCTGCTTATCCTTCTTATCCCAGACATCCTTTGCAATGTACGAGTCGGTAGTTGAAACATCTATCACCCGAGCGATAATGTTTACACCTCTTAATCCCTCATGCACATGAGTAATTAATTGCGTCATAGACTTAGTCGGCGACCAACCGATGCTATGTCAACGTAGATTCAAGACGCGTAAGCTCGTATTCGATACGAGGTTACATTGCGATCCAGACTACCAGAGGCAACTTGGTAGTGCTCGCTCTAGGCACATTGCCTACGTCATTAATCCCTCAGTTACGGCATGCCAAGGTCGGGACATCTCTCCAGACCGCAAAGTGCTTCTCAGAATCCCATCCCGCCTTCGGGTGGGGAGAAGAGCCCTCTTAATCGCATATGACTATCAACTGCCGTGTGTGGTTACCACACTTGTCCCGCATAGTATCTAGGTGTGAGCGAAGTACCCACACTTCGCGCGACCAACATGTACTCTCGTTACAGAGCATGTTGCTGACCACTTGAATGTTCACATGCATAGGTGTTATGTATATTGTAGATATGTATGCATCTTGTATCATAATTCAAGTATCATTATCGCTGTTAAGAGATGACCCCCAACAGTCCCGCCAGCTACACCCAGACTACTCATGAATACATCTAAAGCCTGCTGAATGACAGGCGTCATGCATGGTCTGTGCTTCCACGATGCAGGCCCCTCGATTCAAGAGGTTTCAAGTGTCCATTGCAGCTCATGTCCCATGGAGTGATTTGAGGAAGCATTATCTGTCGCAATTCTTTGCAATAAGCGGTTGGTAAGCCCAAAACGACCAAGCACGTTCCCCAAATGCACGGCTAGCCTTAGTGCAGTATGTTGGAGTTTGATTTGGCATCCTTAGGTAGTTTTCAAAACTGGAAATGAACTGGCCCTCACCCTCATCGAATGCGAAATGTACTTCACTTAATGACAAATTTCAATCCATAGAGTAAGCATTGGCTGATGTTATGGCGAGTTTGTTAGGTAATGTCCATCTGCCCAAAGCTAAACTAACTTTATTTCATAAAGGCAATTGCTTCTTATTTGCATCCACAGTCTGTGCATATTCACTCCAGAAGATGTTGCTAAGGGTCGTGGCGGAGCGCAGCATTAGGTTGCTTCTGCATCCCTTCCATTTTCGTCGTACTTCAAGAGCTGATATAGCATTCCCGGTAGTATGAGCCGAAATAAATCCTAACATGAGGTAGCGATTACATGGGTCTCGGTGAAATTTGGCCGTTTTCAAGTCCTTAGTTGCCTGTTTGGAATGTTTTGTCAGCCATTTCAGTCAATATGGATGTACCTGGATGTCAAATATGAATTTGCTCTGCGATCTTACAAATGCTAGTCCTCGACTTCCTTGCCTCTTCAGCGTGGCCGAAACTATATCATTGACCATCAACCGGGTCAATTAAGTAACTTCCGACTCTGTTAACTTGTTCAACTTTGAGATTTGAGCTTTGTGCAGCCACTGGTTCCACAATGATCTGGTTCCCTGTTCTAATGGATGGCGAGGTACTTGATGACAAACGATACATATGAATCCAGGGCTGCCTGGTCTCCTCAATTCCGCAATGCAAATACATGACCCTTGAAGACGCATAACTAGACTCAATCCAGGCAATCGGATAGTTCCAGCCAACATTCATTGAATCCCACCAAGCATCAAAGCTGATCGGTAAAGTAAGGTCACTCAAATCACGAATAAAGATACGTTCATTTCTGGGAGAGATCATACCCTCAGTCAGTTAGATATTTAACGATTGTGCATCCGACATGGCGGTAGGAATTCATCAGGTGGGTCATCTGACTCAAAAGAACGCCCAAAGTTAAGTACGAGCCAAGTAGAATGCGCGATCCTGAATATTGACTCTGCAGCTACAAACTACAAAATCAGATCTGTGAGACATTGCATGCATATTTGTAAAGTTGTATATGAGGACATATTGAAAAGACTGACCGCATGAAATTCAATTCAGGAGCTCCGCGATGCGGTTCAATGCTGTGTAGCCTGCCGAGCCTCTGCCAACATTGTTGACACTCGCTGGGCGCTCAATTGAACAAGGTAGACGAGATATGGTCAGTAGCATGTTTGCCAATAACGGCTGCCGATAGGTTGATTGTGGATCACCTGCATTCCATTGCCCTTAGATTATCCAAAATGCAAGATCAAAAATCGTTGAGGCTTTGTTGACGCTGCATCTGATGCGGATTTCACTACATACTGATGATGTTGCCGCAAGCATATTTGGCTAGAGTGGCGGCCGATGGTTCAATCAAACAAAAATGTGGTCGAATAGCCCAATCATCGTCGACATTGCGAGTCCTAAAATCGTTGACACTCAGTTGATACACCATTTGCGGCCATGGTTACGATTAGTGTTAGAAACGGGTCCGTTTTCGGACCGTTTCTAATATTGCGTTTACAACAAAACCCGGCCCTAGTCGGTGCGGTCCGGGTTTGTACCAAACGGTTCCCTCAATTAAGTCCGTGAATATTCATCACATAATCAAGTGCTTGGTATATGAAATATGCAGCTTTGGACGGCGCATCTTTTTGTTCTCTCTGATTTTTGATGTCTTCAAAACTCAGCAATCGGCTTTGAAATCATTGCCATTTTCGGCCCAAAAACGAGGGTTTTGGGCTACCGCTTGCTGAGATTTGAAGATATCGAAAATCTGAGACCGCCAAAAGATGCGCCGTACGAAGCTACATATTTTATGTACCAAACACTAAACTCTCTGATTAATAATGTGATGGTGCACTTAAAAAATCGTCGATTTTCGATGGGGTAAGGGCGTTGCCACGCAGACCTATAAAACCGGCCGGGTACAAAACTGGAACCGTGGCTAACACTAGAACTTACGATGGCATCGACAGCATGGTTGCCTACATAGGAGGCTCAATGATTGATTATGGATTTATGTCATCGAGCTGCCCCCTGATTATTCATGATGCAAAACCTGAAATTGTTGACCCTGCATTGACGCTCATATTTAAGACATAGTAGCGATGTTGTTGCAACCATATAAGCCTAGACAGGGGGCGGATGGTTTGATCTTGGGTTGATGACGCCATACTGCCGTTGGATTGTCCAGGACACAAGGCCAAAAATAGTTGACGCTCCCTTGATGCCCAATTCGAGGATATGGTAGCAATGTTGTCAACAACATTTTTGCTTGGAGAGACAGCCGATAGTTCGATAATGAGTCAATTCCGCCACACAGCCTATGCATTTTCCATGATGCAAGGCCAACCATCGTTGACACTCCTCTAATGCTCATTTCAGGTATGGGGCAACGAGCCTGTCATTTACCTTTGTCCCTTTATCACCGACCAATTCATTCACTTCGGAAGGATGTGACGATGCACCCTTTGGATTGCTGAATGTGTAAGACTTTAAATCGTTGACATTCTGTTGACCCTCACATTAATCGCACCGAAACATTGTTCGTAAACTCAATAATTCTAAGGAATGAATCGTTTATTCATTATTGACATCGAAAACTCTGTTTTTATGTATTATCATATGCAGCCTGCATGTTTGTTATCTCTCCATTTCTGATCAACTGGTATCCACAGTATCTGAGTGACGGATGAGGTGGGCCTATCACATTCCTGTTCATTCGGCTGGAAATTCACGGCAAGCAGACCATTTTATTTGTCTTTGGTACATATCGCTCCACTTCCACACCTTTCCTCGTCCCGCTCCTTCACCTCAATTTCCATGACGTACCTTGACCTATTTCAAACATCTCAACCATGAGCACCAGGTCTGTTCAGAGAGTTATCCAGTTGGATGAAGGGATGAAGGCAGCATGATGGTCATCATTGAGACAGATACGAATTGAGCACTAACCGCTCTTTCTATGACTCGTATGACATCACTCACTTAAATTTTGTTATGAAATTTTGTCACTAATGTAGCTTTTGCTGTCTCACTGAACAGTAATCTGCAAACAGAAATCGAACATATGGGCCATCATATAACCTGTCTTGTATCCAAAAACATCCGCACGGTGCGTTTGACCGTTTCTTATGCACAGACGGATTATCATCATCAGCAACAACTGTGGTTTCCGTCAGGAACACCCGGGTGTTCCGAACGGCTGTGATGGCTCTGAAGCAGCCTCGTACCCTCTGCCGGAAACTTACACGCTTTCCATCACCCAGGCGACAGGTCGCGTTGCATAGCGTCAGCAAAATGTATTATAGTCACTGGAAGCCTCCAGGAGTGTCTGAGAGGATGTGGAGTGTAAACTTAGACGCGTCAATTTCAGGACAGTATCAGACCCTAGGAGGGCATTCCTGCCGGCCTTCAGAGTAACTGGGAGCGCCGACAGCAAGCCTGGAAGCACCTGGGAGCACCGGCGACAAACTTGGGAGGGCCGGCGACATCTCTGAGTGCACCTCGAATCACAGTAGAGCAGTCTGGGAAAAACAACATCTTCTTTGGGAACGCTGCTGGTGCGCCTGGAAATCATCGCTACTACCAATTGTTCAACTATTATTAAATCTTCAGTTTGTATTCTCATCTATGTATCTATGTATCTATATAGCTACCCATCTACACACGGTATATCTGGACTGGCTGCAGGCAGTGCTTGAGAGCAATTCGAGGTGCGCCTGAAAATGATGATTCAGTGAACTGAGAGATATATTTTGAGGCCACGATTGAGCGACATTGGAGATGCACTTGGACGCGGTGATTGAGCATATATGGAGATACACTTGGAGGCCGTGATCGAGCGAGTTTGGAGATGTGCACGTGCAGGCCATGATCGTGCAAACTTGCAAGCCCTAATCGAGCGAGTCTGCAGATACACTTGCAGGCTGTGATTGAGCGAGTTTGGAGACGGAGTTGGAGGCTGTGATCGAGCGAGTTTGGAGATACAGCTGGAGGCTGTGATCGAGGGGAATTGGACGAGTATGTGGAGGTGATCGATGGACGGAGCGCCGGGACTCAATTCCTCAGGTAGTTAACTGGCAACCATGGGAATGTGACAAGGTGACTTTAACTTTGAAGCTCAGATGGGAAACTGGCTGGTGGCGGTCGATCGGAAGGGAGGTACGCCGGAAGATGAAGCTACATTCATGGGTCAATACGAAATCATGCGAATGATGGGACGACAGACAATCTTAGGTGTATGCTATATTCGGTGTATGTATGACTTGCTGTATGCTGTACTAGGTGTATGCTGTACTCGGCGTATGCTGTACTCGGTGTATGCTGTACTCGGTGTATACTGCACTGAGTGTCAACTCATGATGATGGCATGGAGAGATAGAAAGCGATAACTCAACTTTGTGTTCTTGCGATGATGGTAGAGTTGTGGATGAGAAGGGGAGTGATGAGGGATAAAGATGAGAACGATATGGAGGTTACGAGCGGCTGTGCGAAATCAGCAGTACTACATGCCTGACTGGGTTCAGACGACCCCATATCGGAGGTATTCCCCACCGGATTGGGACACGTACCTGCCGTCTCGGGGATGGGTAATTGACTCGCACACCAAATTCTCTATGTCCCAGTTTCTCATGATAATTTCCCCCATCTCCTCCAATCTCTCTCTTTCTTGTGCTCAACTCTACCATCACCTAAGAACACAATGTTAAGTCATCCCTGTCTATCACTCCATGCCATAATCATAAGTTAACACCCAGTACAGCATACACCAAGTACAGCCTCATCCCAAGATCGACAGTCTCCCGCTCCCAGCCGGTTCCTCATCTTTCGGCGGATGTTGTACCCAACTCTCTACATCCCCACAAGTACATGTTAACCAATCAATGGAGTCTCCGCTGCCGTCGTTCCTCCCTCCAAATCGACCACCTCGAAGTACTCCTCCGATCTCGCACGATCATCGCCAGCAAGTGCATTTCCACACTCCTTCGGTCACAGCCTCAGAGTGCATCTCCATACTCGATCGATCACGGCCTGCAAGTGCATCTTCTGAGTTCACTTGATCGCAGCTTCCAAATGCATCTCCAAAACTCGCTCGATCATGGCCTCCAAGTGCATCGCCAAACTTGATCGATCACGGCTTGCAAGTTCACACAATCATGGCCACCAACTGCATCTCCACACACGCTCAGTCACAGCCTCGGAGTGCATCTCCAAACTTGATCAATCACGGCCTCCAAGTGCATCTTCTGAGTTCACTCAATCTCAGCCTTCAAGTGCATCTCCAAACTCGCTCCATCGCTACCTCCAAGTGCATCTCCAAACTCGATCGACCACGGCCTGCAAGTTGGCAAGATGATGGCCTGCGGCTCCCGAGCGCATGTCGAAACTCGCATGGTCACCCCCTCAGGGTGCATCTCCCCACTCGATCGATCACGGCCTCCAATTGCATCTCTTCAGTTCACTCAATCACCGCCTCCAAGTGAATCTCCAAACTCGCTCAATCACCGCCTCCCAGTGCATCTCCAAACCTCGATCGATCACAGCCTCGAAGTGCATCTCTGAGTTCACTGCATCCCGGCCTCGAATTGCATCTCCAAACTTGGTCGATCACGGCCTCCAAGGACATGTATGAACACAATGGGTTCTGGACCCCAAGTATATCGTTAAGGAGCGACAGTGCTTGTATGGAGATACAGGGGTGACGGAGGAGGAATGAGCGACGCAGAGTCTATATTTGGGGGACCCGGGGTAGATAGAAAGCATATCATTTTCATCTAATGTTGTCATACAATGAAAGTACACACTCTCTCTTTCGCAACTTTTGGTCTCACTCGCTCGTTCTGAGATTTCATGGATCCACGCAACCGCGTGGATCCTCATACCCGGTTAGTATTATATCTACTCACCTTGATCCTAGACCCCTCGAGCTTAATGTAGAACGAACGCGAGGATACATTTTCGCAGCGTCACCCATTGCATTGCAATCCCAATGCATGCGTGTACTCAATGAACCCATTCTGACGTATGCTCACAGTTTACCACAGCTCCACAGTGTTGGTTTATAATAGGGGACCGGTAGAGGGAGAAAAAACGGCGAAATGGTGGTAGGAGGGTGATATGCCACGCAATGCGTGTCATCGACCCCAGGCGCGGAGATATGTGCCACCGGCGTGTCTGTGACGGCTCTGACCCATCGCGTCCACTCTGATGCAGCCATTCCTCCTGGACGGAAATGTTTTTTGCTGATGATGTCTCACAATTTGGTCACTGAAACCTAGAAAAAGCTGACACATATCAAACTCGGTACACAAATTACTTTTCACTGAGATATGACTTCAAAAAGCCTCTGTATGCCTCGGCTGACGCAGGAGCTGTCACCATGTCTTCTTCCGGTTCCGATTTCTATATAGTGAAAATTCGGGGAGGCTATATGCAGGGGTACAACCTTACGAGTCCCACGGGCTTTGCATTCCGAATGAGTGGTGGATCAGGCTCCATGGCGGGCACAGGACAGGGTGAAGCCGTGTTCGACTGTGGCTTCCCACAACCTGGCCTCATAAGACTACTTCCTGGTGGAGAAGTCCCTTGCTGCAATTGCGATATGCCGGGGACAATGTCAAAACATTCCATTAGCTCTCCGAATGTTGTCGGTGCAGTTGCCACAGCATCATCATCCCCATCCTCCCCATCTTTGGAATTTGCAAGATCACGCAGACTGTCTCTGATGGCAACCACCAACTCCTGAAATGTCTTTTTGTGCTCTCGGTTTGTAAATCTGGCGTTTTCAGCTTTCAGTGTTTCTGCTTGCTCAAGCGGAACCGCGGCCTCTGCGTCTGCAACTCGCCTTCTTGAGCTAGCGCGTTCTCTCTCAGCATAATCCGCAATCCATTTATCTATCTCTTCATTGCTTAAACGGTGCATTGCACTTTGTGTCTTGGGCCTAAGCTTCTATCTGGATATGATGCTCCGCAATGACCCAAGGGCTCGGACTCTTTCGGCATATGAGCTGCTCTTGCCTTCATTCCCTTGGTGATGTCGTTGGGTGGGCCACCTTGAAGAATTGCCATATTTGCGCACCAGATGAGGAAGACTGTTCTTTTTCGGAGCATTGACCATTGTAGTTAGCGTGGACATTGTTGTTGGGTGTGATGTTGGATGTTGCATGATAGGGACAATATCGAGGCATGCTGCATCTTTCATGTCAAGGTTGGTACATTTACTTATCTTGAACAAAGCAAACTCGCCCTTTTCATTGTCAATAAACTGGGAATAGTTCGCCTAACCATACAACATGACATGATTGTTAGGTTCAGTTTCAGGTAATATCCCGGGGATTGTTTGAGACAAACATCAGCAGCTGTCCATTCTCTCGAATAATGTCTTATTAATATCTGACAATCATGCGTTTACGGCTGTGGTACTTTGCATTATCTCTCTGGTAACAAACAACCATCATCGGACCAACCAATTGCACATCGCATTGTGGTGAGAAACCCCTGCTACTGGCAACCACACTCAGCTGGATTCATCATTAGTATAACGAACATGTTGGCTGCTACTTATTCCAATCTGGCAAGATGCAAACTATATAGACCTCACGACTTCCCACTTCATTTCGTTATCATCTTCATCTGCTATTCCACCCCAGCACATCATTGATACTCAACCACCGCAGCCAGGTGATAGCAGATCCAAATCAAGCCGGTTGGCTGGCGCTACATCAAATACATCATGCATTGGCATGCAGCCAGAACGCAGACACCAGTTAGTCCACTGCGACACTGCCAATGAAGCCGCAAAACATATCACCTAGCCTGCACATTTAATCATTGTGCGTAAGACTGGAAGCAGCAAGATTACTTAACAACATCCCGTTGGATGTGGGTATATCCGTATTACAGCAAATGGCCTTCAATCAACCATTGTGCATACACCACATGTCCGTGGTGAGCTTTCCGATTAAAATATCGCTGCCTGTAATGGGAGACCGCCATGCTCGACAAGAGAACTTGTATGTAGTGTTAGCAACGGTTCCGGACCGTCACTTCGGGTCCAGGCCCTGGTCCAAACCGAACTGTTGCCAAATTGGCGGTCTGGGTTGTCAATAAACCCCAATTGCCCACTCCGGTACGGTTCCATGGTAAACTCCCAACCATTCTGAATTGGGCGGGTTGTCAGCGGGTCGCACAGCGGGTCCATCTATAGATTCATATAAGGATCTTGTATTTGCAGTGTGTTAAGAGTATCTTATCAAAATCGAGTTTTCAGCAACCATTAATGAGCTTTGCATGTTGAGCATTTTGCAATATCGATTAATTTGGTATCTGTGGTTCACCTTCCATATATAGTATTGTTCACTAGCGAGGCAGTCAATGATACAGTTAGGCACGCGAAATCCGAGCGATGCCTTGATTACGAAATATGCAAGTCCTAAAACTGTTGACGATCCGTTGACGCCCATTTTCAGGATGCTGCAGGGAGCATTTCGCGGTTGTTTTTGCCAGTAAAGGCTGCCAATATCGCATAAATGGATGGCTGCAACCAGTTGGAACATAACTTACTCAGGATGCAAAGCTGGAATCGTTGACGCTCCATTGACGCTCATGCTAAGAATGGGGTGGTGACTGTGTTCCCATCGCTTTTGCCAAATGAAGCTGCCAATATGTATGTTAGGCATAACAACAACCAAGTCACTGGTGAGTTACCGTACTTACAAGACCACAAATGGTTGACGCTCAGTTGACGCTCATGCTAAGAATGGGGCGAAGACGATGTTGCTATCTCTCTTGCAAATAGAATTTGCCAATACGTCCGTTATGCACAACAACGACTAAGTCACCAGTGAATTACCGTACTTACATGACCACAAATCGTTGACGCTCCGTTGACACTCATGCTAAGAATGGGGAGGTGACCGTGTTGCTATCCCTTTTGCCATTAGATGCTGCCAATATCTCCGTGATGCATAACAACGACCAGGTCACTGGTGAATTACCATAGTTACAAGACCACAAATCATTGATGTTGCGTTGACGCTCATGCTGATAATGGGGTGGTGACCGTGTTGCTATCTCTTTTGGCAATAAATGCTGCCAATACGTCCGTTATGCATAACAACGACTGAGTCACCAGTGAATTACCGTACTTAGAAGACCACACATCGTTGACGCTCCGTTGATGTTCATTTTAATGTATTGTCCATTCAACATCTGCTGCCGTCCATAATTGTTTTCATCCTGATTTGACTGTACTGGTTGGCTTTCTGCTTGATTGAGACTCATCCTGGTGGCAAAGCCAAGCGGTGTCATTATCTTGCACTGTTCACTCTCACACGACTAAAAATGATGTATCATACCAAAAGATTCATTGCTTCTGCTATACATCTATTTATTAACAGATATTCACAAGCTACTTACCATTCGCCCATATTATATCTCTAACTCAAACTCTCGGTCAAGCTACATAAAGCTAGTGAACCATTGGCGCATTCTGTGCAACTTTTTCTTCCCTCCTTTATTTCTCCGGGTTTCAGCTCCATTGACCGTCACTAAAACCTTTTCAGCCTCTCTCTTGGACTTCAGTGTCGGCCGAACCAATCCGGGCACATTTGCGGCGGCTCTCAACTCCTGCAGCACTGGGCATTCGGGATCCTCAATGCAATTTGTGTGCTCTATATCGGAGTCATCGTCCACAGCGCAATCCTCTTCGCTGTCATTTGGATTAATCAAGTGACCATTCCCGTTTAGCCAATCTTCAGTGTCCGAAATGCTTCCAGGTGCGCTATCCTCGTCGCTTTTGACTGGATGAAGGTTGATTCTTCGAATATGGCGGACATTCAAGATTTGAGTTCGTCCTCCAGGGAGGTCCTTTGCAGACAAAGCTGGTGGCAAAGGTGATCTTTCTGACAATTTAAATGGAGCCACACCATCCTGTTGGGAGGGTGACCAGGATGCTTTGTCGATCTCTTCCGTATCCTAAATGTATCCTACAGCGGTCATCTGCTTGTTTTGAGCGCGGGATTCCCTCTGTGTAGCACGTAGGTTTTGGCTGCCCTGCCACATCTCCAAAGAGTCGTGAACCTTGGCCATTCTGTGCAACTTCCTTTGTTCCGCCTCTTTCTTTATTTCCGAGTCGTTTTCTGTGTTCATGGTATCCAATTCAAGGTCAATAACTGCCAAAATCCCGTTATTGGCTCGAGCAAACTGCCTTGCAACGACTTCTTCGCGAAGGGTCCCGCCTGTGGTTTTTGACTGCCTCCAGCCGATGACATCTCGGCCAAGGGAAAAACTGGCCTGCACTCCAATACCATGTGGTATGATAGAGACTATGTCGCGCGCCACATTGGAGAGATAGGCGTACATTGAGTGCATTTCCTCCTGTTGTCGCCACCAGTCAGTGATGTCCGGTATCCAAACTGTACTGCTAATCTCCATTGGGTCGGAGTCGTAATCATTCAGATCTGGATTGATTTGCCCCCTGCTCTTTGGTGCTTGAGGAGGCGAATTCAAAAGGAGCCTGGCGGCGGTCAATAAGCGGGCTGCGCGATCACTTTGTCCGGGTGTCTTCTCAGCCACATTGTTCGGCGTTAACTATTCCTCCTCATCGCTGGACAAATCATATGCATCAAAGAATGATTGAAAAGACCCTGAAGCCGTTGCAGAAGGGACAACATTGCTGCTCGGTATGGTTTGGAGTTTATTGACCGGCATCCGTCGATGTTTGGGCAGTATTCATTATCCACATACTTCAGACAGGCCTGTTGGTATTGTGTAGTGTAGAATGTCTCGTCCTCAGGATTAATATCCAGTCCCTTGTCCCACTTGCTAAACGATCGCAACTTCCTGAAAGGATCGAGGATGTGAGTGGAAATCAGCAGCATGCCTGTCGATGGAGTCACTTCAGTGTAGTCTTTGCAGAGCTTCTGTCGAGCTAACTTCACAGCGAAGAACAAGTCTTCCTTCCATCGAGTCTTCTTCTTGGCCAAAGCTCGCAGCACGCCATCCATGTGATCGAACATGTCATTGTACACCGTAATAACATGATGCAATGTGACTGTATGCCTCTTTGACATCCAAAGGGTCCAATATCATAATGGCTTCAATACTTCCATGACATACTTGACAATCATCCATTCATCCTGAGTTGTGAATGGTGGCGGATATCCAGCGTATTTTGGGTTCTTAAGCCACTCACGGGTGAATTCCCGTAAGCGGTAGGCGCGCTCGGGCAACTCCAGAGTAGAGTTCCAACGTGTCTTCACATCCATAATGTGAAGTTCTACAATGCGAACTTTCGCATTTTGACAATCAATAAACTCGTTTCGGCGACAAGGTGTCAGCGTAATTAATACAGCAAGCATTCTCTGCTTTATGAAGGTTAGCATCAGGACTTTCAAAATATCATGAAATACGTACTTTCTCAGTTATCTTTGCTAAACCTCCTCTCATGGCCGACACCTTATTGATTCTAGCATTGCCCACTTTTCGAGGTCTTTCACTCTTTCCAATGTCTATGCTTTCATTGTCGCCAAATTGCTGATCGCGCTCATGGGCTTCCCAAGACTTGGCGCGGCCTTTTACACCGAGACTGCTCATGAATGCACCTAAAGCCAGCTGTATGACGTGCGCCGTGCACGGCATAGGGTTCCCCAATGCAGGCCACTCGATTCCAGTGGCCTCAAGTGTTGATTGCAGCTCACGTGTCATCGAGTGGTTTGAGGAAGTATTATCAGTCGTTATACCAAGCAAACGGCCGTTGGTAAGCTCAAAATGATCAAGCACGTCCTTCTAATGTACGACTAGCCTTGCTCCAGTATGTTGGCCGTTGACCTATCATCTTTAGTTAGCTTTCGAAACGGGAACAGAACAGGCGATCAACCTCATCGAAAGTGAGTTGAACTTCACCCAATGCCCGATTTCGATCCATATACTGAGCAATGACTGACGTTATGGCTAGTTTGTTCGTTGATGTCCATCCATCCTAAGCTAAAGTATCTTTATTTCGTCGTGGCAATTGGTTCGTAATTGCATCCACAGTCAGAGCATATACGCTCAGGCAAATGTCACTAAGGGTCGTACCAGCTGGAAGAACTAGGTCACCACGTAATGCCTTATATGACCGTCATAGCTCAAGATTTGATATAGCGTTCCATGGAATATGTGCCGAAACAAATCCTAACTTGAGGTAGCGATTCCACGTGTCTTGGCGAAATTCGGCAGTTTCAAAGTCCTCATCTGTCAGTTTGGAACATTTTGTCTGTCATTTCCGTCAATATGGATTCAACTGGATATTAAATATGGTTTTCCTCTGCAAACTTACTATTGTGATTCCACGACTTCCTTGCCTTTTCAGGATAGCCAAAGCTGTTTCATCCACCATTGAACTAGTCAATTCAGTGACCTCTGGCTCTGTGAATTCGTGTAACTTTGCGATGTGAGCTTTTGCCAGTAAGTGTTTCCTCATTGAGCTGGTCCCATGTTCTGATGGATGGCGAAGAACTTGATGACAAACGATACATATGACGCCAGGGCTGCCGGTCTCCTCAATTCCGCAGTGCAAATTGAATCGCCGTGAAGGCGCATGTCTGGAATTCTTCCAAGCAATTGCCCGCTTCGAGCCTACATTCATTGAAGCCCACCAAACATCCAAGATGATTTCCAATGTATGCTCGCTCAAATCACGAATAAAGACACGTTCATATTTGGAAGAGATCATAACCTCTAGCAATGAGGTGTTCAGAGAGTGAGTATCCAACATGGCCGTAGAAATTCGAAAGCTGGGTAATCCAACCTGAGAGACTGCCAAAATAACAATTCAGTAAACCAGATTGCGGGTTCTTAAATATTGACTCTACAGCTACAAGAACAATAATCCGATCAGTCAGACATTGCATGCATATTTGTGATGTTGAATACAAGGACAGATTGCAACGACTGACCGCATAAACCTCCATTTAGGAACAGCGTACTGCAGATTATTCCTGTGTAGTGTTCGCAGCCTTGACACACCGTCGGCGCACAATTGTAGCAGGCGGACGCGATATCGACACTTCCTTTTTTGCCAATAAAGGCTGCTGATAGGTTCATTGTGGTCTATCTGCATTCTATTCCTGTTATACTATCCAAGATGCCAGTGCAACAATCGTTTATGCTCCGTTGACGCTCAGTTTGGGACATGATTACGATCTTGTCGGAAGCATGTTTGCCTAGAAAGGCGGCGGGCAGTACGATCATAGATCATTGTAGATGCATAGCCGCATGATTTTCCAAGATAGAGGGACTCGAATCGTTGACGCTCCGTTGACACTCAATTTTAGGGCGTATTGACGATGGCGTCAATAGCATTTTAGCCTCGAAGCACGGCCGATAGTTGGATTATGTATTGATATTGCTGCACTGCCCTTGGATTGTCCAAGATACATGGCCAAATGTCGTTGACACTTTGTTGACGCTCATTTTTAGGACATAGTAGCGATGTAGTCACAACCGTTTTTGCCTAGCAAGGCAGCCGATAAAGTGATTATGGCTTCATGCCGCCGCATAGCCCTAGGATTTTCCATGATATAAGGCCAAAAGTCGTTGACGCTCCGTAGACGCTGATTTTCAGGACATAGTAACGATGTTGTTGCATTAGGTTTTGCCTAGAAAGGCGGCCGATAGCGCGATCATGGGGTAACGTCGCCGCACACCCCATGCATTTTCCAAGATCCAAAGCCACAAGTTGCTGATGCTCTGTGGACGCTCATTTTTAGGACATAGTAGAAATTTTGCCATCACAATTAGTTAATAGAAGGGCGGCCGATAGTTTGATTATGACTTACTGTTACCGCACAGCCAACTGGATGGATCATGATGCCATGCCGAAAATCATTCACGCACTGTTGACCCTCACATTAAACACATCGAAACAGCCTTTGTACACTCAATAATTGTATGCAACAAATCAAATGAACAGTTATGACATCCATTATTGCGTTTGTATGTATTATCATTTGCATCCAGCTGTTTCGTCACCTCTCAATGGTAGATCAACGGCTATCTACGCTATCTGTTTGAGAAATGACGTGGCCCTATCACATTCCTGCGATTTCGGCCGGCAACTGACAGCAGGTAGATTATTTCACTAGTTTTTGGCAAATATAGCTTGACTTCCTCACCATTCCTTATCCAGCTCCTTCCCCTCGATTTCCATGACATACCACAAGAAATTCCAAATATCTCAACCATGTGCACCAGGTCTGTGAGGAGAGTTATGCAGTTGGATACATGGATGAATATGTCATGACGGCTGTCGTTCAGATCAATTCGTCATACACACTGACCGCTCTTGCTATGACACGTATGACGTCACTCACCTAAATTTTGTCAGCACATTTTGTCACTAATATTGCTTTTGCTTTGTCGCTTAACAGTCACTTGCAGAATCAAACCAAACTTGATGGCCGTCTTGCCGCCCGATTTGGATTTTAGAACTATCGCATGGTGCATTCAACCCTTGCACATGCACAGACGAATTATCATGTCTCACAATTTGGTCACTGAAATCAAGCCAAAGCTGACACTTAGCAAAATTGGTAAACAACTTGCTATTCACCACGATCAGACGTCAAAATGTACAGTTTGCACCTGTATTCTTCCGCAGATGCAGGTACCATCACCATCTCTTCGTCGGAATCTGATATCTATATGGTAATTAGCTGGAGGCTGTATGCAGGGGTGACAGCTGACTGGTTCAACTGGCATCGCTTTCAGCAACATTGATGAATCGGGCTCTGCAGCTGGCTCACAACTAGGTATTCTCGATTCAGACTGCGGCTTCACCGAACCTAGCCTACTATGACTACTTCCTGGTCGAGAAGTCCCTTGCGGCCATGTGATATTCTGGGGGCAATGTCAAGACTCTCCATCAGCTCTCGAAATGTCGCTGTTAGAGGTGCTGGAGCCTCATCATGTGGTTGCGGCTGGACGATGGCCAGAACCCTCAATTCGGTGGTGCCGTACTGCTTATCTCGTTCACAGAGGTAGTCGGCTACATCCTCCCATCCCGGTTGCGTCAATTGGTCGAGCTTCACCTGCTTCTGCCGAAACCTCTCCATGCGCTGCTGCACTGTTTTGGTGATTGTGCCCATCACCCAGCCTGGTTCGTCATCTTCGCTCAAATTGCCCTGCTCAGTCTCATCATCATCTTCCTCTTCCCCATCCACCCCATCGTCGGAACTTGCAAGATCACTCAGACTGTCTCCGATAGCAACCAGCATCTCCTCAAATGTCTTTTCGGGCTCTCGGGACGTCAATCCCGCGAGTTCAAAATGTGTCATATTGTCCTCTTCCTGTTGAACCGCAGCCTCTGCGTCTTGAACTTGTTTTCTTGCCCCAGCGGTTTCTCTCTCCACATAATCCTCATTCCATTTCTCTTTCTCTTCATTGCTCAAGAAGTGCATTTCTCATCGCTTCTCCGCCGGAAGCTTCTTTTTGGATCTCAAGCTGCGCAATGCCCCAAGGGCTCGCATTCACTCTGCCTCCAAGCCGCTCTTGCCTTCATTCGCATGATCACGTTGTTGGGTTGACCGCTTGTTCGATTGGCCGTATCTGCCCACCGGAAGTGGTGAAAAGTACTTTTCGCAGCATTGACCATTGTAGTTTGGGTGGGCTTTGTTGTTGGGTGAGATGTTGGATATTGCAAGTTATCGACAATATGGAGGTAAGCTGCGTCTTTTATGTCAATGTTAGTACGTTTAGTCATCTCGAACAAAGCAAAATCGCGTTCTTGACTGTCAATGAATCAGGAATAATGACGCTAGCCGTACAACATGGCACGATTGCTAGCGTCAGTTTCATGTAATATCCCAGGGATTATTTGAGACAAACATCAGCAGACGTCCTTTCGCTCGAACTACATCCTAATAATATCCATGAATTGCGCGTTTTCGGCGGTCGTACACCGCAATTCATCCCTGTTATCACACAGACAACATCAGGCCGACTGATTGCAAATTGCGGGGCAGTGGGAAACCCCTGCAACTTGCAGCCATACACAGTAGGATTCGTCTTGATCATAACGATCATGTTGGCTGCTATATATTCCATTCTGACATGAACCTAACTATTTAGTCCTCAGGGTTTCCCTCTTCCTCTCGTTATCATCATCCTCTCCTATTCCACAGCAGCACATTATGGATACACAACCACCTCCGCCAGGTGAGTGCGGAACAATTAGCGGCAGGTTGGCAGGCGCTACATCAAATACGGAACTCCTTGCCACACAACAAGAGTGCAGACACAAGTTAGTTCACCGCGATACTGCCAATGTAGCCACCGAACAGATGACCCAGGATGCCCATTTAAAGTTCGTCCGCAAGACTGGAAGCAGCAAAAACAAGAAGCAGCATGCAGTCGATGTGAGTATATCCTTATCGTGGCAAACGGCAGTCAATTAACTGTATAACCTACAGAGGGTGTCCATTGAGAGCTATGTAACGAATTCATCGCTGCCAGTCACGGTTAACCTCCATGGTCGACAAAGGCATTTGTCCGCACAGTCCGTAAATTGAAACATCATGATGTTGTGAGCTCTGGGATTTTCGCAGATGATTCTACTGATAAGAGTCCCAGTGAGTGGACGAAACAGGCTGTAATCACCTCAGTGGAGGCTACAGAAGAGTATATGGTACAGGTAACAGCCGAATTTCATTGTTTGAAGCTTTAACTAATGTCTTGTAGGTTTTCAACATGTCTGCAACTATGGCAAGGCAAGGAGGTCGGGTACAGCTGGAACAGTCCGACATGCGCCTGGTGTTGAGTCTGGCCAAAATGGCCAAGGAAGGCTTTTCGCGGGCCGCAATTGAGGAAACAAAATATCTCATCAAGAAACCACGCACCGAGGTCGGCGCAGAGAAGAAGCGGGGTGTTGAGTTTCCTGGGCATAAACGGGTGAAGGCTGCGATTCAAAGACACCTGGCAATGCTACGTCATAACCAAACGTCTGGCTGCCTTCCTTGCCAAAATGGCACCTCAAGGAATCCGCAGACATGCTAGCAACACAAAGGAACAGGTGCACCTCCCCCCACCCAACGCAGTCTGCGGACTCTAACCCCGACTCCATCTCCGCCCGGCCCACCGCCCACCCCAACCGGTGACACTTCCTGAGCTCAACCGTCTGAAATCGTCAATTTGCCGGCAGGATATACGTATTCCCATACAGCTCTTCCCTGTGCAGAATTTTTCGAAGATGATGAGGATACCAAGCAAGATACCGATTTTGATCCAGATATGCTGACTGATGATGGTTAGTACACTATCTGTTGTGTGATAATGCGGCTAACATTCATTCTGAAGACAAAAGCAGCGGATTAAGCGATCCTGCAACTGATGACGAGCGTTGACTGAAAGACATAGGATTTTGGAGATTATTATTGTATATATCTATGTATTATTAAAGAACAACGTAGTGATCAAGAAGAAAGTAAATGAAACTGCCAGAAAGGCAGCCAAAACAATGTGAATGATGGACTGTACTAGAATAAATGATTGCATATTGTGGATACAGCCATGGCAAAATGAGCGTCAACGGAGCGTCAATGATTTTTGGTCATGCGTCCTGGGACATCACACCTCTGATAGGTTGTAGTCAGTGACAAAGGAATTCTTGTCCGCCTTTATAGGCAAAACAGACAGCAATACCCTCCCTGCCCCATCGTGAAAATGAGTGTCAACGGAGCGTCAACAATTTTTGGTCATATGTGTTGGGAAATGACACCTCCGATATGGTGTATTCAGTCATACAGGGAATTTTGGCTGCCTTTATAGGCAAAACAGATTGCAATACCCTCCATGCCCCATCATGAAAATGATCGTCAACGGGGCGTCAACGATATTTGGTCATTTGTCCTGGGAAATCACACCTCCGATAGGTTGTAGTCAGTCCTAAAGGAATTTGTTGCTGCCTTTATAGGCAAAACAGATAGCAATACCCTCCCTGCCCCATCGTGAAAATGAGTGTCAACAGATCGTCAACAATTTTTGGTCATGCGTGTTGGGAAATGACACCTCCCATAGGGTGTATTCAGTCATAAAGGAATTTTTGGCTCCCTTTATAGGCCAAACAGATTGCAATACCCTGCATGCCCCATCATGAAGATGAGCGTCAACTGAGCGTCAACGATTTTTGTTCATGCGTCCTGGTAAATGACACCTCCGATAGGGTGTATTCAGTCATAAAGGAATTTCTGGCTGCCTTCATAGGCAAAACAGATTGCAATACCCTCCATGCCCTATCATGAAAATGAGCATCAACGGAGAGTCAACGATTGCTGGTCATGCATCCTGGGAAATGACACCTCCGACAGGGTGTATTCAGTCATCAAGGAATTTTTGGCTGCCTTTATAGGCAAAACTGATCACAATACCCTCCATGCCTCATCATGAAAATGAGCGTCAACGGAGCATCAACGATTGTTGGTGATGCATCATGGGTCATCTGGGGGGCGACAGGTTGCCCATTGTCATAAATTGATTATTGACTGCCTTTATAGGCAAAAGTGAAAGTGAAACTCTTCCTGCCCCATGTTCCAAATGAGCGTCAACAGAGTGTCAACGATTGTTGGCCTTCCATCATGGTTAATCACAGCATGAGGTGGCGGTTATTGTCTATATATCTCGTTTTGACTGTTATTATACTCTAAAAGGCTCAAGAATACTTAGTTGTAGCTCTGTAAATGAAATAAGTTGTTACTGTCCCGGAGGATGTGGCTAGAATATCCCGTACATATCTGCCTATAAAGGCTGTCATATCCTTCTTTATGGATATTTGTGATCACGCACCACTCATATTACCGAAGATGCAAGACCAAATATTGTTGACGTCCTGGTGACGTTCATTTTCAGGATGTGGTTGGGTGCTTGAGTATTCTTGTTATGCACATCAAGGCGGCTAATACGTCCAAAATGAACTGCAACCTACCAAGGTCAATATTTTACCAGTGACAGTAGCGTATCGGAATGCGACCATAAATGTGAAACCCGAAACGCAGAACCGGAGATTGGTACAGATGTGTGTTGCCAATCCCGGCTAGACCCGTGCGTTGACGGGCACGGGTCCGGATTTGGCCCGCGAAGAGTCTGCGGGTCGGGTTTATGGTGTGCTTTGGAACAGAACCGACCCGTTTTTGCGGTCCCAACCCGGACCGCTGGCGGGTTACCCGGACCCGTTGCAACTACTACTTGTATGCACAGTCCGCGATATCAAACATCATGATGTTGTCACCTCTAGAATCTTGGTGGATCAAGTTTGTGATAAGACTCCCGGTGAGTGGAAGAAAGAGGCTTTAATCACCTCTGATGAGGCTATGGAAGCCCATATTTGTAGAGCTAATAGCCAAATCTCCTTGCTACAAACAGCAATTAATTTCTTGTAGGTTTTCAACATGTCCGCTACTATGGCAACACAAGGAGGTTGGGTACAGCTGGACCAGTCCTACATGCGCCTGGACTTAAATATGACCAACATGACAGAGGATGGGTTTTCGTGCACCGCAATTGAGGACACGCAATATCTGATCAAGAAATCTCTTGCCAAGGTCCAAGAAGAGAAGCAACTGGTTGTTCTGTTTCCTGTTAATAAAAGTCTGAAGGCTGCAACAGAAAGACAAGCGGCTATGCTTCATCAAAGCCACACGGCTGGATGCCTGTCATGCCAAAATGGCACCTCACAGACTCCACAGACATCCTGGAGTCCCAAAGGAATCGGTGCACCTCCAATCTACTGACCCAGGTGGCCAACTACTGAGTCCACTCCACTATTCCCCCGCAGGCCACCTGCCCCAACTTGTAACACGACCGGGCCTCAAAGTTCCGAACATGACTTATTGCCCACCAGATATGCATATTCACATACATCCTGTCCTTGCGCTGAATTTTTTACTGTTCATACTTCTGCCCGGATAGCCAGCACGATACAGATTTTGATCCACATATGCCGACAGGTGATGGAACATCCACTGGTTGGTACACCATCTGCTGTGTGGCAATGCATGTAACATCCATTTTGAAGACCAGAGCAGGGTATTGAGTGAACCTGTAAGTGATGACGAGCATTGATTGAATGGCACGGGATTCCGGACATTATTATCATATATTTATATGTATTATTCAAGAACAATGGAGTGATCAAGAAGAAAGTGAATGAAAATGCTAGAAAGGCTGCCAAAACAATGTGAATGATGGACTATGCCAAATCAAATGATTGCATATTGTGGATACACCCCTGGCAAAATGAGCGTCAATGGAGCGTCAATAATTTTGGCTCTTGTTAGTCTGGCAATAAAAAACTGATTCGGGCATGGTTATACATAATGTGTTAGGGGTTCTCCTGTAATAGAGACTAGTGGTACATGGTATTAGGTGGATTCTTTAACCAAGCAAGAAGATACAAGTTACACTGCGTGGTGTATTCTTTAGCGGGAATGTACACTGAGTTTCGAGAAGATTGCAGACAGCCCCAGCTGGCAGACACAATTGCAGCTACCAAGCCTCACTGCGATGTTCATGTACATCAGCAGTGCTAGTAGTTTCTATCATCTTTCATGCTCTGGATACTATGCGGGACATGCGTGAGTATATACGCACGGCAGTTCATAGTCAAATTGCGAGTATGTGGACTCCTCACCCCTACCTGCAACGGGCCAGGACAAGGTGGGGCATGTTCCGGCCTTGTGGCCAAAGCATGAGGTAACTCAGGGATTCATGATGTTTGCGAAAGCCTGGAGTAATCACTGCTTCATTTGTTTGAGCAGCATTGGTGGCAAAGCATCTGAAAAGTCTACTTTGGTGTAGTATCGGTTGGTCACCGAGTAAATCTGTGCCGCTATAATTAATAACTGAGAGAAGTCATTAATTGCAATAAGGCATTGTCAATATCGGGTTTTTGATTGAATGTTCCAACTACCGAGATCATACGATTGCAAGATGTCTAAGTTGACGTCGTGGTCTGATTTCAATTTGCCGAAATGATATCATGCATGAACACATTAACCTAAGGGATGCATGGCCGCCTCTGCCAGGCGCATTCTTTGAATGTACGGCGCACAGATACGTGGCTAACATGAGGGATTAAATCATAGTCTGAAGAGGGTTTCAAGAGACTATAAAGAGATCGCATTGTTCCAGGAAGATGAAGGACAAGCTCTGGCTGCAACAGAATATCAATACCTTCCAGCGGAAGAATATCCTTATTTATTATTGCGTTTATATGATACCGATTATATTATTACAATCTATTAGCTTTCTGTAGTGGCAGCCCCGCACCTCGAGGAAGTTCCCCTGACGAATGCCGATTACCTTTGGAAATGATTACGACATTATTGTATATGCGCTTAAGATGATCATCTCTTATGCAAGAGACAATATATACATCTTCCTGGCTCAAAGTCTTTGGTGCATATCTTCGGTTATAGGATCACAGCCTGGATTGATAGTTCATATCGATAACTTGCAAGCGCGATCCGATTTAACTTCTTACGAAGATCGAGGAATATCCTTGGCTCGTGAATCCCCACTTTTAGCTCAGGATAGGAATTATCGGTGAAGCCTCCAGATAACCAAGAGGATCGTAGATCTCTCAACGAATCGGGCCATAGTCATTCAGATAGAATATCCAAAACACACCACACGATCCACAACATTAGCCATCGAGAGGATATCGATTCAGGACCAGAAATGCTACCTCGAGTTGTTGAATGCGCCAAGCAGGTCATTCAGAAATCCCGGGATGAATGGAAAGCATTTAGGAAGCAGACTGAATTGCTATCACGTACAAGATCAGGAAAGGTTCCAGCGAAACCTTTATCTAAGAAGCAGAGGAACTATCTACAGTCAATTCCTACAGATACGATTTCTGCATACTTGGATTATAGGAAATAGGATCTACGGCCATACGCCTGGTACGTAGTTGCAGTGACAAGTATAGTTACTTATGGTAAGGTACCACCGTAACATAATCGATGTAATGGCCGCCTTTATTGGCAAAGATTATGACTACACACTCTGTACCTCATCTTGGAAATGACCGTCAACAGAGCATCAAAGATTTTTACTCATGCATCCAGGGTAATCACACCGCCAATAGGTTGCAGACAGTCATAAAGGAATCATTAGCCGCCTCTATAGGTAATGCGTTTTGCGATACCCTCCCTGCCCCATCTTGAAAATGAGCAGCAATGGAGTGTCAACAATTCTTGGTCATGTATCTTTGGTAAACTGGGGGGTGACAGGTTGCAAATAGTCATAAACGGAATATTGGCTGCCTCTATTGGCAAAAGAGAATGTGAGACACTCCATGCCTCATCTTGAAAATGAGTATCAATGGATTGCCAACGATTGTTGGCCTTCCATCATGGATGATCACAGCGCGATATTGCCTGTATGATGTATATAGATCATTTTGAATGTTTTTGTACACTCGAAGACCTAAGAAATCTCAGTGACACCTCGGTAAATGTAATAAGTTGTTACTGTCCCAGAGGATGTGACGGGAATGTCCCATACATATCTGTCAATAAAGGCTCTCGTATCCCTATGTATCGATCCTCGTGAGCATGCGCCAGTCATGTTGCCGAAGATGCAGGATCAAAAATTGTTCGAGCTCTGTTGACACTCATTTTCAGAATGTCGTAGGGCAGCTGAGTCTGTTCATTTTGCTCATTAAGGCCGCCAATAGGTCGATAATGACCTGTGACGTACCAATGCCAATATTTTACAATTTACAGCAATATATAGAAATGCAACCAACAATGTGAAACCCGAAACACAGAACGAGAGGCTGGAACCTACAGCTTTAGCCAACCCTGGCGCAACCTGTGCGACAACCGGTACTGGTCCGGCTTGGGCCAGCCAAGAGTCGGTGAGTCGGTGTTCGGACCCAGTCTGGAACTGAACTGAGCCGTTTTCGTGGCCCAAAGCTGGACCACTAGGGGGTTCCCCGGACCCGTAGCTAAAACTCCTCATGTGTAGCTATGGTATACTGCTGCAAGACTTCGAACTACTGTCTATACAGATTTCGAAGTCAGTCACCCCCACAGTCCAGGACCTTTTTACCATTGATATTGGTCATGGATACGTTTAGATGCCCCACAAACGTTCGTGAAGCAGGTTGAAGGTTCCCTTCTTAGTAAATGGTTCCTGTGAGGATTAATGTAGGAATGCATATTTCAATTTGAAGTGACAGAAATTGTGGATCTTATCCACAGGATCTACATCCATGGCATAAGACACATGGGAATGAAAGATAGATCATAGATTGATAAAATCAACCAAACATTCATTGCCCTCACAGTGGCAGCCATCCACCATTGTTTGCCAGCATGGAAATCAGGCGAGGTTAGGGTCCCACCAGTTTTTAGTCCAGGGGGTGGAGCACACTGTAGGTGCAATACAAGAATCATTAATTGTACTATAAATATTGCATGCACAGATGTATCTGTTCATCTTGGCCTGGATTTTAGTTCTTCCTCCCCACAGGTTCAAGCCAAAATGTCAGACACTGTCTGAAGCACAATGCACCGAATGATTCTGTAAACTTGTACAGGCCCAGCAATGGCACAACTTCACCGCAATGAGGGGATCGTTGATTGGTACATGCTAGAATACATCCCGAGGAAATCATCAAGTGTCACGTGTTCCAAAGTCAAGAGAAGGAACATAAGAGAAGGATTTATTATTCAACAGTTATATAATAGTTGTTGAATAGAAAGACACAAAGATACAAGCGGGAGGAGATATCAGAACGGAATGAAAGAATGAAGGACAGAAATAATCAAGATAGGGGATCATGGAAAGCGATGCTAAGCCAGTACTATCAATATTATAAGGGGGTCCTTATGATAAAAATAGGGGATCATCGAAAGCGATGCTAAGCCCGTACTATTGAATCAGAAAGAGAAACACACTTGTGATGTGCAGGATGAATTATGAAATCTATTTCTTACGGCGGAGCGATCGTTGAGGTCACCCATCTTAGAGAAGGGGGTGATGTTAGGGGTCCTCCCCTCATAGTGATAATGGTACATATGATGGTCTAGGAAAGCTCATACCAAGCTGAGACATCTATGTAAGCCAGTAGTGTACCCTTTAGCGGGGGTGCATCAGTTACGAGAACAATTCACTAATCGGCCAGTGGCAAGAGGGGCCAGGTCCGTGAGAGACGTCTTTCATTCCTGGATACTATGCGGGACATGCACCTGGTGTACACAGCAGCTGATAGTTAATGCGAGTAAGTGGGCTCTTCACTGCCTGACCGTAACGGCAGGATGACCAGTGCTGCACACCTCAGAGTGGAAGGATTGCCTCCGCCTAAGCATGACGTAGCTGAGGGATTTATGGCATTGGCTCAGGGCCAGAAGCTATTGCGGTGCATTGAGTTGCGCCGCCAATGCTCACAACGATTGCGTGTCATAATACTCTATGTTGCAGCACGGGAGTGGTATCCCGATAAGCCTGTTGAACTATCGAACAAACTCTTCGAGAGCGAGATGTCAAAGTTGCAAATATGGCGTGATGAATGAACGATATCATACGTGTTCCTTTGCGGATGCGCGAGCACATCTGTCTAGGTGCCAACAACTAAGTCGCAAGGATATCTACCGGGCATCGCCAATAAGTCCCGCAGATAAGTGGCTATCATTGAGGGATTTAATCATAGCGATGTGTCAAGGACTTGGGCCAAAGGTAGTAGGGTACAAGGTATAAAGAGATCACATTGTTCCGGCAATGAAGAGGATAAGCTCGAACAGCTAGAGACAGATCGATACCTACCAGCGGAGAAATATCCATATTTATTATTGCGTTTTTATGATACCTATACCTATTATAGCTATATCTAGAATCTATTAGCTTTGTGTATCGGCAGCCCCGCACCTTACGAGTTAAGCCGAATCGTTACGTCTATAACTATAACCTTCGAGAACGACAACGACGTTATCGTATACGCCTTCGAGACAGTTATATCTTACGACAGAAGCACTCAGCAAATTTTTGTAGCGCAGTGTGTCTGGTGGTCAGCCTCGATTATCGGACTTGAGCAGGGATTGGTGGTTCATATCAATATTCTCAAGCAACGGTCGGATACTCAACACAGAGATGATTTCAGACCACCTGAAGTACCTATCGACAGGTCACCTTGGGGAAAGACAGTATTTCCTATGCGACGAGATAATGAAGATGATCAAAGGCTTAGCCTTGTTAGAGACTTGATTTATCCGGATCGAAGGAACCTGGTGGGGATTACGAATTCCGAGATTAGCGACCTCAATCTGGGTTCGTCAGTCGAGAATCCTCCTCCAGGAATTATTGAAGATACAAAGTCCTTCCTAGCGAAGTCTCAAAAGGATAGGGAAGCATTTGAGAAGAAAAAGGGGAACGATCAGTTATCCAGACCAGATCAGGAAAAGTGATCGTGAAGCCTTTGTCCCGGAAACAAAAGAAGTATCTTCAGAGCATTTCTAAGGTTTCAATTAAGGAATACCTAGAGAATAGGAAATAGGATCTACGGCTGTACGCACCTTAGCACTTTCTTGAGGGAATAAGATGTATCTTGGTTAAGGTGATTGTTACCCCCGTAACATCAAGCAGCCTGACGATTCATGTAACCATCTCAGCAGCATTGTTGCTGGTACCTACGGCAGCATGTGATTCTCTGCTGTTTTGCCTCTGGGTTGGTCTGCCATCACTAGAAGCAGTCAGCCTGTCCCAGGCAGGGACTGTAACAGCAACAGCAATAACATTACCTACATGACCTGGATGGAGAATAGGGGACTGGTTGATGCAACTACGATTGTAGAGGGTGTGATGGCGCTTGGAGGTTAGGAATGGTCTCAGTGATCGGATTGTGGATTTCCTCTGTGGGCTGTTTCATTCTAGGATTCATCGATATATCAGAATAGTAGTCAATGTAATAGAACTGATGGCTTGGTGAAGTCTGATCGCAACCAACTGAACACATAATCGCGATGATGCACAACTCTCTGGAAACTGTTGAGCATCAGGAAGCTGCTGGATGATGTAGTATCAACAAAGTAAATATCTTGAACCACTTCTGCATGGTAACTATCATCGGTCAAATCCAACCATGAGGGTATTTAAAAACCAGAACCAGAGACTTGATTACACGGAGGGAGCAAGTACTACTATCATCACGAGGACAATTCCAACTGGGCGACGATGGAGTACGCTGAGACGATTTGTCATTTTGCGAAAGAATGTGTAAACCATTTGTTAAGTGCTCATTGACACACTCGCAAAAGGGGGTACACTGGTTGTTACACATAAAAACAGCATCGTGAAAACTCAAACTACATTCAGCAACCTCCAAGCAATGCGATCTTTCAAGGTCACCTCGATTTCATTTTGTTTAGTTTGTGCATACATTAAACCAAATAAATTCAATGAAGGAAATGAAGTGTGCACTGATGCAATGTACAGCAGCGGAACGTAGACAGCTACATGACAGATTCATCGCTGCCTGTATTGGGAAACCGCCATGGTCAAGCAAGGGATTTGTGCTCATAGTCTACAGCAACGCACGTCATGATGGAGTCAAGTCTGGGATGTCGGCGAACGAATCTTGTGATAAGCCTCCCCGACAGTTGAAATAACTGGCTGTAAACACCTTTGATGATGACACACAACTGTATGTGGTAGATGTAATCCCCAAATCTCATTTCTGGAAGCATCAAATTATTTCTTGTAGGTGTCCAACATGTTTGCTACTATGGTAAGGCAAGGATGTTGGTTACAGCTAGAACAGTCCAACATGCTCCTTGCCTTGAATATAGCCACAATGGTGAAAGGAGGGTTTTCAAGCGGCACAATTGAGGAAACCCAATGCGTGATCAAAGAAACCTCGTACTGAAGTCCGCGCAGGGGGGTTTCTGGGTGTTCAGTTTCAGCGGCATTTGAAGGGGAATGCAGTGATCGAAAGACACCTGGCGATGGTTCATCCAAATCAATGACACAGCAGTCTTCCTTGGCAAAATGGCACAGCAAAGGATCCGCAGACATGTTTGAGGCACAAAGGAATGGGTACACTTCCACAAGACCGACACAGACAGCCGACACGAGAACTGACTCCTCCTCCACCCAAAATGCCACCGCTGCCACCCAGTGACAATCAGGGTGCTCACGGTTCCCGAATTGACAGTGTGCCACCCAGAAATGTGAATATACATACTATTCTTCCCAAAGCTCGGTTTCTCCATCTTGATGCATACAGGAAGGATAGCAAGCACTATAAACATTTCATTCCAGATTTGCCCTGTGATAAAGGAACCTTCACTGGTTAGTACACTATCTGCTGCGGGGTAATGCAGCTAACATCGATTTTGCAGATGAAAGCAGCTGATTGAGTGACCCCACAAGTGAAAACGACGAATGATCGAAACGTGAGGGATGATTGAGTATATTCATACCCACCATCTGTGGAGAATTTAATGTATTGTTTACAGGAGATATTGTTATCTATTATTGAGGAACAACGTAGTGTTAAAGGCGAAAGTACATCATGACGAACAAAAGGCTGCCACTACACCCTCAATAATATACTATGGCAAATCAACTGATTGCATACTGTGGATGTGCCCATGGCAAAATGAGAGTTAATGGAGCATCAACGATTTTTGGCATTGTAAGTCAGGTAATTAAAAAAGTGATTTGCACATTGTTATACATGATCAAAGTATTGGCCACCTGTATAGGCAGAAAATAAAGCGACACGCAACCTGGACCATCTTGAAAATGTGCTCCAACAGAGGGTTAACAATTTTTGGTTGTGCATCTTTGGTAATCTAGGTAGGGATTGATTGCAGACATCTGCAAAGAACAAGTTGGCAGCCTTGGCAGACAAATAACCAAGAAATATTCCCATGACAGCCTCCCAGACAGTAGCGTCATATTTCATTACAAAGCTGCAACCACTTGTTACCGAGAGTTATAGCCCATAACATTAGTCAAAACTTCAGATATAAACAATCATGGCAACATTTCACTTTATTCAACCATGATGGAAGCAAAGAAATTTTTCATGCTCTGTTGATGCTCATTTTTGAGATGGGGCAGTTCACATGTGGCTTTCTCATTTGCCTCTACAGGCTGCTAATGCTTTCATTATGTCTAACCTCAACCAAATCACTTCTTGATTACTTGACTTACAAAACCAAACATCCTTGACACGCTGCTGAGGCTCACAATTAGGAGATAGTAGGGATGCGGTCGCTGGGGTTCTTGCCCATACATGGGGCCAATAACATAATCACGCATTGCAGCGACCAACTCTCTTATTAATTACCTGACATAGAAGTCCAAAAATTGTTGAAGCTCTGTTGAAACTCATTTTCAAAATGGGGCTGGGAGCATGTTGCTTTCTCCTTTGCATATAAGGCTTCCAATACTTTGGTTATGTATAACCACAACCATTTAACTTTGTAATTACCTGACTTACATGACCAAAAATGATTGATGCTCCATTGCAACTCATTTGTAGGAGATAGTAGCGATGTCAGTGGAAGAGTTTTTGCCCATATGTGTGGCAAATGATCTTATTCTGTGTCACAGCAACAAACTCTCTTATTAATCACATGACTAAGAAGACCAAAATTCTTTGACAGTCTGTTGAAACGCATGTTCAAGATGGGGCAGGGAGCATGTGGCTTTCTCTCTTGCCTATGAAGGCGTCCAATACTTTGGTTATATATGACCATCACCAAATCACTTTGTACTTACCTAACTTACAAGACCAAAAATGATTGATGCTCGATTGATGCTTATTTTCACGCCATAGTAGCACTCTCGTTGCTAGCGTTTTTGCGCATTAATGTGGCCAATACTTCGATTATGCATCAGCGTAACCAAGTGGCTTATTAATTACCTGACTTACAAGTCCAAAAATTGTTGACATTGTGTTAACGCTCATTTTCACAATGGGGCAGGGAGTGTTTCGCTTCCTCTTTTGCCTATAAATGCGGCCAATACATCATGTATGAATGTCTGCAACCAATTGCTCTTATGGGGGTGCTTTAGCTATAAGTATAAGTACTTATGCATGGCCCTAGATATTTTCCTTATTCCTTTTAATAATATTATTTCTTTTTTGGGAAAGGTGCTGTTCCTTTCTCTAGTCTTTTCTACCATCAACAATCCATGGTATTATGGCCTCCTGTCTTATCCTTTGCCCAGGCACACCATTGACACTCTCCGGCCACTTTCCTTCCATTGAGCTCTGACTTCTCAATTCCCTCTCTCTGAGTCAAATAGCTTTTTGCAGACTTCTTTGATTTTGCTTTGCTAATCTTGAGAGATTTCCTAGCAACTATTTTCCTTTCTTCGTTAAATTGTCGTAATAATTCTTCGTAATTATTTAAGATCTTATCGTTGATTTCGTCCTCCAAAGTATCCAACTGAGTGATTTCAGAGTCTATGAAAATATTGTTCTTATCCTGGATCTGAGAGACTCGATCAGGACGAATACACTCCGTCTCGGTATTCAAAGGTTGCGGTAGTTGATTTAATATCTCTGCCCTCGCTTAAAGGTTATCCAGATATATAACCAGCCCTTCTTGTAGCCCAATAACTGATGCGAGCCCCCAGACGCACTGAGCCGGAAAGATGTACTGATTGTGTCTTTGGTGGAATAAGATCCCCACAAGAGTCTATACAATGACGTCGTTATCGTTCTCGAAGGTTATTGTCATTTGAACATCAGGACAGTACTTTATCCAAGGTGCGGGGCTGCCGCTACAGAAAGCTAATAGATTCTTAAAGTATAATAATAGGTATAGGTATCATAAATACTCAATAATAAATGAAGGTCTTCTTTCGCTGGTAGGTATTGCTTGCCTCCTTATAAGCCCGGTTTCCATTGCCGGAACAATGAGACCTCTTTATCGAACTTCTCGGGATGTTATGCATGCGCACCCATATTTCACTTCGATGACTTATTGATAGCAATGTGCTGCTGGGTCTTACATTCTTAATGAATGCGCCTACTAGAGATTGCCACGAATCCCAACGGTTATCATGTTCATGCAGGTGAGGTATGACAGCATTACACTCCTGATAAAAATCAGGCCACAACCCTTACCATATCATATATCACATCATAACTTCAACTTAGACATCTCACACTCATATGATTTGGTAATTGGTATACGTGTTCATTTCTGAATGGACGCATTTCCAGCACGGAGTACTATAGTATGGTTGCATCATAGGTTTATTCCACAACCAGCGCTTACTATGCCAATGTAGATTCAATGACGTATATGCAGGTTCTGAGACCATTCATATTTGCAGATGCCTAACCGACATAAACCAATATGCGGGAATGCTCCACGTCTCATATCAACAGCCAACGTGATAATCCCTCAGTCACCCAATGCTCAGGCCGAGATGATGCTCTTCAACCGGGGAGTGGCCAAGTTGTTCCTCTGTAACATGAGATCAGCTTGAGATCCCACTTACTTGCATATTGGGTGTCGACTTCACAGTCTGCGGGGCGAAGTCCTGTGTTGTATCCGATTGGACATATCCCACAAGTATGTGAAAGAGCAATCTGGTCAAAAACAACCCGCTTGGCAGGGATGTACCTCTTTCGATCTGGAAATGTGGTTGCATCATCAATCAGCTGCCGCAGCATATGCATTCATGAATCCGCTAAGCCTTAGCTTATTCAATCGAAACGTGTCCTACCTGACCCCACGGAAGGCAAAGTGACTACTTGAGTGCTCTCCCAGGCAGGTAGCTTTCACGTCACATGACCTAAGTCAAGTGACATGTACCCCTTGAGTTTACACAAGTAGCATAGACACTGTTAAGGGGAAACCCCTAACAATTGCCATTCAAATTACCCAAGATGAATGAGTGAAAATAATTGAAGCTCGGTGGACGATTGCTAGAAATTCCCGATCACATGTGTCGTGTTTCCGGTCAGCAGTGGTGCATTTCCGAGCGTGGAAGTTGACTGCCGTGAGGTTCGAGAAACAGTGATACTAATTGAGAATGGCAGAAATTGCAATGCCGCTTGTATCTGTTTGGAGGATGGTTGGGTTAGCTGGGTGGAAAATGTTAGGGGATCTCCCATAATAGCGAGAATGGTCCTTGCAATAGTTATATGAATACTCATCACAGAGCTACTCTAGCTCTCGTCACGTGCTATACCTAACACCTATTCATGAAGTTGCAAGTTGGCCAGGTAAGTGTTTCTTAGCGGGATTACACATAAGCTGCGTGTCGATTGAATAAGCACTAAAGCTTAGCAAAGTCTAATTTGGTAATACAGCTGCGTCATTATGGCCACGAAGTTAAGGCTGCAGTGGAGTGCATAGTTTTCAACCACATTGATTTTCCTAAGCACTAGCGGGACATGCTTGGTGGAGAAGGAGAGTACTCTGAATTGCAAGCAAGGCAGTTGATCGTCAAATCTGAGTATGCAGGATTTCTGACATATTGCCTAAGGCGATAAGGATTTTCAGGGTACTCTCGGGCCAAAGGGAATGGTCTTGGCCTAAGCATAACGTGAATGAGGGGATTATGACATTGGCTGAAGATACAAGGCCTGAAGCAACCCTGCTGATTGGTTTGAGTAATTATGCATTGCAACATCAGACTCGTATGTTGTTACGAGCTGACGTGTCATGTTCTATGTTGGCATAGTATTGGTTGGTCGCCATATACATCTATGATGCAACTCAAATAGAGTTGAAGGTGAGGTATCAATTTGCGATAAGCACAGCAGACTATGTTTGGCTGATCTTACAACTACCAATTGTAACGGAATGCAAGATGTTGAAGTTCAAACTCGATCTGTCATATTGTCTGACTTGACATCATGTGATGGATGGCCTGATTCTTCTCAGCAGTGTGAAGCACTGAAACCACATTGCATGAACACAATAACCTACTGGGATCCGTGGCACATATCACCAGTTGCATGTGGTTATTACACAATGTGTCCCCAATGAGGCTATGAAGAGCTGTATTGTCATAGCGTTGAAGTATGGGTGTACAAGCCCTCCAAGAGTACCATAAATAGATCGCATTGTCCCAGCACTGAGATGAACAAGCTCAAGCAGCAGTCTGCAGTCGACAATCAGAACACCAAAGATGATCTTAAAATATTATTAAGAATTCTCCTCTCTCAAAAACTATCACAATGACTTCCCTACTACGTACTGCTGATTTATCACTATATGTCTCAGAACAGGTTGACAGAATGCGAGAAGTAACTCCAGAAGAATGTCGAGTCCTTCAGAGATCTGATCTTCTGTTGAGAGGAGTAACATTGAACGCAGATCTCCGCCATCATTATACACTACACAAATGTAGACAGTGTCGGTTACCACATCCATCGGTATCGATCTTCAGGGTTGTTACCTGCCAAAGAATTGTCCGAACATGATTTGTTACCGGACAAGGTGTTTTTTCTACGCAAGGGAGAAATCTCAATCCTTGGGAGAGAGGAAATTGGTCCACTCTTGAATAAGGTCAAGAGGTGGAGTTTCTGGATATGATGAGGAAAGAAAGAGGTTCTTAGATAGGCAGCTGTACTTAATTCAATAAATGTTACACTGGTTATTGGGATTAAGAACCGCCGTAACAGAAATGCTAGATGATCAGTCGATAGGTGAAGAACAGCTTGGGCTTCGGAAAGGCAAGTTCGACTTGTGGAGTCCATTCTCCTTTGGTTGAGGGCTTTAGTCGAGCTTTGAGTGCACTTTTGGGCCTTTTGTCATGTGTTTTTTCGGTTCATTTCAGCCGCTCGGTTGGTGGTAGTGTGATCTTCGCGTACTCCCAAAAGCACTGTCATCAGAAGTTTGAGAATCATTGTCGCACCTGTACAGCAGGAATCAAGTTTGGTGTTGGCCAGTCATTGATTGCTGAAAGGCAATCTGATTCTGTACTGGTCACAGCGGAAGTGATGCTTAATGGGGGAAAGCCGACTTCCAAAACGCCGAATGTGCACTTCTTGACCTTGCAATCGAGACTGAATTGCCGTAGCGTTTGCCACACTTTCTGTATGTGATGTTCTTGATGTTTCTCATTGGTTGACTTCATGAGTATGACATCGAGGTAACACTCAGCAAATTCGCTGACAGAGGGGTGGAGGCAGTCATCGACCTGGGACTGAAAGGTCGCAGTTAACTTTGTCAAGCGGAAGACCATACCTTCATAATCCAATTGGCCATCCGGAGTCTGAACTGTTGATTGGTTCTGAACCCATTCTTCGATTCGGACAAGATAATAGGCGGTCCTGATGTCCAGTCTTGTGAAGATTCGAGCCACGCACAGTCTGTGGAGCATCTCCGGGACGAATGGTAGTGGGTACCGGTTTCTCATTGTGCCTCACTGTAGGGACCAGGAATCCACACACAGCCGGAATCCTCAATTCATCTTTTTGGCAATCAGAACTGGTGCTGCAGCCGAGGAGGATGACCACTTGATGAAGGCATTCACTATGTTCATTTCGATGTACCCTTTGAGCATTCTATGTTCGACTCGTGAGAGATTGTAAATTTCACCATATGGTAGTTTGAAACCCAGTTCAAAGTCGATGTCATGGATAATGGAACTGTGCGGCGCAAGTGTTTCTGCCTTGACTTTGCAAAAAATGTCCACAAATGCAGAGGACTTGGCGGGGATGAAGCTCGTATCGTGTGTAATTCTTCTCTGTGCGTCAATGCATGCTCAATTTGGGAACGTTAGCCCAAGGCATATTCTTGGGGATGGAAGCGGTGAATGGATAATCGATCTAGTGTGGTACCGCAGGCCAGACAAATTAAATTTGATCGTGGGCCACAGCTCTCGCTTTGTGACTCAGTGAGCCGATACCAGTTATTGAAAAGTCTCCTCAGACAGGCAGTTCTGTGGCAATGACTGCGACCACTGCCTGCTCGTCGCAGCTAGACTGTTGGTTTCTGTAGTGCCAATGTGGCGGTTCCTGCAGTCGCCCACAGCAGCCCGCCACATTCCCCAATCCATATGGCAAATGCGTCAGCAATGTCGTCCCTATGCAAGAGATTGCTGAATGTGTTAGTTCAGCGAAACAGAAGGTCTGGGGCAGGCGTGTCATGACCGCGTTCTGGTAGCTTCTTGTGTTCTTCTGAAGGAGGCCAGTCCTCACCACTCAATATATCTGCAGCCTGAAGACCATGAGCTGTGAGGGGTTCAGCCTAGCAGCGGTAATGATACAATGTGGATTGGTTAGTAGATACTGCATTGCATAACACCTATCTGTGAGAGCATCATGTTGTTTGTCAGTGAGGTGAGCCTTAGCAGGATTACACCTAAGCCGTGTGTCGATCAATCAGTGACCAGTCAGCTCGCCCTAGCAGATGCAAATGTGATGATGCAATTATGTTGCCATTGCTGGGAAGTGAAAAATCTTCATCAGTGCGCATATTTATTGGCCACATTTACAATATCTTATCTTGCCGGGCAACACACACTTCAGTTGCAAACCTGCAGAATTACGTGTGCAGCAGATGTTAAGCAAAACACGAGTAAGTAGGGATCTACGGGCCCTGTCGCTTAGTGAATGGGATTAATCCTGTAACGCTCCTCCGTCTATGGAAGCGCCTAGACCTATGCATGCTGTGTCTGAGGGATTATTGACACTGGCTGGAGTTGAGAGGCTAGACGCAAACCTGCTTGTTGGTTCGAGAGAGTATGCATTCTAATGTCATAGATGTGTCATAAGCTCTGTTGGCAGAGTATCGGTTGGACTCAGATAAAATCTCTGAACGCATTGCCGAATAGCCACATTGAAACCCAAGGCATTTAATACCCGGGAGTTATTGAAATTTCCGATAAGCACTGATATGACCACGTGTCGTCAGATGTTCCAACTACTGAATGAATGGGAAGCAAGATGTCCAAGTTGAAGTTATGAGTTGTCTGATTAGTGCGCATGATATCATGATATGAGGATGACCCATAGTGGGGGCGTAACCCCTTGAGACACCTCATGCATGAATGCGATAACCTTGACGGAATTCCTGCCACTATCCATGTGTCACTTAAGATGATATCAACGATAAGCTATCAAGCACACTATGTGTCATGGCGATGACCTGAAGGCAAACTTGACCTGACGGCTCGACTATATAAGAAGTCACATTGTCCCTGACAATGAGAAGAACCAAGCTCTAGCAGCAATCCACAGTCAGACATTACAAGCGAAGAACACCTTAAAATATTATTAAGAATTCTATCTACAAACATTCAAAATTACTTCCTTTCTTCACTTACATGAATATTCTTTATATGTGTTCATTCAAATTAAGACATTCTCAATACGCACACAAAGTGGTTGTCTAAACTATCAGCGATCAAATTCAATATTACCACGAGCGGCATATAACCCACATCTCCCGAGTACTTTCCAACTAGAACAATATACTTGGTATTGGATACAATGTTCACTAGTACCTCACTGCCGGGTGGTTACCCTTTGAAGAGTACTCCGAAGAGCGACTTTGCACTGACAAGGAGGAGTGGTAAGCTCTTACTAGAGGAACCAGATCAGAGGTTAAGTCTTGGGAACGACGAGGATGGGTTTGTTTCTAGGTGGCTGTATCTAGTCTAACAAATGTTGTGTTAATTAAGTGTCTTAAATACCCCCGTAACATGATCGGACCGTAAGGCAGTCAATCAGCGGAGGTTCCGATACTTTCCGAGTTCCTGGCCCAGAAGCACAATGGTCACAGTACCAGATTCAAAGCTTGCATCAGTACAAGAAGCACGTCCGGTTCTGTAACTCGGGCGAGATGCTTCATGTAACGAATGACTATTGATGTCCTTCAGCCATCCCTCAGATGGTTTATAATCTGTCCTCCCATGCCTAGTGAAGTAATAAGTACCTCTCCTTGTGATACCCGGAGTTTCTTAAGTAATCTCGGAGTCAAAAAAATGGTTCTAGATCCACAGGTGATAAGAGCACATACGCATTGCGCCTTGCAGTGTGTGTCAGGAATGTCAGTCTCATGGATCGTGTGAGCAGAATCAGTGATTATGTATCGCATCGAGATTGACTTGACATCTGTTCCCTCAGGCTCTCCAGCATAATCGGTGAGTGTAGTGCGATCTGATCAGATCCTCAATTTTCCAAAGTCGGAATCGATGCCTGCGACCCCAAATGTCCAACCTGAAGGCTGCTGTCATCCAACCTCCCCTGCCGAGCTAAGTATTGGCAGAGGAACCGTAGTTCTTCGGTTGCTGGGTGTTGAGCAATGCTTGCCTTCTGATGTGTCAATTTCCACTGTGTTTGCCATCTCCTGGAGTGAGTTTGTTGCGGTGAGTCGCAGGGGTGTATTTCAAGGACTTAAACGATCTGTGATTGCCAGCAGAACATGAGCATCTCAGTATGGCCTTTCTCTTCTCTGTGACCTCTGACAATACGCACGATACTGGGGGCAAGTCGGATAGTTTCCCACCCCAGCTAGACATGAGCTTATCGGGCTTCAGTGATTCCTTCGGAGCATCCTTCGATTCTGTCATGGATGGCGGGTTACGATGTTTTCTGCCGCTTTTTTGGGATGTTTCTCTATGCTCCCTGTGTTGTTGTCATTTGTCGTATTTCCAACGTTTGGTGTCTGCATTTGGTGCTTGATCGCAAAGCTGGTTGATGCTATCACACATGGTGTCAGCAACCGGTCCGGATAACGCGCCAGCAGTCCAGGTGTGGACTGCAAAAACACGTCGGTTCAGTTGCAGACATCTCCAAAAACCCAACTCACTGATGCTTCGCAGGCCAAACGTGGACCCATACCTCTCAACCTGCGTGTTTTGCCAGGTTTGGCAAGACCAGCAGGTTCCAATCACTGGTTCTGCATTTTGGGTTTCACAGATATGGTCACATTCAGATATGGCAATGTTAATCGTCAAATATTGACATTGGTACGTCACAGTTTCTTTCCGACATATTGGCCGCTTTAATGCTCAGAACCATCAGAGACATGCGCCCAAACACATTCGGAAAATCAGCATCAACGGAGTGTCAACAATTTATGGTCTTGCATCTTCCGTAATATAAGCGGCACTTGGTATCAAGCATCGATACACAAGGACAGGGCAACCTTTATAGGCAGATATGAACGGGACATACCTGACACATCCTCTGGCACAGTCACAACTTATTTCATTTACAATGCTATCACTCAGTATTCTGGAGCCTTTTAGAGTACAAAAAACAGTCTAAACGATAAATATAGACTGTATCGGCCACGTCGCGCTGTAATTTACCATGATGGAAGGCCAACCATCATTGACACTCACTCTCAAGATGGGGCAGGGAACATTTCGAATTCTCCATTTCCTTTGAAGGCAGCCAATACTTCGTTTATGGCTGTCTGCAACCTGTCACCTCCCAGATCACTCAAGATACATCACCAACAATCGTTGACACTCCTTTGACACTCATTTCCAAGATGGGGCAGGGAGCATTACACTGTTTCTTGCTCCTATAACTGCAGCCAATACTTCGTGCACAACTGTCTGCAACTTGTCACCGCCCAGTTTACCCAAGATACATGACCAACAGTCCTTGACGCTCTGTTGACTCTCATTGTCAATATGGGGCAGGGACGGTATTGCAATCTGTTTTACCTATCAGGGCGGCCTATAATTCCTGTATGACTGTCTTCAACCTATTGGCGTTGTGATTACCCGGGACGCAGGAGCGGAAGATCTTTGATGCTGCGTTGACGCAGTGTTGACGCACATTTTCAAGATGAGGTAGGGAGTGTATTAATATCATTTTTGCAAATCAAGGCGGCCAATACTTTGATTCTGTACAACCTCAAACCAAATCAATTGTGGATTACCAGACTTACCTGACCTACAATTGCGAACTGTCCGTTGATGTTCTTTTTGCCCTGCCTGTATCCACAATATGGAATCATTTGATTTGGCATAGTGTATCATTCACAATGTTTGCCTGCCTTTCTAGCCTTTTCATTTTCTTTCTCCTTGATCACTACATTGTGCCTTAATAATACATATAAGTATATCCCTTAAAATATACTTTACAGTGTCCACTAATTGTAGATAATAATAATCTCCAAAATCCCGTGCTGTTCGATCAAGGCTCATCATCGCTTCCAGGTTCACTCAATAGGACGTTCTCGTCTTCAAAATGGATGTTAGCTGCAGTACCACATGGCGGATAGTGTATCAAACAGTGGATGATCCTTCATCGGTCAGCATATCTGAATCACAATCTGTCTCCTGCTGGCTATCCTGGGTAGATGCATCAAGAGTAAAAAATTCAGTGCAGGGAACAAAAGTATGTGAATACACATATCTTGCTGGCAGATTGTCAATTTGGAAACGTTGAGCTCTGGAACTGTAACTGGTTAGTGTGGGTGGTGTTCTGGGCAGAGCTGGCATCAGCTCTGGAGTCGGATGTCTGTCGCGGTCAAGTGAATCTGCACATGATCCTTTCCATCTCCAGTGTGACTGCACATTCTATACGGTGCCATTTTGGTGAGGAAGGCGTCCGGCAGTGTAGTGTTGATGAAGCATAGCCATGTGTCTTCCTTTCACTGCCTTCACCTTTTTATGCCCAGGAAACTCAACACCCAGCTTCTTCTGTTCTCTGACCTTGGCATGAGGTTTACGGATCAGATATTGCGTTTCCACCATCGCGCCTCGCGAAAACTCTTCTTTGGCAAATGTGGCCATATTCAAGGCCAGGTGCATGTTGGACTGTTCCAGCTGTATCCAACTTCCTTGCCTTGCCATAGTCGCAGACATGTTGAAAACCTTCAAGTGCTTAGTTGCTGCTTCTAACAATGAGAGGAGGCTATGACCTCAACCATTTACCCTTCCGTAGCCTCCTCTATGGTGATTGAAGCCGGTCTCGTCCACTGATGGGGAAGCTCAGCAGGAAATTCATTTGTGAAAAGCCTTGAGCTGACACCATCAGGATGACTGATTGGGCGGACTGTGCAGACATGCGCCATGGTCGACCATGGTGGTCTCCCATTCAGGCCAGGGATTCATTGATCAAGTAGCTCTCTATGTGCAGCCACCGAACATCCTACGTTCAATTTGCAGCCGTTTACCTCATTACGGATATCCTCACCTCCAACTGCATGCTCCATCCCGATCTTGCTGCTTCTAGTCGTGCAGATGATATTGAAATGTGCATCCTTGGTGATACTTCGGGAAAAGCTTTGGCGTTACCGTAACCAAGATATGTTATGGCTGTTAGCACAGAACTACGATATGTTATTGATATTACCACCGTGCCACGGCAGAGTACGGGTTTATTACCATGAGTTATGGGATTTCATTGTATGCTCACTTACATCTTGACTGTTTGCAAGATATTGTGTCATCTTGTGTGTGACAGTCTCATCTTTCGCACACAATTTTTGATACCGATTCAGATACCGACAGATTGGTGTTCACATACATCAACAATACGTCACAGTTACGTGTTATATCAAAGCAGTCATGTTATTATTCAAGATATATGCTACTTTTTTTCGTGTAGAATTCGTTTAGCTAAATATATACACAAAGCTTGCCTCTTCTACCACTCCCGCAATAGCTCTCGCCACTCCAAGGAAGCGATCCTGAAAGTCAACCCTACAACAAGGTGGAAGGTCACTGCTTAAATCAGAACACACGTTGGCCGCGAGAGTAGCGGACACTTGACACATGTTCATCAACTAATGGAAATGTGCACATACCAAAGATAACTTGGTTTGACTTGTGTATCAGCAGTATGCAACCTTCCAGAGACGATCGATATTTTTCTCATGAGATTGGTACTGCAACAACTACCTGGTATTCATCACCGCTCTACTGTGACAAATCCAGCTTTGATATGGTCTCTGACAATTGTGGTCTGATTAATGTGGCTCTGACTTAGTCCCTGATAATCCTGGCTATGAAAGTGCGCTCTGACATAGTCTCTGACAATTCCGGCTCTCATAAATGTGGCCCAGACAAGTGTGGCCCTGACAAGTGCAGCTTTGACATGGTCCCTGACATGGTCTCTGACGATCCCGGCACTGATAAACATGGCTCTGACAAGTGCGATCTGACAGGATCTGGCTGCGATAAATGAATTCCGGCTCTGTTGGGCTCTGAAGGAGATTCAGTTGAACCTACCTCTCCTTCAGAGCATTGTGCCGGAAATCCCAGATCAGGAGATTGCACATGGTAGCTTCCGTAAGAAGCGACGAAAATGGAGATTTTGTTTCGAGGAGCGTCGGGAGGGAGTAGCCGCACCGAGATAGTTGATTGGCTAGAACTCAGAAACAAAAGAGAGAAGGAAAGAGATGGGATGATGATTGGTGAGGTCTGTTTGAATCGTGGTCATCCCGGATGCGGTCGAGCGAAGGTTTTTCAACCTTGTCGATGGCGTGATGCAGAGCTGCGATAACCCTAACCCAGTCACATACCCACTCAAATGCGTGGCTTTGTACTGTTGGGAGCCGTTTTCCCACCACAGGGTCCATGATTGAATCTTAGATCTAAACAATCTTCCATTTTGTGGATCAAAGAGTATCTTATATGGCTAAGTAAATTGGCCCTGACAAGTGTGGCTCTGACATGTGCAGCTCTGACAAGGTCTCTGACAAGGTCTCTGACAATCCCGGCTCTGATACACATGGCGCTGACAGGAGCGCTCTGCCATGATCTGACAGTCCCGGCTGCGATAAATGCGACTGACAAATGCGACTCTGACATGGACTCTGCCTCAGATTGGATCAAACAAGGTGCCAAAGGCGGCACTGAATAATAGGCATCCCTGTTGAGATCAACATATCCGATCAATCTAGTATATCATGTTATATGCTTCCAAAGACGTGTACTGTTTGAGTGGGTATTGGCTATCTTTGCCACTCAGAACAAGTGAACAGATGTAAGAACTGAAGACACATTTACAATGAGTCGTACTCTTCTTGGCGCATCCTGACACAATATCATTCCATGGGTTCTGTTTGCGATCGCAGACGATAGATACCCCAAATTCTCTACAAAAAATAGGTCGGGATGTACCGTCCGCGATATTACACTCCCATTTGGGTTGGCTTCCCATGAATTTGATTTTATCGCTGAACCGAAAAGCGTCTGAAAGTTTGGCAGGCAATTGCCTTGTTGATGTACCCAACTATTGTTGCGTGGTGCTCGATCGACTTGGGTCAAAATCTTGTTGAATCAAATGCCTTGTCTGCGCCACTTCTCCACGCACCTTGCCTTTTGAACTACAACTGTATCTGTAAAGGTGCTGCTTTTAACGGAACGTTTCTGTGAGATTCGAGGGCGTTCGGTGTGTCTCACAGCGGTGTGCATTAGCTGATATCCCTGCAGTAGTCACGATGATCGGTCCTATAAGATAATTCCTAAATCCTGATTGTATTGCTAGAGAATCAACTTAGAGAGCTAACTACTCGGGCTGGACAGGCTGCTTATATGCAGACCTCCGTTTGCCTTTGACTCATTGGTACCGGGGACCCCTTGTTGTCTTCCCAATGTTGCTATCTACTTCCATGCTGACCCCTGGTCATACAACGCTGTCCTCAGTGCGTGCATTACGCGCGGCCGGGTGTGACTCCTCCTATCCTTCTCCTCCGTTGCCTGATCTTATCCTTCCGGATCCGGTAATCTTTCCTTCACCTCTCCCGGGTTACCCTCTCTTCCCGGTTCCTATATATACCGGCTCCCCCGGTCTTTCATGCTGCCTGAGCAATCTTCGGTATATCCTCCAACGCATCCTCCGAGAAGTACTCCCTTCCTAGCAACGATCCTTCGTAGCGTCCGTCGTCTTGCTTCCCGTTGATCCGGGTTGCCCTGTCCACTTGGATACTTGTGCCGGGTCGGTAATGTATTGGTAATGACCTAAACTGGTCTAGCCTCTCCTTCGACCTTACTAATATGGCCAGTATCATGATCTGCTTAGTCAGATGGCTTAGCGCCTTTTGATCCGAATAAACGTGTACCGGTCTCCCTGATGCGTAGTAGGCATATTTCTCGAGGGGTAGTATGACCGCCAGCAACTCGCGTCGTGTCGTAGTCCGCCGTTGTTGTGGGCCATCCTAAAGTCCTGATGCATAGCCTAATATTTGTCTAGATATTAGAACCTCATTACTCAGTGCTAACACATCCTAGAAATCATTGCCAGATAGATCAACAGTTGTGCCCGGTATACTCAGCATTGACAAAACTACGCTCTCTACGCGAAGTGGCGACGAAACGGCTTGCCTGGTTCATTTCACTCTCGGCAACCTCTCTAAGGGGAAGAGATGATTGGTCACAACGAATGGGTTGATACTAATCTATCAAATACCGAAATGTCCAAACTGACCAAAAACCCACATCAATGCGTTTGCGTATCACGAATCTATTGCAACAATGATGCGCGCTCTACAGAAGCCGGCAAAGAGCAGATTCGTGGTTCTGTGTGCAGACCGTCGCACTCCTCACGCATTTCCCTGAATTGCGTCATTCCTTGCAGACTACCCAGAGTAGTGCACCATAAATATGGTGAAACATGATTGGTGCGCTCGATGCGAGATATGCCCGGATGACATGGCCAGCCTCACCTGCAGGCCCTGGCAACGCCACCCCCAAAGGTACCTTCTTTTGTCAAACACGGCTGCTGAGGAGGTCGGGCTGTGGAAGATCGCTGAGTGTCCAAATTTTGCCGATGCCCATGCAGGTTATAATATATCTAGTTGTATGAATGTTGACCAGTTGCACCAGCTACTGAAGGGCTTATTTAAAGATCACTCCTGGACATGGATTGTCAGTTTTCTGAAAGATATTCATGGCCAGGAAAAGGGTTTGGACCTGATAGATGAATGATTTTCCATAGTTCCTCCCTACTCTAACATACAGCAGTTTGGAGACAAACTTACCCACGTGAAACAATGGACCAGTGCCTAGCACAGCAACATGGTGAAGGTCTGGCTTGCAGTGCTTGCCCCTCTTGTTAGAGGGCATCCCGACGACTTTAAGTTCATCAAATCTGTCACCGACTTCATATTGATTGCCAGCTACCACTCCCACACCGAAACCACACTCAAATACCTATAAGAGGTGCTTAATGGCAACATCCACCACATCCTACCACACCGCAAGAGCCACAGTATGAGCAAGATACCGAAAATTGATTCCCTTTTCCATTATATCCAATGTATTAGGGAAATGGGCTCTGCCAATAACAGCGACACCGAAATATCTGAAGCCGCTCACAAAAATCACAGCAAGGATAGCTCCTGTTCTTCCAACGAGGTTAACTATATTCCGCAGATGTTACGATGGGAAACGCGCCTATTTCATATGAAGTCGAGAGTCAGTATTTTACTACGTATCATTGAATCAGATCCCCTCTCGCCGAAGACAGCTATGTGCAGAGAGCTTCTTTTGGGGGATTCTCAGGCGTCTGTGTAATTATCAGTTGGTTCAATATCTCGCATCAACAGGGTGATGAGCAAACGCAACAGGATTGCAACTCTGACATTTCCAGAGGGTATCGGCATGTCAGTGTTCATTGATGCTCTGACATCGTATTTTTCGACATTTCAAGCAGAAACGAGTGCCAGCCCAGACCTACGGACCTCTAGATCCTGTGCATCATGGATTCTCCGTCAAAAGATATACCGAGCGAACTCCGTCACACTCACTATACAAAGAAGCTGGTGAAATGTTGATGCATTCTGTCCTACTTGTTCTTGATTCCCTGCTTCCTCCCTGTTTGCAGTGCATTGACTGTCACCAACAGCGTTTCAACCTGTCTCATTGACTTCTGTGTTGGCCGAATCAATCCAGGAACATTTTGTGCGGCACTCACATCCCACTGTTCTAGGCATTCCTGATCCTGGATGCCATTGTCTTGCTCAATATCAGATTCACCATGGCTGCACCATCGTCATCGCTGTTATTTAGATTCTCCAAGTCACCATTCCAGTTAATCCAAAATGCAATATCCGAATAGCTTTCAGGTGTGCTATTCTGATACTTTTCGGCTGAATGACGGTTGATTTATCTGATTCGGTGGACATTTAATGTTTGATTTTGTCTTCCACGGAGGTCGTTTGCAGACCAAGCTGGTGGCAAAGTTGATCTTTCAGACAATGTGAATGCACCTGCACCATCAGGTTGAAAGTGTGACCAGGATGCTTTGACGTTCTCTTCCGTGTCGGAAATGTGTCCTATGGCTGTCATCTGCTTCTTTTGAGCATGAGATGCTTTCTGTGTAGCATGTAGGTTTTGGCTGCCCTGCCACATCTCCAAAAGGTCGGGCACCTTGGCCATCCTATGCAGTGTTCTTTCCTCCACCTCATCCGTCATTTCCAAGTCGATTTCTGTGTGTGTTCTGACCAATGATTGGTCATCACCTGCCAAGATCCGGTTATTGCCTCGAGCAAACTTCCTTACAACGACTTCTTCCCAAACTGTCTCGTCTGTGGTTTTTGACTGCTTCCAGCTGATGATATCTCGTGCAAGGGAAAGACCGGCCTCCACTCAGATACCATGTTGTATGATAGAGCAAAAGACGTGTGCCATATTGGAGAGATAGCTCACTGTGAGAATGTTTCCTCCTGATAGAACCACCAGTCGGTGATGTCCGGTAAACAACATGTACTGCTAATCCCCATTGGGTCTGAATGGTAATCATTGAGATTTGGATGAATTTGCCCCTAGTTCCTGGGTGATTCATGCTGTTGATTCAAATAGAGCCTAACAGCAGTCAATAAGTGTGCAGTTTGATTGCTTCGTCCAGGTATCGTTTCAGCCGCATTGTTTGGTGTCATGGATTAATCATATTCACTGGACAAATCATTCAGAATCAAAGATGATTGACCAGATCCTGAAGCCATTGCAGAGGGGAAGAGATTGTTGCTCGGTACGCTTTCTGGATTATTGACCGCCACAAGTCAATGTTTTTCACAGTATTCATTCCCCAGATAGTACAGAAAGGCCTCCAGGGATAGTGTAGTATAAGATATCTCGTCCTCAGGATTAATATCCAGTCGATTGTCCCTATTCCTACACGACCGCAACTTCTGGAAATGATCGAGGATGTGATCAGAAGTGACAAGCGTTCCCATCGTAGGAGTCACTGCAGCATACAATTTGGACAGCCTCTGTCGCACCAATGTCACGGCCAAGAACATGTCTTCCCCTCATTGAGTCCTCTTATTTGCCAAAGCTCCCATGACGCCATCCATATGATCACAAGTGTCATTGAAGACAGTGATAACATGATGCAATGTGACTGTATGCCTCTTTGACATCCACAAGTTCCAATATCGGAATGCCCTCAAAATGGTCCATTCACCCTCCATTGTCAAGAGTGGGTGGTAATTACTGTAGTGTGGATTGTGGAGCCGCTCCAGGGTGAATTCTTGTAATCGGTAGGCTCACTCAAGCAACTCCAGTGTCTAGTTCCAATTTGTCTTCACATAAATAATACGTAGTACCGCAATGCAGACATTGGCTTTTTGACAGTCAATGAACTTCTTCCGACTACCGCTATATGAAGTTCAGTTTCAGGACTTTTAAAATATCTTGAAATATGTACTTTCTCAATTATCTTTGCCAAACTGGGACTCATTGCCAACACCTGGTTGATTCGAGCAATGCCCTCTTTTCGAAGTCTTTGACTCTTCCCACTGTCTATGCTTTCATTCTTTCCATATTACTAATCGCGCTCATGGGCTTCCCATGACTTATTGCAGCAAGTTACACCCTGACCGATTATGAATGCACCAGAAGCCAGCTGTATGACACGCGTGATGGATGGATTGTGGTTCCTCAATGCAGCCCACTCGATTCCGGACGCCTCAAGTGTAGATTTCAGCTCACAAGTCATCGACTACTTTGCGGAAGCATTTTCAGTTGTAATGCCATTCAATCAGCCGTCGGTATGCTCAAAACAATCAAGAACCTCCTACAAATGTTCGGCAAGCCATCTGCCAGTATATTGGCCCTTGACCTGACAGCATTGATTCGCATATGAAAACGGAAAATAATAGCTGATCAACCTTGTCACACGCGAGTTGTACTTCACACAATCCCCAATTACGTTCCATATAGTATGCAATGATCGACGTTATGGCTGGTTAGTTTGGTGATGTCCATCCGTGCAATGCTGAACTAACTTTATTTTGTGAGGGCAAATCCTTCTTAATTGCATCCACAGTCAGTGTGTATTCCCAGCGGCAAATATTGCTAAGGGTCGTGGCGGAAGGCAGCACTAGGTCACTTCGCAATGCTTCAAATGGCAGCCATAGCTGAAGATTTGATATAGTTTTCCATGGACTATGAGCGGAAAAAAATCCTAACATGAGGTAGGGAATCCACCTGTCTTGGTGAAATTCGGAAGTTTCAAAGTCCTTAGCTGCCAGTTTGGAGTGTTTTGGCTGTCACTTCAGTCAGTATAGATTAACCTAGATATCAAATATCGATTTCCTCAGCGAGCTTACTACTGTAATTCCTCAACTTTCAGGCATCTTAAGGATGGCAATAGCTGTTTCTTTGATCTTCGAACCAGTCAAATGACTAACTTCTGACTGCGTTGATGTGTTCAACTTTGCGATGTGACATTTTGCCAGCGAGTGTTTCCCCATTGAGCTGGTTCCACATTCTGATGGATGGCGAAGAACTTGATGACAACCAATACATACAATTCCAGGGCTGCCGGTCTCCTTTATTGCACAGTGCAAATTGGATTGCCAGGAAGACGGATGTCTAGAATTATTCCAAGCAATAGAAGCTTTCGAGCATATATTCATTGAACCCCGCCAAGCATCAAAGCCGATATGTGAAGTATAGTCGCTCAAAACACATATAAAGTCACATGCATTGTTGGATAAAATCTTAACCTGTAGCAATAACACACTTAACGATCGTCAGTCCGACATGGCTGTAGGAATTACAAATCTGGGTAATCCGGCCCGGGCTGGTGAAGAAGGTTGTATTACAGTAACGCAAAATCTGTGTTCTTAAATATCGACTCTGGACCTACAAGCAAAAAAATCAGATCTGTGAGACATTGCCAGCATATTTGTGAAGTTGTATACAAGGACATATTGAAAAGACTGACCGCGTAAAACTCAATTCAGTAACACCACAGTGCTGTTCATTGCTGTGTAGGGCACTGAGCCATCACCAGAATTGTTGACGCTCCGAGGGCGCTCAATTGTGGGAGGTGGATGCAATATCGTCTCTAGCATTTTTGCCAATACAGGCTGCTGATAGGTAGATTGTAGTTCAATTCCATTTGATAGCCCTTAAATTATTCAAGATGCAGGGTCAAAACTTGTTGACACTCCTTTGATGCTGAGTTCACGCTCATTTTGGGACATACTTACGATTGTGTCAAGAGCACTTGTGCGAAGAAAAGAGCCTGATAGTTCGATTACAGATTATAGTTGTAGCACATTCCCTGAATGTTATATCCTGCAAGGCATAACATCGTTGACGCTTCGTTGACGCTCATAGTTAGGGCATAGTTAGGATGTCGTGGAATGACTGTTTCCCAAGAAAGGAGGCGGATAGTGCATCTATTGATCCATTTGGTCGCACAGCCCTGCAACGATCCAACATACAGAGCCTGAAATCATTGCCAATCTTTTAATGGTTATTTTTGGAATATTGCAGTGATGTTGTCGCAACCAGTTGAGTGTAGAGAGGCGGCTGAGAGATTCATTATGGTTCAATGTTGCCCCACTGCCCTTGGAGCTTCCAAGATGCAATGCCAAAAGCCATTGACACTCCTTGGACGATCATATTTAGGACATAGCAGCGATGTTGTGGCAACCATTTTTACCAAGAGAGAAGGCCCATAGTTCAATTATGAGTTAATGTCGCCGCACAGCCCTTGGATTTTCCAGAATTCAACGCCAAAAATCATTGACCCTCCATTGACACTCATTTATAGGACATTTCAACGACTGGGTCATTTGCCTTTTCTGCAATAACCATGGTGAATCCATTCAACTTGGGATGATTTGATAATGCAACCCGTTGATTGTCAAATGTGTAAGACTAAACATTGTTTACGCTCTAATTACCCTCCCATTTAACACATCGAAACAGCCCTCTTCCACTTAATAAATGGATCCAATGAGTCGTATTCTCATCATTGACATCTAATATCACATTCCTAGGTATTATCATTTGCATCCAGGAGCTGTCTGGCCTCACAATTTTCGATTAACCTCTGTCCAGGTCGTGTGTGTGACAGAGACTTGGCCCGATCACGTTCCTGCGCATTTGGCCGGCAATTTACAGCATGTCGATCACTTCACTAGTATTTGGTAAATATCGGTCGACTTGCTCCCCTTTCCTCATCCAGCTCCTTCTCCTCGGTTTCCATGACATTTGGGAAGCTTGACTGAGAGTTTCAGTTAGAGATATATCTTGGGCGAATGGTTAGCAGTAGCTTGTGAATATCGGTTCATACACAGATGTATAGAAGGGGCGATGAATCTTTCGGCAAGATATACAAATTTCGGTAGTTTGAGAGTGAACAGTGCAGGAATATTACTGTGCTTGGCCTTGCCAAATGGCTGAGTCTCTATTTTCCCGAAACACAACCAACAAGTTCAAATCATGAAGAAACCAATTAATGATTGCAGCTGATGTTGAATGCACAATATATCAAAATGAGTGTCAACAGAGTATCACCGATTTGTGTCATGTATGTATGGCAATTGAACAGTGATTGCTTTCCGGTTATGCATAACCAACATATTGGCAGCTGGTATAGGCAAAACAGACTGCAACATGGTCTCTGCCCCAGTCTGAGAATGAGCGTCAACATACCGTCAACAATTTATCCCTTCGCCGGTATTGGGCCCACGAAAGGGCCCACTTTCGCGCATGCTGCGCCTTGTCGCTTATAACAACACAGCCACCCACTTAAACCCCCCCCTAGAATATTATGAATTGAAAGATAACTAGTAGAAGCTTCTATTTACAAATTCTTGTGGCAGTGTGACAAGTTCTGTGGTGCTGAGTTGCATATAAATAGCAGTAATTTGGAGATTGTGAGAGTACCATCCTTCAGCCCAGCGGCAACCACCTTCCCACTTCCCATCTACCACACCACAACAACCATGAGCAGAGAAGCCCTCAGACCTCGGAACCTTAATGTCAACTACCTACCCCCACCACTTATACTCTCATCTCCA